>OGEP01000559.1_pt1 | contig 54251 bp, 51 predicted proteins | sample 1570721 | NCBI WGS metagenome assembly OGEP01 (sample SAMEA2582131, study PRJEB24529) | metagenome | biome: Human gut stool | place: China | collected 2011 | reverse complement strand
ATATTTTTCTAGACCCTATTTTTATTTATTATTTTAAGTTTGGTGTTATTGGTGCTGCTGTTGCAACTGCAATTTCTCAGTTTATATCCACACTTGTATATATAATTTATATTTTAAAGAAAGAGAGTTATTTTTCATTTAGTATACGAAATTTTCATCCTACAAAAGAAATATTTTTTGAAATTTTTAAAATTAGTATTCCTACTTTAACATTCCAATTTTTAACAAGTCTATCTATCGCTTTAATAAACATTAATGCTGCTAATTATGGCGATACTGTAATTGCCGCAATGGGTGTTGTAACTAGGATAATTTCAATGTGTACTTTGGTTGTTTTTGGTTTTTTAAAAGGATTTCAACCTATAGCTGGATTTAGTTATGGTGCTAAAAACTTTGATAGATTAAATAAATCTATTAAAATATCTATTTTATGGTCTACAACCTTTTGTATTGTTACTGGGTTGATAACTATTATTTTTTCTAAGCAGATAGTTTCTCAATTTGCAAACGGAAATAATATTATGATTTCCTTAGGACAAAAATCTCTTATTGCTAACGCTCTTTCTTTCTTTTTATTTGGATTTTATACAGTTTACTCATCTTTATTTCTTGCTCTTGGAAAAGGATGTAAAGGATTTTTACTTGGGGCTTGTAGACAAGGAATTTGTTTTGTTCCAGTTATTTTAATCCTTCCTACTTTATTAGGTATAAATGGTATATTATATGTTCAACCCATTGCTGATATTCTTTCTACTTTTGTAACTATTTTTATGGCTATAAATCTACATAAGGAATTAAATTTAGAAAAAAATAATATTAATCTATAAGAAAATAAGGATGTCAAATTAAAAATTTGACATCCTTATTTTTAGTAAATGAAAATTGAAACTCGTGATCTAGATTGCAGAAAAAAAGTGAAACCCGTCACCTCGTGTTTCACTTCTTTAATAATCTCATAAAATAATGTCTTAGAATATCCCCGTCATCTCGTGTCATATTCCAATCTATTTTCACCTATATATTAACATATCCATTACATTTTTTCAAATTTTTAGCAAATTTTTTCGAAACATTTAACCTATTTTTTATTTAATTTTTACACCTATATGTTATATATTTTTATTTATTATATAGTATATATCCAATCACTTATTTTTAATAACATTTTAACTATTTTAATTCTTTAAAAATAAATTGTTACCCTTCCCATCATCAAATTTTTCAAAAAGTATATTGCTTTTTTGTCATGTCTGTTATATATTATATATAACAAATAGAATTGATATAACATTTGGAAAGGAGGTTATAAATATGAAATTAGAACTAGATTTTAGCAGCAGTAAATCCATATATCTGCAAATAGAAGATAATCTTATAAAAGCAATAGCAAAAGGAGATTTAAAAATAGGAGAATCTCTACCTTCTGTTAGAAGTATGGCTGAGGATATTGGTGTAAATCTTCATACTGTCAACAAAGCATATAACGATCTTAAAGATAGGGGTTATCTAAATATAGACAGAAGAAAAGGCGCTGTTGTAGCAGATCTTCCAATGAAAAAAAACGAAATTAAAGAAAAAGAATTATTTGATGAATTAGAAATATTAATATCTAATTCATTCTTATCAGGTATTCAGAAGGATGAATTCCTAAAATTAGCAGAAAAAATTTACAATGAATGTGAGGTTGTTAAAAATGACTAACTATAATATAGAATTAATGGTTATGGTCCCTATAATTATTTTACTTGCAATTGTAGATTACAATATGCAAAAATTTACAAGCAAGAAAGTATTCTATGGGGTTAATATTCCGGAGAAATATAGAAATTTCGAAGAGTTAAAACATATAGATAAAAGCTACAAAAGAGGTATAATAATCTCTACTGCTGCTGTACTTATAATCCAAATTGGATTATCTTTATATGCTGATTTTACATTAAATGAAAATCTTTATCTTGCAGCTGTTACAGTGCCTATAATACTTACAGTTGTTTTATACTACTTTATATACTATAGTAGCTACAAAAAGGTACTAGCATTTAAAGAAGATCATCTTTCTACAATAAATCCTGAGCTTAAATCAGAAAAAACTCAGATACTTGATGTAGATTTTATGCATGAAAGAGATAAATTAGTAAAAAAATACAGCTTAATATATATTATTCCTATACTTTTAGTTGTAGTGTCTTCAGCTTATGCTTTTATCAACTACGATAAAATACCTGAAATGATGCCTACACACTTCAATTTCCAAGGAATTGCAGATGGATTTACTGTAAAAACTAAAGCTTCTTTCTTAGCACAGATAGGTATACAAATAGTTGTAATGCTTTTAGTTTATTTCGGCTCTATTTATTCTTTAAAAGCTAGAATAAAAATAGATAAAAATGATTCTAAATCTGATATAGCAAATACTATTAAGTATTTAAACCATTTAGCTAGTGAATCATTATTTATGCTATTTGCAATGGCCTTACTTTTCAGTTCAATTTCATTTGGGCTTGTTAATCAAGAAGTAAATCAAATACTTGTAATTTTATCAACTGTACTACTTCTAGCATCAATAGTTCCTTTAATCTATACATCTTCTAAATTAAAGAAAGGCAACTATTCTGATGTTTCATATACTGTTGATGATGATGACAAATACTGGGTTTTAGGTTGTTTCTACTACAATCCAAATGATCCTTCAGCATTTGTTCAGAAAAGATTTGGAATTGGATGGACTGTCAATCTAGGAAGTGCTAAAGGAAAACTTATAGTTGCCTGCATTGTACTTATGCTAGTTGCAACAATTTTCATAAGCTTTAAATTTGCAGCATAGATAAGTGTATCAAAGCAAAATTACAAATCTATTTGAAAATAAACTTTGATTTCTTTATTCTAATATTTCAATAATTTTACAAACTGTAATATTCCGAAAAAATTTTGGAGCTATTAGTATAATATTGCAATAAGTTTCTTTTGTTAGTAATAATCTTTTATAAATTTACTAACTTAAAAAGTGGATAAAATCAAAATTTGCTAAAATTATTGATAGTATGTAGCATATGAGTTATATAGACAAAACTCTCTCGACAATCTGCAGACGCGGGTTTTAAATACAACAAAGTGTTTTACCTACACGCACGTCGAAGCCTGTAGAGGAGTTTGTCTATATCTCATATGCTTTCATAATAACAAAATATTAGCAAATTTTGATTTATTATACTATTTTAAATGGATTTAGATTAGTTTCACTCTTGATTACTTCTACCCCAGCCAATTCATTTGATAAAAAGTTGTACATAACATCTTTAAATATATTTTCACTGTCAAAATGTCCGCAATCCACCAAATTCATTCCCATATCGAATACATCCTGAGCTTCATGGTATTTAACATCTCCAGTTAAAATAACATCTGCGCCTTCTTTGGCAGCTAGTTTTGCAAATTCAGACCCAGAACCAGTTACAACAGCAACCTTAGATATTTCTTTTCCTAAATCTCCAACAACTCTAAGGCACTCTATATTTAATACACTTTTTAACTTTTCACAAAGTTCTTTTAAACTAACATATTCTTCTAATTCGCCAATTCTACCAAGACCATACACTTTTCCTTCACAGTAGTTCTCGTCTGAATCTATCTTATCTAATACTTTTGTATTTTTAAAGTCCATAACTTCCATAAAATAATCATTTAATCCATCAAATGCTATATCAAAATTAGTGTGCATTGAGTAAACTGATATGTCATTTTTTATCAGCTTGTGGATTAATTTTCCTTTAAAATCTCCAGTATTTACTCTATTTATTTTACCAAATATAAACGGATGATGAGTGACTATAAGGTCTACACCTTTTTCTATAGCCTCTTCTACAACAGCTTCATTTGCTTCTATTACTGTCATCACTTTTTTAACATCTGAGTCAAAATCTCCAACTAAAAGTCCTACATTATCCCAATCATATGCTAGACAAGTTGGATATTTATTTTCTATTTTTTTAGTTATATCTTTTAATTTCATTATTATCACCTTTTCAACAAAATTTTTATAACATTTTTTCTAATTTTTCTATTTTAGACTCCACTTCTTCTCTTCTTTTTCTTATATTTTCATTGTCTATGCCTTCAAATTTTTCTAAAATAGCTTTATTTGTTCTTATTTTCTTTTCTACAAATTCTGTAAATAATTCATTTTTATTATTTAATAGTTTTTCTCCAACTTCGTAGTATATTTCATCAGAAGGTGTATTATTTTTTCCAGTATATCTAGCAGTCATTATTTCATATATTCTAAAGTCCTCGTTCTCTAAAACTTCTTCCATTATTTCATATCCATTGTTTAGTAGATATTTTCTAAGCTCTTCCTGTGCCTGCATTGGCTGAAGTATTAATTTTTCAGCGCTCTGAGCAACTTCTTTTTTAGCTTCTAGTATGTCTGCTATTAAAGCTCCTCCCATTCCTGCTATTATAATTTCATCTACTTCGCCTTTTTCAAGAACTTCTATACCAGAACCAAGTCTTAATTCCGTTTTAGCTTCTAGTCCGTTATGTCTTACTTCTTTTCTAGCATTTTCTAAAGGCCCTTTATTTATATCTGCTAAAATAGCAAATGGTATAGTCCCTTTATTTAATAAATAAACTGGTATATATCCATGGTCTGTCCCTATATCTGCTACTCTTTTTCCTTCAGATACAAAATAGGCTATTTTGTATAATCTATCTGTTAACTTCATAAATTTATTCCTTTCAATACATTTATAATTTTTTATAATTTTACTTTATTTTAGATAGAAAAAATACGCCTTTTTTCAAGACGTATTCTTTCTATATTTTATTAATCAAGAAGTTATTAATCAAGATAATCTCTAAGTTTTTTAGATCTACTTGGATGTCTTAATTTTCTAAGTGCTTTAGCTTCTATCTGTCTTATTCTTTCTCTTGTTACATCAAACTCTTTACCAACTTCTTCAAGAGTTCTAGCTCTACCATCTTCAAGACCAAATCTTAATTTAAGAACTTTCTGTTCTCTTTCATTTAATGATCCTAATACCTCTTCTATCTGTTCTTTTAATAATGAGTATGCAGCTGATATATCTGGAGCTGGAGCATCATCATCTGGTATGAAATCTCCTAAATGAGAATCTTCTTCCTCACCTATTGGAGTTTCTAATGATACTGGATCCTGAGCTATCTTCATTATTTCTCTTACTTTTTCTACTGAAAGATCCATTTCTTTAGCTATTTCTTCTGGTTTAGCATCTCTACCTAATTCCTGAAGTAACTGTCTTGAAACTCTCATAAGTTTGTTTATTGTTTCAACCATATGTACAGGTATTCTTATTGTTCTCGCTTGGTCAGCTATAGCACGAGTTATAGCCTGTCTTATCCACCAAGTTGCATATGTACTAAATTTGAATCCTTTTTCATAGTCGAATTTTTCTACCGCTTTTATAAGACCTAGGTTTCCTTCCTGTATTAAGTCTAGGAATAGCATTCCTCTACCTACATATCTTTTAGCTATACTTACAACTAGTCTTAAGTTTGCTTCAACTAATCTCTGTTTAGCCAGTTCATCACCTTCATGCATTCTCTTTGCATATTCAACTTCTTCATGTGGTTTAAGTAGTGGGATTTTACCTATTTCTTTAAGGTACATTCTAACTGGGTCATCGATACTTATTCCTTTTGGAAGCGATAAATCTAATGCTTCTGAATCAACATCTTTATCGTCATCATCTGAATCAGGATCATCTAAATGATCAAATCCCATTTCATCATTATTTCCAACTGCAAATGTTGCATTATTTTTCTTAGATTTTTCATCAACTAGTTCGATTCCTACACTCTGAAGAGTATCATAAAGATTGTCCATCTGCTCTTTATTCATTTCAACTGTTTCAAAAGCATCACCTATTTCTTCAAATGTAAGAGATCCATTCTTCTTCCCTTTTAATATCAGTGCGTTTGCCTTTTCTTTTAGCTCTTTGTTTTTGTTTTCTGCTTTAACTTTATCCACACTTAAACCCCCTTTATAAATTCCTTAATCGTTTATTTAAATCTACTGATTGTAAGGCTAAATTCATTATTTCTAAATCTAGCTCTTTAGCTGCCTCTTTATCAGATTCAGCTAAAATTTTACTTTTAGCACCTAGTTCTTCTTGCTTCATTCTAAGTTTATCTATAGTTTTCTTTAAAGAGTTTCTTCTGACACTCCTTACAGTTTCTTCTATTTCTTTCATATTTTTAGTATTTATACTTTCCAAAGATGTTTTCTTTAAAGATTTAATATATTCATCATTTATACATTCCAACTCATCTGGCTCTACAATCTTTTCTGAATCTATCTTTGATAAATAGTTAAGTATTTTTTTACTATCCTCCATTAAAAGCTCTTTTTCATCTATTTTTAATAGAACTTTTTCTCTAGCTGCTGGAATATTCATCATTATTTTCATTAATTTTATCTCTGTTAATTCCTCACCATGTTGGATAGCATCCATTTTTTCTATAGGCTTTTCTTCTTTTTTATTAAATTTATTATTGAATTTTCCATTAGATAAATTTTTAGAACTATATGATTTACCGTATATTTCTCTCTTTACCGCATCTTCATCTAGCTGAACTATTTCACTTAAATATTTTATGTAGTAATCTATCTCTACAGGACTCTTTAGCTGTTTTATAATATTAACCGCTTCCTGAGCAAATTTTATATTATCCTGATCCTTAGATAAGTCGAAAGTTGACTTTAGATTATCTATTTTAAATTTAATCCGAGGTACAGCATCCTTCATTGCATTTCTATACTCATCAGTTCCATATTTTCTAACGTATTCGTCTGGATCCTTTGCATCTTTTAAATCAAGTACCTTAACTGATAATCCAGCCTCTACTAGTATATCAATAGCTCTAAGGCTTGCTTTTGTTCCTGGTCCATCAGAATCGTATGATATTATTACATTATCCGCATATCTTTTTATCAATCTAGCCTGCTGACTAGTAAGGGCTGTTCCCAATGTAGCAACAGCTATTTTTATACCGTATTGATACAGAGATATTAAATCCATATATCCTTCTACAAGTATTACGGTTCTTGAAGAAAGATTTTTTCTAGCAAAATTTAAACCATATAAATTATGTCTTTTATTAAATATCAATGTATCTGGTGAATTTAAATATTTTGGTAGTGAGTCATCCAGTACTCTTCCACCAAATCCTATTACATTGCCCCTATAATCAAATATAGGAAACATAACTCTATTTCTAAACTTATCGTAATATTTATCTGTTTTTGTACTTTTTCCTATCAAGCCACATTCTAAAAGCTCTTCTACACTATAACCTTTTTCATCTATTAAATAATCCATTAAGCTACTCCAAGCATCTTGAGAGTATCCTAATCCGAATCTTTTTATGGTTTTATCATCTAGACCTCTATTTCTTAAATAATCATATCCTCTGTTTTTTGATTTTACGAGATTAGCAAAATAGAATCTAGCCGCTTCCGTATGTATATCTTGATATTTTTTACTTAATTCAATTTTTTGTTTTGTTTCTTCGTCGATGTTAAAATTTATGTCAATTCCGCATCTATTTGCAAGCAGTCTAACTGCATCCATAAAGTCTAGATTTTCCATTTTCATGACAAAATTTATAACATCTCCACCCTCCCCGCAACCAAAACATTTATAAACTTGTTTTGCTGTGCTTATGTGGAAAGACGGTGTTTTTTCGACATGAAAAGGACATAAGGCTTTGTAGTTTTGACCTGAAGGCTGTATTTTTATATAGTCACCTATTACGCTGGCTATATCGCATCTAGCCTTGATTTCCTCTATAATCTCTTTCATATCGTTCATATTAACACATCCCTCTGTTTTTTGTCTTAACATTTCTATTTTACACGAATTTTTATCTTTGTCAATGTTAATAATATAAATAATTCTACTTTTTTTTAGAATATCCTTCTTTTATTTATAAATTTTTATAATTTTTTTTAATTTTTTCCATCAGCTCTTCAAAATTATCAAAATCCAAAGACTGTTCTCCATCAGAAAGAGCCTCGTCTGGGTTAGGATGTACTTCAACCATTATACCATCAGCACCGCAAGCTAAAGCTGCATATGACATTGGAACAACTAACTCTCTGATTCCTGTTCCATGACTAGGATCTACTATAACTGGTAATCCTGTTTCTTTTTTAATTATAGGTACTGCTGCTAAATCCAATGTGTTTCTAGTGTAATCGTCGTAAGTTCTGATTCCTCTTTCACACATTATTATTTTTTCATTTCCTTCTACAGCTATATACTCAGCAGAGCAAATCCATTCATTTATAGTTGCAGCAAGTCCTCTTTTTAGCATAACAGGCTTGTCCTGCTTTCCTGCTTCAGAAAGAAGTGGGAAATTCTGCATATTTCTAGATCCAATCTGAATTATATCAGTAGAATCGTATACTTTTTCTAAATCTCTAATATCCATAAGCTCTGTTATTACAGGCATTTTTGTTTTCTTTCTTACCTCTTTTAATATTTCAAGACCTTCTTCTTTAAGCCCATTAAATGAAAATGAAGATGTTCTAGGTTTATATGCTCCACCTCTTAAAATATCTGCACCTTGACTTTTAACAAACTCAGCAGTCTTTAAAAACTGTTCATAGCTTTCTATAGCACACGGACCTGCTATAACAATATTATCTTTTCCAAATTCTATGCCCTTTTCTCTATTTACAATAATTTTTTTCTGCTGAGAAAATGGATTTTCTGCGTTTATTTCAAATTCTTTTATATTTCTTTTTTCTTCATCTGGCAATCTATTAAATGCTTCTAGTACATTTTCTCCATTTATATCCAGCTCTTTGCTTAAATCAAGTAATGGTCTAAGCACAAAAGCTCTCTCCTTCATTAAAGGATGTGGTACCTTTAAATCTTCTGTATCTATAACTTCATTATTATAAAGAAGTATATCTACATCTATTGTTCTAGGCCCCCATTTTATTATTCTTTTTCTATTTAATCTTGTTTCTATGTTCTGACAAAATCTAAGCATTTCGTGTGGATTAAAGCTAGTATCCACTTCTAAGCATATATTTAAGAAATCTGGCTGCTCTGTATATCCCCATGCTTTTGTTTCGTATATCTTTGACTTTTTAACAGAAAAAACATATACACTATCTTCTATCATACCGCACGCTCTATTCAGATAGCCAAGTCTATTTCCCATATTTGTTCCAAGACTAAGATAAACTTTGTTCATTCTGATATCTCCTTATTTCTACTCCCATATAATCAAAAATTCCCTTAACAGGAGCTTCTTTTTTTCTTATTCTAACCATAACCGAGTGAGCAATATCAAATCTATTTAATATCTCTGATGCTATATTTTCAGCTAAGGCTTCAATTAAATTAAATCTCTTATCCTCTGTAAATTCTCTAGTTATTTCATAAACTTCTGCATAATTTATTGTTTTTGTAAAATCATCATTTATTCCAGCTTCTTTTGTATCCGTTTCTATTTCTATATCTATAAAAAACTTCTGACCTAGAACACTCTCTTCTTTTAAAAGGCCATGATAACCGTAGAAAGCCATATCTTTTAAAATAATTTTATCCATAGCTATCACCTCAAACAAATTCTATTATCTATATATAGCATCTGCCATTTTTGCAGCTCTTAAATTTTCTGTTACATCATGTACTCTAACTATATCTACTCCATCTCTTATACCAAGTACAGTAGTTGCAACTGTTCCTTCAGCTCTATCCTTAGGTTCTAAATGTAGTACGTTTCCTATAACAGATTTTCTTGAAGTACCTAAAAGTATTGGATATCCTAAATCTCTAAGCTCTCCAAGTCTTCTAAGCACTTCTAAGTTTTGTTCAAATGTCTTACCAAACCCTATTCCTGGATCTAGTACTATTTTTTCTTTTTTAACACCTGCATCTAAAGCCATTTTTATACTTTCATTTAAGAAGTCTTTTATTGATTCCATTATATCTTTATCATATTCAGTTCCATCCTGATTATGCATTATACAAACTTCCGCATCGTACTTAGCTATTACATTTGCCATATTTGTGTCTTTTCTAAGTCCCCAAACGTCATTTACCATTTCAACACCTAGCTTTAATGCTTCCTCAGCAACATCAGCTTTATATGTATCTATTGACATAGGAAGTGATATTTCTTTTTTTAATGCTTTTATAACTGGTACAACTCTTCTTATTTCTTCTTCACTATCTACATAAGTATGTCCAGGTCTTGTAGATTCTCCACCGATATCTATCATATCGGCACCTTCTTCAACCATCTCTTTAGCATGTTTTAATGCTTTATCTACTGAATTAAAATCTCCACCATCAGAAAAACTATCTGGTGTAACATTTAATATTCCCATTATATATGTTCTTTTTCCGTAATCTAGCATTTATCTATTCCTCCTATTTCATAAGTATTAAATTCATCGCTTCTGTTCTAGTAGCTATATCTTTTGCAAATACTCCTCTAACGGCTGAAGTAACTGTCTTTGAGCCAGGCTTTTTAACACCTCTCATAGTCATACACATATGTTCAGCTTCTATAACAACCATTACCCCATAAGGTCTTAATTCTTCCATTATTATATCCGCTGTTTCTTTTGCAATTCTTTCTTGTAACTGAGGTCTTTTAGCTATAGTTTCAACCACTCTAGCTAATTTTGAAAGCCCTGTAAGTCTTCCACCCTTTGGAATATAAACAACATGAGCTTTTCCAAAGAAAGGTACTAGATGATGTTCACAACAAGAATAAAATGGTATATCCTTAACTATAACCATTTCTTCGTGTGATTCCTCTGGGAAAGTAACTTTTAAATGCTCTCTAGGGTCCTGGAAAATACCGCAGAATATTTCTTCATACATTCTAGCAACTCTATCTGGAGTGTCTTTAAGTCCTTCTCTATCTGGATCCTCTCCAATAGCTTCTAAAATATCTCTAACCGCTCTTTTTATTTTTTCCTTGTCCATTTTTCCTTCTTTTAATTCCACATTTTCTTTTGAATCTAACATTTAAAACACTTCCTTTTTATTAGTTTTTATTTATTTTTTCATACATTATTTTACATTTTTCAATGATATCCTCAGAAATTTTCTCTCTTTCAAAGACTAATACAGGCTTAGAAATTGCCTTTACAAAGAATTTTTCCCCTTTTTCTATATATTTATACGCACTTTCTATAGAAAAATAATTGATGTCAAATTCTACACCAAAGTAATTTGGAAATTCTCTTATTTGATCAGAAATTTGATTTTTTCTTATAACAAATAAATCTATATCATTTATAGATAAATTTTCGTCAGATAAGTTCTTATACTTTGCAGAACCTACCAGCATAATAGAGATGCTATTCTCATCACTTTTTAATTTATTTACAACAAAATCAAATGCCTTTTGTTCTTTTTTTCCCATTTTTACACCTCCTAAATTATACTCTATTTTAGGCAGTACTATATACATTTCTATAAAAATTTTTTATTTCCTCTTTTTATTTTCAATTTTTTTATTTTATTTTTATTTTTTGCGCTCTTCCAATTTTCTATACTTTTCAAATCAAGAATTATACCTTTAAATAAAAAAATAGAGAACCTATATTTAATAAATTCCCTATTTCTTTTATTATTTAACATTTTTGTTTTTCTTTATTATTCTCTGCCTGAGAAAACTTCTTCAAAAGACATTCCAAAAATTACTGGCTTGTCATTTTCCCAAGTTCCACTGTATAGTATATCTCCATCCTCATCATAGAAAGTTCCTTCTCCATGTTTTCTTCCATCTTTGAAATCTCCCTCATAGCTCTTTCCATCTTCCCAGATAAATCTTCCTTTTCCGTTTATCACGTTATCTACCCATTGACCTTCATACACTAGTTTTCCATTTCTATCAAAGCAACTTCCTCTTCCATTGAATTTTCCCTGTTTAAACTCACCTATATACATATCTCCATCTTTCCACTGATAGAAACCATATCCATCTTTTCTGCTGTCTTTCCATTCGCCAAGATACTCAGAACCACTATTGTATACCATTCTACCTATGCCATTTGCCATTTCTCTTTTGAAATTACCTATATACTCATCGCCATTAGAGAATTTATAAACACCTTTTCCTTCTCTATTATTGTTTTTAAACTCTCCAACATATTCATTTTTTGTTTCTCTCTCAGAATAGAAAATATAATTTCCCATTCCATGCATTTTATTATTTATCATTTTTCCTATGTATATATCACCATTGCTAAACTCGTAAATTCTTTCCACAGGTTTTACATTTTTCCCATCTGGATTAGGTGTATATGCATCGACTTCCATATCCATTCCATATTCTCTTTCTGGCTCTAATTCATCATCATAATCATCGTATTCTTCATATTCTTCATCGTCAATATTTTCTATATTATTATCTAAATCATCTAAATAAAGAAGATCATCATCTAAAAGTTCTTCATCGTATTCTATATCTTCATCTGAACTATTGTCTAATATATCTATATCATCCCAGAACTCATCCTGCGTTTCGTCCTTTAGAAGACTCAAAGCTTTTCCTACATCCTCAGCGTTCATTCCATAGTCATCATCTATATCTATATCTATATCTACTTCTTCATATACACTTTCTTCAACCTCATCTGCTTTATCTATATAAAACTCAGATTTTTTGAAATATTCTTTTTCTATTTCCTCTTCTTCTTCATATGCCCTTCTCCGCATTTCTATTTCATTAACTTCAAAGTCAGTTGCATATTCTTCTCTTCTTATTAGCTTTTCTCTTTTTATTTCAAAATTTCTAACTTTTTTTTCGACAATTGCAATTTCTCTATTATATCTATTAAATATTTCTTTATATCTTCTAGGTAGATTCATAACTTTCCCCTCCAAAGTAAAATGTCTTTATTATATTATTTAAATTACTTTCTTATATTATTATAATACTAAATTCTTATATATAAAAGCAAAAAAATAAATCCTCACGCTTTTATCATGAGGATTTTATTTCCTAAAATATGTATTTTAATTTTAAAGATCTTTTGCTTTGAATCCTCGACCTTTTACTTCTGTAATATCATTTACTGAAATAAAGGCCTTGTTATCGCAGCCAAGAGAAATTTCTTTTATCTGAGGAATTTCACTTGTAGAAACTATAGTATATATTATTTTTTTCTTCTGATGAGTATATGCACCTTCCGCTTCAAGGAATGTAACACCTCTTACTAATTTTTTCATTATTATTTCAGATATTTCTTCAGCTTTATCAGATACAACCATAACAGCTTTCTGTGAGTTCATCGCATCTTTTACGAAGTTCATAGCTGTTGCATTCATAAATATATCTATTAATGTATAAAGCGCTAAATCTAATCCAAATAAGAAACTTCCTATAAATACTATTACGGCATTTATCGCCATAGCAGTATCTTTTATTTCTATATTCTTTTTAACCTTTAAAATAGCAGCTATTATATCTGTACCACCAGTAGATGCTCTTGCTCTAAATACAAGACCAACTCCTGCCCCTGATAATAATCCACCGTATATAGCCTGAAGAATCATATCATTTATTGGTATAAACTGTGATATATCAGATGTTACACCTAATAAAAATGAAAATATCGCCATATTAATAAGACTTAATATACAGAATTCTTTTTCAAGATATATAAAACCTAGTATAAATACTGGTATGTTTACTACAAATGTTAAGAACCCTATATTCATCCCTGTAATGTAGTTTATCGCAGTTGATATCCCTGTAGCTCCTCCACTAAGAAGTCCAGCAGGTCTTAAAAATCCATTTACTCCTATAGATGTTATCAACATTCCTACTATCATTGTTAAAAGTCTTAAACTAGGATGCTCTTTTAGAGTATCTTTTACTTCACTCATTTTTTTCTCCCTTCAATTCCCTCAATTTAATAATTTTCTACTAATAATTTACTATAATTCAGTCTTTCCTGACTTCACATATATATTATAATCAAATTTTTATTATTGTCTAGTCTAAAAAATCTATACTTTTTAGCAATAAGAGCATTTTTTACTTTATTTATTACATAATTTATATTTTTTTATTAAATTAATGAATTTTATTTTTCACATCTTGCAATTTTTCGCCCTTATTTTTGTCGTTATACAGTTTTATTGAAATTATTTCTAGTAGCTTTTCAATTTTATAAATTGAAGGTAAATTTAATTATCTTAAAAATTTTTTATTTTTCTTCCTAAAAAAATTTTTATTTTTCTATTTTACAGCAATACTCATACAAATTTTATAAGAATTTTATTAAAATAGGAATCAATATGACTGTAAGTGTTCCCGATATTCCTATTGATAATCCACTCATAGCACCTTCAACCTCACCCATTTCTATGGCTTTTGTTGTTCCAAGTGCATGTGATGCCGTACCAAGAGCTATTCCTCTAGCTATAGGATGCTTAATTCCACCTATTTTAAATACTAGTGGAGATATTATAGCACCTAATATTCCTGTACAAATTATCGCAACAACTGTTATCGCTTCTACACCACCAAGAGAATTTGTAAGAGATATACCCATTGGAGTAGTTATAGATTTTGGTATAAGTGAGTTTAAAAGAGATGAGTCCGCATTTAAAGCTCCTCCAAGTATTTTTATAGATATAAAAGATACTAAAACCCCTGCTGTTATACCAATTATTATCTCCATCATATTTTCTTTGAACAGTTCAAACTGTTTATAAAGTGGTACTGCTAGTACGACTGTTACTGGAGATAAAAAGAAGTTTATACTATCTCCACCTATCTTATATGCTTCATAAGGTATTTTTGTAATACTTAAAAAGGCTATTATACATATAATCGCTATTAAAAGCGGATTAAATATAGGATTTCCTGTTTTTCTTTGAATAAACCTTCCCAAATTATAAAAAATTATAGTCAAAAGAAGACCAAATATTGGTGTCTGAGTTATATTATACATTAGATTTCTTTTCCTTTCTTTTCATCATTATTTCCACCACAATTCCTGTAAACCACATAACTATTGCTGTAGTTACAAATATTGCTAAAACTAGAAGTATTATATTTTGCTTTATAAGATTCATAGATTTTATAAGCGATACTCCAGCTGGTACAAAGAACAATGCCATATTATCTAAAAAGAAACCAGATATACTGTCTATGCTCTCTATGCTTATAATTTTAAATTGAAGCATTAAAAATAACAGGATCATACCAATTATACTTCCTGGAATTAAGACAAAACTAGATATCATAGAGCTTATATACTCTCCTACTACCCAAATTCCAAGAATGATTGCTAACTGATTAAATACTTTCATTAATCATTCCTCCTTTCCCCTAAACTAAAATACCACATATTGTATACAATAGTCAAAGATATATTAATTACAACATTGTATTCTTTTTATTTTACTAAATATTACAATATATTAAACACTTTTTTTATTAATTCTAGCTTTTTTTCATTAAATGGAGGATACTTCATACTTATATCTGCAAATTTTTTAGATTTTACAACAGATTTTTTATAACTAAATGCATCAAAGCTAGCTTTTCCATGATAATTACCAATACCACTTCTTCCTATTCCACCAAATGGAAGTCCATCAGATGTACAATGGATTATAGTATCGTTTACACATCCACCACCAAAAGATACTTTTTCAATTATCTCTTTTTCAAATGAGTTATTATCGGTAAATAGATACAATGCTAAAGGATTTTTATTTTTATCTATTATTTCAAATATCTCACTTTTATTTTTGTAGATAATTATAGGAATTATAGGTCCAAATATTTCTTCTTGCATTATTTTTTCATCCATACTAGATACTTCTAATATCGTTGGCTCTATCTTTAAACTATCATCATCGTATTTTCCTCCAAATATAAGTCTTTTTCCTTCGATTAAATTGAGTATTCTATCAAAATTCTTTTTATTTATTATCTTAGGATAGTCATCTGACTCAATTGGATTTTCTCCATAAAATTCCTTGATATAGTGTACTAACTTATCTCTAAGTTCTAAAAATACAAGTCTATCGGCTATTATATAGTCTGGTGCAACACATGTTTGTCCAGCATTCATAAATTTTCCCCACACTATTTTTTTAGCTGCGTTATCTAAATCTGCCTTCCTATCAATTATACAAGGGCTTTTCCCACCAAGCTCTAACACACAAGGTATCAATCTTCTACCAGCTGATTCTGCAACAGATGCACCTATTTTAGGATTTCCTGTATAGAATATAAAATCTATATCAGATTCAATTAAATTTATTGCCTCTTCCGCTTCACCAGAAAATACAGCAACATATTCCTCATCAAATATTTCTCCTATTATTTCCCTAACTATGCCAGATGTAAATGAAGATATTTCTGAAAGTTTTAATATACTAGTATTTCCCGCTGCTATACTTCCTATAAGTGGCATTAGTGCTAATTGAAATGGATAGTTCCAAGGAGAGAGTATTAAACAAACTCCATATGGTTGATTGTAGATTCTATTGTCTGAAAATGGATTCATAATAGATGCTCTGACTTTTTTAGGTTTTGACCACTTTTCTAGATTTTTTATAGTATTTTTTAACTCACTTTTTACTATTCCTAATTCTGTTTCATATCCTTCAAATTCCGATTTTCCTAGGTCTAGCTTTAATGCATATAAAATCTTTTCTTCATACTTATCAACAGCATCTCTCAATTTTATTAAAGCTTTTTTTCTATAATTTATATCAATAGGCTTTCCAGTTTTAAAGAATTCCTTCTGCTTCTCGACAACTTCTTTATATCTTTTCATTTCCTCACCTCTAAATTAAATTCTTAATACTATTATTATATTTATTCAAACAAAAAGAAAGGGGTTGCTGATTTTTTTCAACAACCCCTATTGATTTTTTTATTTAGTTTTTATTATTTTCTTTAACTTATTTTGGTGTTGCTTCTGGCTTTTGAGCTTCTCCATCTGAATTCCCTGTATTTCCTGCATTTCCGTCTGGTTTTTGAGTTTCTCCTCCACCATTATTTCCTGAGTTATTTTCGCCAGGATTCTGTGGTTCTGCTGGTTTTTCCTCTACAGGAGCAGTTCCTACAAATATAACACCATTCTGCTTTGGATAGCTTGATGTTGCGATTTTTTCCTTTTTAATCTGTTTTCCATTTTTGTCTTTGTATATTCTATATGTTTCAACAACATATCCATTTCTACTAGCCTTGTCTACTTCTTCTTTACCTGCTGGTAAATCGCTTTTTTCTACCTTCTGAGGTGTAGCCTGTGAAACAGATATAGTCTTAGTCTGTATTTCTATATTCTGTTCATCTGCCTTGCTTCCAAATACCTGACATACTATTGATCCACCTGTTACATAGTTCTGAATATAGACATTATGTTTATACGTATTCTTAAATACAAAATCTATTCCACTATCTGTAACAGTAGCATCTCTACCCATTCCAACATAAGAAGAAGGTATTGTATGATTTTTTACATTTACAATTTCCATTCCTGATTTAAGTGCTGCATTGTACAAAGTAGATGATACCTGACATACTCCACCACCTAGATCTTCCTGCATTTCTCCCTGCACTATAACAGGCGCACTTTTATATCCATTGGCCTTATTTCTTTTTCCAACTATAGTGTTGAAAGAGTATTCCTGACCTGGTTTTAAAATTACACCACTAGACGCATTTGTAGCTATTTTTATATTCTCTGTTCTATTATAGTTGTTCTTAAATGTAGTTACAGATGTTCCTAGAGCTTTATCCATACCTTCAAGGTCTGATTTTTTTATCTTAGGCTCATCAAGCTTAACAACAGCTTCAGTCTTAAATTTATTTGCAGATAACCGCTTTTCAATAGCCTTGTTTGTTTCAGCCTCATTAAGAACTACTCCATTTTTTTCTGGAACTATAGTTATCTTATCATTATCAGTATTTATTTTTGCATTTTCTTTTTCTCTATCGACATCTTTTCTAATTTTATCAAGTTCTTCTTTTGCCTTAGCTTTATCGTATTCTATTGCCACACGTACATTAGTTTCGTGTCCCATCATAGATTTAGCCATATCGAACATATTAGAAAATATATTTCCACTTCTATCAACTTTGTATGCATTTTCAACTGTCTTATTTATGTCATATTCAAAGTTTAGCTCATCTAAATTAAGTTTCCAACTTCTTTCCTCGCTGCTTAGTGTAAACTCATTAGTATCAAATACCTTTATTTTATTTTTTGCCTCTTCTTTTGTCATTCCTCCAAGATTTATCCCATTTACTATTACGTTTTCAGCTATTTTATCGCTTTTTACTTTTGAAAACATAAAACCTACTGCTCCCAGAACAACAACCAATAAGGCTATTAATGCTACTTTTATTTTTTTCGACATCAAACCTCTCCTTTTTGTTTATTTTCAGAGTACATCCTTAAATCTCTGAATTAGTTAAATACCTATTTTTATATTTTTTACTAATTCTATTCTCCCATATTATATACGAACTAGTTTATTATTTTCGAAAGAGTACACTGCTCCATTATACATATCTACGCAGTACAAGTCTTTACCTCTTAAGAACCCTTTATTACCTATAAAGAAAAAATATGTATTCTCCTTCTTATTTAGCATTTCACTTATTTTCTTATCACTTTTAGAATATCTTTCTGCCTTATCAGAGTCAATTTCTTCCACTTTTTTATATACCCTTTTCTTCTTTTCTAATTCATTTTTTAGATTTTCTGTTGCGTCTTTTTTAGAAATAGCAAATTCAATTTCTCCATTTGTATTTAGTCTAAAGAAATTGGCATTATCAATATCTTTATATGACCTTTCTCCATCCTTGTATAAATATAGCTTTTTATTTTCTGCATTTATAAGAACTTCATTTATTCTTTTACCATCTTTAAGTATTTCTGCATAATAGTATTTTTCTCCATTTACCATCTGTGGTAGAGGACTTACTGTTATTCCCTCTGGTTCTATATCAACTGCCTTACAGTATATATTTTTTATATCATCTGATCCTAAAGTGTACTCATCTAATTTTTTATGATAATCCTTTAGAATTTTCTCGACTTTTTCATCATCAGGATAGTATTTTTTTACATATTCCATATATTCTGTCGCAACTTGGTAATTTCCACCCTTTGCTGCTAAAGCAGCTTCCTGAATATAATAATCATACATTTTTTCTATACATTCTTTTTTATTCTCTTCAGCCTTTTTATAGTACTTTTTATCCTTTTCAAGCACCTTTTCATAGTTTTCGATAGCCTGAGAATACTGGAATTTCTTTTGATATTCGTATCCCTGTTCATATAACATTCTAGAATCGTATATAAATTCTATATCTTGTCTATATTCTTCTGTTCCAATTTCCATTCCCTGTAATGCTGAAATAGTATCCACAAATGATTTGGCTGTTTCATAATCTATACTTCCATCACTATACATATCAGCTGCTTTTTTACACTGCTCTAACAATTTTTCGCTTTTAACAGTTATTCTATCTAAAGAATTGACCATATTTACAAATCCAGTAAATTTTTCTTTTGATATACTTCCTTTAAAAAAATCATCTCCGGTATTTTCTAAGAATTTATTTATTTTTCTAGAAAGCTTAGCATTAAATCTATCCATTTTTCCCTCTGAAAACTCTTTTTCTAGAGAAGAATAGTAATCTATTGCTATGGCGTATTGTCTTGATTCTATATAATCCATCATATGATTTATTTCTGAATAGTATCTAAAATGATTCCATATAGCAAACACTAGTAATACAGCTACAACTATTTTTATGATGCTAAATTTGCTTAGATTTTCAAACTTGGGTAGATTCCTCTTTTTCTTTTGTTTTTTCCTTTTTTTATAATCCGGCTCTTTCTCACCGAAATCATTCACCCATCCATCAATTTTCATAAAACTTCCCCTTTTATAAACAATTTATAAAATAATTTAATTTTCAAGTTATATCTATAAAAAAAATAAAACACAGTAACAACTGTGTTTATTTTTATATATACAATTGCATTTTTATCGAGCAAATAAATATCTGGTATTTATAAAATATATATTTAATACTATGATACCTTTCTTCTGTATTCTCTTTCTGGTGTAGATACTGCAGGAGCGCTCTTTCTGCGAACTTTTTGTTTCGCAACTGCTTTCTTTTTAGTAGGTTTTCTAAATACTTTATCAGCATTTGCTAATACCATAAGTGCACTTAATCCAAGTGCTACTAAACTTGCTGGTATAAAATACCACCAGAAGTCTGGAGTATTAGCACCTAAAAAAGCATTAATTACTCTTAATACAATAGCTGAAGCATAACATATTATAAATGACATAGCTGTATATTTTAGTATTTTTTTTAAACTTCTTTTTATTATTTTAACTATTGAACCTGACTTTTTCAAGAACTCACCTCCATTGTATTTACTACTTATATTTTAATTTACATAACATAATTTAACTATAGCAAAAAAAACGACTATTTGCAATAACTTTCACAATATTCATCTATTCTTTAGACGCTTTTCCTGATATTTTTTCTGGCACAACTTTTATTATATCTGTTATTTTGAAAAGTTTTTCTATATATTCATTTCCATCTTCTATATAATCTGTTGAATATGTTTTTATTACTTCTTTTAATACGTTTCTTTTTTCTTCCTCATCTTCAACTATAGACGCATTTCCAAATACTACTACACTTTTGTATCCAACAGTAAATTTATCCGGTACAAATTCGTAATCTGAAACTGCACTTACACAAACTTTGCTATTTTCATTTATATTGTCGATTTTATGTCCTTTTTTTGAACAATGATAGTATATATTTCCGTCTAAGAATACGTGGTTCATCGGAACCGCATACGGATACCCATTATCTACAGATATTGTAGATAAAAAACTCACATCTGAATTTTTTAATATTTCTATCCCTGCTAAACTTCCTTTATCTCTATCAACTCTTCTCATATCTCTGAACATCGAAAGACACTCCTTTTTCATTTAATATTTTTTAGTTTTTATTTTATTACTTAGTTATATATATTCTATATAATTTGTATTTTTCCTTTTTTAAAAAGAATTATTTCTCTTTTTTGTATCATATTTCAAAAAATTCAAAAATAATTATTGACAGAATCTTTTTTTTAGATTATGATTAATACAAGTTAAAAATAATAAATTTTCAGTAAATTCTTTGACGAGGAAGAGTAACTGTTTTTAGGTTCAATACAGAGAGTTGACGTTGGTGAGAGTCAGCAAGAAAGAAAATAGTGAATGGGCCTTAGAGAACCGGATTGAAATATTTTTAAAGTAGACTCCGGCGTTTGGTGTACGTTACAACACACAGAATATGTTAGTATTCTTGCAGAGATGTATTTCTTGTATAATTTTACAAGATATACGAATTTAGGTGGCAACGCGAATTAATACTTCGTCCTATATATAGGGCGAAGTTTTTTTATTTTACGGAAAAGGAGGTGTAAACTATGGTATGAACTTTACTAGAAGATAATATCGAATCAGAATGGCAAAATAATAAATTTAAAATACTTGGAGGAAAATACAATGAAAGCAATAGCAAATACAACAGCAAATACAACAACCAAAGTGAATACAAGAAAAATGGTTCTAAACTCAATACTTCTTGCAATAGGTCTTATACTTCATCAGATTACACCTGCTCTAGGACTTCCTATGCAACCAGACTTCGCACTACTTACAATGTTTATAGTAGTTTTAATAAATAGAAATGATTATAAAAGCTGCTTATTAGCAGGAATAGTTACTGGTGTATTTACAGCACTTACAACTAAATTCCCTGGTGGACAGCTTCCTAATGTTATAGATAAAATAATATCTGTAAACTTTGCATACTTACTAGTTTACATAATGTATAGCATACCTTTCTTAAGAAAAATGGATATGAAAAAAGCAGGTAAAATAGTTTCTATATTCTTATTCCCGCTAGGTACACTTGTAAGTGGATCTATATTCCTACTTGCTGCTCAGTATATAGTTGGACTACCTGCAGGATTTAACGTTCTTTTCATATCAGTTGTTATACCAGCAGTAGTTATTAACTTTGTTGCAGGTTTAGTACTTTACAATGTAATACTTCGTTGCATAAAATAAATTGAATTAGTTTAATAAGATATCAACTATTTTAAGTTTGAAATCCTCAATATAAAAAAGGATGTAAATAATGTCTTTTAATACAGATATTATTTACATCCTTTTTGTTTTACTTATTTAATCCGTCTTTGGCAAGTTGATCTGCCATCTCATTATATTTGTCGCCGGTATGAGCTGCTACTTTTACGAAACTAACATCTAATCTATCTTTTATAGAGTTGTAATAATCTCTATACTCTATAGTTCCTTTTTTGTTAGCTTTCCATTCTCCTGTACACCACTTTTCTATTCCCTGATAATCAAAATATATTACCAACTTTGGAATATTATTTTCTATACAGTAGTTCATAGCGTACTCAGAAGCTTTAATTTCCCCTGCTACATTTCTCATACTTAGATATTCTTCATCGTTTCCACCAAAGCTTTCTGTATGTATAACTTCTCTATTTTTTAGTACAACCACACCAGAGCCATACTTTTTAATTGAATGCTCATAGCTTCCATCGACATATGCTTCTATTGTATTTTCATCAACTTTTATTTCTTTTTTTATTACGTTGACAAAGTTTTCAGCTTCTTCCATAGTTGGAAAGCTTTTAAACTCCGCCCCTTTAAATCCACTTATCTGTTTGCTACATTCAGTCCAAGTTAAAAACACACCAGTTTTATAACCTTTTCTAACTGCGTAAAATTTCTTTTTAGCCAAACAAACACCTCCAATATTTTCTAATGGTATTAAAATTATTAATAATTTAGTCTTTATACTTTTTCTATTCTAACAGTTTTTTGTTTTTATGTCATTGGTTATTTTTTTAGAGGTGTTTGCTGCCTTATATTGATTTCATAGTTATATTTAATAACATTCATTTAATTTTTCTTTTTTTACTTTAGGTGATTTCATATCCTTGTAAACTGCCTTTATTTTTGTCTTGTATAGAACTATTGCTGTTATCATACAAGTTCCTTCTGCTAGTATTGCAGAATACCATATTCCTTCTCCACCAAGTATAGCTATCATTAAGTATAATGCAGCTAATATCAAGAAGAATCCTCTTCCTAAAGATACTACTGCTGCTATTCCTGGTCTTTCAACTGATACGAAAAATGCTGAAACTATTACGTTTATTCCCATAAATGCAAATGCGTAAGAATAAATCTGAAGCACTCTTATAGCTTCTGTGAATATTGCTGTTTCTGTTGGATCTATGAATAATCCTACTATAAAATCTGGTATAAGGTGACATATTACAACAAATGCTGACGATGCTATTACACCTGCTATAGCAGACATTTTAAATAGTTTCTTCATATTAGTAGAGTTCTCTGCTCCAAAGTAATAACTTACTAATGGCTGCATACCCTGTGCTATACCCATCATTGTCATAAGTACCAATGTGTTTACATAGTTTATAATACTGTAATAAACTACACCCTGTTCACCTATGTATTTTATTATATTTAAGTTGAAAAGCATTACTACTATACCGCAACTAAGTTCTGTTGTTGAGTCTGGTATACCTATAAATGCTATTTTCTTAAATTCTGGGAAATCAAACTTAAATCTTGAGAAATTAAGTGTTGAATTTTTTCTAAAGAAGTGAACTAAGAAGAACACTGTAGAAAATACCTGTGATAAACCTGTTGCAATTGCTGCACCCATTACACCCCAATGGAATACCATTATAAATAAGTAATCAAGTACAACATTACTAATTGCTGATATTATAACTCCACAAGTTGCTAAAATTGGGAATCCATCTGTTTTTATAATTACTTCAAGCGAATAAGATACCATAAAAAATCCATTAAATAGTACTATTATTCCAAGATAGTGTTTTACATAATCCATAGTTGAAGCAGTAGCACCTAGCATTGTAGCTACTTTTTCTAAATTTAATAAAACTCCGCCCATTATTAATAATGAGAATATTATTATTACTACTGTATTCATAGTAAATATTTTATTAGCTGAATCTATATCTTTTTTACCAAGATATACAGCTATTATTGTAGATGCCCCTGTTGAGAACATCAGTGATAATGCGAATATAAAGTTTACAAAAGGCATTGAGATATTCACAGCTGCAAGTGCTGTTTCCCCTACTCCTCTTGCAACGAATATACCATCGACCATTGTATAAAGCGAGAACACCCACATAGATACAACTGAAGGTATCATATACCTTAAAAATTTTGCCTTTAAGCTCATGTTTTCATTTGATAACAATTTCGAATCCATTTTATATACTCTCCTCTCTTCTTATCTAAAATGATAAACTATGGTATAATACCATAGTCAAGAGGTTTTATGAAATTTTCTATATTTTTTTAACAGGAATTTGTATTTCTGTAACAAATTCTTCTGGATTTCCCGTTTCATGTATATCAATTTTATATATTTCCAGAGGCCCACCAACTGCTTCTAAATTGTTTTCTTTTATATATTCTTCTAGTTTTTTTAAATGCTCGTGATTGTATATATAATCGCCTTTATAAGTAAATGTTACATAGTATCCTTCTTCAAGAGTTATGTTATAAGTTTCTTCATCGTCATCTATTAGACAAAATACTGATTTAAATACATTATTTAAACCTTTTTTTAAAGCTTCTTCTGAGAAAAACGATCCTATATTATTATTTCCTAAAATATCAAATCTTCCCTCATACTCGTTTTGAAGCCTCTGCACGCAGAAGTCAAACTCCTCATCTCTAGTTATATTTGCATTTAATTCTATAGCTTTTCTCTTTTCTATATATTTTAATTCTATGTTTTCAAAATTTGTTATTTCTTTAGATTCAGCTATAGCACTTAGTCTATTTATGATATTACTTCTCTGAGAGTTTAACTCTTTGATCTTAGTTTCCGTCAAAATAAGCTCCTCATTTAAAATTCCTTCTGTAGTTCTTAAATTTCTATTTTCAAGATATTCTTTTATCTTTTTCATAGAGAATCCAAGTGTTCTAAGCTCTTTTATGAGATTTAAACGATATAAATCCTGTATGCTATACATCCTATATCCATTAGTATCTCTGTCTGGTTTTAAAATCCCTAAATCCTCATAGTACATAAGAGAATCCTTGCTGAATCCATATATTTTCGAAATCTCTCCTATTTTATAGTAATCCTTCATATTTTCCTCCTCATATAATATTTTCGTCTAAATTTACATACCTTAAACTATATTTACTTCTATTATTGCACTTTGATATTCCTCTTTTATTTCTCCTAAATTATAATTTAATTTTTTATTAAATAAAGGTCCATCTACCACAATTGTGTGGTATTCTCCATTTTCACCGCATAAATCTATTTCTATGTTTTTTTCCTCAGAATATCTTTTGATATCCTCAATAGTTTCTCTATTTAATTCTCTTCCTAAAAAACTTTCATTCAAATAATTTAAATTAACCTTTTTAATAATTGCCTTAAATCCAGAATCTATAAATCTTTCAACTGCTTCTTCTCTATCTATCTTTTCTAGTGGCATTATACATTCAATACCTACGTTTTTGCATCTTGTCTTATTCCAATTTAAGTGTTGCTCTATGTCTATATCTCCAAACACACAGATATTTACTCCTCTTTCTTTTTTTATTCTTCTTAATGTATTTTCAAATTCTTCCTCATAATTATCCATTCTACAAAATACCTGATATACTTTTAATCCAAGTACATTTTCATATTCTTCTATCATTTTTAAATTTATCCCATGAGTCCAAGAATCCGTTTCCTTTACTGTTATAATTATTGAATCCGGAATAAATCCTCTTTCCTTTATTAAATACATTGCTAAAGTACAGTCTTTTCCCCCGCTAAATGAAGTAACAAACTTTTCCATATATAAAATCTCCTTATTTTGTACATTTCTTATTTTATCTGTTAAAATTCCTTATTATTTAATTATATAATATCAATCTCAATACTAACAACTTCATTTGTACCTCGATATATGTTATTATTGATTATATAAATTTTGAAAATATACTATTAAAAACTAATAAATAAAAAATTTTAGAAAGGAATTTATAATGGAAAAATTCAAATACTCTTTTGATAAAAATAAAAGATACCATACATGGAACTACTATTTAAGACAGACTTTTGGAGAAAAAATTTTTAAAGTTTCTCTAAATGCTGGTTTTACTTGTCCTAATGTAGATGGGACTTTAGGCTACGGAGGATGTATATACTGTAGTAGAGAGGGATCTGGAGATTTTGCAGGTAATCCAAACGATAACCTAAAAAAACAGTTTGAAGAAATAAAGTCTATGATGCTAAAAAAATGGCCTAATGCAAAATATATAGGCTACTTCCAGGCATTTACAAATACTTATGCTCCGTTAGAAGTATTAAAAGAAAGATATGAAACTGTTTTAGGATTTGAAGATGTAATTGGTCTTTCAATATCTACTAGACCTGACTGTTTACCTGATGATGTTGTGGATTATCTAGCTGAATTAAACGAAAGAACTAATCTTTGGGTAGAACTTGGACTTCAGACTATACACGATGAAACATCTGACATAATAAATAGAGGACACACATATCAAGATTTCTTAGATGGTTTTAAAAAATTAAAAGATAGAAACATAAAAACTGTAGTACATATAATAAATGGACTTCCTGGTGAAGATAAAGAAATGATGATGCAGACAGCAAAAGCAGTTGCAGATATGGGTGCAGATGGTATAAAAATCCACCTTCTTCATATAATAAAAGATACTCCTCTACGGGATTTCTTAAATAACGGAAAGATAACTCCTATGGAACAAGAAGAGTATATAAATTTAGTTTGTGATCAGCTTGAAATTTTACCAGAAGAAATGGTTATCCACAGACTTACTGGAGATGGTAAAAGAGATGAACTTCTAGCACCTCTTTGGAGTCTAAAAAAATGGGAAGTTCTTAACCGGATTGACGATGAAATGAAAAGAAGAAGAACTTTTCAGGGAAGTAAATATGTAAAACCTGATTACGATATATTTAAAGATTGCAAATAAAAATATCAAAATTTATCAATTTAAAATAGCCATTTGAATTAATTTTTCATACGGATAATAATTATCTTACAGAGTTGAAAAACATAGACAAAACTCACTCGACAATGCGACTTGATCGCCTGGAGAGTAGTTTGTCTATGTTTTCAACCTCAAGATATATTAACCTATGAATTTTTTATTCAAGATTTAATTTCTTTTCAAGTATGTAAGAAGTTATCATAAATAATACTACAGAAACTACACCATAGAATACTAATGTGTATATTGATGATGCACTTAACATTGACATACTCTGTGGAGCTGTTAGTATATTCATACTTTCTAATAGATTTGAAAGTCCATCACTTATAACTGATACTATCATATTTATTATGAAGAATGCTATTATCGCAACCGGAGTTCTGTGTTTGTTAAATGGTTTTAACTGTCCTATTGATAATGAAGTGTATATCACTAATATGAAAGATATATAATCTACTATACCTAACATAAATGTTATTATCATATTTAATATTATATCTCTAGCACTTAGTAAATTCATAACCATATAGTTCCAAACATTTCCCATAGACCGTATAAATTCTTTCATTGTAGCCATACCAGAAGGTAGCATTATTACAACAAATACTAAAAATACTACTATAGTACTTAAAATTAAATAAACAACAGATGTTATTATTTTAGATGCTACTATTTTCTTTGCACTTACAGGAAGTGTCATCATCAAATAACCTTCATCGCCAAGTAAGTTTTTGCTAAATCTTTTTATAATAACAGTTATTGTTAAAACACCAAGTGTAATCATTAAAGCTACCATTATTAACATACCTAAACTCATGCCTACATCTACATTTGCAAGCATAAATATTCCTATTAATACACCAGTAAGTATTAAACTCGCATATATCGCTAAGAAGCTTCTCATTGTAGCTTTGAATTCATATTTTATAAGTTTACCTAACATCTAAATTCCTCCCTAAATAAGGCATCTATTGATTTACCTTTTTCTTCTCTTATTTCATCTACATTACCCTGTAGTTTTATTTCTCCGTATGATAAGAATATTATCTCATCACATATATTTTCTATTTCACTTATTAAATGTGTTGCTATTATAAGTGTACTCTCTTCAGAGAAATTCTGAAGTATTGTTCTCATAATAAATGATCTTGCAGCAGGGTCAACACCACCTATTGGTTCATCTAGTATGTAAACATCAGCATTTCTAGACATCACTAATATTAACTGTACCTTTTCCTTAGTACCTTTTGACATATCTTTTATCTTTTCATCTACATTTATATTTAATGCTTCTATCATTTCCTCCGCTTTTTCTAAATTAAAATCTTCATAGAAATCACTAAAGAATTTTAAAAGGTCTTTCATCTTCATCCATTCACTTAAATAAGTTCTTTCTGGTAAGTATGATACTATTTTTTTAGTTTCTATAGAAGGTTTCATACCTGCTATTTCTATAGTACCTTCATCTGGCTGTAGTAGTCCATTTAATAACTTTATCATTGTACTCTTTCCACTTCCATTTGGTCCAAGTAACCCTACTATCTTACCTTTTGGAATTTCAAGGTTTATACCTTTTAATGCTTCTTTTTTGCTGTATCTTTTAACGACGTTATCTAATTTTATTATAGTATTTTCCATAATTATTCTCCTTTCACATTCTCGGCTATTAGAGAGATTATCTCATCCGGGCTATATCCTAGCTGTACAAGAAATTCCTTTAAACCGTCTATTCTTTCATTTGCCATATCTTTTTTCATTTTATTTATTTTATCTATATCATCAGTTACAAATCTGCCTTTTGTTCTTTGACTATACATAAGCTCCTCCCTCTCTAACTCAGATAATGCTCTCTGCATTGTATTTGGATTTACTTCAGCTTCTGCAGCTAAAGCTCTAACTGTTAGCATTTTTGATCCAGGTTGAAACTCTCCGGATACAATCTTCATCTTTAGAGTGTCAACTAGTTGAATATAGATAGGCTTGCTATTATCGAATTCCCAGCTCATAACTTTCCCTCCTTTTTATTATTGTATTAAGTTGTTAATACAATAATACTATAGTACAATATACATTGCAATATATTTTTAAAATTTTTTCAAAAAATAAAAGAGATTATCAAAATATGCTCTTGATAATCTCTTAATTTCAATTATATAAGGAATAACATTGCTTGTACTCCAAAGTTTACTGATAAAACTGATAGTAAATTGTTGAAAAAGTGTATTCCAACTGATGTAAATATTGATTTTGATTTATATACATTGTATGCCATTACCATTCCTAATATCGATGTAGGTATTATTCTTATAAAATCTAAGTGCATTATACCGAATAATATACCACTTCCTACAATAGCAAATACTATATGTTTTTCATTTTTCTGCCCAAAAGTTTTTTTATCTCTAAATGCAGATAATATAAATCCTCTAAACAATGTTTCTTCGCATATTGCAGGTACCAATGCAAATAATATTATCTGAGTGAATAATCCTCCACTAGATTTTATAATCTCATTTAACTGCTCAGATACCTTCATTTGATCTGGGAACAGTTTTAATAATATCATCACAAATACGGACATTATTAAACTTCCTACAAACCAAGTTAATGCTGCTCTTATTATATCTTTTAGTTTGATTTTTTTTATGCTAAATAATTTTTTGAAATCCGCCTTTATGTATATTGCAACTAATACTGGTATCATAGCCATAATGAGCTGATTTATAGTATTCCCCATTATTCCAAGTTTCATGTTTAGTATAGGAGATACATATATTAAACTTATAAATGCAAGTACATAAACCATAAATCCGTCGCTTATTCCTGGCATACTTCCCTCTTTTATACTGCTTCTACTCTGTATTAGCTTAAAGTTTCTCTTTTCACCAAATAAAATATCCTCAGAATTGAATATTTTTGAAAGTAATACTAAAGAAATTAGTACGAATATTAGATTTACAATAAGTACCAAGCTCACCATTTTCATATTTGCTCTCAATGATATTACACTTTTTATTAGAAGTGAAATATTTACAACTGGTATTGTTGCAGTTATTCTGCTAAGAGAAATATTTGGTATCATTGAAATATATGCTGGTACCATTATTACAAGCATAAGTGGCGTTATATAGTTCTGCGCCTCTTTAAATGTCTTAGCAAATGAACAAACACACATAGCAAGAGCTGATACAACCTGAGCAAACAAAATAACGCTGACTATGGTTATAAGTACAGCACCACCTAATACAGAATAATTTATATGCATCATAGATGGGTTGTATATAGATTCAGCTTTCATAAAGTATCCCAACGTGCAGCTCATAGAAATTATGTTCAATAAAGACGTCAAGATAGCACTTGCAGACACAGCCATATATTTTCCTATTACAAGCTCCATATTAGATATTGGAAGTGAGAACAATGTTTCAAGAGTTCCTCTTTCTTTTTCACCTGCCATAACATCTATTGCTGGATAAATAGATCCAAATAGCACACCTATTATAAGTATAAATGGTATTACCTGTCCTAATAACATTCCCGCTTTTTTAGCACTATTTGTTATATCTACTTTTTCATATTTTATAGGCTCTAGTATCTGCTTAGAATTTAATCCATGTTTTTCTATCTCTCTTTCAGACATTTTTCTTTTATATTTATTCATTACATCAAATATAGCATCTGCCTTTATTCCTGATTCATCTGATACAGAATTTATAATAACTTTGTAGTCATTATCCTTTATAGAATTGTCTATATAGGCATCAATTTCACCTTTTTCCAATTCTCTTTTATAATCTTTTATGTTTGTTTTTATTTCTATATTTCCTAGTGTATCTTCTTTTTCTCTAATTGAATTTTCATTGTCTACAATTTCTACAAACTCCGCATTTGGAGCCGAAGATAATCCAAGTGTTATAGTTTCTGATGTCATTTTATTTATTGATGAATTCATTATTCCCATCAACAACACCATTATTATAGGATATAAAAGTATTGGAACAACAATCATCATAAATATACTTTTTCTATCTCTTACTATATCCAAAATTTCTTTTTTAAAAATTTCTTTTATTATTTTAATCCTCATTCAAACCCACCTCTTTATCCGCTAGTTTTATGAACACCTGTCTTAAAGATTTTGAGTTTGTTTCTCTCATAAGGTCTGCTGGCTTACCTTCAGCAATAATTTTTCCCTCATATATAAGAATTATTCTATCGCATAAAGTTTCAGCCTCTTTCATATAATGAGTAGAGTATAAAACAGTTTTTCCATTTTGCTTTTCACGTAACATGAAATCTATTATTGCTCTACTGCTCAAAATATCCAAGCCTAGAGTTGGCTCGTCAAATATATATACGCTTGGTGAATGTATAAGACATCTAGCAATAGAGGTTCTCTGAGTCTGACCTGTTGATAAATTTTCTATTCTATTATCTATAAATTCGTCCATACTTAATATTTCTGATATTCTTTCTATGGATTTTTTTATACTTTTTTCATCCATTTCGTACATTTTACCAAATATAGTCATTATTTCTCTCGGGGAAAATCTTCCATATAATCTAGTATTCCCTGATAAATAGCCTATTTCCCTTTTTGCGAGATTCTTCTCTTCTTCATAGTTATATCCACAAATTTCAACGCTACCAGATGTAGGTGTCAAAATTCCAGCTAACATTCTAAGAAGCGTCGTTTTTCCTGCTCCATTTGGTCCAAGTATACCTACTATTTCCCCTTTTTCGGCTTTAAATGAAATATGGTCTACAGCAAGAAACTCCTCTTCCTTGACCTTTACCTTTTTGCCAAATCTTTTTTTCTCTCCATCACTAATAATTCTTGTAAATATTTTACATAAGTCGTTAACTTCTATCATAGTACCCCTCCATTTGAGCTAAATAGAATTAAATTTATATTCTATTTATTCTTCCCAAGCAAGAGATCTTTCTACAGCTCTTTTCCAATCTTTGTAAGATTTTTCTCTAACTTCTTCGCTCATTTTAGGTTCGAATTCTCTATCACAAACCCATCTTTTCTTTATATCTTCTTTGCTCTTGAAGAATCCAACTGCAAGTCCAGCTAAATATGCTGCACCTAGTGCTGTTGTTTCAACTATTTTAGGTCTATCTATTTTTACATTTAATATATCTGACTGGAACTGCATTAAGAAGTTATTATTACTAGCACCACCATCTACTTTTAATGATTTTAGTTCTATTCCTGAGTCATTTTGCATTGCTTCTAGTACGTCTTTTGTCTGATATGCTATAGATTCTAGAGTAGCTCTTATTAGATGTTCTTTCTTTGCTCCTCTTGTAAGTCCGACAATTGTTCCTCTAGCATACATATCCCAATAAGGAGCTCCAAGTCCTGTAAATGCAGGCACTACATATACTCCATTAGTATTTTCAACTCTCATAGCATATTTTTCACTGTCAGCTGCACTTTTTATCATTCTAAGCTCATCTCTAAGCCACTGAATAGATGCGCCGCCCATAAATATACTTCCTTCTAATGCATATTCTACTTTACCATCAACTCCCCAAGATATAGTTGTAAGAAGTCCATTTTCTGATTTTACAGGTTTTTCTCCTGTGTTCATAAGCAGGAAACATCCTGTTCCATAAGTATTTTTAGCCGTTCCCTCTTCAAAGCAATTCTGTCCAAATAGAGCTGACTGCTGATCTCCAGCACATCCTGCTATAGGTATTTTTATATCTGCAAATAATCCGGAGTCAGTATATCCATATACACAACTAGATTCTTTTACTTCAGGTAACATTATTTCTGGTATATCAAGTTCTTTTAATATATCCTTATCCCATTCTAATGTGTTTATATTGTACATCATTGTTCTAGACGCATTTGAATAGTCTGTTACATGTACTCTTCCACCTGTTAATTTCCATATTAACCAAGTATCTATTGTTCCGAAAAGTAATTCTCCTTTTTTAACTCTTTCTCTAGCACCTTCTACATTGTCTAGTATCCATTTTACTTTTGTTGCAGAGAAATACGCGTCTATTATAAGTCCTGTTTTTTCTCTTATACATTCAGTTAGACCTTTTTCTTTTAATTCATCGCATATTTCTGAAGTTCTTCTACACTGCCAAACTATCGCATTGTATATAGGTTTGCCAGTTTTTTTATCCCATACTACAGTAGTTTCTCTCTGATTTGTTATCCCTATAGCAGCAATTTCTTCTGGATTTATCCCAGCAGTGTCTACAGCTTCTCTCATAACACCACTCTGTGAACCCCATATTTCCATAGCATCGTGTTCTACCCAGCCTGGTTTTGGATATATCTGTTCAAACTCTTTCTGCGCAACTTTTATTATGTTTCCATCTTTATCAAATATTATACATCTTGAACTAGTAGTTCCCCGGTCAAGTGCCATTATATATTTCTTTTCCATTATTAATCTCCTCCAACAATTTCGTTATGAAAATTTACTTTGAAAACGTAATTCGTTATATTAAATATTATAACCATTTTTATAGTAGCTGTGTTAATACAATACAACTTTTTTTAATTAAATACAAAAAAATCCGCAGATTTTAAATCTACGGATTATAAATTTCAATTATTTTTTTAAAATAATTATTTTCTTGCGTTGTCTAATACTTCTCTAGCTTCTCTTATTTTTTCTGCACTAGTCTGACATATTTCATATTCACTCATCATAGGAAGTCCCATACTTACGCCTTCTTTTCTATATTCCATTTTGCTATCTAAAGTAACTTTTCCAGACATATGGAATGAAGTAGCATTTGTATCTGATAAGAATTCTTTTATAACATTAGCATTAACTCCGCTTCCTACTAGTATTTCTATGTCATCTCCTGCTTTTTCTACTAATTCTTTTATTAAATCTTTTCCATCTAGTGCATTATTTTTATGCCCTGATGTAAGTATTGTTTTTATTCCTAATTTTTTAGCCTGTTCTAATGTTTCAAATGGATCTCTAGTCATATCAAAAGCTCTATGTAATGTTACATGCATATCTCCAGCTTCTTTAACTAATTCTTCCATTTTTTCTAAATCTAATGTTCCGTCTACATTTAAGCATCCAACAACTACACCATCTGCTCCAGCATCTCTAAACATGGCAACTTCTTCTTTTAATATTTTAAATTCATTTTCTGTATAATGGAAATCTCCAAATCTTGGTCTTAACAGTACAAATATTTTTATATCTGACTGTCTTCTTATTTCATTGTATAATGCTATACTTGGTGAAGTACCTCCTATTATTAGGTTTGCTGCAAGTTCTATTCTATCTGCCCCACCTTTATCAGCCTCTAAAGCCGATTCTACTGAATCCACACAACATTCTAGTACAAAATCCTTCATGATTTCCTCCTGATTATTTATAATATTATATTTAATTTATTTTATCGCTTATAAAATTACAGATACTTTCTACAGTTATATCTAGCTGTTTATCTTCAGATATTATAGATTTTGTATCTCCCTTTTGAAGTCCATAATCTCCAAATGCAGAGTGATTTCCACCTTCTATTTCTACATATTGAGTATCTTTCGGTAAATCTTCCTTAGCCTTTATCATATTGTCAAAGTTTATTACTCCGTCTTTACTTCCCCAAATTGACAATACTTTTGCTCCACTATCTTTTATTTTATCTCCTGATGGATAAGATGCTAAGTATACTATTCCTTTAATCTTATTATTTGTAGATATTGCATTTGTCGCCATAGCTCCACCTAATGAATGACCCACTATAACCCAATTTTCAATATCTTTATTCTCTTCTATCACTTTATCCGCTTTATGTGATGAGAATATAGCCATATTGAATGGCATATCTACTGCAAATACTTTATATCCATTCTGTGCTAATCTATTTGCAAGTGGTGCATATGCTTTAACATCGACTCTTGCGCCTGGGTAAATTATAACACCAGTATAAGATATTACATCTTTTGGTATAAATTCCGTTATATCTCCTTCAACTACTTTTACTTCACTGTTAGAAACTAAATTTTCTCTAGCTATGTCTTGTGGTTCGTAGGCATTTAGAAGCCATGCTAATGAGCTCACAAGAGCTATAATAACTACAACTGCTACTGCTTTGAATATATTTTTATTTATTTTTCTTTTTTTCTGTCTTTGTTTTTCTTCGTTTTGTTTTTTTAATTCTTCCTCAGTTATTAAAGGTTTGTTTAGTTCCATAGTCAAGCTAAAAGTATCATATTTTTTTTCGTTATTCTTTTTTCTTCTGATTTTTGAGCTTTTATCGCTATGCATAACTTTTTCCTCCATTTTTCGTGTTCATTATTATAGTTTAACTTAATGTGTTTTTTTTTTCAATATTATTGGAGGTTTTCACATTAAATACATATTTTGTTCTTTTTACAAATTTAAATAAAGTTTATATAAATTTAAAATTTTGTTTTAGTGATAAAAAAATACACAATACCGATTAAATAGTATTGTGTATTTTCCCTTACTCATTATACAATTTTATCGCATCAGTTGTCTTAATCTTTCTCTCAACAACCTCAGCAGACTTCTCTTTAACAACCTGAGTATACACAAGATCTATAATAAAGAACTGTGCCAGCTTTGAAGAGATCGAACCTGTCTCAAGTATACTCTCTCCAGAAAAGTACCCTAAATTAACATCTGAAACATCTCTCAGCCTAGAACTCTTGTCCTCTGTAACAGAAATAACACTTGCTCCATTTGCCTTTGCAATATTAACTGTCTTTATAATCTCGTCTGTTTCTCCAGAATGAGAAATAGCTACAATAACATCATCTTCATCCATAAGTGATGCCATCATAATCATATTGTGGCTGCTATCCATCGCCATACAGTTAAACCCTATTCTTGAGAACTTATAATTAGAATCCTCTGCAGTCATACCAGAATATCCTATACCTATAAAGAATACTTTCTTGGCATTTATAATCATATCTGTAGCCTTTTCGATATCATTTCCATCTATTATATTAAAAGTATTTTCTAATATTCTTATATTAGAATTAAATAATTTTCTAGCACTTTCCATAACGCCTTCATCATTTTCTATACTTCTATTTATAATTGTTCTATTTTTTAATCCTGATATTTCCCGAGCTAATGTAACCTTAAAATCCTGAAGCCCACTATACCCCATTTTCTTAGAAAATCTAGTTATAGTAGCCTCTCCAATTCCACTTTCCTTAGCTATCTGAGATATCGACTTATAAAAAACATCCTCTATATTTTCCTTTATATACTTGATTAATACTTTATCAGATTTCGTTGCTTTAAAATTTGGTTCTTCAAGCTGTTTTAATATACTCATTTATTCCTCCACGTGTTTATTTAAAAAGTTGCGTAGAGCTCCTACCATACCTGCACTATTTTTCATATATGCAAATTCTATTCTTGTATTTTCATAAACTCTTTCAACTAATATTTTCTTTAATTCTTCATCTAAGATTGGTCTAATATACTCTTCCTGAGCCATTATTCCTCCACCTAGAATTACAGTATCTGGATTTACAAGATATGCTACATTAGAAATACCTAAAGCTAAAACTCTTATCATTTCTTTTAAAGATAATATGCATATCTCATCTCCAGCTTTTGCCTCTTCAAATATTATTTTACCATTTAAATCTTTATAGTCCATATTTTTTAATCTTGCTACCTTTTTTACAAGGCTAGAAGTTGAAGCTAAATCCTGGAATGAATTTCCTTCTATTATTGTATGTCCTATTTCTCCAGCACTATTGCAGCAACCATTGTGTATTTTACCATCTATTATTACTGCTCCTCCGATTCCCGTACCTATAGTCATACATACAGATGTTTTACTTCCTTTTCCTGATCCTAACCATGCTTCTCCAAGTCCTGCACAGTTTACATCATTTTCAACTTCACAAGGTATATTAAATTCTTTTTCTATTTCTTTCTTAAATTCAAGTCCTGTATATCCTGGTATTATACTTTCTATAGCATAGACAATTTTCCCTTCTTCTGGATCTACCATCCCTGCTGTAGATACACATATACCTTTTATATCATCATTTTCTTCTATATATTTTCTACTTATATTTTTAGATTTTTCAAGAATTCCAGGTCCACCCTTTTCAAGAGCTTCTGTATCCATCTCCTGTCTATCTAATATTTCTCCTAATTCATTAGCTAATCCGTATTTTATAGAAGTTCCGCCGATATCTATACAAACATATTTACTCATTTTGATTCCTCCGTTTTATAAATCTTTAATATATTAACATATTATTTATTTTTCTTCAAGTTTAGCGCTTTTACGCAAAAAAGAGGCTAATTATAAAATAGCCTCCTTAATTATCTTTATATTCAACTATTTTATTATAACTTTGAAAATCGCTTTTTTTATTGAGCTTTTTTCTTCACCAGCTTTTAGTGCTGTCATATGTGCATCTTCAGGATAGCATACTAAAAAGTCTCCACTTCTAAGTACTACTTCTGAATTAACTGCATCTCCTTCTAATGGAAGAAAATCTCCTTCTTCCTGGAATTCTTTCTGTTCTAAGTTTTCTATGAAGTTAAGAGCTATTCTTTCTTCTCCACTTAACATTAGGTGTACATCTATATATTTTCTATGAGCTTCCCAAAATCTTTCTTCTTTTACAGTTGTATCGTATCCAACTATATTTACAAAGAAATCATCTCCATCTATTACATGAGATCCTTTTTCAAAATCTAAAAGATTATTTTCCTTTGCATATTCAAAGCATTTTTTTATATCTTCTGGTAAAACTGAATTTGTTTTATCATAGTTTATATTTCCAAAGATCATTTTATTTTCCTCCGTATAATTTTTTAGAGTAACCGCAAATGCGATTACTCTAAATTGTTAGATGATATAATTTAAATTATATAAGCACTTTGGTTGGTTGCAATTTTATATAATTAATTTTTACCGTAGAATACAGTTGTTTCTGATTTTGCTTCTTTTCCATCTTTATTAGTGAATTTACTTACTATTAAACCAACAACTACACATATAGCTATTGTTATTAAAGAGTATGCCCAGTAAGTAACTTCTGGTACAAAGTATTTTAAGTATACTACTACTATTGCTGATGCTATAAATCCTGCATAAGCACCTTTGCTATCTGCTTTTTTAGAGAATGCTCCAAGTATAAATACTCCAGCTAAAACTCCTAGAACAAGTCCCATGAAACTATTGAACCATTCATAAGCTGATTTTATATCTCCACTAGCAAGTACTATTGCTACTATTATTGCAAATATCCCTACTCCTAATGATACATACTGTGCTATTTTAGTCTGTCTTTCCATTGGAATTTCTTCTTTAGATAATAGAGCCTGTATATCTAGAACCCAACTTGTTGCAACTGAGTTTAATCCAGTTGATAAAGTTGACTGAGATGCTGCATATATTGCTGCTAAAAGTATTCCAGTTACACCTACTGGTAATTCATAAGCTATATATGATGCAAATATCTGGTCCTGCTGAACAGTCTGAGCAAGCTCTGGATTCTGTCCGTAGAATACGAATAAGCAAGTTCCTATTAAATAGAATATTGTTGCTAATCCCATTGAAAGTATTCCGTTTCCATAAGTCATTTTATTTAACTGTTTTATATCTGTTGTAGTTGTAAATCTCTGAACAACGTCCTGACTTGATACATAAGATGACAATGTATTAAGACCAGCACCAAAGAATATTATAAACGCACTTGTGTGTAAGAAGTTTGGATCGAATAATTTTTCATCAGGTAATAAGAATTTATTTCCTGTTGTAAGAGTACTCATTACTTCTCCAAATCCACCGTTTATCTGGCTTATCATGTATATTAACGCACCACTTACACCTATTATAAGAACCATTCCCTGTATGAAATCTGTCCATAAAACGGCTTTTAAACCACCAGTGTAAGAGTATATTATTGCTATTATACCCATTACTACTATAAGTATATTAACATTTATTCCTGTTAAACTTGAAAGTACCACAGATGGAAGGTACATTATTATTGACATACGTCCTATCTGATATATTATGAACATTAGAGCACCTAATATTCTAAGGCCTTTGCTTTCATATCTCATTTCAAGATACTGATAAGCTGTATCTATTTCTAATCTACTGTATAAAGGAAGGAAGTATCTTATAGTTAAAGGTATTGCTATAAACATACCTAACTGAGCAAACCATAAAATCCAGCTTCCTGCGTATGAGTTTCCTGCTAACGAAAGGAATGATATTGGACTTAGTAAAGTCGCGAATATTGAAACTGATGTAACCCACCATGGTATAGTACCATCACCTTTAAAGAATTCCTTTCCTTTCATCTCCTTTTTCGAGAAGAAAAGTCCAGCGAATAAAACCGCAAGTAAATAAACTACTAATACGACTAAATCGATCATCGTAAATCCTACCATTATTTATAATCCTCCATTGACTTATATGTAATCTATCCCTATTTATTACTTATTTATTAAAAATATTTTTTATGTATTTCTTTCGCTCTTGCTGCCATTTCTGGAGTTGTTTTTTTCATTGGTTCTCTACAAAGACCAGCGTGTACTCCTTCTTCTTCTAACATAGCTTTTATTGTGTGATATAATCCGTTATCTAATATATCTGTTATTAAATCATTTGTTACATGCTGTATTTCTCTAGCTTCTTCTATTTTTCCAGCCTGAGCAAGTTCAAATATCTGTCTAGCTCTAACACCGTTTACATTGAAAGTAGAACCTATAGCTCCATCTACTCCTAAAACTGTAGCTGGTAACATCATTTCGTCGAATCCAGCAAATATTAATTTATTAGGGAATGCTTTTCTCATTCTTTCTAATAAGTAGAAGTCTGCTGCAGTGAATTTAACACCTATTATTTTTTCGTTTTCGAATAATTCTGCAAACTGATCTAAACTCATGTTTACACCTGTTAAGAATGGTATAGAGTATATTATTAATCTGTTATCTACTGAGTTTATTATTGTATTGTAGTAGTGTTTTATTTCTTCGAAATCGAATTTATAGTAGAATGGTGTAACTGCACTTATTGCATCGTATCCTAAATCTGTTGTGAATTTTGCAAGTTCTACAGCTTCTTTTAAGTTTACTGAACCAACCTGAGCTATTAATTTTATTTCGTCTTTAGCTTCATCTTTAGCTATTTCAAATATTCTTTTCTTTTCATCAGTTGAAAGCATGAAGTTTTCCCCTGTACTTCCACCAACATATAATCCATCAACTTTCATTTTATCTATATTGTGTCTTATTATTTCTCTTGTCCCCTGTTCGTTTACGTTTCCATTTTCATCAAAAGAAACTAATAATGCTGAATAAATACCTTTCATATCTGTTGTTTTCATTTTCCAATCCTCCAAAATTTTATAATTTATTTTATTTTTTATTTACGCATCCTTTACGGATGAAAGTTACATTTTTTAATTAACGTTTTCCTAAACGTCGTAATATTCTTTATTTTCAAACTGAAGAGTAAGAATGACTTACTCTTATCGCTATTTTATTGCATCTGCAAATTTAGCTGTTATTAACTGTGGTCTTGTTATTGCTGATCCAACTACTGCAGAAAATACATTATGTGCATATACTTCTTTTAAATCTTCAGGAGTATTTATTTTCCCTTCTGCTATAACTGGTACTTTTAAGTCGCTAACAAGTCTATCTATTAATTCAAAATCAGGTCCTACTTTATTTACTGAGTAAGATGTGTATCCTGCAAGTGTTGTAGAAACACAATCTACACCTAATTTTTCAGCTTCAATAGCTTCTTCATAAGTAGATATATCTGCCATAACTAGTACATTATTTTCTTTTATATATTTTATTAACTCAGCAAGATTTTCATCTCCTGGTCTTTTTCTATCTGTACAATCAAGAGCTATCATTTCACATCCTGTTGTTAAAAGCTCGTCTATTTCTTTTTTTGTAGGTGTTATATATATTTCTGAATCATCGTAATTTCTTTTTATTATTCCTATAACAGGAAGTCCTGTTACTCTTTTTATTTCTTTTATATCTTCAACACCCTGTGCTCTTATACCAGCTGCTCCACCTTCTTTTGCTGCATTTGCCATTCTTCCCATTATAAATGAGCTGTGAAGTGGTTCATCTGGTAATGCCTGACATGATACTATTAATTTTCCTTTTACTAAATCTAGCATCAATCTACCTCCTTTTGAAAGTTTATTTCAATTTTTAATTTTCTAATATCGTTTTCAACAATTAGATTCTACCACGCATTTTCATTTTGTGCAATATATTTTCATAAATTTATTCAAATTTTGAAATAAAATTTCTTTTATACATCTTTTAACTGACTTTTGTAGCTATTTTTGATAATTAAGCAAAAAAAATCACTGCAATTTTCATTTTTGCAGTGATTATATAAAATAATTTTCATTTTTATTATAGAAATAAATTTTCATTTATAATTTTATAACATTATTTTTATTTGAATAAATCATCTAAATGAGGTGCTACCCTATATCCTATTTCTGTAAATACTACAGTGAATAAGATAGATATAACAAATGTAGTGAATGTTCCAGCTCTAACTGCCAAATCTATAGATGACATATTCTGCATCATTGATCCTGATATTGAAATAGCACTAAACTTAGCTACTAAACCAACTAAAACTCCAAATGCTATACTGAAATGTAGCACAGTTTTTCTATTTTCAAATCTGTAGTTTCTATATATATTTGCTCCAACAAAAATCATAGCTATAGCAAATACACAGAATATAATCCGTATAAGTAGCTTAGTGTCTGTAAATGTAGCACTATTGAATATACTGAATATAGACATAGATGAAGAGTCACCGACATGTACTATACCGCCTGTAGCTATTGTAATTAAATATGCCGCCATCTGCATAATATACGCTATTACAGCTCCACCCTTTGAATAATCTGAAAGTCCAAAGTCATAAAGTGTAGAATTCTTTGTAAATACAACTATCACAGTTATAACTAGTATTATTAAAGATAATTTAAAAAACTCTCTAACTGCATCTGATACTATATCTGTTGTGTAGTACTCTCCATGGAATTCTTTTCTATAATTTAAAATAACAGATGTTAAAAATGCTATTAAAAATCCATTTCCAAAAGCTGGGAAGAACTTATATCCTATAGCTATATAGTTATTTCCAAATCCGAACATATTTCCCATTCCAAGATTTATTCTTGTTGTACTAAATATTGATGTTATAGCCAATAATAATCCATATATAAAACCTACTTTTAGAGCTTCAATAATACATCTATCAATAGATTCTATTTTTCTTCTATATATAAATAAATTTGCAACTATTAAAGCTAAAATAGGTATCAATAATATAACTATTACTCCTATATTTATTGTAGATGAAGAGAACATCATCATTCCATTACTTCTTATTCTAACGCCAATAAGATTTAATCCTAAAAGTATACTAAACATATTAACATTTCCTATACCGCCTAAAAACTGTCTCCGCACAGAACTTGCTATTATAGAAACAATAAGAAGTATAACAAAAGCTATTCCTGCAACCTTTAATGGCTGATTTCCTTCTCTTTTTAAGTTTATTTTATCCTTCAGCCACCTCATATTCTCTTTTATATTATCAAAATTAGGTTTTTTAAATTCAAAATTTGTGCTCATCCGTATCCACTCCTATTTCATTTTATAGAAATATAATACAATACAAAACTTAATTCTAGCTTAAAGAATTTATTTTAATGAACCCTTAAAAATCTCAAATGTCTTTTCATAATCCTCTGAAAATGCACTATCTTTATTCCATAAGAATGTAAAATCATGACTAACTTTAAAATCATCTAATTTAATTTCTTTAAGTGTTCCATTTTTTATTTCTTTTTCAACAGCAGATTTATATAAAAACGATATTCCACAATCCCGACATAATAAATCTACTATAGTGTGAATATTTTCTATCTCTATTGTTCTTGGAAAATCTTCTACATTAAGGTTTTTAACAGCCAAGCTCTTAGTAAGTATTGCTCTAGTTCCAGAGCCATTTTCTCTTATAATAAGTCTTTCGTTTGTAAGGTCTTTTAAAACTTTTATATCCTTTTGGAATTTGTGGTCTTTAGCAGCTACAGCTATGTAGTCCTCTGTCTTAAATACTCTTGTGTTGTAATTATCAGCTTTAAAGTATCCTTCAACTATTGCAAAATCTATACTTCCTTCATGAAGATAAGAAAGAAGTGTCTGAGTGTTTCCATACTTAATTTGAAAATCCATATTAGGGTTTGCTTTTACAAAATCTATCAATGAAGGAATAACCGTATATCCACCAATAGTCATAGTTACCCCAAATGTAAGTATTTTCTTTCCTATCATACTCTCCTTCATTCTATTTTTCATTGTAGTTTCATCATTTCTCATTGTTTCTAAAGTAGATCTAAGTATTTCTCCCGCTGGAGTAAGAGTTAATTTCTTCTTATCCCTTATAAATAATGGTGTTTCGTATTTTTCTTCAAGATATTTTATATGCTGAGATACAGCCGGCTGAGTCATACAAAGCGCTTCTGCAGCGTGAGTAAAATTCATATACTCACATACCTTTAAAAATGTTTCAATTCTAAAATCAAGCATATCTTTCCTCCAAAATTTTGTGCTTTCCTCTAACACATCTTATTTTCAAAAGATCCTTTTAACCTTATATAACATATTTTCCTATTATCCTATTTCGCTATTCTAGTATTTTAGCTTATAAACTTATTTTATATTAATATTGATTTTTACACCATAAAGAAAAGGAATTTTTATATCATAAGATATATTTATCTATATATTATTATACATAATTTTACAAAATGATTATTTAGGTTTATAGTTAAAGCATAGAAAAAACAAACGCAAAACAAAAGCTAATTAAAAAATTTAAACACTTTAATTTTTAAAAGGAGGAACGAAATTATGTACGATATAGTAATCATAGGAGCAGGACCAGCTGGTGTAAGTGCTGGAATATATGCTAAAAGTAGAGGAAAAAAAGTACTTATAATAGAAAAAGAAAAAGTTGGTGGACTTATAGGAAAAGTTTCTACAGTAACTCATTACGCAGGAATAGTAAATGGTGAAACAGGAATAAGTTTTGCTGAAAGACTAAAAGAACAGGCCGAAAATTCAGGAATAGAAATAGTTTATGAAGATGTAAACAATGTAGATTTAAAAGGCGATGTTAAATTAGTATTCACTAATAACAATCTTTATAAAGCTAAAAAAATAATAATCGCCAACGGTACTAGAGCAAGAAAACTTGGTATAGAAGGCGAACTAGAATTAGCAGGAAAAGGAATAGGTCTTAATGCTGCTAGAGATGGTAAAGATTATATAGGTAAAAATGTATATGTTGTAGGTGGTGCAGATGGCGCTATCAAAGAAGCTCTATACCTTGCACAGTTTGCTAAAACTGTTACAATAATACATTTTGAAGATTCTCTTGGATGTATAGCAGAATTTAGAGAAAAAATCAAAAAAACTAGTAATATAAATGTAAAATTAGGATCAAGACTTCACGCTGTTTACGGAAAAGAGAGAGTTGAATCTCTTGATATATCAGATGAAAAAACTGGTAGTATAGAAACAATATCAGATCCAGGATGCGGTATATTTGTCTATGCAGGTACTGTTCCTAACACAGAGCTATACACTGATTTAAAATTAGAAAATGGTTTTATACCAGTTGATGAAAAAATGGAAACAGAAATAAAAGGTGTTTATGCAGTTGGTGATATAAGAGTTAAACCAGTTAGACAGGTTGCAACTGCTGTATCAGACGGAACAATAGCTGCAATAAATGCATCAATGTAAACTCAACTTATTAATATAAGCTTTAGGAGGATTAATTTATATGAACTTTATAAAAGAAAAATGGAATGGTCTTTTAATGTGCTTAGCCATTTCTATCCCTTCAGTACTACTTGGAAAAAAATTCCCGATAATAGGAGGTCCAGTGTTCGCAATACTTATTGGTATGGTTCTTACAATTTTTATAAAAAATAAAGAGCCATACGAACCTGGAATTAAATACACATCAAAAAAAATATTACAGTACGCTGTAGTCCTTTTAGGATTCGGTATGAATCTTGAAGTAGTTATGGAAACAGGTAAACAATCTTTACCTATAATAATCTGCACAATATCTACTTCACTTATAATTGCATATCTACTTCATAGAAAATTAGATATGCCTGAAAAAATATCTACACTTATAGGTGTTGGATCTTCTATTTGCGGTGGTTCTGCAATAGCTGCCACTGCACCAGTTATAGATGCCAATGAAGAGGAAGTAGCTCAAGCTATATCAGTCATCTTCTTATTCAACGTACTAGCTGCTTTAATATTCCCTAGTTTAGGTGCTCTTCTTGGCTTCTCTACAACATCTGGTGAAGCATTTGGAGTATTTGCTGGAACTGCAGTTAATGATACTTCTTCAGTAACAGCAGCTGCATCTACTTGGGATAGTATATACCAGTTAGGAAGCCGGACACTTGATAAAGCAGTAACTGTAAAATTAACTAGAACATTAGCAATTATACCAATAACTCTATTCTTAGCTTTTAGAAGAGCTAAAAAAGCTGAGATGGAAAATGGTAATAATATACCACTAAAACAGGTATTCCCATTCTTTATACTGTTCTTCATAGGAGCAAGTATAATAACTACAGTAGCTACATCTGCTGGTGTATCACCAGAATTCTTCCTACCATTCAAAGAATTATCTAAATTCTTTATAATAATGGCTATGGCTGCAATAGGATTTAATACAGATATAGTTAAGTTAGTTAGAAGTGGCGGTAAACCAATACTTCTTGGAATGTCTTGCTGGATAGGTATAACAGCTGTTACATTAACATTACAGCACTTTATGCATATCTGGTAAATAAAATTGCCTCTAACCCCAATTTATTTTATTATACATATTTTAGGAAAAGCTGTCGTATGAATATTCATCGACAGCTTTTTCTCTTGAAATTAAGTATAAAAAATGGCTACCGCAAAATATTGCGATAGCCTATTTTTTAAGTTATTAGAATTCTGCATTTTTAGGAGTTCTTGGGAATGGTATTACGTCTCTTATGTTTGACATTCCTGTCATGTACATTATTATTCTTTCAAATCCTAGACCGAAACCAGAGTGAGTAGCTGTTCCGTATTTTCTAAGTTCTAGATACCACCAGTAATCTTCTTCATTTAAGTTCATTTCCTGCATTCTTGCACGAAGTACATCTTCTCTTTCTTCCCTCTGAGATCCTCCAACTATTTCTCCAACTCCTGGAACTAATAAGTCCATAGCTCTTACTGTTTTACCATCTTCATTCATTCTCATGTAGAATGCTTTTATATCTTTTGGATAGTCAGTAACAAATACTGGAGCTTTGTATATTTCTTCTGTTATATATCTTTCGTGTTCAGTCTGAAGGTCGCATCCCCATTCTACTGGGTTTTCGAATTCATGTCCTGATTCAAGTAGTAATTCTATAGCTTTTGTGTAAGTTATTCTTACGAAGTCAGAGTTTACTACGTTGTTTAATCTTTCTAATAAACCTTTGTCTATGAAACTATTGAAGAACTGCATTTCTTCTGGAGCATTTTCCATTACATAGTTTATTATGTATTTTATCATATCTTCTGCTAATTCCATGTTATCTTCAAGATCAGCGAATACTATTTCAGGTTCTATCATCCAGAATTCAGATGCATGTCTACCAGTGTATGAGTTTTCTGCTCTGAATGTTGGTCCAAATGTATAAACATTTCTGAAAGCAAGAGCCATTATTTCAGCATTTAACTGTCCAGAAACAGTAAGGTTAGCTTCTTTACCGAAGAAGTCTTTAGAATAGTCTATTTTTCCTTCTTCTGTTCTTGGAAGATTTTCCATATCTAATGTAGTTAATCTGAACATTTCTCCAGCACCTTCACAGTCACTTCCTGTTATGATTGGAGAGTGAGCGTATACGAAGTTTCTTTCCTGGAAGAATTTGTGTATAGCATAAGCTGCTAAAGATCTAACTCTGAATACTGCAGAGAAAGTATTACTTCTAGGTCTTAAGTGTGCTATTGTTCTTAAGTATTCTAATGTATGTCTTTTTTTCTGAAGTGGGTATGAACTATCTGACATACCTTCTACTTCTACTTTTGTTGCGTGTATTTCTACTGGCTGTTTAGCACCTTCTGTTGCTACTAATTCACCTTCTACTAGTATTGAAGATGATATAGGTAATTTACCTATTTCTTTGAAGTTTTCTAATTTTTCATCTAATACTATCTGCATATTTTTGAAGAAACTTCCGTCATTTAATTCTATGAATCCGAAGTTTTTTGACATTCTTGATGTTCTTATCCATCCAGCAACTTTTACAGTCTGCCCAACGTGAGCTTCTTTGTTTCTATAAAGCTCTTTTATTTCTAAAAATTCTTTCTGCATATTTTTCTCCACCTTTTCTTTTTTTAAAATAAAAAAACCTTTCAATCCCATAATAGGGACGAAAGGTATAATAATCAATTCGCGGTACCACCCTGATTGCTGACAATCTCAGCCACTCATAAAGCTTTTGCTTATGGAATATAACGGTTCCTACCGTCTGAGCCTACTAACAAATGCTTTCGGTCAGCTGCTCCAAGATGTTCTTCAGTATAGACAATTAGCAATCGGACTCTCAGCAACGCCGACTCTCTGTAACTATTAGAAAATACCTACTCTTCTTTTCACTGCATTTAATATAAATATATACAATTCTTATTTTTAAAAATTGTGCTATCTATTTGCAATTATATCAGTAGTTTTTAATTAAGTCAAGAATTTTGCAATTTTTGATTCTTTCACTTCAATTTATTTTTTTTATTTGATTTTTTCTTTATTTTTTCTTAATATTTAATCCCTTGTATAAAGCAATTAAAAAATGTATAATCTTTTTTATAGATTTTTAAAAATTATTTAGAACTTAAATTTTTTTGAAAGGAGTTAAAAATATTGAGTGTTAAACGTAAAAAAAAGAAAGTTTACTTAAATGTAGTTTTCACACTAGTTTTAACGTATTTAATCATAAAACTTATCGATAACTACCAGTATTTCTTTGGAATGCTCGATTTCCTTATAGGCTTACTTATGCCTTTCGTTATAGCTTTTGTTTTGGCTTATATATTCAATCCAATTATAAAGTTTTTCGAAAATAAGTTTAAAGCTAAAAGAGGCGCTTCTCTATTTATAGCTTATGGTGGGCTTATTGCAGTATTACTTGCTATACTTGTTATGACCTTACCTGTGATAATAGAGAGTATTATAGACATAGTAAATCACGCTCCAACATACTTTGCTGAAACAGAAAAATTCTTAATAAACTTCTCAAGACACTTAGAAAATATAGATGCAGCTACTATGCAGGAAATATGGGATAAAATTTCTAACATGCTTCCTAATTTAAGTAGTTTATTTGTAGGATCTATAGGAGAAATATTTAAAAAGACATTCTCATTTGGTAAGTTTATATTCAATCTTGTACTAGCATTTATCATTTGCTTCTACATACTTCTTGAAAAAGAAAAGATATTTGATTTTTTAAAGAAGGTTGTATATGTAGCTTTAGGTGATAAAAAAGCTAGTTTTGTGTTGACAGTTTCAAGAGATCTTAATGAAAATGTAGGTAAATATTTTACTGGAAAAATATTCGACTCTATCATCGTAGGAGTACTTTCTGGTATAGGTCTTTTTGTATTGAAGTCTAAATATGCGTTATTATTTGGTACTTTAATGGGACTTATGAATATGATTCCTTATTTTGGACCTGCAATAGGTATGGCTCCTGTTGTTTTAATAAACCTATTCTCAGATCCTAAGATAGCATTATTCTCTTTAATATATCTTCTTGTTGTTCAGCAGGTAGAAGTTGCATTTATAGAGCCTAAGATTGTCGGTGGTCAGCTTGGTTTAAGTCCATTCCTTACAATACTTGCGGTAACTGTAGGTGGAGGATTCTTTGGAATACCAGGTATGATTCTATCTACTCCAATAATGGGGGTTTTAAAAGTATATATTACAGAATACGTAGAAACTAAATCTCAAGAAATACATATGAGCAATTTTGATAATCCAAAAGATCAAAATAATAATCAAGAATAAAAAATATGGGTATCTCAATTAATTAACTGAGATACCCTCTTTTATTTTCTTAATATTTGATTATAATTTTTTCACTCGGTTTTGTAGATTCATTTTCACCTACTCCAACCATATATATTTCTAAAGTCTTTTCCTTATTTTCACCTTCAGTTTCCTCTTCATTAGATGATTCAATTTCTATAGTTGTATTAACCTTGCCTTCTTTTTCTTCAGACTGTGGAATTGATTTTAATACTTCATATCCTTCATCATCGTATTTTTTAGCATAAACCTCATAGGATTTTATTCCATCCAGAGAATCCCAACTTATTTCTATCTTTACTTTTCCTTCTTCAATATTGTATGAATAATTGACATTCTTTATAGAACTATTTTTAATACTTCTTTTCTTTACCGTTATTTTTACAGTTGCCTTCTTTTCACCACAAGACACTATAACTTTTTCAGTACCTTCTCTTACCGCTGATATTTCACCTTTTTCAGATACATAAGCAGCTCTTTCATCCTTTTTCTTTTTAGTTGAATAGTTATACTCTACATTTGGAGCTTTTAGGCCTTTAGGAGAAGTAGTTATCTTCGCTTTTATCGTTGCACTTTGACCTTCTTCTAGTACAAATTCATTTGGAACTTCTAGTTTAGTAACTTTTGCCTCTATTTCCAGTGGTATCTCTACAGTTTTTCCACCACATTTGCCACTTATAGTCGCACTTCCTACTCCTACAGCTTCTACATTATCTCCTTCTATCTTCAATACAGATTCGTTGCTGCTTAGATATTTTGTTTTATATGTATCCGTAAACTTCTTATAACTTGATATAGCAACTGAACTTGTTATAGTTGCCTTATCACCTACATATTTTAAGCTATCACTTAAATCAAGGTCTAAGCTCTCAACATCAGGGTTAACTATTTTTATCATAGCTTTTTTAAGTACCCTAGTCTTCTTCATAACCGCCACAGAAGTATACCCTTCTTTTAGTGCAGTCATCTTGTTGCCTTTAATCTCTGCAATACCGGTATCATCTAATACATTGAACCAAAGCTCTGGATCCTTTGCATATCCAGGTATTTTTACATAATTTCCTGCAGATATTTCAACCTCATCGCCTAGTTTTATAATATATTTATCCAGGTCTTTTATATAATTTCCTCCGATAATCTTTATTTCTACGCCTTTTACTAGCGGAGTTATTATCCCTTTTGAAAACATAAAATACTGTCCTACTAGGAGAAGTGGTACAATAATTATTAATAATATTATTTTTTTATTTTTATTAAAATCTTTCATTTTATATCTCCTCCTTTACTTTATATTTTCAAAATAATACCTAAAAGTAATATATCATTTTTTTAATAATTTTTCAAACAATTCTGTATAATGCAGTATATTATTTTTCATCAAAAAGAACTACCGCTAGAAAATCTAGTACTCCATCTCCTATATTTTCTATTGAATGTTTTGCACCATCTGCTGTGTATATAACATCGCCTTCTTCTACAACAATTTCTTTTCCATTGTCATTAACTAGTCCTTTTCCACTTAGTATATAATATACTTCAAAATCTTTAGTATGGTCGTGTTCACCTATTGAAGCACCTGGTTCTAATACTATTCTATTGAATAGTCTACCATGTCCTCTTAATTCTTCTGGAGTTACTAATACTGTAAAATCTCCCTTTCCTTTTCCATCCTGAACATGTTCTCTAACCTGTGTAGTTGTTTCTGATTTTTTTCTTATCATAAAAAAAACACTCCTTCTCTTTGTAGATATATTTTTTCTATATTATATTATTCTTTTTAAATTTTTCAATTCCTTCTAATTTTTATATTTATATCAAAAATTTAAAAAGGTGCAACAAATCTGCTGCACCTAGTTTTATCTTATATTTATCTTTTATTTCAACATTGTACTCTTTCATCAATTCTTCCATAAGTTTGATTTGTTTTTTATAAGAAAGCATACTTTTTATTTCCTCTTTTACTTTGTCAAAAGATTCTTCTTCAGTACCAATTCTTTTTATAATGTGGTATCCATAAATACTTTTTAGAGGTTTTTCTATATATTCTCCTTCTTTTAAAGTCGAAATTTTTTTTCTCAAATTCTTATCTGTAAAACTCATTTCAAGATCCCCTAGTCCACCTGGTATAGTACCACCTATATCCTCAGAGTACTTTTCTTCTAAGTCTTCAAACTTATATCCTTCTTCTAGTTTTTTATAGATTGCATTTGCCCTCTTTTCAGCATCAGCTATTTCTTCATCACTAAGCTTTTTACCTGAGTTATCTACAGTACTTATAAATATGTCTCTATATACTCCTTCTCTAAATTTATCCTTATTAGCGTCATAATATGCTCTAGCTTCCGAATCACTAACCTGCGTTTTTTTATCTAGATACTTGTACGCTTTTATAGTCTTTCTCATGCTTTTTACTAATTTATTTTTGTCGTCAGCATACTTACTTTTAAACTCATCTTCATCCAACCCAATCTTACCTGTTATAAATTTTTCTAGGTTATCATAAGTATCCTCTATTTCTTGTCTTGTTACATGTACATTCTCTTCCTTTGCTTTTCTATAAAGAATATCTTCGTATACAACATACTTGATTAGTTCTCGTTTATAATTATCAGAACCTATATTTTCTATTATATTATTTTTATCTATATAGAATGCTTCTTCGGCTCTTTTTTCTACTTCATTGAATCTTAGTTTTTCTCCGTCTATGTATGCAACTACTTCTTTAGAATCATTTTTTAAGTTACTATCTACAGGCCTTATATATACATAGAGCATAGTCAAAAATATCAATACTAATGCAATTACTATTAATAATTTTGAATCGAGTAATTTTGATATATATTTTTTTATCTTCGAAAAAATATTTTTATTACCCATTCTATTCCTCCAAATAATCAATATCTTTTATTTATAATATAAATTATCGCTATGTATATAATATGAAACATTTATGAAAATGATTTGAATTGACTAGATTCTTAATTTTTTTTATTTCTAATTTTTTTCAATGCATATGGAATTGATACTAAACATCCTACAAGAGCATCAATCATATCCATTACTGTATCTGTAAGTCCTCCTACTTGAGTATGTGTATGCATTATATGGTCCATACTAAACTCTCCTATTTCCCATAATGAAGCAATTCCCATACTGAACATAAACATAAACATCGCTATAAATATAATATTCATCTTGCTTATTTGTTCATCTGTATTGAAAAATTTGATGAATGTATACGCTACTGTAACAGTCAATAATCCAGAAGTCACATGTAGAAAATCATCATAGTGAGGTATATCATAGAATCCATATCCAGATCCTAAAACAGATGCTATACACGCATACCACATGAATACACTATACAATCCATCACTAAGCAGTTTAGGTAATCTTTTATTTACCTGATAAAGCACTACTGTAAGTATCAAGCAAAATACAGATACTGATATACCCATACTATCTTTTGTGTATAGGAAATATCCTAAAGAGCCTATAAAGAATATAGTTAAAATTATTGTTGTTATTTTCTTTAATCCTAATTTTTTACTATACATTTTATTGCCTCCTGTTTTTATTAGCATCTATTTTTTTAATTTAGCCAATGCGTCGGCAAAAGGATTATTAAAGTTTTCATTTTCTTTTTTATTTTGATCCTTCAAGTACTTATTAATATCCCTTTTAGATGCTTTATTTTTTTCTTCTTTTTTTCTATTGTTAAAAGAAGATAGCTTTTCTCTGTACCCACAAGAACATACAAATATTTTATTTTCCCCTTCTCCTCTTAATTCAAGCTTTTTATGACACTCTGGACATCTTGCATTTGTAGTTTGAGATAACATCTTTCTAGTATTACATTCTCTATTTTCACAAACTAACATTTTCCCTCTTTTTGTTTTTACTTCTAGCATATAGTGCCCACATTCTGGACATTTGTTTCTAGTTAGATTGTCGTGTTTAAACTGACTATCATTATTTTTTATATCATCTATAGCTTTTTTAGAATAATCTTTTATTTCATTCATAAATACATTTTTATTCAATTTATTCTCTGATATTTTCTGAAGTTTTTTCTCCCATTCAGAAGTCATCTCTGCACTTTTTAGTTTTTCAGGAACTAATCCAAGAAGCTGCTTTCCTTTGGATGTTATTATTATATCTTTATCCTTTTTTTCTAATAAGAATGATGAGAATAGTTTATCTATTATATCTGCCCTTGTTGCAACTGTTCCAAGATTATTTTTTTCCATTTCTGTAAGTAATGTCGCTTCATTTAAATATGAAGGTGGATTAGTTTTTTTACTTTCTATTTTAACACTCTCTATATTTAAAACTTCACCTACAATTACATCTATTATACCGCCATATGTTTCATCATCCTCTACAGTATAGTTTTCTCTCCAGCCTAATTTATTTATTTTATTTCCGTTAGCTGTAAACGTCTCACCCTCACAAACTCCTTTTATAGTCGTTTGTTCGTATTCAAATGGAGGACATAATACGCTTAAGAATCTTTTGACTACTAAATCGTAAATTTTTCTTTCTTTGTCAGATAAATCTCCTAAAAATACTCTTTCTTCTGTTGGTATTATAGCATGGTGATCTGAGACTTTTGAATTATCCACAAAAGATTTATTAGGTTTTATCTTAGTTTTTAACAGTTTCATACATACTTTTGAATATTCACTAGTATTTACTGCTTTTATTCTATCTTTTAGAGTATCCACTATATCATCTGTAAGATATCTTGAATCTGTTCTTGGGTAAGTAAGTACTTTATGATGCTCGTATAATTTTTGCATAATAGATAAAGTTTCTTTTGCTGAATATCCAAATATCTTATTGGCATCTCTTTGTAATTCAGTTAAATCATAAAGAGCTGGTGAATACTTTTTCTTATTAGAT
>OGEP01000557.1_pt1 | contig 54304 bp, 49 predicted proteins | sample 1570721 | NCBI WGS metagenome assembly OGEP01 (sample SAMEA2582131, study PRJEB24529) | metagenome | biome: Human gut stool | place: China | collected 2011 | reverse complement strand
CTGAAGCGTCTGGTTCCTCCGTCAGCATGTTTCCGAGGTAACCAATGATGTTGGGACATGAAAAAGCATGGGATCCGACGGAGATCTCAATGGGGAGCCCTCCTTTCGAAAAAGGGGGCTGCCCCTTGCGATGACGTCACTCCTCGGCGGATACATCCCGCTCAGGCCAAGGGAAGCCGTCGAGCATCCCGGCACTTTGGGCACAGCATGCGACGTGAGAGCTCCAGGCGCTCATGACGGACCGCCGAGCTTCCAAAAAGTCAGATCTCTGATACGACCGCGACACCTGAGAGCCGACCACGTGTGAAAGGCAGGCTTCGGCGACTTCGAAGGCCACGCCTGTGTCGGCGGCCCATGATCGTGCGATCGATCGGAGGCCGTGTGCGACGAGCTTTCCTTTGAGCTCGGTTCCGTGGAGGTGCTTCGCTAAAGCCTGTGCGCTGACGTGCGTCCCCGCCTTTCGGCCGGAAAAGACGAAGGCGGCGCGCGGGTGCGGTGAGAGCATTTTCTCCTCTTCGATCAAGGAGAGAACAAAGGGTGTGAGCGGTACGCGATGCTCGCGCCCCTTCTTCATCGACGACGCGGGGATCGTGAGCGTGTCGCCGTCGATCCACTCTTTTCTGATCGAAGCGGCTTCTCCAGGCCGAAGCATTGTCGCAAGCTGAAAGAGAAAGAGCACCTGGATGCGCCGAGGTGCTTTTGACATGACGGCCATTACCTCGGGAAGCTGCCGCCATCCGACGGAAGGCATTGGCTTCACGACGGGCGGCGCAAAAATGCGGCTAACGCGTTCGATCGGGTTATGTTCGATGTAGCCCGCGCACACGGCCAGGTCGAGGATCTCTCGGGTGCGCATGAGGACGCGCTTGAGCGTGGCTCGCTTTCCAGACTTGTCGAGGCCCTTGACTGTGTGAATGACGAGTGGGGCCGTTATCTCGTCGAGCTGGCGCGATCCGATCTGGCCGATTAGGTAGCGCTCGAGGCGGCGCTTTTCATCCTGGTAGGAAACGATGCGCCCTCTTTTGAGACCGCACCAAAGCTTGAATGCGTCGCGAAGTGTGTACCCAGGAGGCGGATTTTGTCCCGCCTCCTTTTTCTTTCTCCGCGCAAGCTGACGGGCTTGCGCAAGAGTCAAAGCGGGGAAGTGCCCGAGAAAGTGATCTCGGACCTTTCCGTCCTTGGCGATTCGGAGTACGAAGCTTTTCGTTCCGGTGGGTTGGACTTTCACCGACAGCCCGCCACCAAGGGCTACGGTGAATCTTTTTTCTCGCGGACTAAGTGCCGCAATCTTTTTGGAGGTTTGAGGCATGGGAATTAAGTGGGTTTTCTACCCATATGTGGATGAAGACGGGTATTTCGAAGGTGAGAAGCAAATTGGCGTCGGCGAAGGCCTTTTCCTTGCCGACGATGTCGTCGAAACCCCGTTGCCGGCAGGAATCGACTTGACGAAGAGCTTCGCACGGTGGACAGGCACTGAGTGGGTAGAGGAGGCGAAGCCGACCACGGCCGCAGAATGCGCTGCGCTCGGCCCTGTGTCGCACCAGTCGACCACGTCCCGGTGCAACGAGTTGCGCAAGCTGTACGAGGAGCTGACGAAGGGCTCGGAGGAATACCGCCTTGAGCGAGGCGAGAACCTCGAGTGGATCGTCGTGAAGATTCCTGAGGAAGAGAAGGAGGCGCAGGCGGCGGAGGCCGCCATCAGCGACTTTGACTCGCAGACAAATGCTCTCAAGGATCGCCTGGCCACCGCGATTCTTCAGGGCGACGAGGAGCAGTTGGCCTCTCTGAAGGCCGAATATCAGGCCCTTATGACTCAAGGAGTGTGAAATGGGAATTGTGTTCAAACGATACTGCCCCGCTTGCGGGGCGCAGTTGGACGACGAGGGCATTTGCACGCGCGAGACGTGCCCGCGTCGGAAGTTGCAGCTGACTGCGAAGGAAAAGAAAGAGGCGGCAGAGGCCGCGAGAGAGGAGGCGAAGGCGCAGGCCCAGGGCCTGTGACTTCGTGCCGTGTAGAGGGTCGCTCTTCGGGGCGGCCCTCTTTTGATGTGGGGGAAAGAAATGATTTTTCTGAAGTGGGCGGCCATGATTTTGCCGTCCTTTTTTATGGCTGTCGTCGGGCGGCTTCTGGCGCCGGTGCTGCCCTTCTTCGTGCAGGATGACGGCTATCTGCCCGACTGGCTTTCCTGGTTCCAGACTCCCGACAACCCATGCGATGGGGACGAGGCACATTGGGAGCGGCATCCTGGAACAGGGGCGTGGGACACGTATTGCCGACGCGTGGCGTGGTTTTGGAGGAATGTCTGTTACGGCTTTGACATCGACGTGCTCGGCGTCGAGGTCCGCTCGACCGACACGCTCATCTTTGAGGGCGATCGGGACGTGGGCGCGAAGCCTCCGCGATCGGGGTGGCAGTGGAAGCAGGTGAAGCGGGACGGCAAGACGATCGCCTTCCAGCTCTACGGCGTCGTTCAGTACCGCTTTTGGCCGCAGAGGTGCCTCCGAGTAAATCTCGGGTGGAAGCTCTTCGACTTCGAAGACTCGGTGACGGATCAGGTCGTCCAGTGGACGGCGATGGTGAACCCTTTCTTTGGCACAAACGTCGACAAGTTCGTCGAAAAGGAGTGAAAGATGGCAGAAGAAAAGACTGTCGAGCAGGCGATGCTCGAGCTGAAGGATGCACAGGCGGCGGTGGACGCCGCGCAGAAGGACCTCGACAGTGCCGTGTCTGAGAAAGACGCGAAGGTCAAGGAGATCAAAAAGCTCATGGAAGATCTCAAGGGCAAGGCGAAGGAGCTCGGCCTCGAGGTCGTGGCGAGCGTCGAGGAGGCCAAGCAGGCCGTCCAGGAAAAGCTCGACGAAGCCAAGGCCGAGTGGACGGAGACGGCCGCAGAGCACCCGAACGAAGCTCGCCGCCAGGTGCGGCTCGTCTGGGCCGTGATCGGCACGGTGGCCGGTCTTGTGATCGGCTTCGGCCTAGGGTACCTCTGGGGCCGCTTCCTCTGACAACATCAACGCCTCGGCGCGTGCCGAGGCTTTTTCATCTTTTTGGGAGAGGTGCATGCAAGAAGAGCGAGGGCCGATCACGATCAAGCAGGTGGCCTCAAGCTTTGGGGCGAGCGGGGCGACGGGCCTCGCAAAGGCGTCCCCGGGCGTGGCCGTAGGCGCAGGGGCGGCGGAGATGCTTTCAACGTCCGTCCAGGATTTGATTACCTATGGGACGCTCATCTATATCGCGATGATGGTCTTCTACAGCTTGCCGAAGGTGTGGGAGACGGTGAGGTACTTTCGAAAGATGTGGGGGCACCGAAAAGAAGTCGGTCTTCGCGTCTCTCTCGTCCAGGACAGCGAGATCACGCAAAAGATCCAGGAGATGCGCATCCGCGACCTGGAGCGTGAAGTCGTGCGTCTTCAGACCGAGCTTTCGAAGCGTGGCGCAAAGGAGGAGTGATGAAAGGACGCTTTGCAGTGGCAGGTCTTTCCCTTTCTGCGATCGGTCTTCTTACGATCGCGAAGTGGGAAGGCTTTTCCGATCATGCGTACATCCCCGTACCCGGGGATGTTCCGACCATCGGCTTTGGATCGACGGAAGGGGTGAGGATGGGCGACACCATCACTGTGCCCAAGGCATTGGAGCGACTTAGCTGGGATGTTGGCGAAGCTGAAGATTGCGTGAATAACGCTATAAGAGTGAGGATCTCGCAAAAAACTTATGATGCCTTGGTGTCTTTCACCTATAATGTAGGGTGCAAGAATTTCTCATCTAGCACTCTTGTCCAGAAATTCAACTCAGGGGACCTTGTTGGAGGTTGCAAAGAAATAAAACGCTGGGTTTTCTCTGGAGGGAAAAAGGTTAAAGGATTAGAGAGGCGGAGGGAAATCGAGTATCAAAGTTGCTTAGACGGCATAGAAAATGAAAGAACGGCGAACTCTTCCTCAAATCCCTGATTATGAGATAGATCCAAACGGAAACGTATTTTCTAAGATAACAGGTAAATACATGAAGCAATACCTACGCAAAGATGGTTACATGCAAGTGGGATTGCTCACGGTTTCTAAAACCGGACAAAAGAAAATGCGGTCTTGGTTGGTACACAGACTCGTTTCGTTGGCATTTATCGAAAACCCTTCGAATCTATCCGTTGTGAATCACAGGGATGGCAATAAAACAAACAATTCAGTAACCAACCTAGAATGGTGCACAGTTGCGGAAAACGTGATCCACGCCAGGCGTACAGGGCTACGAGTCGGCGGGCCCTCTCGCAAAGCGATAGAGATGTCGATTGAGGTGACAAGAAGGCCAATAATTCAAATATCAAGATCAGGGGAAATCGTACGAAGGTGGTCTTCTGTCACAGAAGCGTCGGCTTCCACTGGGGCAACAGTCTCTACGATATGTGCGGCTTGCAAGAGAACCAAACACACGGCGGCTGGGTATTTGTGGTGTTATGAGGATGACGCTAACGGAGTTAGTGAGGCGCTTGAATCTTATAAAAATGGGTACGGGAGAAAGCCTGTATATCAATACTCCTTGAGTGGGGATCTGATAAAGAAGTGGAACTCGATAGCGGATGTTGAGCGAGAAACTGGTTACAGAGGGTCTTCAATCACATCTGCATGTAAAGGAAGGATAAAACAAAGCTACGGGTTTATTTGGTCAAGAGAGGAAAAGGAACAATCCTATTTCTCTGGATCTACTTTGTTAGGCTCCAAAAGAAAGAATCGCCCAGTTCTCCAATTTTCTAAAGAAGGGGAATTTATAAAGAAGTGGCCGTCTGCAACTGAAGCGGCACGGAAACTCGGATTCGATAGTTCATCCATCAGCAAGGCTTGCCGAGGGAAGACGACATTCTATAAAGGATTCATTTGGAAGTTTTCCGAGGCAGGTCTATGAGCTTGTGAACCGCCGCGAGGCGGAGTACAGGCTCTGCATGGGCCTCGAGTGACGGGCAAAGAAAAAGCCCGCACGAGGCGGGCTCTTTTGGTTACGCGCTTATGGTGTAGATGGTTTTTGCAAGATAGCCAGATCTCGAGATTCCTGCCTTAGAAGCTAAGAAGTCAAGACGACGAAGGGCTCTGGAGGGGAGGCAGATGTTGAGCCTTTCTACCTTGTCTGACAATGCCTCAAGATCGATTTCCGCAAGCAACCAGAAGCAATCTTTAAATTCCTCGTTTGACTTCAATGAGGAGATTGGAGAGGGATTCGGAATCGAGCGCCCATCGTCAAGCTCTGCTTCCATCCATCCAGAAGCGGCTTCGACCACGGAGTCTTCGAGATCCTCAATTGAATCTGCTTCGGTGATTACGCCGGGGAGGTCGGGGACGACTGCGGAATAAACACCGTTTTCCTCCCACACTGCAACCGGATATTTCATTTCTGCGTACCTTTCCTAAAACATAAGGGTGGGATGAAAACTCACCCCACCCGATCAACTATCACTTAAGTTTCAATCCGCTTTGAAGCTCAATGCTTTTAAGCGTTCTCATCGTCAAGTCCTTCCTAGGATGCGGGACCGTGACGTGACCGGGCTTGTTCGGATTTTTGAAGATGTGGTGACTTCCTCGAACTCGGTCTAGTTGCCATCCACTTCGCTTAAGTGCGTTGATTACTTCAGCTGAATTCATAGAGCTCCTTTGAATGTAATCAACGTTGTGTAGTATACACAATCTCTTTTAAATATGCAAATATCTACTGCATTAAAGTTAGGTGTGGTTGCGATCGGCGCCGTCGCCTGCTTTCTTGGCGGCTACCAAGTCGCCGCCGCCCTGTACGGGCGCGACATCGCCCAACTGCGGGAGGATTACGCCCTCCGCGCGCAACTTCTTGAGGAGGATTATCGTGACAAAGAATCTCTCGCACGCCAGTCTCTCATCGCGGCCTGGGAGGAGCGTGACGCCGCGCATCGTGAAGCGGATCGCCGTGTCGGCGAGCTTGACGCTCTTGCTCGGAGCCTGCGCGACGAAAACGCCGCCCTCCGCAGTGAGCTGCCCGGAACCGCCGGCGATCCCTGCGCACCTTGTGGAAGAGCGCTCGGAGAGTGCACTCGACTTCTCGACGAGGGTGCAGAGCTTCTTGTCGAGGGCGCAAAAATTCGCCTCGAAGACGCGGGCGACATCGAGGCGATCCGAAAAGTAATAGGTGGCGGGTTACAGAAATGAGAAAGCCCCGAGCGATGGTATCGCTCAGGGCGTGAGGCTATTCTGATCTTGCTTGGTTCTCGTAGGAGTCGACGAGATCGGCCCACGACTGCATCATGGAACGACGTTTGTCGATGTACTGTGCTTTGTTGTAAACGGCTCTGACGCCGCGTTGCTCGTGTGCCAATTGCTTTTCGATCCAGTCGGATGAGAAGCCCTCTTCGTGCAGGATGGTTGATGCTGTGCGACGAAGATCGTGCGGTCCGAAGTGGGCCAGTGACAGACCTCGCTCCTGAGCGGCAAGACTCACCTGAGCAAAGAAGCGATTGAACGTCGCGCTAGACATCGAGCGGGAAGTGTCATAGCGATTGGGCAGAACGAACGGGCTGGATCCGGAAAGAGACCGCAAGGCGATGAAAAGGTCGATGGCTTGCGAGGACAAGGGCACGACATGCGGTTGCCTTTTTTTCATTCGCTCGGCGGGAATCACCCAGACCTCTCGCTCGAAGTCAATCTCCGACCACTTTGCTTCGGAAAGTTCGCTCTTGCGAACGAACGTCAGCAGAAGCAATTTCGCGCCGGCTTTCACCGCAAGATTCGCACCAACGTAGTCGAAGCATTTCAATGCGGTTCCGATCTCATTGGGCGAGAGCGATCGTTCTCGAGGACGGAACCGGGCGATGGAGGTTGGCGGGACGCTTTCTGCAGGGTTTTCTACTTTCTCCCCGCGCAATTGAGCCCATTTGAAAACCTGCAAGACAATGTCTCGCGCGTGAACAGCAACGCTGGGAGCGCCGCGAGCTACGATTTTGTCGCACAGAGCCCGAAGGTCTTCCGGGCGAATTTCGGACAGCTTCAAGTTCCCGAACGACTTCTTGAGATCCCGACGGTAGACGGCAATCTTCATTTGCTTGGTGCTTTCGGCAATTTGTGTCCTCTGAAGGTAGCTGTTCCACCACTCGTCGAAGGTTCCGGAACTCTTGAAGGCTTTCCTTTGAAGGACTTTTTTGCGAGAGGGGTCGATGCCGTTCGCGACGTCTTTTTTGGCCTCGGCGAGCATCAAACGGGCCTGCTTCAGAGACACGTCTGGGTACAGACCGAATGTGCACGTTCCTCTACGTCCACCGCGACCGCCCATGTAGAAATCCCAACGGAAGGAGATTTTTCCTGTCGAGAGGACCTTTGCGTAAAGCCCGTCTTTGTCTGCGTACCGTGCCGCAACGGTATCGGTATTCCTCGAAATCGCCTGCAATTTAGCGTCTGTCAGCATCTCTGTATTCCTTGTAACGGTATCGGGAAGGGTATAAAGCCCAGAAATGGCCGATTTGGGTACCAAAAGGTGAAGTCATTGCCTTGCAATGGGAATAAGGTAAATTTGATACCGTTACAGCAGGTTTGAGAGCATTCTGTAACGGTATCGGCCTTTTTTCACGAATGATACCTGGCGACGATACCGATACCAATACCGTTACAAATACCGCGCTCGCGGCTTCCAGTTGCCGCCAATTATCGCTACGTGGATATAGTAAAACCCCTTGTGGCGCAATGTCCACAAGGGGTTCTGAGTGCTAGGCGTCGCCTGTTATTTCATGAGCGGCGCTCACTCCCATTCGATCGTGGCGGGCGGCTTGCCCGAGACGTCGTAGACGACTCGGTTGATGCCGCGCACTTCGTTGATGATGCGGTTCGACACCTTGCCGAGGAGGTCGTACGGGAGGTGGCTCCAGTGGGCCGTCATGAAGTCGGACGTTTCGACCGAGCGCAGGCTCACGACCCATTCGTAGGTGCGGCCGTCGCCCATGACGCCCACGGACTTCACCGGGAGGAAGACCACGAAGGCCTGGCTCACCTTGTCGTAGAGGCCGGCGTTGCGGAGTTCTTCGATGAAGATCGCGTCGGCTTCACGGAGAAGGTCGGCGTATTCGCGCTTCACTTCGCCGAGGATGCGCACGCCCAGACCCGGACCCGGGAAGGGGTGACGGTAGACCATTTCAGCGGGAAGGCCGAGTTCGACGCCGAGTTCGCGGACTTCGTCCTTGAAGAGGTCGCGCAGCGGTTCGAGGAGCTTCAGGTGAAGCGTGTCGGGAAGACCGCCCACGTTGTGGTGCGACTTGATGGTCTTCGCCTTCTTCGTCTTGGCGCCGGCGGATTCGATGACGTCCGGATAAATCGTGCCCTGGGCGAGCCACTTGGCCTGCGTGAGCTTGGAAGCTTCTTCCTGGAAGATTTCCACGAATTCGCGGCCGATGATCTTGCGCTTCTGTTCGGGGTCGGTGACGCCCGCGAGCGCGTTCATGAAGCGGTCCACGGCGTCGACGACCACGAGCTTGAGGCCCATGTTCTTTTCGAAGGTTTCGCGGACCTGTTCGCGTTCGTTCTTGCGAAGGAGGCCGTTGTCGACGAAGACGCAGGTGAGCTGCTTGCCGATGGCGCGGTGGATGAGGGCCGCGGCGACCGAGCTGTCGACGCCGCCCGAGAGGCCGAGAATGACTTCTTCTTCGCCGACCTGATCGCGGATCTTGGCGATGGCTTCGGCGACGTAGTCGCCCATGATCCAGTCGGGGTTGCAGCCGCAGATGTCGAGGACGAAGCGCTCGAGCATGGCGCGGCCCTTGACGGTGTGGGTCACTTCGGGGTGGAACTGCAGGGCGTAGAAGCCGCGTTCTTCGTCGCACATGCCGGCGATCGGGCACGACGGCGTCGAGCACATGACCTTGAAGCCCGGGGGCAGTTCGGTGACCTTGTCGCCGTGGCTCATCCAGACCTTGAGCATGCCGTGGCCGTCTTCGCTCTTGAAATCTTCGATGCCTTCAAGAAGACGGGTGTGGTTGTGGGCGCGCACTTCGGCGTAGCCGAATTCGCGCTTGGCGCCCGACTCGACCTTGCCGCCGAGCTGCTGGGCCATCGTCTGCATGCCGTAGCAGATGCCGAGGACGGGAACGCCCGCGGAGAAGACGGCTTCGCTCGCCTGGTCGTTCGATTCTTCATAGGCGCTCATGTGCGAGCCCGAGAGGATGATGCCCTTGGGGTTGAACGAGCGGATGAAGTCGGCGGAGACGTCGTTGGGATGAACTTCGCAGTAGACGTGGGCTTCGCGCACGCGGCGGGCGATGAGCTGCGTCACCTGGCTGCCGAAGTCGAGAATGAGAATGCGGTCGTGAGACATGGATGCGTTGGACCTAAGAAGGGAAAAGAAAGATCGGTGGCCGAGCCGATCGTGCAACGTGAATCGGCCGAATTTGAGACAGGGGAGACTTTAGCAGAAACCGCGCCTCTCTAGGGGATTCACGCAGGAGAAAAACGAAGCGGACCGGTCCCGAAGGGCCGATCCGCTCAGATGGAAGTCAACGATCCGAACGGATCGGTCCGTCCGATCAGTGTTCCTGACGATAGTTCGGGGCTTCCTTCGTGATCTTCACGTCGTGGACGTGCGATTCACGCATGCCGGCCGCGGTGATTTCGACGAATTCGGCGCGGGTGCGCATTTCGTCGATCGTGCGGCAGCCGCAGTAGCCCATGGAGCTGCGAAGACCGCCGAGCATCTGATAGATGATCGAGGAGACGGAGCCCTTGAAGGGAACCATGCCTTCGATGCCTTCCGGAACGAGCTTGTCGAGGTTGCCCTGGTTGTTGTCCTGGAAGTAACGGTCGGCCGAGCCCTTGCCCATGGCGCCGAGGCTGCCCATGCCGCGGTAGGACTTGTAGGAGCGGCCCTGGTAGAGGATGACTTCGCCCGGGGCTTCTTCGGTGCCCGCGAACATGCCGCCCATCATGACGGCGTTGGCGCCCGCGGCGATGGCCTTGGCGATGTCGCCCGAGAAGCGGATGCCGCCGTCGGCGATCAGGGGAACGCCCGTGCCTTCGAGGGCCTTGGCGACGTTGGAGACGGCCGAGATCTGCGGAACGCCGACGCCCGCGACGATGCGGGTCGTACAAATCGAGCCCGGGCCGATGCCGACCTTGACGCCGTCGGCGCCGTGGTCAACGAGGGCGAGAGCGGCGGCCGCGGTGGCGATGTTGCCGCCGATGACCTGGAGGTTGGGATAGTGTTCCTTGACCCACTTGACGCGGTTCAGAACGCCTTCGGAGTGACCGTGGGCGGTGTCGACCACGATGACGTCGACGCCGGCGTCGACGAGCTTTTCAATGCGTTCTTCGGTGCCGGCACCCACGCCGACGGCGGCGCCCACGAGGAGCTTCCCTTGGGCGTCCTTGGCGGCGAACGGGTGGTCGGTGGCCTTCGTGATGTCCTTCACCGTCATGAGGCCGGCGAGGTTGAAGTCGGCGTCGACGACGAGAACGCGTTCGAGGCGGTGCTGGTGCATGAGGGCCTTGGCTTCTTCGAGCGAGGCGCCTTCACGGACCGTGACGAGGCGTTCGCGCGGCGTCATGACTTCGCGGACCGGGATCGACATGCGGGTTTCGAAGCGGAGGTCGCGGTTCGTGACCATGCCGAGGACCTTCTTGCCGTCGACGACGGGAAGACCCGAAATGCGGTGTTCACGGGCGAGGCGGATGACGTCGCCCACGAGCATGTCGGGACCGATCGTGATCGGTTCGGCGACGACGCCCGCTTCATGGCGCTTCACCTTGGCGACTTCGGCGGCCTGCAGGTCGGCCGAGAGGTTCTTGTGGATGAAGCCGATGCCGCCTTCCTGCGCGAGCGCAATGGCGAGGTTCGCTTCCGTCACCGTGTCCATGGCGGCGGAAACCATCGGGATGTTCAGCGTGAGGCCACGGGAGATCTTCGTGGAGAGGACGGTGTCGCGCGGGAGGACGGTCGAGTGGGCGGGGACGAGCAGAACGTCGTCGAAGGTGAGGGCTTTCTGAAGAAGACGCATAACTACCTCTGAGAACAAAAAAAAATCGGCAAACGGCAAGGCCGTCCGCAGTCTTATTTGATTCAGAGGGGCGTGCAGGTAGCAAAAAGCGCGCCGACCATCGGTGCAGCGCGCATTCACTGCAAACCCCGAAAATCCCGAAGGGGCCCTTGGAAATCCGCCGCAGATCTCAAGCTCGGCGAGGAGCGAAATCGATGCGTCGGGAGGGCGCGGGATTGGTTTGCGAACGCAGTATAAGCATTTTCCCAAGAAGTGTGGGAAAAATCGGAAAAATTTTCTGAAATTTTTCGGTAAGAAGCTTTGAAAATCTCAAAACGCCTTGCGCAGGAACGAAAAAAGGGGCTCCGAACCGTCGGAGCCCCTTCTCGAGGAAGATCGAAAGCCTTAGGCGTTGATCTCGGCGTACATTTGGTCAATGAGCGTCGAGAAGCGTTCGCAGATGGTGCGGCGCTTCAACTTCATCGTGGAGGTGAGCAGTTCGTTTTCGACCGTCCAGGGGGTGCGAAGAATCCCGACGGCGCGCGGAACGCCGTACTGCGGGAAGGTCTTCGTCGCGGCGCGGATGCGGCGGATGACGGCGCGCTGCGCGTCGCGCGAGACGAGCGTCGCGGGATCCTCCGGATCGAGCTGCAGACCGGCGCAAAGGTCGTGCCATTCGGCGTCGTTCACGACGACGAGCGCGGCGACGAAGGGGCGCTTTTCCCCGATCACGAGCGCCTGCTCGAAGAGGCGGTCGCTCTGCATGGCGAATTCCACGTCCACCGGCGCGATCTTTTCGCCCGTCGACGTGACGATGATTTCCTTGATGCGGCCCTTGATGCGCACGCGTCCGCCGTCGGAGAGGTCGGCCTGGTCGCCCGTGCGGAACCAGCCGTCTTCGGTGAAGGCGGCCTTGGTGTCTTCCGGACGGTTCCAGTAGCCCTGCATCACCTGCGGGCCCTTCACCTGAAGTTCGTCGTTTTCGCCCAGACGCGCTTCGGTGCCCGGAGCCGGGAGCCCCACCGTGTCGGGGTGGTTCCCTTCCGGAGTCGACCACGAGAGAATCGGGCTCGTTTCCGTGAGGCCGTAGACCTGCTGAATGTTGAGGCCCATGGCGCTGAAGAACTTCGCGACGGTGTAGTTGAGCGAAGCTCCGCCCGCGAAGGTGGCGCGCAGGCGTCCGCCGAACATCTTGCGGATCTTGCGGGCGACCTCGCGGTCGAGAATCGGATGCACTTCGTCGTCAAGACACATGCGGGGCGTGCTCTCGACGGGGAGGTCGTTCTTCTTCGCAAAACGGCGCCAACCCACTTCGAGCATCCAGTCGGTGAGATAGCGGTCGCGGTCGGATCCGCGGGCCAATTCCGTCTGAATCTTCTGATAAATGCGCTCGTAGACGCGCGGCACCGAGCAGAGAAGGGTCGGGCGCACTTCGATCAGGTCGTGCTCGAGGTTCGCGACGGAGCGCGCGAACGCAAGCGACGCCCCGTGCGCCATGGCCGTGTAGTGCGCGACCGTGCGCTCGAAGGTGTGCGAGAAGGGCAGGTAGGAGAGGTAGACGTCCTCTTCGCAGACGTCGCACACGCGAGAGATCTGCTGAACGTTCGAGACGATGTTGCCGTGCGAGAGCATGACGCCCTTGGGGCGGCCCGTCGTGCCCGAGGTGTAGATGAGGCCCGCGAGGTCGTCCCAGCCCGGGAAGGCGGGGAGTTCTTCGTCGGTCACGGCTTCGCCGCGGGCGAGCCACACGCGGGCGGCGTCGACGCGCGGAAGCGTCCCGTCGAATTCGGGCGACTCGGTTTCGTTGAGGAGCACCACCTGCTTCAAATCCGGAAGCGGCGTCCCGGCGGCCGCGATCGCGTTCCAGCGCGCGCGGGCCGTGGTGACGAGGAAGCGCGCGTTCGAATCCTTCAGGATGTAGGCGCAGGCCCCGGGGGTGTCGATGGCGTGCAGCGGCACGGGGACGAGGCCGTTGGAAAGCGCGGCCGAGTCGAAGGTGACGGCGTCGAGCGAATTGGTGAGGAGCATCGCGACGCGCTCGCCCTTTTCAAGGCCCATCGCTTGGAAGGCGCGGCGCCAGGCCTGTACGCGGGCGTGGTACTGACTCCAGGTGGTCGAAACCCAGACGTTCTCGCCGTAGTCGAACTGGCGGAAGGCTTCCCGATCGGGCCACGTCAGACGGGCGTGCTCGAGCATTTCGGGAATCGAGCGGAAGTCGTACACGAAGGAGTGGTCGGAAGAGGTCACAAGAGATCCCCCGGAAAAATGGTGTTGAACGTTGATCGTATCTTACTGAGTTTGAACGTCAAAAAAGGGGGTGCGCAAAGGCGATTTGCCGCGCACCCCGAGTTTTGCGGACCGTCAGGCGCTCTTTCTTTCGAGCGCTTCGTACATCTCTTCGATTTCCTTGGCGTAGGTCGCCATGACGACGCGGCGCTTGAGTTTGAGCGTGGGGGTGAGGAAGCCCGATTCGATCGACCAGTCGTCGGCGAGGAGCGTCACCTGGCGAGGCACCCCGTAGTTCGGGAAGCCGCGCGTGGCGTGCTTGATGCGGCGAAGCGCGGCGGCCTTCGCCTCCTTCGACTTGAGCGAGGCGGGATCCTTCGGGTCGAGCCCGAGCTCTTCGCAGAACTTCGTCCAGACTTCCGGATTCACGACGGCGATCGCGGAGATGAAGGGACGGTCGTCGCCCAAGACCATGGCCTGCGCGAAGAGGGGATCTTCCTGAATGGCGGCCTCGAGGTCGGCGGGCGGAACCTTTTCGCCCGTCGAGGTGACGATGATTTCCTTGATGCGGCCCGTGATGCGGATGTAGCCGTCGTCGTAGATGTCGCAGACGTCGCCCGTGCGAAGCCACCCGTCGGGGGTGAAGATTTCCTTCGTCGCGTCGGGACGGTTCCAGTAGCCCTTCATGACGGAGGGACCGCGCACCTGCAGTTCGCCCTCTTCGGAGAGGCGCACTTCGAGGTTCGAGACGGCCGGACCCACCGTGCTCGGGTGGTTCCAGTCCTGACGGTTCACGGCGATGATCGGACTCGTTTCGGTCATGCCGTAGCCCTGCATGACGGGGATGCCGAGAGCGCAGAAGATCTTCGAGACGGCCGGGCTCAACGCCGCGCCGCCCGAAATGTAGAGGTGCGGACGTCCGCCGAAGACGTCGCGAAGGGTCTGCCCAACCTTGCGGTCGAGGAAGCCCGCGACGAGCGGGTCAAAGATCGACGAGAGGGGACGCTCGCACGGGATGCCGTTTTTCGAGCAGAAGCGGCGCCAGCCGACATTGACGGCCCAGTTGAAGAGGAAGCGCACGAAGCCCGACTTCTTGGCGAGTCCGTCGCGAAGCTTCGCGTAGACCATTTCGTAGACGCGCGGCACCGAAAGGAGCACCGTCGGTCGGATGATCTTGAAGTCTTCCGTCAGGTGCGCGATCGAGCGGTTGAAGGCGAGGGGATAGCCCAGGCCCAGGGCCAGGTAGTAGGAGGCCGTACGCTCGAAGGTGTGCGAGAGCGGAAGGAACGAGAGGAACTGTTCCTCGTCGTGGGGCAAAATGTTGGCGAGCGTGCCGCGAAGGTTCGAGAGAACGTTGCGGTGCGTGAGCATCACGCCCTTGGGGTTGCCGGTCGTGCCCGACGTGTAGACGAGGGCGGCGAGGTCGTCGGCTTTGGGACCCATCGGCAGATCCTTCACGTCGCGGCCGAGCGCGAGGAAGGTCGAGAGCTTCATCACGGGAACGGGCGCGGAGGGATCGTCCTCGATTTCGTCGTCCGTGATGACGACGAGCCGCAGGTCGGGCGTTTCGCAGGCCTCGCGGATGAGCTTCCACTTGAGGAGCTTGTTCGTCACGAGCACCTTCGCGCCCGAATCGCGCAGGATGAAGCCCGAGGACTTCGGAGTGTCGATTGCGTGAAGCGGCACGGGAACGAGCGCGTCGGCGAGCACCGACTGGTCGAAGCAGACGGCTTCGTAGCAGTTGGGCAGGAGCATCGCGCAGCGGTCGCCGCGTTCAAGGAACGGGAAGGCGGCGAAGGACTTTCGCCAGGCGAGGACGTCCTCGAAGGTTTCCTTGAAGCTCTTTTCGAGCCAAGCCTTCGCCTTTTGGTCGTAGAACTTGTAGGCGACGGCGTCGGGACGCTTGTCGAGGTGGTGCGTCAGGAGTTCCGGGAGCGTGGAAAGGACGTCGAGGTCCAGAATTCGTTGCTTGGCTGTGTACATCGTGACCGTAGTGATTCTGTCGGGGCGCCGTGGAAAGTCATGGCGCACACGTGGATTAGAAATTGTACCGCCTTACTGCGTCCCGTCCCGTCGGCCGAACGGATGATGCAGACGGAAAAATACGGGAAAGGTTGTACGGAAGAACACGTAAATTTTCCGGTCGACACTATAGGGTTAATACTTAAATAAAAGAAAGGAAAAAAGGGGGTGCTTCGGCGAAAAGTCTAGGGCGGAGGGGGAGGCGGCGATTTGCGAAATTGCTTCGGCTCGTGTAGCCTTGATCCTGCAGCCGGTTGACGAACCCGTGAAGCTCCTCATGCACGGGTCAAGTGAAGTGGTTGGTCCTACGTTCATGATGAGGCTGCAACCTTTCGACCGACGACGAATGACAGGATTCGCCGTCGGTCTTTCTCTTTGCGGGGGCGAAAAAGCCTCCGTCCTCCTTTCCCTGTCTCCGCTGAGCGAAATCGGACGCTTCGTCGTCGCGCCACATCGTCGTCTTCCTCATCGCACCCCGGACAGGCATCTTCGCGCCTTCCCGCGAAAAAGAAGCCCCTCAGCGCCGATCCTTCGCGCTTGCGTCCCTCTTCCCCGCACCTTGGTGCCTCGCCTTCGCCCCGTCGGTGGACTCCCGGCGCCCGAATTTTCGCTTCGGGGGACCGCCGCGGGGCCGTTCGCCCCCGTTCGGACGTCCGGAAGCGGGTGCGCACGTTTGCGTCAAATCAAAGAGAAGCAAAATTTTACTAAGGGAAAACGTTCAGATCGGGAGCCGTTCGTCACGGGTCGGGGTCGGAGAAAAAGCGTGAAAAACATACGCATAACTGCGTAAATTTGAAAAAGTCTCCAGAACTGGAAAAAGGTCCGGGCGGGGGCGTCGCACGTTCTCGGGGCGCGGCGTCGGGACGAGGGGAGAAAGGTTTCGGAAAGCGGAAAAGAGGGGGAAAGCTTTTCAGAAAGGTGGTCACCGCGGGGTAGGGAAAAACGTTTGGGCGAGGTTCCGCCCCCTTTGTCGCGGGAGAAAGTTTGCTATAGTGAACTTTCGCGAAACCTCCATAAGTGGTGGTTATTTTTCGTGCAAACACAAGATGTAGTGTTTAAAGGACGTCATATCAGGCGTTTGCCCGTTGTGTCGATCAAGGTTTAGTGTTTGGGAAGATCATGGAACTGCCAAAGCGTATTCAAAAGCGGGACGGAAGCGTCGTCGACTTTCGTTCTCAGAAAATCATCGATGCCGTCACGCGCGCCGGAAAGGCCACGGGGGAATTTGAGGCGCCCCGTGCCGAAGAAATCGTGCGCGAGCACGTTCTGCCTTCCCTCGAAGTCGACGACAAGGGCGTCTGCCACATCGAAGCCGTGCAGGACGCCGTCGAACAGGCCCTCTTCAAGGTCGGCTGCTTCACGACGCTTCGCGCCTACATCGTCTACCGCGAATCGCGCGCCAAGGTGCGCGACGCCAAGAAGAGCTGGGTGAACGTCGAAAGCTCCATCAACGAATACCTCGATCAGCTCGACTGGCGCGTCAACGCCAACGCCAACCAGGGCTATTCCCTGGGCGGCCTCATCCTGAACGTCTCGGGGAAGGTGGTCGCCAACTACTGGCTCAACCACGTGTATCCGCCGGAAGTGGGCCGCGCCCACCGCGACGGCGACGTGCACATTCACGACCTCGACATGCTCTCGGGCTATTGCGCGGGCTGGTCGCTTCGCACGCTCCTCACGGAAGGTTTGAACGGCGTCGCCGGCAAGGTCGAGGCGAATCCCCCGAAGCACCTTTCCTCCGCGACGGGCCAGATCGTCAACTTCCTCGGCACGATGCAGAACGAATGGGCGGGGGCGCAGGCCTTCTCGTCCTTCGACACCTATCTCGCGCCCTTCATCCGCAAGGACAATCTCCCCTACGAGGAAGTCCTGCAGTCCATGCAGGAACTCATCTACAACCTCAACGTGCCCTCGCGCTGGGGGACGCAGACGCCCTTTACGAACCTCACCTTCGACTGGACCTGCCCGGAAGACCTCCGTCCCCAGCACCCGGTGATCGGCGGCGAGGAAATGCCCTTTACGTACGGCGATCTCCAGAAGGAAATGGACATGATCAACCGCGCGTACATCGAAGTGATGATGAAGGGCGACGCGAAGGGGCGCGTCTTCACCTTCCCGATTCCGACGTACAACATCACGCCCGACTTCGACTGGGAGAGTGAAAACGCGGAACGCCTCTTCGACATGACGGCGCGCTACGGGCTCCCGTACTTCCAGAATTTCATCAATTCGGAACTGAAGCCCAACATGATCCGCTCGATGTGCTGCCGCCTGCAGCTCGACCTGCGCGAACTTTTGAAGCGCGGGAACGGCCTTTTCGGTTCGGCCGAACAGACGGGGTCGCTCGGCGTCGTGACGGTGAACTGCGCGCGTCTCGGCTACCTCTACAAGGGCGACAAGGAAGCGCTCTACAAGCGCCTTGACTACCTCCTTGACCTCGCCAAGACGAGTCTCGAAATCAAGCGCAAGGTCATTCAGCGCCACATCGACCAGGGGCTCTTCCCCTACACCAAGCGCTATCTCGGAACGCTGCGCAATCACTTCTCGACGATCGGCGTCAACGGCCTCAACGAGATGATCCGCAACTTCACGAACGACAAGGACGACATCACGACGTCCTGGGGGCACGCCTTCGCGCTCGAATTCCTCGATCATGTGCGCGCGCGTCTCGTTTCCTTCCAGGAGGAGACGGACCACATGTACAACCTCGAGGCGACGCCCGCGGAAGGCACGACCTACCGCTTCGCCCGCGAGGACCGCAAGCGCTTCCCCGACATCCTGCAGGCCGGGACCGCGTCGAACCCCTACTACACGAACTCTTCGCAGCTCCCCGTGAACTTCACGGACGACCCCTTCGAAGCGCTCGAAATGCAGGACGATCTGCAGCGCAAGTACACGGGCGGGACGGTGCTTCACCTCTACATGAACGAAGCCGTCAGCTCGGCCGCGGCCTGCCGCGACCTCGTGCGCCGCACGCTCACGAACTTCCGTCTGCCGTACATCACCGTGACGCCCACGTTCTCGATCTGCCCCAAGCACGGCTATCTCTCGGGACGCCACGATTTCTGCCCGAAGTGCGACGCGGAACTCCTCGCGAAAAAACGCCGCGCCGCGGCCAACGCTTCCTGAAGAGTCTGATAGACTACCGGAAGGTTCGAGTTTTTGCCAATAGTTTCAATTTATCGGAGGGATTGTCATGACCCAAGCCAAATGCGATGAAGTCGTCCTGAAGGACGAAGAACGCCAGCCCTGCGAAGTCTGGACCCGCGTGATGGGCTACCACCGTCCGGTGCAGAGCTTCAACACCGGCAAGAAGGGCGAGTTCAACGAACGCGTCTGCTTCACGGAAGATAGCGCCAAGCACCACAAGTTCGAACGCAAGTAAGCTCTTCGAGCGACGAATCGGGGCGTTGGCCGCGGCATGCGCTGCGGAAGACGCCCCTTCTTTTTTCCTCTTGCCTTGCGAGGTGAACGAATGCGCGAACACCAGCCCTCCGATCTGCGCGTCGCGGGGATCACGCCCTTCACGACGATCGACTTTCCGGGAAAGCTCTCGGCCGTCGTCTTCATTCAGGGCTGTCCCTGGCGCTGTCCCTATTGCCACAATCCGTGGATGCAGCCGCGGGAATTCGATCCCTCGCTCGAGCACGGGTCCTGGGAGGAGGTGGCTTCGCTTCTTTCGCGCCGCAAGGGGCTTTTGGACGGCGTGATCTTCTCGGGGGGAGAACCCTGCGTCGATCCGGCGCTTCCCGCCGCGATCCGGGCCGTGAAAGACATGGGCTACGCCGCGGGACTCCACACGGGCGGGGCGTATCCCCGCGTTCTCGAAACGATTCTTCCGATGCTCGACTGGGTCGGGATGGACGTGAAGGCGGATCCGCGGGACGCGGCGCATTTCGACCGCACCGCGGGCGCGAAGGGGGCGGCGGAGCATTTTCTTCTCTCGCACCGGCTTCTTAAAGAGAGCGGCGTCGCGCACGAACTTCGCACGACGGCGCACCCCGACTGGCTTCCCGACGAGCGGCTTCTCTCGCTTGCCGACTGGCTAAAAAGCGAGGCGGTCGACACCTTTGCGCTGCAGATCTATCGTCGTCCGCCCGGAGGCCTTCTGACGGGACTCTTTCCCGCCGTCGGGATCGACTATCCCGCGCCCGAGACCATGACCGCCCTGAAGGGCGCCGTCACGCACTTCGTCGAGCGGCGAAACGACCGCTGAAGCGCTCAGCGGCTTCGCCGCGGGAGAATCGCTTCGACGAGCGACGCCGCGTCGGGGGCTTCGCGCATGAGGCGGCGGACCACTTCGAAGTCCCGTCGCTTCAGAAGCGGCGTGAGCGTTCGCAAAAGAGCGCCCGCGTTTTTGTCGCCGAGGCGTTTGGCGGTGCGCAGAAGCGCACAGCCGTAGACGCGGTTCACGGGAACGCTCGAGCCCGAGAGAAAGAGGTTCGCGAGCATTTCCATCGCCCCGAAGTGGCCGCCCTCGGCCGCGCGGGCGATCCAACGCACGGCTTCTCGCTGATTGACGGGGACGCGCTGCCCCGCCCAGTGAAGAATTCCGAGCCGGTACTGCGCGTCCGTGTCGCCCGAGAGGGCGCTTTCCTTGAGCCAGAAGAGCGACGCGTCGCGGTCTTCGAGGGGCCCCCGCCTTGCATAGAGACGAAAGAGGAGAAAGGCCGCGTCCCGGTCGTGGTCGCGCGCGGCGCGCTCGAGCATGTCGCGGGCCACCTTGAGTTCTTCTTCCCCTCTCGCCGCGGCGAGCAGCTTTTCCCCCGTCTTTCTCTGCGCCGAGACGACGCCGTGGGCGGCCGCGAGACGCCACCAGTAGAGGGACTTCTTTTCGTCAGGAAAGACGGATTCGTAGAGCCTCGCCGCATCGAGCATCGCTTCGACGCGTCCGAGATAGGCGGCGCGCTCGACAAGCCGCAGGGCCTTTTCTTCATCGGGCGGCTCGCCCTCGCCCCGAAGCGCCATGAGCCCGGCGAGGTGCAGGGCTTCGGGCATTTCCTTTTGGATGGGTGAAGAGAGAAGATGCCGCGCGCGGGCGAAGCGGCGCGGCTCGTCGGGATTTTTGAGAAGGTGTCGAACGAAGGCGAGGGCGGCGCGGTCGTCTCCGGCCTTGGCGTCGGCTTCGAGCCGTTCGAGTTCGCGAAGGCGCTCTTCCCCCGAGCGTTCGGGCGCGACGACGCGCCTCATCCAGGCCCAGTGCGCGAAGTCTTCTTCGCGCTCATAGGGAAAGGCTTCGCGAAAACGCCCCTTCTTCGGCATCGCTCAGGGCTTTTCCTTGGGAGGGAGGGGCTTCACGACGGGTTCGGTCGCCCCTTCGGGAATCGAAATGACGACGCCCGTCGATTCTTCCTGCGCATCAGCGGGCAGCGGGCTCTTGTCGAACCCGAAGACGTAGAGGCCCATCGCCATCGTGATGTTGATCATCAGATAGAGAAGCCAGCCGAGACCGCCCAAGAGCAGGGGACGCCCCATGGGAAGCTTCGGATAGTCGGCCGGTACGCGGTCGCGGAAGTAGCCGAGCTGCGTCCAGGCGCCCGTGACGACCCAGCTTCCCCAGAGAACGAGGAGGAAGTAGGGGCCGAGATACTTGATGATGGGCTCGTCGCGGAACATGATCTGCATGACGAGGTAGAGTGCGATGAGCCAGAGGCTCGTGCGCACCCAGAAGCGCGAACCCCGCGCCTTGTCGTGCTCGCCGAGCGCCTCCCAGTTGTGCGCCTGCAGCAGTCCCCCGAAGACGGGCGTGAAGAGAAGACTGCCGAAGAGCACCCAGACGGGGTTGTAGAGGGGCGGCGTGACGGGCGTTTTGCGGGCCATGATCGATTCGGAAGAAAAAAAGGAAAAAATCGGGATGGGTATTGTAGCGGTTGGCGCCCGAACCCGCCCCTTCCCGCGAAGGACTTTTGCAAGAGGCGGTAAGTTTTTCGCCCCCTCCGAAGCCGTGCCGATGCAAGCCTCGGGGCGCTCCGCCGTATAATCAAAAGAGTCGCTTTTTCCTGCGGAGTCCTTCTGCCGATGCGCGCGCGTACCCACATTCTGCTTTTCACGTCGCTTGTCTTCCTTGGGTCGGGCTGCACCACGACCGAGGAGACGTCCGAGGCCGCGGCCGGGGCGAAAAGCCCTGCCGAGACGCCCGTGGGCGTGTGCCTGGCGGTCGATCCCGCGCTCGAGCATTCGCCCCTTTCGGTGACGCTTCATCGGCTCGTCGAAAGGAAGGGACTCAACGTCGTGGCGGGCAACGCTCCCGTGAGCGCCTGCCGCGTCGAAGTGCGCCTCAAGGGGCGCTGGAACGAATCCTTCACGGAACTCCTCGACGCGTCGCTCTCCTACCGGGATCTGCTTACGGGCGAAACCCGCCAGGTCGATCAGCCGCAATCCCTGCGCGAGAATCAAGAGAACGCCTTTTTCGCCAACAGCGCCGCCGCGCCCGAGGACGTGCTCCGGAGTCTGGTGGACCGCCTCTTCCCCGACCGCTACAGCCCGAAATTCGTGCGGACGGAGGAATGAGTCCGCTCTTCCTGTCGATTACGTATTTTTACGCAAGAAAATCTCGAGTATTTCTTCTTGCGTCGTGTAAAGCCCGCGGGGAACGCTTGATTTCCATCACTGACTAAGCAAATCACCTAGAGTCGTCAGTATTTCCCCTATTGTTTTCAAGGACTGGCTCCCTATAATTCTTCTTGTCGATCGATTTGGAAGAGTCGATCACCATCGAAGGGGAGACCCGGAGATGAAGTTCGGATGAAAGAACTTGATTTACTCATGGGGATGCGTAAGCAAGGGTTTCGTACGAACAACGAATGTCGGCGGTCCGATGGAGCGTTTCATGAGGGTTTTGGAGACTCCATCCACAGTAACGACTGCCGAACGTTCTCCAACCTTTCAGGGAGCTTGATCAACGCTCCCTTTTTTTTGTCCGCAGAAAACGCGGTCGAGTCTCTTTTTCCCGAAATTGTGATCGATTTTCCGTAACTATCGATCTCGTCTCCTGAACTCCCGTAAATTTCGTTCAAGCTAGTTGTAAAACTTAGTAAAGCCCTTGCAACATAGGAAATTTGTCTGCAAGGGCTTTACTTTTCCTTGAAACATAGCTTATAATTAGGTTAGCGTATCAAAGCTAGATGGGTGACTTACCATGATGACCAGCCAGGACCTGACGACACTGAATTTTCTTGAGTTCTCCTCCCAGGGGCGCCGCTACGTCCGTGCCTACAAGAATGAGTGGATTTCCAAGAAGGTGACGGGGAAGGTCAAGGGCGTTTCCCGCGCAAAGGAGCAGCACCACGTCGGCACCCTCGTGGATCAGTATCGTGTTCGTCTGTCCCCGAAATTTCTGGAAAAATTCCCGGAATTTGCTGGGAAACAATGGTTTTACGAAAACAACCTTTTGAAGGACGAAGAAGTTTTCAGAAGAGATCACCCTGAGTTCATCGATCCGTTACCCAGGAATGAAGAAATTGGGGGCGACGCTGGTTGCGGCAATAAGACTCCTGAAGAACCACCTGCCGAAACAAACGGAGACACCGAAGATCCTTCTCAAGACGACTCGGATTCGATTGAGTTTCCTCAACCTACTTCGCTCTCCTTCCTGCCTGCCTACTGCGTGATGGGCATGGCTCAGGATCAGGGGTACCTTGATTCATTGGCGGAAGTGTTCGGCGAGAAATTCGCACAACAGTGGATAATGTCTGTGACCTATCGTCTCCTGGACGGCGGTCCGGCACACTGTGTTTCGGACTGGCTGGCCGATCAATACCTCGGTCAAAAAGGTTGCCAGTTGACCGGTCAAAGCATCTCAGAACTCTACGCTCAGTGCACTCAGGAAAAATTTGATCAATTCTGGCTTAAGCGTTTCCAGCGTTCGCAAAACGTCAGGAAGTCGCAGAAGCTCGGCAAGGTTCGATACTGTGCCTTCGACAGCACTTCCATCGCGTGCTATTCCTCCACCATCGAGGACGCCGCCTACGGACACGCCAAGCAGGACGAAGGCATTCCACAGATCAATCTCGCCGTTGTTATGGATCAGGTGACGGGAGAGTTCCTTTATGCGCATCTCTACGAAGGATCGATCAACGACCGCGCTACCTACACCTTCCTCATCGAGAAGATGGTACAGGCCGGCTTCCCGATGGACGAAATCATCCTGGTCACCGACCGCGGCTACCCAAGCAACAACGCGCTCAATCAAGTTCTCTCCGAGTGCGGGCACTTCCTGACAGGGTGTCCAATTAACAAAGATTCCGACCTGGAGAAGTGGGCTATCGCACATGCCGAAACGATGAGCATGCCCACGTTCTTCAATCTCGACATTGAGTTAAGTTGCCACAGTACCAAGGAAAAATGGACTGTCGGCAAAATGACGCGAACCGTATATGTTCATTACTACTACGACATGCAGGAAGCTTCATCTGCACGACAAGACCTGTCCGTAAAAATCCATCAGGCTCTGAACGCGCTCAATAAAGGCGAGAAAATTTCGGACGCGCTTATGAAGCAAGTTCGCCCCCTCATCAAAAAGGTGCCGAACCCCAACAGCAATCCGCACAAGAAGGCGGAAATGCATTGGGTCATCGTGGACGAAGAGGTAAAGCGATCTTTCAAGCGCGCCGGCTTTTTCGTGCTGAAGACCGACTGCATAGCGGATGCCGCCAGCGCTCTGAAACTCTATCGACTGCGCGGGACAATCGAGGAAGGTTTTGACCAGCTCAAGAATGAACTCAATGGCCGGCGACTCCGCGTTACTGAACGTTCTTACCGAGGCAGAGCGCTTGAATTCCTCATTGCCACATCCCTGCGTTGCCAGATTTTGGCGAGGAAGGCCGCACAGGAAAATGATCTTTCCAAATCGGGAAAGCCTGTCAAGATCCCCGGAGATTCAATCGACAAAATGTTCAGACAGCTTGATCGATTCAAAATCCGTCGGCAACAATCCAATCGTCGTTGGCAACTGGATCTCTTGCCGGCAAAAGTTGTGAGCTGGTTACGTGTCTTCTTTCAAGTAAAAGCCCCGCCGCGCACCTTCTGGTGATGCATGCGACAGGGCTGGAAACGGGTCTAGCTTGTAAGGCTAACCCGGGAGTTTAGGATGAAGACGCCGCGCCCGCTTAGGCGTCCAAAGACTTCGGGTGGATCAGTCCTTGAGCGAATGAATCGGCGTGAAGGTGCCGTCGGGGTTCGGACGGAAGACGTAGTGTTCCTTCAGATAGATGATGTCCTTGCGGTCGACGCTTTCGAGCTCGGCAAGGATTGCCGCGCGCGCGACGACCTTGGCGCCCGCTTCGACGGCGAGATTTTCAATGGCCTGCAGCGACTCGCCCGTGGCAATCACGTCGTCGATGATGGCGACGCGCTTGCCGCGGATCTTGTCGGCTTCGACGCCGTCCAAGTAGAGCGTCTGTTCCTTCTGGGTCGTGATCGAGCGAAGCGTGTGCGAGACGACGTTCTGCATGTAGGGCTTGCAGCTCTTTCGCGCGACGACGAACTCCTTCATGCCCATGATGCGGCTCATTTCATAGGTGAGACAAATGCCCTTGGCTTCGGCCGTCATCAGGACGTCCACTTCGGGAAGGCGCTTGACGAGTTCGGGGGCGACGCGCTGTACGAGTTCTGTGTCGGAGAGACAGACGAAGCTCGCGAGGGCCAGATTGTCTGCCACCTTCACGTAGGGGAGTTTGCGCTTCAAGCCGAGAATTTCAAAGTCGAAGTATTTCACGGGAGTGTCCTGATGATGCGGAGACGGTCGTTGCGGCCGTCGGGGAGGAGGGAAAGGCGACAGTCTAGCGGATGCGGATGTTCATCGGGGGTGCTTTCTGAGGGCAGGGTGCCCAGATTTTGACTTGGATCGAAAATCCGTCAAATTCTTTTGGGGGCGGTTCGCGCGCTCCGAGAAGTTGCACTGGCAGGATCGCTACAATTGAAGAGCATTTCTCCTACAACCCCCTGATGATCTTTGACTCGTCCACCGTTTGTGGCCGGGTCTTTTTTGGCTCAAAGGATAAACAGATCGTGGAAAACGACAACGCCAAACCCTGGAAATTGACGCTCGTCATCCTGACGGCGAGCTCGCTTCTGATGTCGGCGAGCTATACGATGCTCGTTCCCTTCCTGCCGATGTACCTCATTCAGGAACTCAACGTCGCGCAGGACGAAGTGAATCTTTGGAGCGGGATCATCTTCGCGATCTCCTTTGCGATTTCCGGGATCATGGCGCCGATCTGGGGGGCGATGGCCGACAAAAAGAGCCGCAAACTCATGGCCGTACGCGCGGCGATCTGTCTTTCGATCACCTACGTTCTGGGCGGTCTCGTGCAGGACGTCTGGCAGCTCTTCGGCGTGCGCGTACTGCAGGGCTTTGCGTCGGGGCTCTGGCCGGCGTGCCTTGCGATCATGACGGTGAACGCGCCGAGAACGAAGTTGGGGCTCTGTCTCGGCACGATGCAGGGCGCCATGACGGCGGGCGGCGTGCTCGGTCCCCTCATGGGCGGTCTTCTCGCAGAAGCCTTCGGCATGCGTGCCGCCTTCTTCCTCGGGGGCGTCGGACTCTTCATCATCACGCTTCTCATCATCTTCTACATCAAGGAGCCGCCGAGAAAGAAGGTCGAAAGGGTCGAATCGAGCCGTCCGAAGACAAACCTTCTCAAGGTACCCGTCGTGCAGCGCATGCTGCTTTGCGCGGGCGTGGTGCAGCTCACGATTCTTCTGCAGCAGCCGATCATGCCGCTTTACGTCGGAGAACTGCAGGGGAGCATGGACCGCATCGTGCTCGTCACGGGGATGCTCTTTTCGATCGTCGGGATTTCGGGCGTAATCGCTTCGCCCGTCTGGGGGATCGTCGGGCAAAAGTGGGGCTTCCGTCCGGCGCTCTATCTCGCGCTGCTCGGCTCGGGCATTTTCGGGATGATTCAAGCGATCCCGACGACACTGGTTCCCTTCGGCGTGTGGCGCTTCATCGGCGGCCTCGCCTTCGCCGGGATCTTTCCGGCCATCAACGCGGTGCTTTCGCAGTCCTCCGCCCCGGAAGACCGCGGCCGCATCTTCGGGCTTTCCTACGCCGCACAGCAGGTCGGCAGCGTGATCGGCCCGATCGCGGGCGGCGCCATGGCGATGTATCTGCCGCTCAAGTTCGTGATCTTCACGAGCGGGTTCGTGCTCATTCCGCTCGTGATCTTCCTCTACCTCATGCGCCCGAAGGTCGAGCCAAACACCAAGGGCGATCCGGCCAATCTGGGCTGACGAGAGAATGGAAACGACGATCGGCGGGCGAAAGTCCGCCGATTCGTTTTGGAAGTGCCGCCGACCGATCAGTCCCGCCGTTCAAGATTCCAGTCATGGAGAATGCCGGTGCGCCGGTCGGCTTCAAATTCCGCCTTGAAGCCGTCGTGTCGAAGAACGCCTTCCCAGCGATCGCCCTCCCTGCGAAGCCGCACGTCTCCCGGACGCGCGCCGGGAACGCGCCGGGCAGCCTCCCGCTTCACGCTTTCTTCCGCATTCGGCAAGGCCTTTTGACGGCGCACCCATTCCTCGCGGATTTCGCAGTCGGCGTCGACGACCGTTCCGGTACGGCGCGACACGGCGACGTCGAAATCTCCGACGGCGGTTTCAAATTCCGTCTTCCAGACCCGGACGCCGCTTTCTTCCCCGCGTTCGATCTTGAGAATCCTCACGTCGCGCCGAGCGACGCCGACGTGTCCGAGCGCAATGCGGAGCGCTTCCTCCCGATCGACCTCTGCGGGGGCGGCGAAAGAGACGGGCGCTCGTCCCAAAAAAGGAAGAATTGCGAACAGTTTGACTACGTTTCGACGGTCGATCATGACGCGCTCCAAATATGACAAAACGATGACAAAAATATGACAGAAATATGACAAAAGGGCGACGGTTCCTGAAAAAACAATAAAAACCTCGGATCTATGCCGTCAAGTGCCTCGTTGTATAGCTAAAAGATCGCAATTTGCGTCAAAAAACACGTTTTTGGCGGGGTGGGATGTCAAAAAACTTTCATAATCCGGGGAACTTTCGGATACAATTTGCGGCAACTATAACGACCCGCAAATCCGACGCGTCGCTACGGTGTGAAGCACCGCGTCGGGCGCTCCAGCATGGATACATTTATTCTCCTCGCCCTCGTCCTTTTAGGCATTCTTGCCGTTTGCGACCTTTTCGTCGGCGTCTCGAACGACGCCGTGAACTTCCTCAATTCCGCCGTCGGCTCCAAGGCCGCTCCCTTCTGGGTGATTCTCGCGGTGGCCTGCGCAGGCGTCCTTCTCGGCGCCACCTTCTCCTCGGGCATGATGGAGGTCGCCAAAACCGGCGTCCTGATCCCCGAAAACTTCACCTTCAAGGAAGTCATCATCGTATTCGCGGCCGTCATGGTGACGGACGTTCTCCTCCTCAACACCTTCAACTCCCTCGGTCTTCCCACCTCCACCACCGTCTCCATCATCTTTGAACTCCTGGGCGGCGCCATCGCGATGGCCTGCCTCAAAGTGTGGCAGTCGGGCGCTCCCTTCACCGATCTCGGCACTTACCTCAATTCGGGCAAAGCCCTCGCGATGATCCTCGCGATCCTCACCTCCGTCCTCGTCGCCTTCATTTCGGGCGTCGTCGTGCAGTGGGTTCTTCGCCTCGTCTTCACCTTCCGCTACGAGCGCATCTACAGGTGGCTGGGCGGCGTCTTCGCGGGCGTCGCGTTTACGGCGATCTTCTACTTCCTCGTCATGAAGGGCGCCAAGGGCGCTTCCTTCATGCGTCCCGAATGGATCGAGTGGATCGACGCCAACACCGAGGCGATCCTCATCGTTTCCTTCGTCGGATGCTCGCTCTTCTTCCAGGCGCTCATTCTCTTCTTCCGCCTCAACGTCTTCCCCTACGTCATTCTCGCGGGCACCTTCGCGCTTGCCTTCGCCTTCGCCGGCAACGACCTCGTGAACTTCATCGGCGTTCCGATGGCGGCGCTTGACAGCTGGACCATCTTCTCCGCGGTCGAAGGGGCTAATCCCGACACCTTCCTCATGGGCGGGCTGCGTGACGTGACGCATACGCCCACCTACATCCTCCTCGCCGCGGGCCTCGTGATGGTGCTCACGCTCTGCTTCTCGAAGAAGGCGCACACGGTGATCCGCACGTCGATCAACCTTTCGAGTTCTTCGCGCGGCGGCAAGGAACAGTTCGGTTCGTCGCTTCCCGCCCGCATGCTCGTGCGCGGTGCGCTGCACGCCAACGACATCATTCACCAGATCATCCCGAAGAGCATCTTCCGCGTTCTCGACAAGCGTTTCGAGCAGCCCAAGCATTCGGCGCGCGACATCGCCTTCGACGAAGTGCGCGCGAGCGTGAACCTCGTTCTTGCCGCGGCGCTCATCGCTTCGGCCACGAGCCTCAAGCTTCCGCTCTCGACCACCTACGTCACCTTCATGGTCGCCATGGGTTCGAGTCTCGCCGACGGCGCCTGGGACCGCGAATCGGCCGTCTACCGCATTTCGGGCGTTCTCACCGTCATTTCGGGCTGGTTCATCACGGCCTTCACGGCGGCGACCGCCTGCGGCATCGTGACCTTCCTCTTCGTGTGGCTCGGCGAAGCCGCCATCATCCTCGGCATGGTGATTTCGCTCGTTCTCATCATCAAGTCGAACTTCTTCTCGAAGGAAGATGACGACGACGTCCGCCTCGAAGTGACGCACGTCGAAAAGGGCGACCGCGAATCGATCCGCGCGCTCCTTTCGGTGAACATCCAGTCGAACCTCGACCGGACGCTCGACCTCTTCGCCTCGGGTCTCGAAGCCTTCCTCGCGCAGGACCACAAGACGCTCGCGCGTCTCAAGGGCGAAGGCGCCATGTTCTTCGACCTCGTCATGATGCGCCGCGGCGAGTACTACCGCATGGCCTTGACGGGCGGCGGCACGAAGGCCGACCGCGACGCGCGCAACTTCTACTACCGCGCCTATTCGAGCATGAAGGAAGTGAGCCATGCGCTTCGCGACCAGCTCGGGATTTCCGAAAACTATGTCGCCAATTCGCACTCTCCCTTCACGGGCAAGATGCGCGACAACATCGAAAAGCTCGCCAAGGACATGCGCGCCGTCGGAGACAACTTCGTTCCCGCCAACTGCGCCCGCATCCTCGGTCTCATCGAAGAGGCCCAGCGCGAATTCATGGAACAGATCGCCGAAGAGCAGATTTCGCTTCGCAAGAGCGAGCTCTATCTCGGCTACCTCCTCTTTGCGCGCGAAGTGCTCAACCGCTACCTCATGGTGAAGCTCCTGCAGTCGGAGCTTGAAAACGGTACCGGCACGGGCACGCAGCCCGCGCCCGACGCCCCCAAGGCGGCCTAAGGCGCATCGCTGAAAACCACAGGGCGACTCCTCCGGAAACGGGCGGGTCGCCTTTGTTTTTGCGCCGTCCATCCTTCTGTAAGTCACACGTCTTTTCACTAGAATGTCCTTTCAGTCGGCGTCGCACACGACTTCCCGCCGACCCTTTGCCTTTCGCCGGGAGATTTTTTCCGATGCCGACCATTCTTTTCGCTTCCCCCGTTTTCGGGCCCGTGCACTCGCGCCGTCTCGGCCTCTCGCTCGGCGTCAATCTGCTCCCCGCGGACGGAAAGCTCTGTACCTTCGACTGTCTTTACTGCGAGTGCGGGCTCAATGAGGAGCACCGCCCCAAGACCGACATGCCCTCGCGCGCGCTCGTTGCGCAAAAGCTCGAAGAGCGCATCCGGTCGCTCGCTCTCGAGGGACGCCCCGTCGACGCGATCACCTTCGCAGGGAACGGCGAGCCCACCATGCATCCCGACTTTGCGGCGATCGTGGAGGATACGGTCGCGATCCGCGACCGTCTGGCGCCTTCGGCCAAGCTCTGCGTCCTCACGAATTCGACGAATCTTCTGAAGCCCGGGGTGGCGGAAGCGCTGAGGCGGTTCGATCTCCCTATGTTCAAGCTCGACGCGCTCGACGCCGACTGGGTGAAGCGCGTAAACCGCCCGCAGTGTCCCTATCGTCAGGAGGCCCTGATCGAAGCGCTCAAGGGCTGGGAAGGGGAGTGCATCATCCAGACGATGTTCCTTCGCGGGACGGTTGACGGGGTGTCGGTCGACAACACGACGGACGACTTCGTCGAGCCCTGGCTGAAAGTCGTCGCCGACATTCGCCCGAAGTGCGTTTCGATTTATTCGCTTGACCGCGACGCCTCCTGCACTACGCTTCTCAAGGCCGATCCCGAACGCCTCCTTGCGATCGGAGAGCGCGTGAAGGCCTTGGGCATCCCCGTGCAGGTTTCGGTGAAGCCTTCCGAAGTGCGCCGCGAGAAGGAGTGCGATTGAGAACGGAGAAATTCCCATGCACAGCAATGCTCCCTTCATTCGCCGCGTGGCGGCCGTTCACGACCTTTCGGGCTTCGGGCGCGTGTCGCTTACGACCGTCATTCCGGTTCTCTCCACCATGGGCTTCGAAGTCTGTCCCTTGCCGACGGCGATTCTCTCGAACCACACGCAGTATCCGCACTTCAGCTTTCTCGATCTGACGGACGAACTCCCGAAGATCATCGCCGAGTGGCGGTGCCTCGCGCTCGAATTCAGCGCCATTTACACGGGCTACCTCGGCTCTCCGCGGCAGATCCGCATCATCGCGGACTTCATCGAAGAATTCCGCCGCGAGGAGACGCTCGTCGTGGTCGATCCGGTCCTCGGGGACAACGGGCGGCTCTACAACAAGATCACGGACGAAATGGTGTCGGAAATGCGCGTGCTCGCCCGCAGGGCGGACGTTCTGACGCCGAACCTCACGGAAGTCTTCGCGCTGTTGGGGCGGGCGTACCAAGCCGACTGCACGGACGAGATGCTCAAGGACATGATCGCCGAATTGTCCGAAAAGGGGCCCGACACGGTGATCATCACGGGCGTGCCCGTCAAGAACGAGCCCGGACTCACGGCCGTGCTCGCGAAAAGCCGCAGCGACGGGCGCACCTGGAAGGTGACCTGTCCCTATCTTCCCGCCCACTATCCGGGCACGGGCGACACCTTCACGAGCGTCGTGACGGGAAGCCTTCTGCAGGGCGACAGCCTGCCGATCGCGCTCGACCGCGCGGTGCAGTTCATTTTGCAGGGGATTCGCGCGACCTTTGGCTATCAGCACGACAACCGCGAGGGGATTCTTCTCGAGCGCGTGCTCCCGAACCTTCGCATGCCGATCCAGATTTCGAGCTACGAGCTCGCCTGAGGAAGGCTTCTCAGAGCGCCGTCACGCAGGGAACGTCCCCTTCGTCGAAATGGAGCGTGCGGATGCGCACCGGGATGGAAAAGAGCTCCGTGAGCTTCTCTTCCGTCATCAGGTCCTTCGTGTCGCCGAAGACGGGCGGCTCTCCCTTCGGGACGAGCAGGGTCTTCGTCGCAAGCGCCAGGGCGTGCGCGGGGAAGTGCGTGTTGAGAATGCAGCCGAGCCCCCGGTCGGCAAGTTGTTGGATAACGTCGAGCACCACGCGCTGATTGCGAAAGTCAAGGTTGCTCTCGGGCTCGTCGAGAACCAGCAGGGCGGGTTCGGTCGCCAAGGCCCGCGCAATGAGGGCGAGCTGCAGTTGTCCGCCCGAGACTTCGCTCGTGAGCCGGTGCGCGAGGTCGGGCACGCCCACTTCCTCGAGCACCCGGTCGACGATCTCCCAGTCCTTCGGGCCCGGTCGCCCGAAGGGGCCGAGATGGGGACTGCGCCCGAGCGCCACCATGTCGCGGATCGTCATCGGCGCAAAGGCCGGGCTTTTGGCCTGCGGGACGTAGCCGACGATCCGCCAGAAGTCGCGGGGCGCCCAGTCGCGCACGTCGCGGCCGTCCAGAAGACTCCTGCCTTTCGTCCAGGGGAGAAGTCCCAGGACCGAACGAAGAAGCGTCGTCTTTCCGGCGCCGTTGGGGCCGAGAATCGCAAGCACGCCCTTGGCTTCAAAGGAAAAGTGCACGTCCGAGAGAATCGGCGTCGGGGCCTTGCCGCGCGCGGCGGGCCACGTGTAAAAGGCGTGTTCCGCGGAGAGCGTATGGGTCATCGGACGCCTCCTTGCGTGCGGCGCAAAAGCAAAATGAAGAAGGGCGCGCCGATCACGGCCGTGAGGATCGAAACGGGAATTTCCGCTTCGCTCACGGTTCTCGCGAGCGTGTCGACGACGAGCATGAAGAGCGCGCCGAGAACCATCGAGGCGGGGAGAACGTAGCGGTTGTCGGATCCGAAGAGAAGCCGCGCGGCGTGGGGAACGAGCAGTCCCACCCAGCCGATCAGGCCGCAGAGCGACACGACCGAGGCCGTGAGAAGGGTCGCCGCCGTAATGACGCCTGCGCGAAGGCGCGCAAGAGGAATCCCGAGGCTCTTCGCTTCATCGGGCGTGAGCGTCGTCACGTTGAGGCGCCAGGCGAAAAGTTCAAGTGCGACGAGCGCCAGAAGAATGAGGGGCGCGCCCGCGAGAACGCGGTCGACGGTCGCGCCCGAAAGGGCGCCCATGAGCCAGAAGGTGATCTGCGGAAGAACGTCCTGGGGGTCGGCCACGTACTTGACGAGCGAAATGAGGGCCGTGAAGAGCGCCGCCACGACCATGCCCGCGAGAATCATCATGAGAAGTCCCGACTCGCCGCGCACGCGCGCGATCGCGAGCACGAGAAAGACGGCGAGAAGGCCGCTCGCCAGGGCGCAGAATTGGATGCCCAGGCCCGTCGCGCCGAAGAGAATGCCGAGCACCGCGCCGAAGGACGCGCCCGTCGCGACGCCGAGCGTGTCGGGGCTTGCGAGGGGATTCGCAAAGAGCGCCTGAAAGGCCGCGCCCGCGGCCGAGAGGCCGGCGCCAGCGAGAATCGCAAGCGCAATGCGGGGAAGCCGCACCTGAAAAAGGAGGTTTTCAACGACGCGGCGCTTTCCTTCGAGTTCCGCATCGAACCCGAGGGGTTCCAGGAGGAGCGTCACGGTGTCGTGGGGCGAGATGCCGTAGCGCCCGAGACCGAGGGCTCCCACGACGAGGACGAGAAGGAGCGCGGTGAGCGCTCCCATCCAAAGACGAAAGCGCCGCGTTTCGCGGCGCACGGCGGAGAGACTCGTTTCCATGGAATCTTCCCGGGATCAGCGGGCGCGCGCGGCGCCGACGCCCGCGGCCTTCGAAGGTCGATAGATGCGTTCGACCTGAGCATCGGTCAGATCCGCGCCGAATACGGTCTTGTAAAAGCGCTTCGTCTCGGTCGCGAGGTCCACGTCGGCAAAGCGCTCGGGGTGGAGGGTCTTCGCCATCCAGAGAAGCGTCAGAGGACTGTCGATCGAGGGCGTGAAGCTTCGGTAGAGCCCGAGCGGCATCTTGTGGACGGCCTTCTTTTCCACCGCCCGCAGTCCCTGCCAGTCTCGGCCCTCCGTGCGGTATTCAAGAAGGTCTTCGGGTTGCGCCGTCGTGAAGTTCGTGAGAAGAATGACATCTGGATCGAGCGCGTGGACGTCCTCCATCGTGATCACGGCGTTGGCGTTCTGCAGCGTAATGTGTTCCGCGGCGTTTCGGCCGCCCGCGGCATTGGCCCAGTATTGGCCGAAGAAGTGCTTCCCCGAGGTCACGATTTCCGTGGGGGAGAGACGCACGAGAAAGAGCACCGAGGGACGGTCCTTCTCTTCGAGGTTCGTGAGACGGTCGGAGACGAGCGTCGCAAGGCGCTCGGATTCGGCGGCGACGATTTCGGGCTTCACGGGAGCGTCGGGGAAGAGTTCTCCGAGGATGCGCATCCAGGAGGCGCGCGTCTTTTCGACGTCGTAGTCCCACTTCGTCGCCGAGACGGCGACGGCGGGAAGGCCGGCGTTGCGCACTGCTTCGAGCGTACGCTTGTCGGGGGCGTTCACGAGAACGACGTCGGGGTCGAGCGCCAACAGCGCCTCGACGTTGAGGACGTTCCCCGTCATGAAACCCGTGTCGGCCTTAAGGACTGCGGGCCAGAGTTCGCCCAAGAGTCCGTTCTTCGCGGCGGCGTAGCTCGCCGGATGCATGCCGATCACGGTTTCGCCCGACTGCGTGTAGGCCGTGACGGCCGCGGCGAGCGGGAAGATGTTCGTGACGGCGACGCGCTCCACCTTGTCGGGGACCTCGACCGAGGCGCCGTTGTCGTCCGTCACCGTGCGGGCGCCGGCCGAAAGGGTGAGAAGCGAAAGGGCGGCAAAGCCCGTGAGCGGGAGCGCAAGGCGGCGAAGAAGGGCGTGCATGATGATTTCTCCGATTCTTAGAGAATGTGGCGCCCGCGGGCGTCCTTCTTCATGATGCGTTCCTGTTCGCGCTTCCAGGCCTTCTTGCTTTCGTCGGCGCGCTTTTCGAATTCGCGCTTGCCGCGGGCGAGCGCGAGCGTGCACTTGACGCGGCCGCGCGTGAAGTGAAGGTCAAGCGGCACGAGCGTGTAGCCCGAGCGCTCCACGCGGCCGATCAACTTCATGATTTCGCGGCGGTGCATGAGGAGCTTGCGCGTGCGGTTCGTTTCGAGCGTTTCGTGCGTGCAGACCTGGTCGGCCGGATTCATGTGGGCGTTGCAGAGAAAGAGTTCGCCGTCGCGGATGTAGATGTGCGCGAGATTGATCTGGGCGCGCCCGGCGCGCACGGACTTCACTTCCCAGCCGCGCAGCACGAGCCCGGCCTCGAATTTGTCTTCGATCGTATAGTCGAAGCGGGCGCGTTTGTTGACGATCTGTGCCATAACTTTGTCTTTCTTGTTGTGGTTTCAAACGTTTGAGCCCCACATTTTAGTAAGATTTCCCTTTTCTCGCATTTTTCCCGAGGAATACGACACCATGGACCGCATTGCGATCGTGACGATTGATGAAAAGGGGGCGACGACCCGTACGCTCGAAGTGCCCGCGGGGACACTCCTCGGGGAGGTCCTTGAACTCGCTTCGATCACGCTCCCCGAAGGTTGGGGCGTGAGTCTCTGGGGTGAAAAGCGCGATCTTCGCACGCTTCTTACAGACGGCGACCGCATCGAAGTCGCCGCGCCCATCCTGATCGACCCGAAGGAGCGCCGTCGCCGCCGCGCGGAACTGCAGGGGGACGTCCGTCAGGTCACCTGCGGGCGCCACGGCGGCAAGCACCGTCTCGCCTGAAAATCAGCAAGGGGCGCGCCCGAGGGCGGGCGTCCTTTTCGGAGAACCCGGAGCCGGACGAAAAGTCAAAGTCGCCGTACTCGGAAGGACGCTTCGGTTCGCAAGCTTGCGTCGAACGCATCACGCCGCCGGGTGGCGAGAAAGCTCGTTTCGGCCGTCGTGCCGCCCGCAAGTTTCGCGGATACGGCCGCACGGGCGCAGAGCGAGAGAGGAGGCAAGTCGCAGGGCGTCCCGTCCGCATCGAAGCTCGGTGCCATTCCTTCGGTTCTTCGGCTGTCCGATCGACGCCAAAATCCGTAGTCCGCCCGGGCGAGGGGATCCGCGGTGAGCGGGCAGCGCCGGTTCTTGCCGCTACCAAAATGGAAGCCGCCGAGGACCTGGTCGGGAGACGGCCGGTGTCGTCCTGGTCGCGCGCAGACGTGGCAAGACGGGAAGTTGTCTCTGCGGCCCGACGAGAAAACCGAACCGTTTTTTCCAACAACTGCGTTTTGGACGGTAAAATCCCCTGATCCCCAATACAAAAGCAAAACGCTCGGTCTCGGACGTTCCGGGACCGTTTTCGTTTTCTCCAAACCCTCAACTTCGGAGTCCCGCCGTGGATTGGCTCAATCAACTCATCACCGTCGTCAACGACTTCCTGTGGACCAACATCGTGATCGTGATGTTGGTCGGCATTGGTCTGTGGTTCACCCTTCGCACGGGGTTCGTGCAGATCCGCCGTCTTCCCGAAATGCTCGCGCTCCTCACGGAAGGCGCGGGTGCGGCTCCCCGCAAGGGCCACATTTCGACCTTCCAGGCCTTCTGCGTTTCGACCGCCTCGCGCGTGGGCGTGGGCAACATCGCCGGGATCGCCATTGCCGTCGTGATGGGGGGGCCGGGCGCCGTCTTCTGGATGTGGGTGATCGCGACGATCGGTTCGGCCACGGGCTTCGTTGAATCGACCCTCGCGCAGATCTACAAGGCCCCGAAAAAGGGCGGCGGCTTCGTGGGCGGCCCGGCCTACTACATCGGCAACGCCCTCGGGAGCCACTTCTTCGCTTCCTTCTTTGCCGTGATCCTCGCCGTCACCTACGGGCTCATCTTCAATTCGGTGCAGGCCAACACGATCGCGCTTTCGCTCATGACCTCCTACGGCGACTATCTCTCGACCGAATGGATCGGCGTCGCGGTGGCTGCGCTTACGGCACTTGTCATCTGCGGGGGCGTCACGCGCATCGCCAAGGTCGTGGCGGTCATGGTTCCCTTCATGGCGGGCGCCTACCTCCTGGTGGCCTTCGCCATCACGGTCCTCAACATCACGATGGTCCCCGAAGTGCTCGTGACGATCGTTCGCTGCGCCTTCGACTTTGACGCGGTGCTCGGCGCGGGCTTTGCGGCCGCCCTCATGACGGGCGTCAAGCGCGGGCTCTTCTCGAACGAGGCCGGCATGGGCTCGGTCCCGAACGCCGCGGCCACGGCCGACGCTTCGCACCCCGTGAAGCAGGGCCTCGTGCAGTCGCTCGGCGTCTACGTCGACACGATGCTCGTGTGCACTTCCTCGGCCATGATCGTGCTTCTCACTCCGGGTTGGGAAACGAGCGGCCTCACCGGGATCGAACTCGCACAGCACGCGCTCACGACCCAGCTCGGCACGTGGACGAACACCTTCATGTCGGTCCTCGTTCTCTTCTTCGCCTTCTCGAGCGTGATCGGCAACTACTTCTACGCCGAAGTCAACATGGACTTCATCTCGCGCCGCCCCTGGGCGATCTGGCTCTACCGCCTCATGGTGGTCGGGATGGTCTACTTCGGGTCGGTCGCAAGCCTCGGACTTGTCTGGAACCTCGCCGACCTCTTCATGGCGCTCATGGCGCTCACGAACCTCGTGGCGATCTTCCTTTTGGGACGCTTCGCCTTTGCGGCGCTCAGGGACTACTTTGACCAGAAGGCCCGCGGCATCCGTGCACCCGAATTCGATCCGAAGGTGCTTCCTTCGCAGAAGGGCATCCTCGCCTGGCCCCGCCGCAAGGAGGAGGAAATCGCGCAGGATTGATGCGCTCCGCTTTCCGATAAAGCCGGTCGGCGCGTCCCCGCCCGCGGGGACCTTGCATCGATCGGTTTTTTCTATTTTTTGGAAAGGGAAAAACAATTCTCAAAGGCCGCTTCCGGGGAAAAGAAGGATCTTTTTGCTGCGGGAGGCGCAGAGAGGACCAGGGGTTCGGGTTTTCTCTTAATCGAACCTTAAAGAAATCGTTTTGGAAGAGGCGGGGTTTTACCATAGAATCTAATCGTTCGGCAAGCCGGCACGCGATCGGCTCCGACAACCTATTACAAGGGAGACCCCAACCATGTTCCGACATTCCCCTCTGCCGCTCATGCTCGCGGCCATCGGCCTCGGCTTCGCAATGTCCGCTTCGGCCGCCGACCTCACAAAGTGCACTTCCTGCCACGGCACGATCGCCAAGGATCACGCCGGTGCGGCGCACAAGGACGTCGCCTGCTCGACCTGCCACACGGGTCTGGATCAGCACCTCGCCAACATGAAGACGCGCCCGACGGTCAACTTTGACCCGGCCGCCTGCGGCGCCTGCCATACCGATCAGTACAAATCCCTCTTTGCGACGAGCGACCGTCCGGCCCGTCAGTCGAAGAAGGACGCCGCGGGTCCCGCGCCCGATCCCTTCTTTGACCGCGCCATGGGTACGCACGGCTTCACTAAGGAACACGACCTTCCGCGCGCCCACACCTTCATGGCGATCGACCAGTTCATCGTCGACCGCGCCTTCGGCGGCCGTTTCGAACCGAAGGAAGGCTGGCTCTACACGACGCTCGAAGGCGGCAAGTCCTACAAGGTTTGGGACGTCCTGAAGGACACGCATCCCGAATCCAACGAACACAAGCCCTTTAAGCCGGGTACCGCCGCCGCGGGCAACGCCGTGTGCTGGACCTGCAAGTCGACCGACCTGATGCTCGACTGGGCCTACATGGGCGACAAGGTCGACGGCGCCAAGTTCCACCGCGGCTCGAACGCCGTCGACGTGGTCCGCTCCGTCAACCACGGCATCAACTGCAACTTCTGCCACGATCCGCACACCGCTCAGCCGCGCGTGATGCGCGACGCGCTCATCGACGCGATGGAACGCAAGGACGGTCCGAACGTCTATCGTGATCACGCCGCCAATCCCGCCAAGCTCACGGTCAAGGACGCCGGCGTTCGCGGCTTCACCCGCAAAATCGCCACGATGGACCGCGCCGACAGCCGTCTGATGTGCGCGCAGTGCCACGTCGAATACGTCTGCAACCCGGGTCAGGAAGCCGGCACGGGCAAGGCCATCGGCATGGGGAGCCGTCTCACGAACCTCTTCCCGTGGGTCAACGCCGACGACATCGAAGCCTACTACGACAAGGTCGGCTACCGCGACTTCAAGCACCCGTTGACGGGCGCCCAGCTCGTGAAGCTGCAGCATCCCGACGCCGAAACCTACTTCGGTTCGAAGCACGACAAGGCGGGCGCCACCTGCGCTTCCTGCCACATGCCCAAGGTGAAGAAGGCCGACGGCACGACCTACACGAACCACTGGGCCACGTCGCCGCGTCACTACATCAAGGAAACCTGCTTGACCTGCCACACCGACAAGACGGAAAAGCAGATGAACGCTGCGATCGACGCGATGCACGGTTACTACACGGGTAAGCTCCGTGAAGCCGAATCCCGCATGAACGACATGTTCAATGCGTTCGAACTCGCCATCGCCATGAACGTGCCGGAAGAAAAGCTTGCCGAAGCCCGCAAGCTCCACGCCACGGCCCACATCAATTGGGAATACTGGACGGCCGTGAACGGCGCCTGGTTCCACAATCCCGACATGGCGGTCCGTTCGCTCTCGAAGTGCGCCGACGCCGCTCTGAAGGCCACGAACCTTCTGCGCGCCGCCACGAAGGAAGTGAACCAGAAGAAGTAACCGCCTTCCGCCGAAGCGTCCGTTGAGGACGCTTCGGAAAGCGAAGCCCCCGTCCCGTGCGAAGCGATTCCCACGGGACGTTCTTTTCTGCGGGTTCGTATCCCGACTCTGCTAAGATGAGCGGTCTGCCGGCATTTCATAAAAATCCAAACACATGACAGATACCGTTTTGCTTTATGTCGTTTTCGGCGTCATGCTCGCGGCGGCGATCGCGGCGATATTGCCGACTTTCCTTCGGGGCGTGCACTCGGGCGATGAGCAGGAAGACGAACACGCGGCCTTTTTGCAAAAGTCCCTCCGGGAAGAGGCCGAGCGCCTGGAAGCCGAATTCGCCCAGGGACTCCATACGGAAGAGGCCTACCGCTCGCTTCGGGAAGATCTTGAGCGCCGCGCCGTCGAGGAAATGAGGGAAACCGAGACGACGAAGAGCCGCGTTGCGCCCGTATCGCTGCGAAACGCGGTGATTGGCGTCGTCGCGCTGATGGTGTGCGTCCCCGTCATGTGCTATCAGCTGCTCGGCGCTCCGGAAGTGATGCTCCTCGTCAAGGATCAACAGGTCTTTCAGGGCGAAGCCCGGGATGTGGAACAGATCCGCGAATACCTGAAGGTGAACGAAAAGGATGCCCGCGCCTGGGTGCTGCTTGCGCGCCGCAGCGTCGAGCAGGAGGACTACCGCACGGCGCTCGACGCCTACCGCAAGGGGCGTTCCCTCAACGAAAAGGTTGCGGCCGATCCCGAAGTCATGCTCGAACTCACCGCGACGATTCTGACCCTGAACGAGCGCTCCGCCTTTCCGGAAGCGAAGGAGCTCGTGAGGAAGGCCCTGGGCGTCGATCCCGAAAGCCCGCGCACCCTAGAAATGGCGGCGATCGTGATGCTTACGGCCGAAGACTGGAAGGGGGCGGTTCCCTATCTCGAATCGATGCTCGCCAAGTCGAGTCCTGACACGCCGCAGTATCTGCGCCTTGCGGAACTCCTTCGCGAGACGAAGGAAAAGGCGGCCGGGCAACCGTAAACCGGTCCCGGCTGAAGAGAGTCTTTTCGGAGCCGGGGCGCCGATTGATGCACTCGGGGATGCCAGAAGGTCGGAAAATCGACCTTCCTCACTCGTACGCGACGGCTCGGCGGACTGCGAGGACGTTTTCTCGCGGACGCGCGCGTTGCCCGCCTTCCCGGGAAAGGGCGCGGTGGGTCGGCGGCTTCGCTGAGGAAAAACGAAGAACAAACGAAAAGGGAGCGTCTCTTGGTACGCTCCCTTTCTTGTATTCGACCGGAGCGCCCGGGGACGGGGCGCTCCGAGGAGAAGGCGTTTAGGCTTCGCCTTCGACGTAGGGTTCGCTTCCGAGGTCGCCCTCAAGACGCGTGACGATGACGGCCGAAGCCACGTCGCCGACCACGTTGATGGACGTACGGATCATGTCGAGAATACGGTCGACGCCGGCAATGAGCGCCACCGCTTCGAGCGGAATGCCGACCTGCGTGAAGACCACCGTCGTCATGATGAGGCCCGCACCGGGGACGCCGGCCGTGCCGACGGCGGCGAGAACGCCCATCAGAACGATCGTGAGCTGGTCGGCCATCGTCAGGTCAAGCCCGTAGACTTCCGCGGCGAAGATCGAGCAGACGCCCATGTAAATGGCCGTGCCGTTCATGTTGATCGTGTTGCCGAGCGGAATCGAGAAGGAAGCCACGGCCTTCGTGGAGCCGAGACGGCGGGCGGCGTTGAGGTTCGCCGGCAGAGCCGCGGCCGAAGAGCAGGTCGTGAAGGCGACGAGCCACGGTTCGAAGACGCCCTTGTAGAAGGTCATCATCGGGATGCCCGTGACGACGCGCACGAGCGGCACGAGGAGCACGATGACGAAGAAGGCCGTCGCGAGGAAGGACGAGAGGATGAGCTGGAAGAGCGGCAGGAGGACGCCGAGACCGTGACGGCTCACCGTGTAGGCGATCAAGCCGAACACGCCGATCGGGGCGTAGAGCATCACGATGTGCGTGACGCGGATCATCGTGTCGCCGACGAGTTCGAAGAAGTTGAGCACGGGCTTGCCGCGTTCGCCGAGGGCGGAGAGACCGAAGCCGAAGATCACCGCAAAGAAGATGATCTGCAGCATCTGGCCTTCGGACATGGCCTGCATCGGGTTGATCGGGACGATGTTCAGGAGCGTCTGCGTGAGCGGCGGCGCTTCGACGGCCTTGGCGGCGAGACCTTCGGTCGAGAGGTCAAGGCCGACGCCCGGCTGGATGAAGCTCGCAAAGATAAGGCCCATCGCAACGGCGACGGCCGTCGTGAGGGCGTAGCAGATCAGCGTCTTGGTGGCGACGCGGCCGAGCTTCGAGGTGTCCGAAATGCCGGCGGCGCCGGCAATGATGGTGGCGAGCACCAACGGCACCACGACCATGCGGATCAGGCGAATGAAGAGGTCGCCCAACGGCTGAAGGAAAGTTTTCGCGGTTTCCTGTTCCACGAGCGCGCCGACCACGACGCCGAGCGCTAGACCGATCATCATCTGCCAAGCCAGACTGATCTTGGGTTTCTTGGATGACATAAAGCCTCCCGTTGTGTTTTGTTTTTTCCGGCTTGGCGTAAAGGCACCTATTGCATTTGCTTTTGCTCCAAGACCTCAATGTGTAGTTTACATTTCGTAAACTCATTTCGCAAAAGGCTCTCCATAGGGATTTTTCTTACGTTGACAACGCAGAAAAATGAAAAATCATTCCGGAAACATTTTCTCGTATGAGAGAAAATCGTTACTGTTCACTTCAACACATTGACATCAATGCTCTTTTCGTGTTGTTGCGCGCATGATCGGGGAACGACGGTTCCGTAAAAGGGTCTTATGTAAGACTTTTGTCTTACCCATGAACATTCCCGCCGCGGGAGATTTGTTCGGGACCCGGAAGGGCGGGAAAGAGCGGTTTTGGGGACATCCGACCCGCTCCGGGCGTGGCGCGCAAAGACAAGACGCAAAAAAGCCGCCCGAAGGCGGCTTGGAGGGGCGCGGGCGACTTCTTATCCGTGCAGACGGCGCAGGGCCTCGAGGAGGTCCCGCACGCCGTAGAGCGTCATGAAGCCCGCGCTCACGGGGATGGCGGCGTACATGTAGCGCACCTCCATCCAGGGGATCGACTGCATGGTGGCGTTCGAGCGCATCACCCAGATCCAGCCGTACCAACAGATGACGGCGTAGGTGGCGAGTTCGATCGCGCAGACGATGACGCGAAGAATCCGTCCCGAGAGACGGTCGCGCAGGCGGTCCGTGAAGAGGTCCACGACGAAGTGGTTGCGCGTGCGCACGAGTTCCTGGGCACCCAGGAAGATCATCCAGACGAGCGCGAACTGAATCCAGTCGTCCGTCTGCGTGAAGTTGTAGATCGGCACGAACCGCACGAAGACGTTCAGGATGAACATGATGAAGATCGACGCCATGGCGACGACGCAGATCGCGCGCACGACGCGGCTGAGAAGTTCGTCGCCGGCGCGAAGGAGAGAAAGCAAAGAGGACATGTTCGATACTCCGTCAGGACACGAGGCGCGAGAAGGCGAGCGAGAGGTCGGGAATGAGCGCGACTGCCACGGCCATGAGAATCATGATGGCGACGTAGCCCAAGGCGTCCTTGGCGATGTTCATCACCTTTTCTCCCGTGATCGAGGACATCACGTAGAGATTGAGCCCGACGGGCGGCGTCAAGACGCCCACGGCGAGCGCGATGCACATGACGATCCCGAGTTGCACGATGTCGAAGCCGAAGCTCTTCATGAGGGGCACGAAGATCGGCACCGTGATGAGGAGGATCGCCGTCCCTTCGAGGAAGCACCCCATGATGACGAGGATCGCGATGATGAGCATGAGAACGGGCAACGCCGACGAGAAGGTGGTCGTCATGAAGGCGATCGTCTGTTGCGGAATGCGCGTGTAGAGGAGCACGTACTGGAAGAACCCGGCCGTGGCGATGATGAACATCACCTTGGCGGTCTGCTCGACCGTGTCCCAGAGGATCTTGGGAAGATCCTTGAGGGAGAGGGTCTTGAAGACGAAGAACCCGAGGATCGCCACGTAGAGCGACGCGACCGCGGCCGCTTCCGTCGCGGTGAAGAGACCCGCGAACATGCCGCCGATCACGATCACCGGGGTGAGAAGCGAGAAGAAGGCCTCGCGGAAGGCGTCCCAGCGTTCGCGCCAGCCCGCGCGGGCCGTCACGGCGTAGCCGCGGCGGTGCGAAACGTAGGAGGACCAGAACATGAAGAGGATCCCGAGGAGAACGCCCGGAACCGCGCCCGCCGCAAAGAGGGCGTTCACGCTCGTCTGCGTGAGACCCGCGTAGAGAATGAGCGTGATGCTCGGCGGAATGATCGGACCGAGGGCGCCGCCCGCGGCGATCGTCGCGCAGCTGAACGACCGCTCGTAGCCGGACTTCGTCATTTCGGCGATGGCGATCATGCCGATCCCGGCCGCGCAGGCCGCGGCCGAACCCGACATGGCGGCCATGACGATGCAGGCGACGATGGCGGCGTTGGCAAGCCCGCCCGAGCGGTGGCCGATGCAGACGCGCCCGAAGCCGAAGAGGCTCTTGCTGACGCCGCCCACCGTCATGAGGTTCCCCATGAGGAGGAAGAAGGGAATCGACATGAGCGTGATCCCCGAGACCTGCGCGTACATGCGCTGGGCCACGAGGAAGAGCCGTGCCGGGTCGCCGCCCGCCCAGAGATAGGTGGCGATCGAAACGCCGCCCATCGTGACGGCCGTCGTGACGCCGATCAGCATCAAGACGAGCACGGCGGTGAAGATCACAAACATGACCATGATGGAAATCCGCTGTAGGAAGGTCAAAAAAGAAGGATGCCTTCGTCCTCGGCGGGCGAAAGCATCCGTTGCGTCAGAGGGCGCGGAGCGTCACTTCGCGGTGCGTGCGGCGTCGATGGCCTTGAGGAGCTTCGCCATTTCTTCCTTGCCGGCGAGCTCGCCCACCTTGTCGTAGGCGGGCTGCATGAGGCGAACGAACGATTCGCGGTCGGGCACGGTCACGTTCATGCCCTTTTTCTTGAGTTCCTCCACGACGGCGGCTTCGCCGTGGGAGATGCGCTCGCGCGTGAGGTTCTGCGCCTTGACGGCCTCTTCCTTTAGGATGGCCTGAAGTTCGGGCGAGAGCCCGTCGAAGAACATCTTGTTGGCGAGCAGAATCTGGCAGTCGAAATAGTGATTCGTGAGCGCGAGCTGATTCTGGGTTTCAAAGAGCGAGTCGGCGAGAATCGTGAAGACCGGGTTTTCCTCGGCCGCGACGACACCCTGCTTCAGGGACGTGTAGAGCTCGGAGTAGGCGATGCGCTGCGTGTTGGCGCCGATCGCGTCGAAGGCGGCGAGAAGCCCCGTGGAGGGCGGCACGCGGATCTTGACGCCCTTGAGGTCTTCGGCCTTGTTGACGACGATGTCCTGCGTCGTCGTCTGGCGGAAGCCGTAGTCGAACATCGACAGACCCACGCAGTCGTGTTCGGCGAGGCCCTGGTTCATCCAGTCCATGACGAAGCCGTCGATCACGCGGTGGGCGTGGTCGTAGTCTTCAAAGAGGAAGGGCGCCGTCATGGCGTTCAGCTTCTTCGAGTACATCGCCATGTTGCCGAGCGAGACGACGGCCATGTCAAGCGCGCCTAGCGTCACCTGTTCCGCAAGCGACGGCTGGTCGCCCAGTTCGCCCGCGGGATAGACCTCGACCTTCACTTTGTTGCCCGTGCGTTCGGCGACGTTCTTCGCAAAGAGCTGCGCCGCCTCGTGGTGGGCGTGAGAAACCGCGGCCGTGTGGGCCAGGCGGATCGTAAGGTTGTCAAAGTCGGCGGCGTCGGCCTGCGGGGCGACCGCAAGAAAGACGGCGGAAAGTGTGGCGCAGAGAAGAGACTTCACGGCTGACCTCGGGAAAGGAGTGGGATGGAAATTCCAAAAATTGTAGCATGCGCGGGCGAAAATCCCGAGAAAAGATTGCCGAACCGCGCTTTTTTCAGGCCGTTCAGGGCAAAAGACGGGCGATTTTGCGCTCGAGCGAATTGAGGCTGCGAAGAAGCGCCGTCGCGCGGGCGTGCGAGAATTCCGTTTCGCCGAGCAGGGCCTTCACTTCGCGCTCGAAGGGCGTCACGGCGTCGATCCCCGCGGGGTCGTAGCGTCCGGCGTCGTCGGACGTGTAGGAAACCGCGATGAGACGCCGCAGGAAGGCATCCGCCTCGTCGTCGGTAAGGCCCTGCAGACGCATTTCCGTCTCGATGAGAAGATCGATGTATGTGCCCCAGACGTCCGCGCGGCAGTAGAGCATGCCTTCGTTAGTCGCGCTGAGCTTCTTCATCGCGTCATGGACGGCCTTGAGCGTGCGGCTCGAAAAGTCCCGCCATTCCGCGGCGGCCGAGAGCGCTTCGGGGCCTCGTTCGAGGGCTTCCGTCACCGCGCGAAGACCCGCGAGGGCGTCGCGCAGGAGAAACGCCCGGTCGATGCCTTCTTCGGTGTCGTCGTCCGAGTGCCAACGGTCCCCGTAGCCGCCCGCAAGGCCCGCCACGGCGAGCTTCGGATCGGGCGGCACGAGCGAAACGTTCGAGAAGACGCTCGGAATCCCGAGCGCAAGGAAGGACTGGTCGCAGGAACGGTTGAAGCGCGTGAAGCGAACGGTCTCGCCTTCGGGGAGGGCGAGCGCGCGGCGCGCAAGGCCTTCGGTCGAAGGCATCGCCGGGGCGAAGCCGTAGAGCGTCGAGCCCGCCATGCCGAGGCAGTCGAGATTCACGTGCAGGAAGGCGCTTCGGGCGAGTTCGGAAGCGTGCCGGTCGCACCAGGCGGTGCTTCCCGCATAGCGTCCGTGGCTGTGCCCCGACCAGACGACCACCTTGAGGCCGTATGGGTGAGGCGTTTCGGCAAGGGTGTCGAGAATCGCCGTCGAGGCGGCGAGACCCGAAGCGTTGTCGATCGCACCGGCGCCCCAGCTGTCGATGTGGCCCGTAAGAAGCGCGTATCGGTCCGATTCCGTCCCGGGAAGCGTGGCGGTGAGCACGGGGCTCGCGATCCAGCGGCTTTCCGTTTCGATTTCGAGCGTCACGGGACCGTCGCCGAGGCGCTCGGCCGTCGCATTGTCGATCGAAGCGTTCGGAATCGAGACGTAGCGGTCTTCGACGCCCGGAACGGGACTGCCCCAGACGTCGGAGACGATCATGCGGTGGATGCGCTCGCCCGTGACGAAGAGAACGCCCGCAAAGCCGAGGCGCTCCGCGCGGCGCAGAATTCCGAGGTTCGCGAGGCCCGTCACGACCGCGACCGCGGGTTCTTCGGGAGCCTTGATGTCGTCCGTCCAGGGAACGGGCTTTCCCGTCACGCGGAAACGCCGGGATCCGCCCGCGCCCGTCGTGACGGGGGCCGTCATGGCGTTCCCTTGAGCGCGCAACGTCTCGCCGTTCACTTCGAGGTGCGCGTGCGGAACGGTTGAGACGAAAAGCGGCACGGTTTCCCTTTTCACCTCGGCGCCCGTTGCGCGAAAGCGCTCTTCGAGAAGATCGAACGCTTTCGTTTCGTTGTCGTTCGAGAGGCGCTCGCCCGTGCGGACGAGGTCGCGGAGCGTCGCTTCGAGGATTTCCGTGAAACGGGCTCTGTCGGCAGGGAAAGTCATAAGAGTTCTCCGGAAAGGAAATCGGGACAAAACGCAGATTTTACCTTTCGTTCGGACGGTCGAGCGGGATTTTGCGGAAGGCGTCGGCGAATTCGCAGAAGTAGTCGACGATCGCGGGCATCATCGCTTCGCCCCATTCGGCCGTGGCCTTTTCGCTCGCGATGCCGCCGTAGCCGCCCTCGGGAATCCCGAGTCGGATGTCGCGCACGAGCTTCACGTTGGCGCCGCGGAATTTGAGGCTCGAGAGGTGCGTGAAGACGAGCTCGTCCGAGAGGTTGTTCGCGCGGGTTTCGGGGCAGTCCTTGAGGTCGACGAATTCGGGGTGAATGTAGGCCATCGCGGAGACTTCCTGCGCGTCGCCGTGCCCGGTCGTCCACTCGGGATTGAGCTGCGGGGCGATGCTCCACCAGTTGAGAAGCGCGACGAGCGCGCCCGTCTTGCGCGCGATTTCAAGTCCCGCGCGTTCGATGGCGGGGTCGTTGCCGCCGTGGCCGTTCACGACGAGGAAGCGCCGCGCGCCGTGGCGGGTGAGACTTTCAAAGATGCCGCGGAAGATCCCCGTCATCGTGTCGAGACCCATGTCGATCGTGCCCGGAAACGACGTGTGGTGCGTCGCGACGCCGAAGGGAACGACGGGCGTGACGAGGATGTCGCAGCGCTTTTCCATTTCCTTCGTGATCCACTCCGGAATGAGCCAGTCGGTGCCGAGCGGGCCCACGGGGCCGTGCTGTTCGGTGCTGCCCACGGGGATGACGACGAGCGTGTCGGGGTTCTTCAGAATCGGTTCGGCCTTGTGCCAGGAGAGATGAGCAAGCTGCATGATGCACCTCAAAGAGGGAAAGCCGCGCGGGGCGGCTTTCCAAAGGATTGAAAGGGAAACGTCAGTCGGCGTGACGGTCGAGGTCGTCGAAGTGACGGCGGATCGTCGCTTCCGACACGGGCTTCGTCACGAGACTCACGAGGATCATCACGACCATCGCGAAGGCCCAGGCGACGATCAGCGGATTGAAGCCGAAGGACCAGCTCGGGAATTCGAGCGTGATGAGGACGTAGAGGATTTCCGCGGCGATGACGCCCACGTAGACGCTCGTCGTCGTGGCGCGGCGCCAGTACATGCCGAGCAGAATCGGAGCCGCCCAGATGCCGAGGCCGCCGAAGGCGAAGAGGACGATCTGGAAGATGGAGCCGGGCTTCGAGATGCCGATGCCGATCGCGATGATGCCGAGGACGACCGTGATCACCTTCGAGAGGCGCCAGGTTTCTTCGTCGGTGGCGTCACGCTTGAGGATCTTCTGATAGAGGTCGCGCGACGCGGCGGACGTGGCCGTAAGAAGCAACGACGAAATTGTCGACATGCCCGCCGAGAAGATGCCCGCCACCATGAGGGACGAGAGAATCGGGGAGAGACCGCCCTGCAGAATGAGCGGAACAACGAAGTCGGAATTCTTCCCTTCCAGGCCCGGGAAGGCGATGATGCCCGTGACGCCGCACCATTCAATGAAGGAGGCGGAGAACCACATGCCGAGCGTGCCGAGGATCACGGCCTTGAACATCGTCCTGTGGTCCTTCATCGTGAAGAACTTCGTGAAGAGATGCGGCTGACCGATCGCGAAGAAGGACCACATCACGATCATCGAGACGTAGTTCTGCCAGGGATAGCTGTTGTTGTGGCCCGGGAAGCTCACGTAGTTCGTGTCCATGGCCGCGAGCTTGGCGTTGATGACGTCGAGACCGCCGCCCAATTCAAGCGACACGAAGAAGGTGACCACCGCCGTCACGACCATGAGGACGCCCTGGATCAGGTCGGTGAGCATGATCGAGCGGATGCCGCCCGCCATGCAGTAGAGAATCACGGTGACGCCCATGACGGTGATCCCGACCCATTCGGGCGCGCCCGTGTAGGTCGTGAAGATCACGCCGCCGCCGATCGTCTGCGCGCCCATCATCGAGACGAGGAAGACGAGCATGAGGACGGCGAGAAGCCCGCGGATGCCCGTCGACTCATAACGGTCGGCGAGGTAGTCCGCCATCGTGAGCATCTTGTAGCGGTGACCGAGCGTGATGAGGCGACGGCCCACGAGGAGCGCGGGGATGAGCATCGAGAAGGCGATGCCCGGCACCGAGACGGACATCCCGGCGTAGCCCACGTGGTAGATCGAGCCCGGCACGCCCATGAAGGTCGACATGGAGTACTGGGTCGAGAAGTAGGCGACGCCCGTAAGAATGGCCCCGGCCTTCCCGGACATCGTGAAGAAGTCGGAAAGCGAACGGTTTTTCTGAGAACCGTACCAGCCGAGACCCGTCAGAATGAGACAGTAGAGAATGATGACGGTGAGAAACGGCCCCGTCATGCTGACCGTGTCGATGGTGTGCTGCATCAGGCTTCCTCGTCGTCAAATTCGTGATATTCGGGGCGCTTGAGGCAGGAGTGCGCCCAAACGCCGATCATGCAAATCGTGAAGATTCCGTAGACGAGCCACCCGTAAATGAAGAGGGGAACGCCGAAGAAGCTCGGGTTGTATTCCGTGTCGTAGAAAATGGGCAGGGGCAGCATGATGAACGCCCAGATCACCATGAACACCCAGAACCACTTTCTCTCGAAAGCGTTGGCGAATGCGTGCATGCGGGGGACTCCTTTTGTAAATTGAGAATGAAGCGGCGCAAAAGAGGATTCTCCGCGTCGCTTCGTTCGAGGGTTTCTTGCTCAATTCTGCCACGCGGGTCCGAGGAAGTCTCGAAAAGTTTTTCCCGGGCATCCAAAGTCATGCGGGTTATCGAGAATTGTTCTTGACAAAAGGTTAGATGTCTGGAGGTAAATAATTATTTCCGCCCGACACGAAAGCCGGCGGGCGGTCTAAACTGACTCCCCCTCCGGACATGTTTTTATTTTTCAGGAGTCGTTTGATCATGGGTAAGAAATCCGACAAGAAAAAAATCCGCACGATTGAGATCCAGATCCACAAGGGGGATTTCAAGAACTTGCGCGACATCGCCGAAATGATCGGCTACGACTCGGTCGAAGAGTACATTGAAGACGCCATCGTGCGCGTCGCCACGGCCGACTACAACATGATCACGATGCTCGCCGAGGATCATCTCACCCGTATGCACGACAAGGTTTGTTCGCTTTTCTCCGACATGCAGGAGGAAGAGTCCGAAGAAGCCGAAGACGAAGAGGCTGAAGAGAACGAAGACGAGGAAGAGGCCGGCGAAAAGGAAGCCGAATCCGAAGAAAAGGAAGTCGTCGAAGCCGAAGCCTCCGAGGAAGCTGCGCCGGTGAAGGAAGTTCCTCACAAGACGACGCGCCGCGCCAAGAAGGAAGAAAAGGTTGAGGAAGCCGCCGCCGAAGCGCCGGCTGAAAAGACCGAAGCCTGATTCTTCTTTTCCCGATCATGAGAAAACCCGCAGCCTCTCGCGAAGCTGCGGGTTTTTGTCATAAGCGACGCCGAGAATCGTCAGGCAAGCGCTTCAAGGCGTTCGAGCGCGACGCCGGCGAAGAGGGTCGAGGCCATGGCGAGGACTTCGTCGTTGAAGTCGAAGCGGTTGTTGTGGATCGAGAAGGTGTGCGCTTCGTCGCGCACGCCCACGCGGATGATCGAGCCCGGGACCTTGAACTGGTATTCGGCGAAGTCGTCGCCGCCCATCGAGATCGGGAAGTTTTCGTCCGCGGCGTCGTCGCCGAAGTGCTTGCGCACGTAGTCGCTCAAAACCTTGGTCGTCAAGGGATGGTTGATGACGGCCGGGGTCTGCTTTTCGTAGGTCACTTCGGCCTTGCAGCCGCAGGCTTCGGCAACGCCCTCGGCGATGCGGGGAAGTTCCGTCGAAATGAGCTTGCGGACGTCTTCGTTGAAGGTGCGCACCGTGCCGCTCATCGTGGCGACGGCGGGAATGACGTTCGGAGCGTTGTAGTTGCCGGCGTTCACGGAGCAGACGGAGACCACGGCCTTTTCGATCGGGTCGACGCGGCGGGAAACGAGCGTCTGCAGGGCGGAGATGATTTCCGCGGCGACGGGGACCGGATCGTGGCCGAGGTGCGGACGGGCGCCGTGCGTGCCCTGGCCGGTCACGGTGATGTAGAAGAAGTCGACCGAAGCCATGGCGGGACCGACGCGGAAGCCGAAGACGCCCTTGTCGCGCGTCCCTTCGTCGTGGCCGCCGTAGATTTCGCAGATGCCGTACTTCTCGAAGATGCCGGAGTTTGCAATGGCCGCGGCGCCGCCGCCCGATTCTTCGGCGGGCTGGAAGATGCCGACCACCTGGCCGGGGAAGTCGCGGCGGCGGGTGAGAACGTAGAGGGCGCCGAGCGTCCAGGTCGTGTGGCCGTCATGGCCGCAGGCGTGGCAGCGGCCCGCCTCGCAGCTCTTCCAGGGATTGTCGGAGTTGTCCGGCATCGGCAGCGCGTCGATGTCCCCGCGAAGGGCCACGGTCTTGCCCGGGCGGTTCCCCTTGACGACGGCGATCACGGCGCCCGGAACGGTCGTGGTGTCGATTTCGTCTACGCCCCAGGCGCGAAGCTTCTCAACGATCTTTCCGCAGGTGCGCGTCGTTTCGAAGGCGAGTTCGGGGTGCTGGTGCAGATCGTGACGGAATTCGACGAGTTCGTCGAAGACTTCAAGGGTTTCCGGGAAGCAGACTTCCGGACGGAAGGGGCGGATCATAGATTTCTCCTCATGAAGTTGGCGCGCGGGGCGCAAACGGAATTTTTCTAGTTTACGTCCGCACCGTCTCGAAGGGCTTAGGGCCTCCTGCCGAAAGGCTTTGCGTTTTCGCAAAGGTCCGGGAGGGCGCGCAAAAAAAGGCCGCCCCGAAAGGAGCGGCCCCGCGGAAACCGACGTCCGGGCGGTTCTCAGAGACGCCAGGCTTCGGGAAGAAGGCGGCGTTCCGCCTCGGCCTTGTCCGTTTCGCCGAAGGCTTCGAACGTGAAGACGAGCGAACGGCGCACAAGCAGGAGCGCGACGTGGGGCGCGATCGCTTCGAGCGCGGGCGAGACGGGCGTCGGCTTCTTGGGCGCGCCCTTGGCGTAGAGCGCGAGTTCCGCGTCGTCGGGCGAAGCCGTGCCGTCGGCGCGAAGCGCCAGAAGCGCCAGGGCCTCGCGAAGCTTCGCTTCCGCGACGGGGAGGTTGCCGAGGCCCGCCGCCGTAAGACCGCGGTACTGCGCCACGACGGCCGAGGAGAGGAAGTCTTCGTCGCGGCCGAGAAGGGCCGCGGCGGCCGCGTAGTCGCCGAGCGAAATCGAGAGCGCGACGTCGGAGAGAAGCGCGCGGGGAAGTTTGTTTGTCACTTTGAGTCCTTTTCCAGAATGAAGAACGTATGGCTGATGCCGAGGTTGGGCGTCTCGGAAACGATGCGAAGGCCGCTCTCCGCAAAAAGGCGCCGCAGTTCGTCGCCGTGGAAGAAGCGGGAATTGCCGTTGGCCATCACCGTGAAGTAGAGGCTCGTGGCGGCAAGCGAGAGCGCCGCCGCTTCGTGGCGCTGTTCGTCGACGAGAGGCTCGAGAACGGCGAGTTTCGCGCCCGCCTTCATGGCGCGGGCGGTGCGGAGGAGAATCGAGCGGGCTTCGTCGAGACTGAAGCAGTCGAGGAACTGACTCATCCAGTAGAGGTCCGCCTCTTCGGTGCCCGTGAGCGGGGCGTCGGTGAGCCAGTCGATCGCGACCGTGTCGATTCGGTCGCGCACAGCCGCGAGTTCGGCGTGGCGGGCGAGGTTTTCAATCTGCGCCGGAAGGTCCACGAAGGTCGCCCGGGCGTTCGGGTGGGTTTCGAGAAAGAGCTTCGTGAAGCGACCCGTGTTGCCGCCGATGTCGACGAGATGCGAAAAGCCCTTGAGCTTGTCGAGGCACTCGATCGCCTCGCGGTAGGCGCGGTCGGAGTGAAAGTGGTCGAACGCGAACCACGCCTTCTGCGCGTCTTCGGGAAGGTCGGGCAGATGCGGGTAGATCGTCTTCCAGTCGCCGTTGAAGGCGGAAAGCCCCGCCGGACGCCCTTCGAGGAGCGCGTCGAGCGTCTTTTCAAGCCCCGCGTAGTTCGTGCGGTCCGTAAAGAAAAAGTTCACGCGCGTCATCTCGTCGAGGACGAGGAGGTCTCCCACGCGGGTGGATTCGAGCGTCCCGTCCTCTCGGCGCGCAAGCACGCGCGCACTCACGAGGATGTCGGCCATCACGTCGACCGCATAAGGGGTGAGTCCGAGCGTTTCGGCCCATTCGTGCGGGGTCTTCGGAGACTTCTGGTGAACGATCCCCGGCAGGAACTCCGTCTGGAGGGCGGCCGAGACGGCCTTGAAGAGAAAGGGCGCGAAGGCGATTTTCTGCGCTTCGTAGAGCGTTTCCAAAAAGTGCGGCATGTTCGGGTTCCGAAGGCGATTCAGAGCGGCCACTCGACCGCAGTTTCGTTCAGACGCTCCCATTCGGGGGCGGTCGGGTCGTGCGCGACGCCGAGGGAAACGGCCTTTTTCGCGCGCTCCCAGGCGCGCGGGCAGTGCTTCTCGAAGTATCGGAGAAGGTCCTGCATCCGCACTTCGCCGTGCACCATCGGGGCGATCGTCACGACCGTGAGAATGGTGGGGTTTTCTTCCGGAGGATTTTCGGCGTCGGGGTCTTCAAAGCCCTGGCAGAGCCCGCCCCAGTGGCCGTTTCCGGTCACGTAGAAGCGCGGATAGAGAATTTCGTTCGTGCGCGTCTCCCTCAACACCGGCATGGTGGTGTCGAAGGGAGCGTCGGCGAGCGAGAGCCGAAAGTCCCCGTAGGGGGCGTTGAGCTTGATCGTCGCTTCGCGCATGCCCCAGAGGGCATAGAAGGGAAGAACTTCGGGAAAGTCGTTCTCGCCTTCGAGCTGCTCGAGCGTGTAGGCGGCCACTTCGGGCGGGAAGGCGTATTCGCAGATCGCCTCGGGGTCGCGCAGTTTCCGGCAGAACTCCGCGTCGATGCCGACCGGTTGCGGCGACATGGCCGCGGCGGCGTAGAGCTTCGTGTGGGCGATCGAGACGTACTGCAGGTTCTTTCCGGGGTTCTTGGCACGCGGACCGTAGGGCGGGTGCTCGTAGAGCCCCACGCCCGAGAGGTGCGAGAGGAGCGCAAGGAGCATGCGGGCCCACAGGCTTTGGCTTCTGCGGTGGGCGTCGCGGATGCTCAGGATTCGGAGCTTTGCGTCGGCGGGGAGGAGCGCCACCGCCATGTTTTCGTCCGAGGGGTCCGGATTTTCAATCCGAACGCAAAGAACGATGCCGTTTCGCTCGAGCGAAAGCGGCAGATCGTCTGGTTCGATCGGTTCGACGGGCGTGAGTTCAAGGCCCGGTATGTCGAAGAGATGCGTCACGGTTTCTCGGGGCAGTGGAAAAAGAGAGGACTCATTGTAGCAAGGCGAACCCGCGAGCAAACTTAAAAAGAAGGGCGCCTCGGCTCCCAAATTGTGCAGAACTAGTTCAATAAGAAAATTGTTCTAACAGATGGGAGGCC
>OGEP01000555.1_pt1 | contig 54380 bp, 40 predicted proteins | sample 1570721 | NCBI WGS metagenome assembly OGEP01 (sample SAMEA2582131, study PRJEB24529) | metagenome | biome: Human gut stool | place: China | collected 2011 | reverse complement strand
GATCTATTCCTATCTGTTCGGGTCCTCTATACGGATTTTCTTATCCTAATTTAGGTACGTAGGTCTAACCTCTATAGCGTCTTTATGGTATGGATTCCTGCCGCCCCAGCACAAATCTATTTGCTCCAATGACGAAAGTGAAAACGGAGAAAAGCTTGTCTCGATGACGTGCTATCGTACCTGCACCATCGTTCTTTCTTCCGCCACCTCATGACGAACCCCATCGACGCACTCGACGCCTTCTTTTCCAACCCGCGCCTTTCCGCCGCCCCCGTCGTGGCCGTGGGACTGTCGGGCGGACGGGACTCCGTGGCGTTATTCGCGGCGCTCGCAGGCTGGGTGCGCTCGCATGCCGAACGCGAGGTCCGCGTCCTGGGTCTGCATGTGCATCACGGGCTGAGTCCCCATGCGACCGAGTGGAGCGACTTTGCTCTTCATCTCGGTGAGCGTTTCAACGTTCCCGTGGAGGTACTGCACGTCACGGTCGACGCAAAAAGAGAGGGGATTGAGGCGGCCGCTCGCCGGTCGCGTTACGAAGCCTTGATCGAGGCGATGCGGCGCAGCGGGGCGCAGATACTCCTTACGGCGCACCATCGGGACGATCTGCTCGAGACCTTCCTTCTGCAGTGGGTGCGCGGCGCGGGCGTCGACGGGCTCGCCGCCATGCCGACGCTCTCCACGTTGGAGCGCTGGGGCGCGCCCGATCTGCTTCTCGGACGTCCCTTCCTTTCTCTTTCCCGAGAGGACGTTACGCGCTTTGTCACCGAGTCGAACCTCCCGTGGGTGGAGGACGAGAGCAACGCCGACGACCGCTATTACCGCAACCGCATGCGAAACCGCGTCCTGCCCGTTCTGAAGGAAGCCTTTCCCCATGCCGAGGCGCCGGCCGCGCGCAGCGTCCGCTGGTGCGGGGAAGCGGCCGAAATCCTCGCGGAAAGGGCGGATGAAGACATCGCCTTCGCCCGTTGCGAAGACGGTTCGCTCGACTTGACGGACCTCACGCCGGCAAGACGAAAGAACGCCCTGCGGCGGTGGCTCTCCGTCACCTTCGGCGTGACGGCCTCGAGCCTCCTGACGGACGAATGGGAGACGCTGATCGCCGAGCAAAAGACGGTCGAGCGTCTGCGTGTCTTTGATGGCCGCGCGGTGCATCTTCACCGGGGAAGACTCTTCGTGCGGCCCGAGCACCGGACCGAACTCAAGGAAACGCCTCTCGAACTCTCCTTGGGCGTCGTTTGGACCGGTCCCGACAACCATCTTTCCCTGGTGCTCGAGGAGACGAAGGAGAACGATCCCGATGCCGTGTCACTCTCCGGCCTCGTCGAGGCCGGCGTCACCGTGGGTCCCCGCCGGGGAGGGGATCGGCTGCACCGAACCCCGGGCGGTCCGGGACGGATTCTGAAGGACCTCTGGGCCGAGAAAGGGGTGCCCGCCTTCGACCGTCCCTATCTTCCCGTCCTTCGGGTCGGCGGTGAAGTGCTCGCCGTTGCGCTTCTCGGAACGGACCGAAAGAGCGCTCAGAAACTGCGTGGAAAGCCTCCCTTCGTGAAGGTCGTTTGGGCGACGCGGGCTCCCGTACGGGAACCAAATGACGCGCTTTGATCGACCTTTTGTCGACCGTTAACCGCCTTACTTTTGACCATTGGAAATTTTCTTTCCTCCCTATGAGAGAATGGGAATCGGGTAGAGAAAACGCCTTAGGCGAGAGGGTTCGACTTCCGATATGTTGGAGTCATCGGGCGCGGCGAAAAAGGACCGCGTCACCCCACTGATGACTCGAACCAAGGAATTCACCATGCTCAATCGCCGCGCTTTCTTCCTCGCCGGTTCCGGCGCCCTCGCGGGCCTCACGCTCTCGCCCTCCGTCTTTGCCGCCGTGCCGGCGTCCGCCACGAAGGAAGTGACGCCCACGGCCGAAGAGCCGATCCTCCTCAACTTCAATGAAAACAGCCTGGGGCTCGCGAAGTCCGCGCAGAACGCCATTCAAGAGCAGATGGCGACGGCCTTCCGTTATCCCGACGCCGTGCGCTCGAAGCTGATCGCCGACATCGGGGCGCATTACGGGCTCAAGTCCGAAAACGTCACGCTCGGCAACGGTTCTTCCGAGACGATCCAGGCGGCGCTCGAAGCGCAGTTCCACAAGGCCGCCAAGGCGGGGCAAAAGGTGCAGGTGATCGCGCCCGATCCCACCTTCGGCGTCGCACAGGCCTACACAGAAGCTGCGGGCGTAGCCTACGTGCCGGTTCCGCTCAAGGAAAAGACCCTTCAGGCCGACGTTGCCGCGCTCAAGGCCAAGGCCGAAGCCTTCGACGGTCTCACGGTCGTCTACTTCTGCAACCCGAACAATCCGACGGGCGTCGTTTCGCCCGCGACCGAATTCAACGCCTGGGTCGAAGAAGCGGCCGCCAAGAAGGCGAACGTCTTCTTCCTCGTCGACGAAGCCTACGGCGAGTACGTGGACGATCCGAAGTTCGTCTCCGGCATCGAGCTCGTCAAGAAGGGCCTCGACAACCTCATCGTCTCGCGCACCTTCTCGAAGCTCTACGCTCTTGCGGGTCTTCGCATCGGCTACGGCATCGGCACGGCCGTGACCGCCAAGGCGGTCGACGCCTTCGCTTCGATCGACAACACGAACGCCATGGGGGCCGCCGCCGCGAGCGCAACACTCGCCGACAAGACCTATCTTGCGCTCTCGCTCGAAGCGACGAAGCTCTCGAAGAAGATCGTCACCGACGCTCTCGACGAACTCGGCATCGAATACCTCCCGAGCCAGGCGAACTTCATCTTCCATAAGACGAAGAAGGGCGTCGACTACAAGGCCAAGATGGCCGAAGCCCACATCATGGTGGGCCGCGCCTTCCCGCCCTACGACGACTGGAACCGCCTCACGCTCGGGACGCCGGGCGAAATGAAGGCCTTCGTCAAGGTTCTGAAGGACTTCCGCAAGAAGGGCTGGATCTGATTGCTTCCCGAACGCCCGCCCGCCTAAAGGGGCGGGCGGCAACGCCTCGGACACGACGTTCGGGGCGTTTTCCGTTTTGGGGAAGACTCTTCGACGGGAAAGCATAGGGCTTTCAGCGTAGCGGGTTCGGAATACGGCAAAGGGCGAGCGGATATTTTCCGCTCAGCGAAGCCCGATCGAAACGGTCTGCGTAGAATGGTATTTCGTCTTTTGCATAAGGAGGAGACCGTCATGTCCACTACATTTCTCCCTTCCTACAGCGTCGGTCCCGACGCCTATGAGGAAATCGGGTTCGTCACGAAGTTCTACGGCAAGACTGTTGCCGTCGTGGGCGGCGAAACGGCCCTGAAGAAGGCCTCGCCCCGTCTTTTGCCCGCGCTCGAAAAGGCGGGACTCGCCGTCACCTGCGTGGAGGTCTACGGGAAGGACGCGACGCGCGCAAACGTGGAGAAAATCCGCACGAACCCCGCGGTGGCGCAGGCCGACATGATTTTCGGCGTGGGCGGCGGCCGCGCCGTCGACACCGTGAAGACGGCGGCGGACCTCATGGACAAGCCCTTCTTCACCTGTCCGACGCTCGCATCCAACTGCGCTCCGGTCTCGGCGATCGCGGTTCTCTACAAGGAGGACGGGGCGCTTGACGGCTATCACTTCACGAAGCGCTGCCCGAATCACTGCTTCATCGACACGACGGTCGTTCTCGACAGTCCGGAAGAGCTCTTCTGGGCGGGGATCGGCGATGCCCTTTCAAAGGAGTGCGAATCCGCTTTCTCTTCGCGCGGCAAGGCGCTCGCACATACCCCGATGCTGGGCGTTCAGGTCGCCGCGATCTGCGAAGGGCCGCTTCTTCGTTACGGCAAGGCGGCGCTCGACGATTTCCGCGCGGGACGCGTCACGGAAGCTTTCTCGGAAACGGTGCTCGACATCATCATTTCGACCGGGATCGCATCGAACCTTCTCACAACGGAACACGCGCACTACTTCAATTCGTCTCTCGCGCACTGCTTCTACAATTCGACCATGGTGCTTCCCGCGGGGCACAGGCATCTGCACGGCGAAACCGTGAGTTTCGGCTGCCTGGTGCTGATGGCCTTTGACGGCAATGACGAAGGGCTTGAACGCCTCGCCCGCTTCAACAAGTCTCTGGGTCTTCCCGTGAAGCTCGCCGACCTCGACATGACCGAAGCCGATCTCGACCCCGTCATCGAGCGCGCTCAAACGCTTCGCGAATGGACCTGCGTCCCCGAAGGCGTGACGGTGACGCCCGAAAGCTTCCGCGCCGCGATCCTCAAGGCCGACGCCTTCGGCCGCAGTCTCGACTGATTTTCGATGCTTCGGGGACGTTCCGCGTCCCCGTTGATTTTCCAACGCTCTGCAGCCTTCCGCTTCGGGGCGTTTTTCTTTGCCGCGGCGTTCTTTCGAATTCTTGCGAGACATGTACAAATTGCATGAATCCGCATAGATATTCGTCATTGGCAATTTTCACGGCGCGGGAATACGCTTCTTTTCGAAAGGATGCTTCGGGCGTTGTTCAGGTCGCGGTTTTGCGGCATGCGGCGTCCGACGGATCGTCCGATACAAGAACATGAAAAGCAATCGAAAGGAAAACGTTATGTCGAAGGTTACGGAGACTCGCCAACAAAAAGGCATCTATGTGAGGAAGACGCTCGGTCTCGCCGTGCTCGGCGCGGCGATGACGCTTGCCGCGGGAAACGCTGCGGCCGCGGACGGCAGTTTTACGGGCGAAGCCCAGGGCATGGGCCCGGTTTCGGTCGGGATCACCGTTGCGAACGGACGCGTCTCGGCCGTGCAGGTGAACGTCGCGAACGAAACTCCGGGCTACGGGCGCGACATTGGCGCGACCATGGAAAAGCGCATTCTCGAAGCGCAGTCCGCCGACGTCGACGGCGTTTCGGGCGCTTCGATCACGAGCGCCGCGGTGAAGGCCGCCGCGCAGGCCGCCTTTGCGAAGGCGGGGCTCGTCGCCGCGGCCGCGAAATCGCCCGTCAAGGCCGGCACCTACGTCGGGTCCGCCCAGGGCGCAAAGAGCCGCGTGCACGCCACCGTGAAGGTGGACGAAAAGGGCCGCTTCACGATCGAAAAGATCACTTCGGGCGACACGCCCTACTTGAGCGACTCGGCCTTCGCGTTCGTGGAAAAGAACATCGAAGACGGCCAGACGCTCGCCGTCGATGCTCTGACGGGTGCGACGCTTTCGAGCCGCGGACTCGTCGGCGCCGTCTCCGACGCGCTTCGTCAGGCGGGCGTCGACACCGCGTCGCTGCTCGTCAAGCAATCGGCGCCTGTGAAGGTGAGCCGCGAGGAAGAAACGGCCGACGTCGTCGTGATCGGCGGCGGTGCAGCCGGCATGGCCGCGGCCCTCGCCGCGAAGACCACCGATCGGCTCGAAGCCGGCAAACCCAACGGGCTCAAGGTCGTGCTCCTCGAAACGAAGGGCTATCTCGGGGGCGACCTCGCGATCTGCGGCGGCTACGTCGCCGCCTATTCGGGCACGCCTCTGAACGAACGCACGGGCCTCACCATGACCGGGAAGGAAGTCGTCGCCGCGACCAAGGCCGCGAAGACTCCGGAAGTCGCCGCGATGGTGAACGACGAGCTCGCCGTGCGCGCCGTGGACGAAGTGGGGCCGCTTCTCAACAGCCTCGTCGCTCAGGGTTTCCGCATCGTGCCCGAGGACGCCACGCGCGGCGCCACGAATTCGCCGTACTTCCAGGACGGCATCCTCCACTACACGGTCGTCCGTACGAGCGACATGCGCGACGGCTACCGCAGTCAGGACAAGGGCTACGACACGACGTCGGGTTCGCCCTGGATGGCCGAAGGCCTCTCCGACCTCGTTAAGAAGGCGGGCGTCGACGTGCGTCTCATGACGAGCGCCACGGACCTTGTGCGCGGCGCAAACGGCATCGAAACGGTATCCGTGGCGGACGGCCGCTCGACCTATCGCATCCGCGCGAAGGCCGTCGTGCTCGCGACGGGCTATTCGGGTCTCGACGCCGAATCCGTGAAGCTCTTTTATCCGAACCTTGAAGGCGTCATCCGCACGGGCGGTGCGGGCGTCACGTCCTTTGCGCCCAAGTGGGTCCTGAAGGAGGGCGGCAAGGTCGCGATGAATCCAGGTTCGTCCACGATGCTCGGCTACGATTCCGTCCTCGGGATCGACGGGGCCGAGAGCGAGATCTATCAGAAGCTCTTTATGCCCTGGGTGAACCTCGACGGGAAGCGCTTCATGTCCGAAGGCGGCCACGGTCCGAGCTGGGGCCTCAAGGCGGGCGCCGACATGCCCGAAATCGAAAACGTGCCGGCGACGGGACGCTCCGTGGCGGCCCTCATGAAGCAGCCCGAAAAGCGCGCCTGGATGATCTTCGATTCGACCCACGAAGCCGTGAAGCATTACGAACACCTCGCGGGTTCGGGCCTTGCGAAGCGCGCCGACACGCTCGAAGGTCTGGCCGAGGCCGCGGGCATCCACGACGTCAAGGCGTTTGAGGAAACGATCGCGCAGTACAACGCCGACTTCGAAAAGGGCGGCGACACGTTCTTTGCCGTTCCCAAGAACGAAATGCGTCCGGTTCTGAAGGCCCCGTTCTACGCGGTCCGGATCGCCGCGGTCAACACGATCGCGAACACCACGGCTTACGCGGACGACGACACCACGATCCTCATGGGTCCGAACGGTCCGCGCGTCGAAGGTCTCTTCGGGGCGGGCGGCGCCATCGGCAACTGCATCACCAACACCGGTCTCGGCGCTCACAACGCGACGGCTCTGAGTTCGGGCGCCATCGCGGGCGCCGCGGCGAGGGCTTACGCCGAAAAGCGCTGATCTCTACGTACCGAAGGCTGACAGGACGGGCGAAGGTTCACGGCGCAATGCCGGCGGGCCTTCGCCCGTTTCTCATGGGTAGCGCTTTACATTCCCGTACGGGAATTCAAATCTTCGTTTTCCGTTCTCGGTCACCTTCGACTTTCTCTTGGGGAGACGAGTTCGCGCAAGACCGCGAGAAAGCGCTCGGCAATCGGCGTCACCGTCGCGTTCTTGCGCCGGATCAGATAGGAGCGCGCCGTCAGCGGCGGGTCGAGAGGTCGGCAGGTGAGGGGGCTTGTCTCCCCGGTGTCGACGAGCCCCTCGAAGGAGAGCAGAAAGCCGAGGCCTTCGCGCACGAAGAGCGCGCCGTTCGTCGGGAGCGTCACGTGGCTCTCAAGCGACAGTTCGGACGTTCGTCCGCCCGACCACCGTTCGATGTCGCCTCGCCAGCCCTGCACCGAGCAAAAGAGGGGAAGCCCCTTGAGGTCTTCGAAGGTGAGGGCGGTCTTCTTCGTGAGGGGATGGTCCTTGGGGAGAATCAGCACCCAGCGGTCCGAGACGGGGAGTTCGATCGCCTCGAACTTCCCTCGGTCAGGCTCCTCCACGACGAGCCCGAAGTCGAGGATGCCCTTTTCGAGGAGCATCGTGACGAGCGCCGTGTCCCCGCTCTCGATGCGGCAGAGAAGCTTGGGGGCCGTTTCCTTGAGGCGCCGCACGGCTTTCGCGACGAGTTGCACGGAGTGCGCCTCGGCCATCCCGAAGGCGAGCGTGCCGCCCATAGGTTCGTGCAGATCGCGGAATTCCGACTCGATCTTGTCGTGGAGCTGCAGGAGTTCCTGCGCGCGCTCCTCGAGGCGGCGTCCTTCGTCCGTGAGTTCGATCGAGAAGCTACGGCGGCGAAAGAGCTTCGTGTCAAGCCGTTCCTCTAGAGCGGCGAGGCGCTTTGAGAGGGCGGACTGCGAGACGTGCAGGCGGTTGGCCGCCCGCGTCATGTTCTCTTCGCGGGCGATTTCCACGAAGTAGCGAAGCGTCGTGAGGTCCATGCCTTGCATGTCTTTGGGCTCCAATGAGGGATGATGGATGAGGAGAGAAATGCCATTCCTTACGGGAATATCATGTTAGCAAGAAATGCCATTCGCGACGTTGCCCCCTTGCGTCGTAACATGCAATTTGACGGGATGCCGTCTTGCATCCGCTCCGTTGTCAGGGAGATCGACATGCAGAGAAGAACGTTTTTGGGAACCACCGTTTTGGGAGCTACGCTCATGACCGTTTCCGCTCCGGCCGTCCAGGCCGCCAACACCGAATGGGACAAGACCTTTGCGCTCGACGACCGCGTCGCGCACGAGAAGGTCCGCTTTACGAACCGCTTCGGCATTGAACTCGCCGCCGACCTCTATCGTCCGAAGAACCTCACGGGAAAACTTCCGGCGATCGCCGTCTCGGGGCCGTTCGGCGCCGTGAAGGAACAGGCTTCGGGCCTCTACGCCCAGGAACTCGCGATCCGCGGGTTCGTCACCGTCGCCTTTGACCCCTCGTTTACGGGCGAGAGCGGCGGCGTCGCGCGCAACGTCGCGTCGCCCGACATCAACGCGGAAGACTTCTCCGCGGCCGTCGACTATCTTTCGCTTCGCGACGACGTCGATCCCGAGAAAATCGGCATCTGCGGGATCTGCGGCTGGGGCGGTCTCTCGCTTCGCGCCGCGATGCTCGACACGCGCATCAAGGCTACGGTCGCCTCGACCATGTACGACATGTGCCGCGTGACCGGACAGGGCTACTTCGACTCGATGGACGCGAACGCGCGCCACGAAATGATGGTGAAGTTGAACGCCCAGCGCACCGCCGACGCCAAGGCGGGCAAGCCCGCGCGCGCGGGCGGCGTTCCCGACAAGCTTCCCGACGACGCGCCCTGGTTCGTGAAGGACTATTTCGACTACTACAAGACGGAACGCGGCTATCATCCGCGCTCGCTCAATTCGAACGCCGGCTGGAACGTGACGTCTTCGATTTCGTTTGCGATGGAAAATCTCCTCGGCCGTCCCGACGAAATCCGAAGCGCCGTGATGCTCGTTCACGGCGAAAAGGCCCATTCCTGCTACTTCTCGAAGGACGTCTTCCCCAAACTCAAGGGTGACAACAAGCGTCTCCTTCTCGTCCCGGGCGCCGTGCACACGGACCTCTACGACAAGAAGGACGTGATTCCGTTCGACGAAATCGAAAAGTTCTACCGTACCCATCTCGTTTGATTGAGGACGGGCAATAAAGACCCCGAGCAGGAATCCAATCCTCTCGGGGTTCGTTTTGTCGAATGTTGCGGGAGCGCTCTTTCTCGGGGGCCCTCCCGTTTTCGGCTTTACTCGTTGCGGTTGGCCCAGACGGGGCGCTTCGCTTCGAAGGCGGCGATTTCGTCCTCGTGCTCGAGGGTGAGCGAAATCGCGTCGAGTCCCTCCATGATGCAGCGGCGGCGGAAGGGGTCGAGCGTGAAGGGATAGGTCTTTCCGGCCGCCTCGACCGTCATGGTTTCGAGCGACACCGTGACCGTCATGCCCGGATTCGCGTAGAGCGCGTCGAAGATTTCCGAGATCTGCGCCTCGGGCAATTCCACCGTGAGGAGGCCGTTGCCAAGCGCATTGTTCTTAAAGATGTCCCCGAAGCTCTCGCAGATCACGACCCGCACGCCCCAGTCGAGGAGCGCCCAGGGAGCGTGTTCGCGGCTCGAGCCGTTTCCGAAGTTGCTTCGCGCAACGAGGATCGAGCTCTTGCGATAGGGTTCCCGATTGAGCACGAAATCGGGATTCTCCGTCGTTTCCGCGGCGTCGAGGTAGCGGCGTTCGTGAAAGAGGTGCTTGCCGAAGCCCTTGCGGTCGACCGCAAGGAGGAACTGCTTCGGAATGATCTGGTCCGTGTCGACGTTCGCGGCGTCGAAGGGGGCCGCAATGCCGGTGTGGGTCTTGAGCGCTTCCATCAGTTTTCTCCCAAGAAGGTGCGGACGTCGGCGATCGCGCCCGTGACGGCGGCCGCGGCCGCCATGGCGGGGCTCATGAGGTGCGTGCGGCTCGCGCGACCCTGACGGCCCACGAAGTTGCGGTTCGAAGTCGACGCGACGCGGGAACCCGGTTCCGCCTTGTCGTCGTTCATCGCGAGGCACATGGAGCAACCAGGAAGCCGCCACTCAAAGCCCGCGTCCCTGAAGACCTTGTCCAAGCCCTCCTCTTCGGCGAGGCGCTTCACTTCGCCGCTCCCGGGGACGGCAAGCGCCCGCACGCCCGGTGCGACCTTGCGGCCCCGAACGATTTCGGCCGCCGCGCGGAAGTCTTCGATGCGCCCGTTCGTGCAGGAGCCGATGAAGACCGTGTCGATGGGGGTGCCGAGAATCGGCTCGCCCGCCTTCAATTCCGTGTAGCGAAGCGCCGCTTCGGCGCCCGCGCGCTCGACGGGATCCGTCATGTCGGCGGGGACGGGGACGCGTTCGTCGACGCCCATCACCTGGCCTGGGTTCGTCCCCCAGGTCACCTGCGGGGCGAGGTTCGAGACGTCGATTTCGACCGTCTTGTCGTAGACGGCGTCCTCGTCCGTGCGGAGGGTCTTCCAGTATTCGACGGCTTCGTCCCAGTCCTTCCCCTTGGGCGAGAACGTGCGGCCCTTGAGGTAGGCGAAGGTGGTTTCGTCGGGGGCGATCATGCCCGCCTTCGCGCCCACTTCAATCGCCATGTTGGAGAGCGTCATGCGGCCTTCCATCGAAAGATCGCGCACGGCTTCGCCCGTGAATTCCATCGCGTAGCCCGTGCCGCCCGCGGTCGTGAGCTTTCCGGCGATCGCGAGGATCAGGTCCTTGGCGGTGAGGCCCTTGGGGAGTTTGCCGACCGTCTTCACGTTCATGGTCTTCAGCTTTCCCTGCTTCAGGGTCTGCGTCGCGAGAACGTGTTCGACTTCGGACGTCCCGATCCCGAAGGCGAGCGCCCCGAAGGCGCCGTGGGTCGCCGTATGGGAGTCCCCGCAGACGAGCGTCGTTCCGGGGAGGGTGAAGCCCGTTTCGGGCCCGATGATGTGCACGATCCCCTGGTGCGGATGACCGAGCCCGTAGAGCGTCACCCCGAAGTCGGCGCAGTTCTTCATGAGGGTCGTCACCTGCGCGTAGGCTTGGGGCGAGCAGGCTTCGAGCGTCTGCTTCTGCGTCGAAATGTCGTGGTCCATCGTCGCGAGCGTGAGGTCGGGCCGTCGCATCGGACGGCCTGCGGCTCGGAGGCCCGCGAAGGCCTGAGGCGACGTCACTTCATGGACGAGATGACGGTCGATGTAGAGAAGCGGAAGTTCTCCCTCGACCCGGCGCACGACGTGCGCGTCGTAGACCTTTTCGTAGAGTGTCTTGCCCATTTGGTGTTCTCCTTATCAGGCCTTCGTCACGTTCGCGGCGATCGCGTCGCCCATTTCCTTCGTGCCGACCGAGGGGCCGCCCAGGGCGATGTCGCCCGTGCGGACGCCCTCGGCGAGGGTCTTCGTGACGGCCGCTTCGATCGCGTCGGCCGCTTCCGTTTCGCCGAGCGAGTAGCGAAGCATCATCGCGGCCGAGAGGATCTGGGCGATCGGGTTGGCGACGCCCTTTCCGGCGATGTCGGGGGCGGAGCCGCCCGAAGGTTCGTAGAGGCCGAAGCCGCCCACGCCGAGGCTCGCCGACGGGAGCATCCCCATCGAGCCCGTGATCATGGCGCATTCGTCCGAGAGGATGTCGCCGAACATGTTGGAGGTGAGCATCACGTCGAACTGATCGGGGTTCTTGATGAGCTGCATCGTCGCGTTGTCGACGTACATGTGTTCGAGCGTCACGTCGGGATAGTCCTTCGCGATGTGCTCCACCGTTTCGCGCCAGAGAACGGAGGTGGCGAGGACGTTGGCCTTGTCGACCGACGTCACCTTCCTGCGGCGGCCCTGCGCCGCCGTGAAGGCGATTTTGGCGATGCGCTCGATTTCGGGGACCGTATAGGTTTCCGTGTCGAAGGCGCGCACGACGCCGTCTTCGGTGACGCGGCCCTTGGGTTCGCCGAAGTAGATCCCGCCAGTCAATTCACGCACGATCACCATGTCGAAGCCCCGCGCCGCGATGTCGGCGCGAAGGGGCGACATCGCCTCGAGCCCCGGATAGAAGCGCCCCGGGCGCAGGTTCGCGTAGAGCTTGTAGCGTTTGCGAAGCGGCAAGAGGGCGCCCGCTTCCGGACGGTCCTTGTGCGGGAGATGGTCCCACTTGGGGCCGCCCACGCTTCCGAACAGAATGGCTTCGGCCTTGTCGCAGGCGGCGAGCGTCGTTTCGGGAAGGGGCGTGCCGCAGGCGTCGATCGCGGCGCCTCCGACGAGCGCCTCTTCGGTTTCGAGCGTGAAGCCGTAGAGCTCTCCGGCGCGCTCGAGAACCTTGAGCGCCTCCGTCATGACTTCGGGGCCGATGCCGTCACCGGCGAGTACGGCGATGCGATGGGTACGGGTCATTTGCAATGTCCTTCGAATCAGAGTGTGTGAGAGGAGCGTCGGAGGGGAGAGTCCCTCCGACGGGGTGTCGGGTCGGTGGTCGTCCGGGTCAGAGAAGCGTCCCGATCGCGGGGAGCTTGAAGGTCTTTCCCTTGCGGGCGGCCTGCACGCGCAGGTGACGCACGACGGCGTTCACGGCGTTGATGTAGGCGAGCGCCGAGGCTTCGAGAATGTCGGTCGAAAGGCCCATGCCGTGGAAGATGCGGTTGTCGTATTCAACCGTGACGTTGACGCGCCCGAGCGCGTCGCGGCCTTCGCCGTTCGCTTCGATCTTGTAGGTGAGAAGCTTCGTCTTGATGCCCGTGAGGCGCACGATCGTGTTGAGGATCGCGTCGACCGGGCCGTTCCCGTAGGCGGATTCCGTACGGGTGCGGCGGCCGGCGAAGAGACGGACGCTCGCGACCGGAATGACGCCGCCCGAGCCTGAGACGACGTTGAATTGATCGAGCACGAAGGCTTCGTCGTCCTCTTCCTGACGCATCGAGAAGAGCAGGGCTTCAAGGTCGTAGTCGTAGACCTGGCCCTTGCGGTCGGCGAGCGCGAGGAAGCGCTTGTAGAGTTCGGAGAGGTTGTAGGAATCGGGGGGATAGCCCATCTGATCGAGGCAGGACTTGATCATGTGGCGGCCCGAACGCGCCGTCATGTGCATGACGTTCCCCGAGAAGCCCACGGATTCGGGCGTGAGGATCTCGTAGGTCTCGCGGTTCTTGAGGACGCCGTCCTGGTGAATGCCGGAGCTGTGCGAGAAGGCGTTCGAACCCACGATCGCCTTGTGCGCGGGGATGGGCTCGTTCGTGATCTTCGAGACGATGTTGGCCGTGCGGGCGATCTTCTCGAGATGAATCCCCGTCCGGAGGCCCTTGAGGTATTCGCGGCGCAGGTGAATCGCGGCCGCCACTTCTTCGAGCGAGCAGTTCCCGGCGCGCTCGCCGAGCCCGTTCATGCAGCATTCGATCTGACGGGCCCCGTTCTGAATCGCGGTGAGCGAGTTGGCCGTCGCCATGCCGAGGTCGTTGTGGCAGTGGACCGACAGGACCGCCTTGTCGATGTTCGGGACCGTGTTCTTCAGATGACGGATGATGCCGCCGAATTCGTCGGGGAGGGTGTAGCCCACCGTGTCGGGGATGTTGATCGTCGTGGCGCCCGCGTCGATCGCGGCCTCGACCATGCGGCAGAGTTCGGGAAGCGGCGTGCGGCCGGCGTCTTCGCAGGAGAATTCCACGTCGTCCGTGTACTTCGTCGCGCGCTTGACGGCGGCGACCGCCATGTCGCGGATCTGGTTGTAGTCCTTTCGAAGCTTGTCGCGAACGTGGATTTCGGAGGTGGCGATGAAGGTGTGGATGCGGCGGCGCGGGGCGACCTTGAGCGCTTCGCCGCAGGCGTCGACGTCCTTTTCGACGGCACGCGCGAGTCCGCAGGGGACAGAGCGGGTGAGCGACGCGGCGATCGCCTTGACGCTCTGGAAGTCGCCGTCCGAAGAGATGGGGAATCCCGCCTCGATCACGTCGACACCGAGCTCTTCGAGCGCCTCGGCGATCTGCAGTTTCTGCCGCAGGGAAAGGCTTTGATGAAGCGCCTGTTCGCCGTCTCGAAGGGTGGTGTCGAAAATTACAATGTGATCGGGATCTTGTGTCATGGTGACTCCGTAGAGAAAGTGCCTCGCGGCACCCTGAGTTTTCGTTTCGGCTCTCTTTTGCAGAAGAACCGCTATTGCACAGAAGAGAACTCTACGGATTTCCAACCCTTCCGTCAAGGAAACGGACGAAAAAAGCTTGAAAATAGGCGCTTTGACTTAGGTTTGCGACAGGTTTTCGGGGTTGGGCAAGCAAAGGGAGGAGGTAAGGCGTCGATTTGCAGAAAAGGGGATTTTTGCAGAAAATCCGGGTACGGGTCGTCGATTCGTCAAAGAACACGAGAAAAATTTTCATTCTCGTCGTTGCAAACGATTCGCATTTGCGATAAGATACGAGACATGGAAACGGTGCGCCGCAAGGATGGAACCTGAGGGGTCGGGTTGTAGCGGCGCGGCGGACAAAGAGGTCCGACCGCTTCCGGGTCTCCTTGGATCGGGTGGGTCGCTTGCGGCTCACCCGTTTTTTTCTTGCGGCGGTTCGAAGAAAAAGCCCGCCCTCCCGAGGCATGCGGGAGAAGCGGGCTTGCGTCGTTCAGGCGCCGATCATAGGCAGCGCTTCAGGATTTCGACGACGTCGTCCTTGTCGAGCGGGCGGATCGCCTGCGAGAAGTCCCAGAGCTTCATGCAGCTTTCGGCCATGGCTTCGAAGTGTTCGTCGCTCGTGATGCCGACCTCGGAGAGCTTCGAGGGCAGACCGATCGAAGCGAAGAAGGCTTCGAGCTTTTGGAAACCCTTTTCGGCCATCGCGTAGAGGTCCGCTTCAAACGGCACGTCGAAGACTCGGTTCGCGAGCGTCGCGAAGCGCCCGACCGTTTCGTCGTTCAGGCTGTAGCGGAAGAAGACGGGCGTCACGATGGCGAGGCCTTCGCCGTGCGTGATGTCGTAGAAGGCCGAGAGTTCGTGTTCGATCCCGTGGCAGACCCACGCGGCAAAGGAATTTCCCGTCACGCAGATCCCGTTGCAGGCAAGCGAGCTCGCCCACATGAGGGTCGCGCGGGCTTCGTAGTCGTCGCCCTTGTCGTACGCGCGCTTCCCCATCCCGAGGACGGCGCGAAGCACCGTTTCGCAAAGGCCGTCGGAGACGAGGTTCGAATCCTTGACGCAGTACTGCTCGAAGATGTGGGACATGATGTCGGCGCAGCCCGCGGCCGTCTGCTTCTTCGAGACCGAGAAGGTGTATTCCGGATCGCAGATCGAAACGCGCGGATAGAAAACGGGCGTCAAAACGCCGATCTTCTTGTTCTCGTCCATGTTCGAGATGACGGCGGCCGCGTCGTATTCGCTCCCCGTCGCGGCGAGCGTGAGAACCGTGACGAGCGGAAGCGCCTTCGTGATCTTCGAGGGATCCGTCACGATGTCCCAGGCGTCGCCGTCGTAGTAGCGCGCGGCGCAGATCGCCTTGGCGCAGTCGATCACGGAGCCGCCGCCCACGGCGAGGACGAAGTCGACGTCGTGTTCGCGGCAGAGGCGGGCGCCTTCGTTCACGCTCGTCACCTTGGGATTCGGTTCGACTCCGGCGCATTCGTAGATTTCGCAGTCGGCGAGAAGCGTCTTCACCTTGTCGTAGATGCCGAGCTTCTTGATGGAACCCCCGCCGTAGACGAGGAGGACCTTCTTCCCGAATTCCGCCGCCACTTCGGGGAGGCGCTCGATCTTGCCGCGCCCGAAAAGAAGGCGGGTCGGCGTGTTGTAGTCGAAATTGTGCACGGCGTAAGCCATTGTCTTTCTCCTTGGAATTGAGGCCGGTGAACGGGGAAAAGTGTAGCGGCCGTCCGAAGGAAAAGGTTGGGGAAACGTACGCGGGAATTGCCCGATTCTCTCGAAAAACGTCGCCCGGTCTCAAAATTTCCGCTGCTTCGACTGCAAATCGTCTCGGAAGGGCATGCCGAGGATGCGTCCGGTTTCGGGAAGCGGCAGATTGCCCGCGGCGTCGCGGCGGGCTTCGAGAAAGCGCTCGAGAAGTTCCGCTTCGAGTGGGCCGCGCGCGAGGGCCGCAGGAAGAGCCTTGAGCATTCTGAACTGATCGCCCCCGTCGAGAAGATACGCGGTCGTGACGATGCGGTAGGTCTTTTGCGGTTCGATCGGGACCCATTGTCCGTTCTCAAGGATGTCCGCCGACGCGACGCGCGAGCCGATCGGGCGCTTCGGATTCACCCGGTAGCGCAGTCCCGACGTCTGCAGAAGACGCGGACTCTTGAGGTCTGGCTCCGAGAGCCCGTGCTCGAGCGCGGCGAGAATCACGCGCCCCGGCATAGCCACCACCGCCGCGTGGTTGCCGAAGGGATGAACGTCGAGAATGTCCGCGTGCGTCACGGGACCGATCGCAAGGGGCGCGCGCAGGGCTCCCCCGTTGATGAAGGCCGCCTGCGCCCCGAAGGTGCGTCCCCAGTCGAGGAGCGCGTCCGCCGTCCACATGCCCGAGAGGCATTCGCCTTCGCGGCATTCGTCGAGGCCGTCGTAGAAATGTTCCCGGTTCGTCGCGAGGACGCGCTTTCGTTCCGCCTCCACCTTTTCGCCCGAGCGGCGCACGAAGGTTTCGGTCGCGTCGTCCCGCGGCATCGCGGGGGTGAGTTCCGTGAGGTCCCCGGTATAACCCGTCACGCGTCCCGCTTCGTCGAAACGGACCTTGATCACGCCGAGATAGCGGGTCGAGCGCCCCGCCTGCACGACGAGCGTTTCATTCCCGTTCGGGTGCTTAACGACGGTCGGATAGGGGCCTTCGGAATCCGGATGGTTGCCGAGCACGCTGTGCGTGTGGCCGCCAACGATCACGTCGATATCGGGGACGGCGCGAGCGAGTTCGACGTCCGTCTTGTAGCCCACGTGGGTGAGGGCGACGATGTGCGAAACTCCTTCCTTTTCGAGCGCCCCGACCGCCTTTCGCAATGCCGCGGCGCGGTCTTCGAAGGTCGTGGCGGGGCAGGCGGCCGAGACTTCCTTTCCTTCGTCGTTCGCGAGTCCCACGACGCCCACGCGCACGCCGCCCACGGTCTTCACGACGTAGGGCTTGAGCGGCGCCCGGCTCATCGGACACTTCGGGTTCGGGAGGATGTTCGCCGCGACGACGGGCATCGGGAGGTTCTCGACGTAACGCACCGTCTCCGCGCAGCCCGCGTCAAACTCGTGATTTCCGAGCGTCACGGCGTCCCAGGGCATGCGCTTCATCGCGGCAAGCGCCCACTCGGGTCCGCCCGTTCGAAAGAAGTGCGTTCCCTGCCAGAAGTCCCCCGCGTCGAGCGCGAGCACGGCCGGATTTTCCTTTCTCAGGGCTTCGACCGCCTCCACGATGCGGGCGTAGCCGCCCGTGCAGGCGTCGTCCTCGCGGCAGGCGGCGTAGCGGTCGTCAATCCCGGCCGCGGCCGAGTGCGTGTCGTTGGCGTGCACGATCGTAAGTTCGAAGTCGGCTGCATGGGACGCTTGCGGGAGAAGCGGCAGTGCGAGGAGGGCGCAAAAGAGGGCGGAGAAACGCATGGAAGTCGATAGAAGAATGCAGGACGCCGCGACATTCTATCGCCTCGCCGCGATGAAACGCCGTTCGACTGAATAAAAGCTCTTCAAAGACGATGAGCTGACCGTACGGGCAACGGCTAAGGATTTCTTAGTTGTTCGCCGACAGGTTTCGGGTAAAAGCTCTTGGCGGAGCCTTTCGAATGCGGACGAACCGGTGGAAAGTGCAGTTGTCAAGCTTTTCTTTCCAACTGGCCGGAACGGATTGTGCTCATGACTTCGACGGTTGACGTGTCGACAACCAGCGAAAGAGTTCTCCGGCAATGGGCGACGCAACTACCGAGGATTTCTCGGCTGTTCGAATCAAAACTCTTGCCATATTTCTCGACCCGAACCGCAGTTCCTTGGTCAGTCCTTCTTCGCGGATAACGTTTTCGCCTTATTGCCCCACTGTGTTCTTTTTGGGATGATGGACACGTTTTCGTTTTAGGGGGAAGCGTTGTGAAAACGATCGGACTCTTGGGCGGCATGAGTTGGGAGAGCACCGTCACCTACTACAAGGAAATCAACGAGCGCGTCGCCAAGGCGCTGGGCGGCCTCCATTCCGCAAAGATCGTCCTCTACAGCGTGGACTTTGCCGAGGTGGAAGAACAGCAGGCGAAGGGTGACTGGGCGGGAAGCGCCGAACTCCTCGGCCGCGCAGCCAAGGGACTCGTAGCCGCAGGTGCCGACGCGATCGTGATCTGTACGAACACCATGCACAAGGTGGCCGATGAGGTCGAGCGCGCCGCGGGCGTGTCGCTTCTGCACATCACCGACGCCACGGCCGACGCGCTCCTGGCCGCCGGCATTCATCGCACGGCTTTGCTCGGCACGAAGTACACGATGCTGCAGGACTTCTACAAGTCGCGCCTCATTGCGCGTGGACTCGACGTTCTGATCCCGAATCCGGAGGACGTCGAGGTCGTCAACCGCGTGATCTACGACGAACTCTGTCTCGGCGTTATCCGCGACGAATCGCGCCAAGAGTTCGTACGCATCATCCGGGATCTTCAAGCCAAGGGCGCCGAAGCCGTGATCCTCGGCTGCACGGAAATCGGTCTTCTCGTCGGACAGAAGGATTCGCCTCTGCCCGTCTTTGACACGACGATTCTCCACGCCGAGAAGGCCGCGGCCTTTGCGGTATCCGATTGATCCCGGGACGCTTCGATGCAGCTCTTTCTCTATCATCTCGAACTCTGCGCACCGCTCTTTTCGCTCGTCTTCATCGGCTGGGGGCTCGCGAAAATCCACTTCATCCCCGAGGCGGCGCAAAAGGCCTTGGGAAGCGTCACCTTCAAGCTTCTGATGCCGGCGCTTCTCTTCAAGATACTCTCGCACTTGTCGGAGATGCCTCCGGCGGACTGGCGCGTGCTCATTCCCTTCTTCGGGTCCTGCCTCCTGCTCTTTTTCCTCGCGCGGGGACTCTACGGAAAGCTTTTCCGCTGCGGTGCGGCGGGGACGACAGTCCTTGCGATGGCGGGGATTTTCGGCAACAACGTGCAGCTCGGCGTCCCGATCGTCGAGGTGAGTCTCGGTCAGGCCGCCATGCCGACGATTTCGCTTCTGATCGTCTTCAACGTCCTCCTTCTCTGGACGCTTGCGATCGCGTCGGTCGAATTCGGGCGCGAGGACGGCAAGCCCGACATGCAGCGGATCCTCAAGTCGCTCTTCAAGGTCGTCAAAAACCCGGTCGTGCTCGGGATTCTCTGCGGCACGGCCTGGGGACTCACGGGCTGGCAGCTCCCCAAGGTCGTGGATCAGACCGTGGGACTTGTCGCGGCGAGCACGACGCCCATGTGTCTTCTCGCGGTGGGGATGGGGCTTGCACGCCACAGCTTCTTCGCGTCTTTGCCCAAGGGCTCGGTCGTCACTTTCGTGAAGATCGGCGTGCAGCCCTTCTTCGTCTGGGTGCTCTGCCGAGCGATGGGGCTCGGAGAGCTCGAAACCAACGCGACGGTTCTTCTCTCGGCGCTTCCCGTCGCGATCAACGTCTTTCTCATGGCGAACGAATTCGAGGCGGAGGAGGGCGCGGCGAGCAACGCGATCTTCCTTTCGACGCTTCTTTCCGCCGCGGGCGTGCCGCTCGTTCTCACGCTTCTCGGCGTGGCGCCGACCGTCTGATCGCCAAGGCGTTTCGCCAAAATCAAGAAGGGGTCGCCTGCGGGCGGCCCCTATCTATTTCATTCCCTATGGGGAATCAAAATCCGCGCGACTTTCTCAGTCGATCGGCGTGAAGCGGTAGTGGGTCTTGCCCGCGCCGACGGCTTCGGCGTCGCTCGTGAGGTAGGTCCCGTGGTGTTCTTCCCATTCGCGGCGCAGCTCCGGCGTCGCCGCCGCACCGAAGGTGATGTCGATCGCGGCCCGGTCGATCGCGACGGGGTCCGTGCTCGCGAGAATGCCGATGTTGCCGAGGTTCTTCGCGCCTTCGCATCCGTCGGTCGGAGCAACGGCGTCGAGGACCGTGAGGAAGACCCAGCGACCCTTCTTCGCGTCCATGACGCCCTTCACGTAGTCGGCCATGGCTTGCGTTTCGATGTGGTTGTCGCTCGGCGAAAAGCCGCTGTCCGTCTTGCCGGCGCTGTGGATGAGCCACTTGCCTTCCATCGGAGCGATCGCGATCGAGAGGTTCTTGAGCATCCCGCCGTAGAACTCGATGTGGTGCGACTTGAAGCGGCAGAGCCCGATCATCGTGTCGTAGTCGTTGTAGTGAGAGCCGATGCGGGAGAACTTCAGGTGTTTGCCGCCTTCAATCGGGAGGTCGACCGTGCCTTCGGCGTCGATGATGTCGATGCGGGAGGTATCGAAGCCGTTCCCCTTGGCGACCTCGAGGTGCTTTTCCACCGTGTCGCGGGGCGGATAGTAGGTGCAGTCGAGAAGCTTGCCGTTCACGTGGTCGGCGAAGGCGTGAACGAGTTTCGGGTCGAGGTGCGGACCGTTCGGGGTTTCAAAGCACACCTTGACGCCGACCTTGCCCTGACGCTTCTGGCCGAGACGGTCGTAGATCTTGATGAGGCCGGCCGGTGAAATGTCCTTCGTGAAGAACACTTCCGGGGCGGACGCGTCGGTCACGGCGTGGGTGAGGGGATAGGGGAAGGGGTTCGCGCCGGCGGCCGACGAAAGAGTCGGCAGACTCGCGGTGACCGCGAGGGCGGCGGAGGTCTGAAGGAAAGTGCGGCGTTGCATGATCGAATTCCTTTTTGCGGTTCCAAAGGAGGGCCGGGCCTTCGCCCGACGTCTTCCTACCCATAGCCTAACGGGACCGGGCTTGCGCCCCTTGTCCTTTTTCTTCGAATCCTTGCGCAAACCGCTCTCGCTCGCGTTCGGAAGAAGAAAAGGGCGCCGAACCCGCGGATTCGACGCCCGTAAAGGTAAGGAGAGACCCTTGTGTTTTGTTGTGTGGCCGACGCCCGACCAAAAGCGTCGATTGGAAGGAGACAGAAACCAATGGAGGGAGCCATCCGCCACAGGAAACATTCTGCCGAAAACGCCTTCGTCTTCCTACCGCCCGCGGGCGGTGTCCGTGAGGGGAGCTATCAGTCCCTCGGGAAGACCTTGAGGCTCATGACGAGCACCACGGTCGTCATGAGGGCCACCATGAGGAAGGCCGTGTCAAGCCCCGTGTGGCGGGCGATGAAGCCGATCGCGGCCGGTCCCGCGAGAATCCCCGCGTAGCCCGTCGACACCACGAAGGCGAGGCCCTTCGAGACCGAGACGCCCGGGCAGTTGCCGGCGAGCCAGAAGGCGATCGGAACGAGGTTCGAGCAGCCGATCCCCATCACGAAAAGCGCGGCGTAGGCGCTCCAGAGGCCCGGAATCGTGAGGAGCACCGCATAACCGAGGATCGCGCAGAGCGTCCCCGTAAGGAAGACGCGGCGCCGTCCGAAACGCGCGATGATGCGGTCCCCGAAGGTGCGGCCGATCGTCATGGCGGCCGAGAAGACCGAGTAGCCGAGCGCGGCCGCGGCCGTGTCGGCGTTTTTGAGGTCCCGCAGATAGAGCGCGCTCCAGTCGAGAAGGCTCCCTTCCGTAAGGAAGAACGCAAAGCAGAAGAAGGCCGTGACGTAGAGGATCAGGGGTTTCTTTGGGGGCTTTTCGCTCTTTTCTTCGGTCTTCCCGCCGTCGTCTTCGGTTTCCCCCGGGCCCAGAGACCAGGGGCTCCAGGCGGTCGCGACGGCGACGATCAGGACCACGCCCATGAGGACCGCCGCCCAGACGGGAAGGCCGATGCCGACAAGGGCCGCGAAGAAGAAGCCCCCCGACATGCCGCCGAACGAGTACGCCGCGTGAAAGCCCGAGAGGATCGCGCGCTTTTCACGCTTTTCCGCGACGACCGACTGCACGTTCATCGAGACGTCGGTGACGCCCAAGGCGCCGCCGAAAAGGATGACGAGCGCGGCGGCAAGCCACACGTTCGTCGTGAAGGCGAGCGTCACGATGAAGACGGCCATGAGCGGGAGGCTCGTGCGGAGCACCGCGCGGCAGCCCCAGCGGGCGACGAGGCGCCCCGTCACCGGCATCATGACGAGCGACCCGATCCCAAGGCCCAGAAGCATCGTCCCCAAGACGCCCTCGTCGACGTTCAGCGCCGTCTTGAGGCTCGGAATGAGCCCCGCCCATAGGGCGCTGATCATGCCCGCCGCGAAGAAGGCGACGTAGGTGACGTTGCGAAGCGGCGGCAGCGTTTTCAGAAAGCCCGGCCAAAAGCGCGGGCCGATTTGCGGTTCCGTTCTCATGATGAGCAAAGAGGGAAAAAGGGCCGACGCGGAAGATCCGGCCGGCCCTCGGTACGGTTTGTTTCGTTATGACCCGATCAGGCCTTTTCGACGAGCGACGTTCCCGTCATTTCGGCGGGTTTTTCAAGGCCCATCAGATCGAGGACCGTGGGCGCCACGTCGGCCAGGACGCCGTCGCGAACGCTCTTTACGCGCTCCGACACGACGATCACCGGGACGGGGTTGAGCGAGTGCGCCGTGTTGGGCGAGCCGTCGGCGTTCACGGCGTTGTCGGCGTTCCCGTGGTCCGCGCAGATCACGACGTCGTAGCCCGCGGCGCGGGCGGCCGTCACGACCTTTTCGACGCAGGCGTCGACGGTCTTCACGGCTTCGACGATCGCGTCGTAGACGCCCGTGTGGCCCACCATATCGCCGTTGGCGAAGTTGAGGACGATGAGGTCGGGGGCCTTTTCACGAATGTTTTCGACAAGGCGCTCCGTCACTTCGGGGGCACTCATCGCGGGTTGCAGGTCGTAGGTCGCGACCTTCGGGGAGTTGACGAGAATGCGGTCTTCGCCTTCGAAGGGCGCTTCGCGACCGCCGTTCAAAAAGAACGTGACGTGCGCGTACTTTTCGGTTTCCGCAATGCGAAGCTGCGTGAGGCCCAAGGACGACACGTATTCGCCGATCGTGTTCGTCACCTCGTCCTTCGGGAAGAGAACCGTGAGCCCCTCGAACGTCGGATCGTAGGGGGTCATCGTGTAATAGTCGAGCGAGAGGCGCTTCATGTCCGCTTCCTCGACGTCTCGTTGCGTGAGCGCGATCGTGAGCTCCTTTGCGCGGTCGTTGCGGAAGTTGCAGAAGACCACCGTGTCGCCGTTTTGGATCGTTCCGACGGGCGTGCCGTCCTTCGTCGTCATCACGACGGGCTTCACGAATTCGTCGGTGACGCCTTTCTCATAGGACTCTTCGAGCGCCGCAGCCGGATCCTCGGCCTTCGCGCCTTCGCCCAAGACAAGTGCTCCGTAGGCTTCGCGGATGCGCTCCCAGCGCTTGTCGCGGTCCATGGCCCAGTAGCGTCCCGTCATCGTCGCGAAGTGCGCGCCGCAGGCGTTCAAGGCTTCGAGCGTTTCGCGCACGAACCCGAGCCCGCTCTTGGGGTCGGTGTCGCGGCCGTCCATGAAGGCGTGGAGGAACACCTCTTCGACGCCCGCCTCGCGCGCAAGACGCACGATGGCGAGGATGTGTTCGAGCGAAGCGTGGACGCCGCCGTCCGAGAGAAGCCCCATCACGTGGAGGCGCCCCGACTTCTTGGCGGATTCGAGCATCTTCGCGACGCCCGGGACCGAAGCGAGGGAACCGTCGGCGACGGCCCGGTTGATCTTGACGAGGTCCTGATAGAGGACGCGGCCCGCCCCGATGTTGAGGTGGCCGACTTCGGAATTCCCCATCTGACCTTCGGGAAGGCCGACGGCGAGGCCGTCGGTGCGAAGCGTCGCATGGGGGTGGTCGTGGGTGAGCTTCGTCATGAAGGGCGGGCGCACGGTCCCGATCACGTCGGCCTTGTCGCCGCGGCCGATGCCCCAGCCGTCGAGAATCATGAGAAGAACTTTCGTCACGGTGGACTCCTTACTGTGTCCGAATCAATGGAAAAGAGGGCGGATGTGCCCCCGAGAATGCGGAGCAATCATAACACGGACGGGCTCTGCGCCCCTGAGGCCGAAGCGCTTCGGGATACGGTTTTGACGAAGCGCCCGACGGTGGGCCGATGGGGCTTCGCAAAGAAAAAGCCTCCAACGGTCTCATCGGCCGAGGGAGGCTTATCACGGAGCGCGCGGGGCGCTCCGAAAGGGGAAGGAACTTACTTGGCGAAGGCCTTCTGCACGTCGATCGGCAGAGCGCGGTAGCCGAGCGTGTTGTGGAACTTCAGTTCGATCGAGGGCTTGGATTCGCCCCACTTGAATTCGGTCAGAACCGGGGCGGGACCTTCCTTCGAGCCTACGCCGATCGAAGCCCAGTAGACGAGGAGCGAATCCTTGTCCTTCCAGTATTCGACCGAGGAGGTGATCGGAGCGTAGAGTTCGTGGCCGCGGTTCTTGCCGTATTCCCAAACCTGCTGAACGGTCATCTTCTTCTGGTCGATCTTGTAGACGACCGCGCGGCTGTACTTTTCCTTCGGATCGTCGGGCTGCACGAAGGCGCGTCCGTCGCCGTTGTCAAAGACCGACACGTAGATGACGTCGCCCTTGCTCATTTCGTTGATCTTCCAGCCCGTGTGCTGCGTCCAGGTCCAGTCGAAGTCGCCTTCGCACTTGCCGAGACGGCACTTCAAGGGATTGCCGTCCTTGTCGACGGGCGTGAGGACCTTGTCCTTCCATTCGCCGCGCCAGCCGTTCGGGGCGGCGAGGATCCACTTCACCTTCTTGTCGCGGCCGATCTTGACAACGGCCGACTGATGACGGGACGAAATAATGATCGAGTCGTCTTCGGCGTCGTAGTCGACCGAATTGACGTGGGCCCAGTTGCGGCCCGCGCCCGTGCCGGTGATGTCGCCGAAGGCGTGCTGCGCCTCGAGCTTGGCGATCTGTTCGGCCGTCAGGGTCTGGCCCGACTTCGAGAGGTCGACGTTCAGGCACACCGCGCCCTGGTCGATCGACTTCAAGACGATGTTGCGCTGCGGATCGAGGATTTCAAAGAGACGCCATTCGTCGACGACGTTCCCCGATTCGGAATCCACTTCGATGATCACGTCGCGCACCGTGCGCACGTGCGTGTTGTCGGCGCGGCGAAGGTCGGACGACCCCACGCGCAGGAACTGATGGCCGTTTTCCCCGACGCTCAGGGCGTGCGAGAAGTCGTTGTAGTTGGGCGAAATCAGACGGTTGTAGACTTCGCGACCCATGATGTCGTACTTCACGTAGCGCTGACCGTAGCCCCAGGTGAGGGTGCCGTCGGCGTTCTGATGGAAGCCCATCATGATCCCGGACTTGAACGGGTCGCGCGGATCGTAGATCGCGTCGGGCTTCATGAACCAGCGCGTTTCACCCGTCGTGTCGACGACCGCGTTTTGCGGATAGTTGGCCCATTCCTGGGCGCCGCCCACCGGGTTGTTCCAGACGACCTGCTGCGACTTCGGGCCCGGCGAGAGGAGGTTGTTGATGAAGTAGAGACGGTCCTTGAATTCCTTCGACGGACGGGTCTTCACGTCGATTTGGAAGGCTCCGGGAGACTGCGCGCGGTTGCCCGTCGCTTCGAAGTAGACGGGCGCGGTGCGGATCTTGTAGGTTTCCGTCTTTTCTTCGCTCTTCCCCTGGAAGACGCGCGTGTAGCGCACTTCGACCGTGTTCATGTAGTCGGCGTAGAGCCCCCAGACCGGGATGCCGCCGTGGGTCAGAAGCGTCTGGGGACCCACGTCGTAGCGGATTTCCTGACCGCCCTTTTTCGGAACGATGCGCACCGACGCCTTCGTGAGGACATAACCGCCGTTGCGGATCACGGCCGTCAGAGGCGCGATGTCGTAGGGATTGATGACGATCGTGCCGAGTTCGCCCTCGACGATCCAGTCGATCTTCGTGCCGGAAGCGCCGCCCGAAGCCATGACGGAAAGGGGCAGGGCGAGAGCGACCGCAACGGTCAGAAGGGATTTTTTGCAGTTCATGAAGACTCCCTTGAGTGTGTTTTTTGTGACGCCGGCCGTTCGATTCTCCCCGTAGGGCTGCCGCCCACCGTTCTCCCAATGTGCGGCGCGCCGGCGACATTTCTATGATAACCGTCGCTTTGCGGCAAAGGCTTACGGCAAACTTACGCACCGATGCTCCGACGTTTGGAAAGGTATTTTTGATGAGAATCAAGAAACGACGTTTTCTTCACGAAAAAGAGGGGATTCTTCGGTTGCGCCGCACAAAAACCGAAGTAGGATGGATCCATCCGAAACGCCTGTGAAGGCGCTGAGGATCCGGACGGGAGTCGCCTCCCGGCCGAGGGAAGGAGTTCGGAAGTGCTTCCGCCCGACCGAGCCTTCCGGAGACGGACGATCCCGTCTCCGTACATAGACAATCCGCACTTAAAGTTCCGTTTGAGGCCGCTTGTGTCCGGCACTGAACGGAACGGCCACCCGAGGAGGGTCCGGCTGTATGAGAGTCCCCGCGGCGCGGTTTCCGTTTGTCGAGACCGCAAAGCATGTGAACGATACCTAGAGGGACGAGTACAGGCTGCACAATCCGCCCGTTATATCGAGGCCCTTCATCATGGCTAACACCAAAAAGTTTGCTGCCGTCGCAGCCGTTTCCGCCGTTCTCATCGGCTCCCTCTTTGCGTCCCTCTCCACCGAACCGCAGGACGCGTTCGCCAAACCCGTAGACGTTGCCCAACCCGCCGCCCAGAAGGTGTTGCGCGTGGGTTCGCTCACGGCCTATCCGCCTTTTGAATATCTTGATACCGAGAGCGGTCGGTATGAAGGTTTCGACATGGACCTCATCCGCGAGGTCGGCAAGCGGATGGACCGCGACATCGAAATCGTCTCCATGGGTCTTGACGCGCTCGTTCCCGCGCTTCTCGCGAAATCCGTCGACGTGGCGGTTTCGGCCCTGACCATCACGCCCGAGCGCGCGGCCAAGGTCGACTTTACGAAACCCTACTACGACGCGGGTCTCACGATCATGACGACGAAGGCCAACGCTCCCAAGATCACCGGTCCGGAAAGCCTGGAAAACCAGTGCCTCTGCGCCGAGATCGGGTCCGCGGGCGCCGTCTACATGAAGCGCATTCCCGGCACGACCATCCGCACCTTCAATTCCGCGGCCGAAGCCTTTATGGAATTGAGTCAGGGCGGGTGCTTCGCAATGGTGAACGACCGACCCGTGAACGAGTACTTCCTCGCTCAGAAGTCGTCGAAGGGGATGGGACTCACCGAGATGCCCTACGTTCTTTCCGAAGATCAGTACGGCTTTGCCGTGAACAAGCAGAACGGCGAACTTCTTGCGCAGCTCAACTCGACGCTCGACGCCATGAAGGCGGACGGGTCGTTCGACAAGATCTACCGCAAGTGGTTCGGCAACTGACGATCCGACCGACGGACGGTCCTTCGTGACCGGCCGCCGGAGCGTGCCTTGTCCGGGAAAGGGGCGCGGCCTTCGGGCTTCGCCCCTTTTTCCGTCTCCTTGCCTCAACGTGACGCCGTGACGCAAATTTTCCCGCGTGAAAGTCCACGGTTCGGTACACTGCTCGGAAATCCGCTGTCGGATACTTCCGGAAGGTTCCGACGGAGAGAATCTCTCCTTACGTTTTGGGAATTCCTATGACACGTCTCAAGGGCGCCTTCACCATCAAGGCGCAGCTCGCCGACATCAAGAATCCGCCCGTCTGGCGTCACATCCGAATCAACGGAACGGCCACGTTCGCGGATCTTCATCAGGCGCTACAGGAGGCTTTCGGGTGGCTTGACTATCACCTCCATTCTTTTCAGGAACGTGACACGGCAACCTTCGATTCCGCCGACGGTCTGCACATCGAACCGCGTTTCCAACAGGAATATGAAAGCGTCTACAGCAGTCCTGCCAAGGACGAAGAGACCGTTCAGTTGGACCAGATGTTGCCGTACTATCCGAGGCATCTGGATTACGAGTACGACTTCGGTGACAGCTGGATCCATCATTTGACCGTGGAGGCCTGGCATGCCGGCACGGTGAAGAACGGCGGAAAAGTCTACGAGATCGTCGACGGAAACGGAGCCGCACCGCCCGAAGACTGCGGCGGACCTTACCGTTTCTGCGAATTGCGCGATTGCCTGGCTAAAGCAAAGAAAGAAGGCGTGGACCTCGGGGCTTACGATCCCAGCGACCTGCGCACCGACCTCGACTATGCCGTGGCGGCCCTGGGGTCGAACTTCAATCCGCGTGATGTGAACAGGGCTCCCGATTGGTACCGTGATTACGCGGAGCCGGACATCGAACGCTGAAATTCATCGATGCCCGGCGGGCCGTTCCTTCGTGAGGGGCGGTATGCTTTTGCATTCTCTTCGGAATTCGACCCGCAACCCATTACATGGAACCGACTGCGCCGCCCCCGTGCAGTCGGACCCGCGAACCCACAATTTGGAGAAAAAGGCATGGCCCCTCGTGACGGCGTTTTTACGATCAAGGCCCAACTCAAAGGCATCACCAAGCCTCCCGTTTGGCGACGGATCCGCATTGTCGGAGGCGCGAGCTTCGGCCAGCTGCACGAGGCTCTGCAGGCGGCATTCGAATGGGAAGGCTGTCATCTTCACGTTTTCCAACCGAAACCCGTCCGGTTCAGTCGTCCGGCCTTCCAGATCGGTCCGGCTCAGGAAGTCGGCTTTTTCTGCGGTGAACACATCGACGAAGAATCCATTCGGCTGGACTCCGTGTTGCCGCATTACCCCAAAACGCTCGAGTACGTGTACGACTTCGGCGACGACTGGGTGCACTCCCTGACCGTGGAATCCTGGGAAGACGACGAGCTTTACTTTTATTACGACATTACGGATCGTCGCGGGGCGGCGCCGGCGGAAGACTGCGGCGGCATCTACGACTTCATGTACAAACGCGATCTGATTGTTCAGGCGAAGAAGGACGGCGTTGACTTGAGGACGGTGAACTTTGAGTATCCAGAGACCCACTTGGACTACGCCGTGGCGTCCCTGGGCACGAACTTCGATCCCAAGGATCCGTACTACCGTCCCAAATGGGAAAGTCTCGACGAGGATTGAGACGCCTCTCTACTTCCATGGGCCGTTTCTCAACGGGGAGGCGGCTCTTTTTGTCACATCTGTTCCTCGACGGCCTTATCGGGCAAGTCCGATGCGTTTCAACCACGCGCCCACGCTTTCCAAATCCCGCACGCCGTGCCAGCCGTAGACGTCGTGGGGCTCGAGCAGTACGGCCTTGGGTTCGAGCTCGGCGAGTTCGTCGTGACTTCTGCCGAGACCGCTCCCGCCGTGGGTCGTCACGTGGGCGACGCGTTTGCCCGAAAGATCGACCGCGTCGAGAAAGGTGCGAACCGGCATCGGCATGCGCCCGCTCCAGATCGCATGCGCAAGGACGATCGTGTCGTACTTGTCGAGATCGGGAAGGGCGGTCTTGAGGGCCGGACGGGCGTTCGCTTCCCGTTCCCTCTTCGAGCGCTCCACCGTGGCGTCGTACGAGTCGGGATAGGGTTCGACCGTTTCCAGGCGGATGATGTCGCCGCCCGCGATGCGGTGCGCTTCTTCGGCGACGGTCTTGGAACTGCCCGACCACGAGAAGTACACGATCAAAAGACGGGGATTCTCGGAATCGGCCGCACGGGCGGCGCTGAGAAAGGAGAGCGCCGTCGCACAGGAGGCGGCCTTGAGACAGGTGCGGCGGGAGAAGCGGGACATGACGATACTCCGAAGATAAAACCTTTCGGGTCGCTAAGGCGGAACGACTCTTATCGTCACTCTATCGAAGAAATTCGTTTCAGGATTGCCCGTTCTGCGCGCGGATGTTGCGAAAACTGTCGCAAAGACCTTCGAAATGGAATATTCCCGCGCGCTCCTCTCAATTCAAAGGAAGAGCAGGGAGGAAAAGTCGTGGGCCGGGGCGATGTTAGGAGATTAGTACCGCTTTGTTGGTCGAAGTCAAGGCGTTGCTATGAGGTTTAGGACTCGAGAATTTTGAATGACGCGGTCCGCCAACGCCAAAGTTTCCCGCATTCTTTCGTTCGGGGAGAAGGGACGATCCAAGGCTTCCATGATTTTTCTCGATTCTTCCGCCGTCAGAAGAATCGTTCGGCTTTGTTCGATCACCTTGCGGGCCTCTCGGACCGCGGCCCGACGGATAAAATCACCAACCGGAACGCCGCTCAAACGGGCGGCATGCCGCACAAGATCCAAGTCGTCCGCATTCAGTCGAAGTTGATATTTTTCCAACGCGTGCAAAAAATTTCCCCTTTTTTCAGATCCGAGGATTTCTATCGTACACCGTAGTTGACGATCCGAGTAGGTAAGCGCTTCACTCGAGACGGCGTAGAAAGTCGACGTGCTTCGCGGCGTTCTTAGTACCTTGGTGCAATGTCGAAGGTCTGCGGATCTGTGACAATACTCTCCGACCCCGATGCGGTTGCCCCTCGGACTCTTTTTGGGGCACCCGGCGTAATTTGCATGGAGAGAAGAATGCTAGAAGCGTATCTCAAGGACCTCGAAGAAGTCGTCAACATCGACTGCGGCTCCGCCACGGTCGAGGGCGTCACGAAAGTCGCCGAAATCATGAAGCGTCACTACGACGAACTCGGCTTTGCGACTGAGCTCGTCGACCTCGGCCCGAAGGCGGGCAAGGGTCTTCGCGCCACGAACAAACCCGGCGCCGACCACTACGACATCATGTTCAACGCCCACCTCGACACGGTCTTCCCCGAAGGCACCGTCGCCGAACGTCCCTTCAAGATTGAAGGCGACCGCGTCACGGGTCCGGGCTGCGCCGACTGCAAGGCGGGCGTCATCGCCATTCTTCGCGCGCTCAAGGCCGCCCGCAAGGAAGACCTTGACCGCCTCGCCATTCTCGTCTGCTACAACCCCGACGAAGAAGTGAGCTCGATCAGCTCGCGCGCCTGGCTCGTCGAACAGGCGAAGACCGCCAAGTACGCGATCGTCTGCGAACCGGGCCGCGCCAACGGTGGCTTCGTTCGCTCCCGCAAGGGCCGCACCGTCTGGGACATCGCCGTTCACGGCGTCTCCGCCCACGCCGGCAACGCCCCGCAGGACGGCCGCTCCGCCGTTCTCGCCGCCGCCCACCTCACGATCGCCCTGAGCGCTCTCCAGGACCTCGAAGGCCGAGGCACGAGCGTGACGGTCGGCGTCGTTCACGGCGGCACGGTCTGCAACACGGTGCCCGATCTCTGTACGCTCAAGATCGACACGCGCTTCAAGAGCGACGAAGACGGCGAATATCTGAAGAAGTCCATCCGCGAACTCGCTCAGAAGAACTGGGGCGACGGCATCACGGTCGAAGCCAAGATCGCTTCCGACTCGCCCGCCATGCCCTACACCGACCGCACGAAGGCGCTCGTCGACATCGTCAACGAAGCCGCCCGCCGCGCCGGCTACGACGCCACCTGGGTGGATGCCGGGGGCGGCTCCGACGCCAATAAGATCGCGGCCTACACGATCGTGGTCGACGGCGTGGCCCCTGCGGGGTCGGGTTTCCACAGCGCGAAGGAAAACCTGCAGATCCCGACGATCGAAAACCGCGTCGCGACGCTGAAGAACGTTCTCGAACTCCTCTGATTGCACTGATTCCTCCAAGCAACCGAGTGGGAAGGGAGTTTCGGCTCCCTTCCTTTCGCACCGAAGAAGACGTCGGCAAACCACTCCCCATGCCGACATCTGAATCGGTGCGATTTTTTTTAATGCGCGCATGGAGTGCATCCAAGAGAGCGGTGCACTGCGACGAAATCTGTCGCTACTGCGAGGGAAAATGTTCTGATCGATTCCTTTCGGAGACCCTCATGTGCATTGAAAACCTCTTTGTCCGACGCGCCGACATCACGACGCTCGTCGTCGACGCCGTCGTCAATTCCGCCAACCGTTCTCTTCTCGGCGGAGGCGGCGTGGACCGGGCCATTCACCGTGCGGCGGGGCGCGAGCTTCTCTGGGCCTGCGCCGATCTCGGCGGTTGCGAAGTCGGAAAGAGCAAAATCACCCTGGGCTTTCGTCTTCCCTCGAAGTACGTCATCCATACGGTCGCGCCCGCCTGGACGGGCGGACGGCGCGGAGAGGCGGATCTATTGGAAAGCGCCTACCGCTCGGCCCTGGATTTGGCGCTCGAACGGGATCTTAAGTCGATCGCCCTCTCGATGCTGAGCCGAGGCATCCACCGCTATCCCGCCGAAGCCGCGGCCGAGATCGCCTGGAACGTTGCGCTGTCTCACGTCTTTTCGGGGACGGTGATTTTCGTTCCGTATGCAGAGGAGGACGATCGGATCTTTTCGATGATTTCCCAACGCCTGCGCGCTTCGCCCGTCCCGACGGTTTGGGTCGGGAACGAGGCGATTCCCGTGACGGAAGATCTGGCGGCGAATCTACGGGCTCTTCCGCGCCCCGAAGAGCCCTTTGAAACGGCGGCCTGGATGACGGGGCCGGACGTTGTTTGGCGCCTTACCGTTGAGGGACTGCACCGGGTTCGTGGGTCAGTATTCAGAGGAATCGCCGGATGCTCAGCCGGCGATGTCGATGAGCGGATTCATCACGAGCGTGAGCGCAATCGAGAACATCACGATTGCGATGAAGAGGTCCAGGAGCTGCCATGAGCGGGGCTTTCGGAAGAAGGGCTGCAGACGCTTTGCGCCGTAGCCCAGAGCCGTAAACCACACGGTGCTCGCGCAGTAGGCGCCGAGCGCGAACACCCAGCGGTCTGCGCCGGCGAATTGCGTCGAGATGCTTCCGAGCATCACGACCGTGTCGAGGTAGACGTGCGGGTTCAGAAACGTGAAGGCAAGGCAGGCCGCCAAAACGCGTCCCGGCGTGACGACGTTCTCCCCGTCCTTTCCCGAGACGCCGAGCGCTTCGCCCCCTTTGCGGGCGCGGTTGATCGCGAGGCACCCGTAGTAGGCGAGAAACGCGGCGCCGCCCCAACGGAAGATTTCGAGCACCAAGGGGTGCGCCTTGACGGCCGCGCCCATTCCGGCGACGCCGAGCGTAATGCAGAGGACGTCTCCGAAAATGCAGGTGAGAACGACGAGTCCCACGTATTCGCGGCGCAGGCCCTGACGAAGAACGAAGGCGTTTTGCGCCCCGATGGCGATGATGAGTCCGGCGCCCGTGCCGAAACCCGCAAGTGCGGCGGAAATGTCCATGAGATGTCCTTTTTCCTGAGGGTAATGGATGGCGGTTTTTCGGAGAAATCTTAGCGGGCCGCGCCTCTGCAGTAAAATGAAAGTGCCTTCACGTAGTGAAGAATAACTGAAGACCGGAACAAGGGAAGAACGCCGTGGCACTGCTGCATCCGCAACTCGAAGCCTTTCTGGCCGTGATCGAAGAAGGAAGTTTCGATCGGGCGGCCAAGCGTCTCTGCATCACGCCTTCGGCTTTGTCCCAGCGCATAAAAGGACTGGAAGACCGGCTCGGTGCCGTACTCGTAAAGCGCGGGGTCCCGTCCGTCGCGACGGAGGCGGGAGAAAAGCTCCTTCGCCGAGCGCAGTCGATGCGTCTGCTCGAATCGGAAGCGCTCACGGACTTTCGACTGGGAGAGGGTGACGAGACGGCGCGCCTCACGATCCTCGTCAACAATGATTCGCTTGCGACCTGGCTTCCGGAAGCGCTCGCGGACTTTGCGTCGGAGACAAAAGGTGAACGCGTGTCGATCGAGCTTCTCACTGACGATCAGGACCGTGCGCTCGAGAGCCTTCGAAACGGCACCGCGATCGCCGTGGTTACTTCGGAAGGTCACCCGGTTGCGGGCGCCCGCTCGACGCCTTTGGGTGCCATGCGCTACGTCGCGGTGACGTCGCCCGCCTTGGCGGCGTCGTTCCGTTCTGCCGGGCTCGATACGGCGCTTCGCAGCGCCCCCGTGATTTTCTACGACCGCAAGGACACGCTGCAGGATCGTTATCTCGCGTCCTTCGGCATCGGCCCCGAAGCCTTCACGGGTCTCATTCACTACGCGCCGTCGCCCACGGCCATGATCGACCTCGCCGCGCGGGGACTCGGTTGGTGCATGGCGCCGGAGAGCCTTGTGTTGCCGTGGATCGATAAGGGAGCGATCGCCGAGATCTCCTTGGAACGCTCCATCGACGTGCCGCTCTTCTGGCAGTCCTCGGCCATCCGTTCGGCGCTGGTCTTGCGACTCGGAGCCGTCATACGGAAAAGGGCCGCGAAGAGACTGCGGCCGTTGGCGTAAGGTTCGGGTGTGAGGCTTCGCGTCAATCCTCCGCGTCGTCTTCTTCCCGCGTATCGAGGTAGCGCATCACTTCGCGCGCCCGCAGGACGCCGACGTAGGGAACCGCGAGCACGAGCGCCGCGCGCAGTTCTTCCTCCCGGTTTCCGAGGCGCAGATTCATTTCGACGAGTTCGTCCGTCGTGTCCGCGTCGGCTCCGAGAGCGGCTCCCACCACGAACCAGATGAGGCCGCGAAGGGGAAGCGACAGGACGCCGCGGCTCGCGATGTCGCCGCAGGCGAAGCCCTTCAGGGCCGATTCGTTCAGGATCGTTACGGCGGGCGAGTCGGACGCTTCGTGGGCGAGACCGAGAACGTTCAGAATCTCTTCGCCCGTCTCCATGCGCGTTTCCTCCGTGACGCGCCCCGCATCGGGGAGGGGCAGGGGAAAGCCCGCGAGCGAAAGGGCGCCGTTCACTTCCCGCAGGGCCGCCTGCGCCTTCGGAAAGCCGATCCAGGGCGCCGTGTGGTAGATCGTCTCCTTGATCGACTCGGGCGAGGCCCCCGTGCGAAGCGCCGCGCGCGCATGGGCCGCGATCGTCTCGCGCTCGCCGATCGTGGCGAGGACGGCGAGCGACACGAGGGCCTTTACGGCGTCCGGAAGATTCACCTTGTCCTGAATGTCCCCGAAGACAAAGCGGTCGCGAAGCTTCGCAAAGTCGGGATCGGTTTCGGCAAAGACGCGGTCCGTCCCGCCGAAGAGGGTGCGAAGTTTGAGTTTCGAGCGTTCGATGCGGTCGGTCAAGGGCGGTCTCCCTTCGTCATTTCGTTCAAGAAGCGTTCTTCGATTTCGGGCCAGTCGGCAAAGGTGAAGTCGGCCCGGGCGTCTAGTTCTTCGCGTTCGGCGTCGTTGTGGGGTTCGTCGATGATCCCCACGGCTGCGCCCGCGCGGTGCGCGGCGTCGAGCCCGATGAGCGAATCTTCGAGGACGAGCGTTTCCTCGGGGCCAACGCCGAAGCGCCGCATGAGCTGTTCGTGGCATTCGGGCGAAGGCTTGATCGCCTCCACGTCCTCGCGCGTCACGACGGCGTCGAAAAGTTCGTAGAGAATCCCTTCGGCGCGCATCCCTTCGTTTTCGCCCGAATAGATGTCGACGTTGCGGCGCTTCGTCGTCGTGGCGATTGCGGTGAGAATGCCGTGCTTACGCAGGGCCTTCACGAAGCTCACGGCGCCCTTTCGCCAGGCGACGCCCGAGACGAGCATTTCGCGCGCCACTTCGTAGCGCTGGGCATGAAGGTCTTCCTTCGTGACGTTGAGATGCCAGCGGTCGGCGATCGCGCCGCAGTAGAGAACGTAGGCGTCCTTTCGATCGGCCACTTCGCGGAGCACTTCCTTGCGGAAGGCCTCCATTTCCGCGGGATCGGGGGCCGTGCCGCTCGTGCGGCGGACGATTTCCACGTCCACGCGGTCCCACATGTCGAGCGAATCGATGAGGGTTCCGTCCAGGTCGAAAATGACGAGCTTCTTCTCTGCAAACATCTCTACTGCCGTCCAAAGGAAAGACATGAGCTTAGCAGAGGAGGGAGGGAAACGGACGCCTTCCCGGCGGAAATGTGGCGTTCTTGCGCATATTCGGGAAGCGGCCGTTGATTTTTCGGGCCGGCCGATCCTCTTCTCTCTCCAATCCTCCGCCGCTCTGCGATAATGCTCCTTCCTATCGAAACCAACAGTGGAGTTTCTCTTTGACGAACCACGACAAAGACTGGGTCCGCCGCGCACGGTCGATCCTGACGTCCTACTTTCAAGAAGGCGACTGCGAAGGGCTTTGCCAATTCTGGCTCGACTTCCCCGACTTTCCCTATACGGAGCAGGAGGTGGCCCACATCTTCGCCGCCGCGCAGATGAAGAACCATTCCGAGGTGGTGATCAACATCTGGGACCGTCTCGGACAGCCGCTCGAAGGCATGGTCACCGGCGTCGTTCTCTCCGTCGCGCAGCACCTCATCAACCTCGACCGCCACGACGACGCCGTCCGGTGTTGGGAACACGTCGTCAAATGCTACGAAGAGGCCGAATTCGACTTCGAACGGGCTTTCGGCGGCATCCACGAGGCCTTTGAATTCTTCCGCATCGGGCTCGACCTCCATTGGGACGAGGGGAAGGACGCGCTCGATCGTTGGGAACGTCTTCTCGAGAAGCTTCAGGCGACCCGTCACAACGTCGACCGTCTTCACTACGAACTCCTCCAGGGGCTTCGGGGCGACTTCGAGTCGATGTCGCTCTATTCGCCCGACTACCGCGAAAACGAATACGCCGCCCAGACGGAACTTCTCATGAAGTTCGTCCGCGGCTGCGAAGATCTCCCCGTTCACGAGATGGACGACTCGCCCGCTGAAGTGCTCGACGCCGAAGCCGTCTTCCTTCGGGAAAAGTGGCTATCGGGCGACCTCGAAGCGGCGGCGGACCGCGCCCTGAACATCGTCGCGAAGGAAAAGATTCCCGCGTCCGAGCCCTCGTGCGCGCTCGAGTACATGAACGTCATTTGGGAGCCGCCCGTCATTCGGAACGCTCCCGCCGTTCCCTCGCCGCTCGCCGAAACCGCGACCGAACGCGAAGTCCTCGCGGCGCTTTTCGCCTCCTGGGACGGCCAGACCTACCGCAATTTCTTCGAGATCTTCCGAAACGTGAAGTGGGAGGAGATTCCTCCTTACTGCGCCGCCATGGCGGGACTCGCCTGCGCCGTCGCGGTCGAGGAGGACGGACTCAAGAATCCCGAGACGGTGCGTCTCGCCCGCCTTTTCATCAAGCGGCTCCATCTCACGAAGAAGCGAGCCAAGGCCTACGCCGTCTACGGAAAGCTTGCCGACTGGTTCCTTCAGACCTTCATCGATCCCGCCGACATTGAAGAAGTGCTCGAAGCGCGCCGCATCGGCAGGGAGCTTCTCGAGGCTCTCCACGACGGCGAACTCGAGTACGCCGAGCTCACGGACCCCGTCGAAATTCTGCAGTCGATCTGGTCGACGAACTTCTTCCTTCACGCCGACTACGAACCCTTCCAATACCAAGAGGCGATCGATTTGCTCTTTGCGTGCCCCCACGGCATCTGCGCCGAAGAGTCGAACGTGCGCTACCGCGTCGCGCTCGTCGACCGTCTGATCCGCTCGAAGGAAGCGACCGATCAGGATATCCGAGAGATCTGCGAAGAGGCGGCCGAAGCGATTGATGCGAGCGAGCTCTCGGACGAAGACAAGGACTACTTCTACCGCTGGTTCACGCGCCGTGCGCCAAGCTGCGGGCCCGACGACTTCACGATGGAGCTTCCCGACCAATTCATGATGCTCAATCGTCTCGAGGTCGACAGCATGGCCGTCCAGCAGCTTGCCCGCGCGAACGACATGGAAGTTCTCGACTGGCTTTCCGTGCGCACGGACGTGCGCGCGGGGCTTCTGCGCCGTCGCGCCGACACGGGCGAGCGGTGGGTCGTCGTGGCGCACGGCTTTGCGACGAACCATCCGCAGTACAGTACCCGCTATCTTCTGCGGCTCGGCGAGACGGTCGACACCTTCGGGGCGTTTGCGACGCAAAAGTCCCTCGTCGCCGTCATCGAGAAGCTTGTGCTCCCGGAACTTCGAAGCGAATTCACCGCACCCGATCCGGTGCCGGGAGCCGTATATTCCCTGCGGCATTTTGCCGACGACGGGTTCGACAAATGGATTCCGGGCTATGACTACGCGGGTTACGTCTGCACCGTTCCGCGCGGATTCCAGCACCCCGCCGTCCTCTTCAGAGCGGGGCGGGACGAGCTTCTCGACGAAGAGGCGTACAACAAACTCTCCGAAGAGGAGCAGAGCCAGGTACTCGGTCGTGCGTATCTGGAAGTCATCCCGCTTCTTCCCAAAGAACTCGTCCGCTTCGAACGGGGCATTCGCGTTGAGGACTTCTTCGCGATGCACCCCGACAAGAACTTTGCCTTCTTCGCCAAGGAGGAAGAGAAGCCCGTGCCGCAACCTCCCGTCATGAGGCCGACCGCCAAGCGATCAACGAGCCTGCGGGCCGTTCGAAAGCCTACCAGGCCTTCCTGACGGGCGGCAACCCAGGGACTTCGGCCGGGCCTCGCGCCCGGCCTTTTTGCGACCGCGGAAGGCAAGACAAAGGGGGCGGGGCGGGAGAGTTGCATTTGAGAACCTGCACGGGAATGAAATGACGAGTTCTCCGGGCCCCACGCCGTCTACCCGGCTACTCCTTCGGCGAAACCGACGGATCCGATCGACCTATGTCCGTTGACGGATCCTAGCCTTTGCCCGGCTTTGGTATTCTCATTTCGTCCTTGAACCCCTTTCCGTGGAAGGAGCCTTTTCATGTCCGTCCGCCTCAAGAACCGCAGTCTTCTTTCGCTCGTGCACCATACGCCCGAGGAGGTCGACCATCTCGTCCGCCTTGCGGTCGAACTCAAGGAAGCCAAGCGCCTGGGCCAAGAAAGACAGTGCCTGCAGGGGAAAAACATCGCCCTCATTTTCGAAAAACCTTCCACGCGCACGCGAGCGGCCTTCGAAGTGGCGGCGCACGACCAAGGCGCGCATACGACGCTCTTCGATCCGCAGACGTCGCATTTCGGTCTCAAAGAGAGCGTCCGGGATTCCGCGCGCGTACTCGGACGGATGTTCGACGCGATCGAATACCGCGGAGCCTCGCAGAAGACGGTGGAGGAACTCGCCGCCTACGCGGGCGTTCCCGTTTTCAACGGCCTCACCGACGAGTGGCACCCGACCCAGATGCTCGCCGACCTCATGACGATGCGGGAGGCGAGCGGCAAGCCTTGGCGGGACATCCGCTTCGCGTACCTCGGCGACGCCCGCAACAACATGGGCCATTCCCTCCTGATGGCGGGCGCGAAGATGGGGATGGACGTGCGCATCGGCGCGCCGAAAAGCTGCCTCCCCCGGCGCGAAGTCGTCGATCTGGCCCTCGAGACGGCGAAGACCTCGGGCGCGAAGGTGACGGTCACGGAGGATCCTTGGGAGGCCGTGAAGGGATGCGACTTTCTTCACACGGACGTCTGGGTGTCCATGGGCGAACCCGTCGACGTCTGGAACGAGCGCATCCGGGCGCTTCTTCCTTATCAGGTGAACGCCGGGCTCGTCGCCGCGGCCGAAAATCCCGAGGTCCGGTTCATGCACTGCCTTCCCGCCTTTCACAACGTCGAGACGAAGGTCGCCCGGGCGATCGTCGAGCGTCATCCGAATCTCGTCGACGGCCTCGAGGTGACGGAAGAGGTCTTCGAGTCGCCTCGCTCGATCGTATTCGAGCAGGCGGAAAACCGCATGCACACCATCAAGGCCCTGCTCGTGGCGACGCTTGCCTGAGAAAACGACGGGGAAAGGGGACTTCGCCCCTGCGTCCGCAGATCGCCTCCGCGAGCGTGCATTCGTGGCGAATGCACAACAATTTTCGGGGTTGCGTTCGGACGGTCGATTCTCGGTCGGTAGACCGCGGCAGTAGGGCGGGTTTCCGAAACGGACCGCAGTCCTGCCGCGAAGCGCCGGCGGATTCCGGCCGGTGACGAAATCCCGCGATGTCTCTGGGAATTCGGCCGTGCCATAATGATTCCTCCACTCACCGCTATCCCGAAGAGCAGACCGTGAAGAAACAAAACAACAATTGGGTTCGTCATGCCCGTGCGATTCTGAACGAGTACATTCTGAACGGCGACTTTGAAGCCATATGTCACTTTTGGCGTGATTTTCCCGATTTCCCCTATAACCAAAAGGAAGTCAACGTCATTTTCGCCGTTGCGAAGTTGGAATTCGATTCGTACGTGATCCTCGACATCTGGGACCGATTGGGGAGAAACCCTTCGGCGCTCAAACCGACGGCGCTCCTCTGCGTGGCGAGGCACCTGATCGTCATGGATCGTGAGGATGAGGCCCTTCTTTGCTGGAAGTTCTTTGCCGATCGCTACGAAAAACAGGGTTGCCGCTACGACAAGAACTTCGAAGAGCCGGAGGAGGCCGTCGAGTTTTTCCGACTCGGACTCGAGCTCGCGCAGGCGGAGGATGCGGACATGTTCCGTCGGTGTGCGCGCCTTCTCGACGGTTTCAAAGCCTCGGCAAACATTCGCGATCAGATCCGTTACCACGTTCTGATCGGCTTGAGCGGCGATTTCGTCGAAATCTCCCGCCGTCACCCCGACCGTCGCGAGAAGGAATGCACGGCGGAGGTGGAAACCTACGTGAATTTCATCCGCAGCTGCGAAGATCTTTCCGTTTCCGCACTCGACGACGCGCCCTTTGCCGTGCCCGACACCGAAGCGCTGTTCCTGCGTGAAAAATGGCTCTCGGGCGACGTCGACGGCGCCGTGGAGCGTGCGGTGCGCTTCATGTCGCCCTACAAGTGTCCCAACAAGGAACCCTCCAACGTTCTCGAATACCTGGACGTGATCTGGGTGCCGCCGGTCATCCGCAACCCGCCCGCCGTTTCCGAACCGCTCGCGAAGACGCCGAGCGAGCGCGAAGTGCTCACGGCGCTCCTTTCCTCGTGGGACGGGCAGACCTACCGCAATTTCCTTGAGACGTTCAAGAACGTCAAGTGGGAAGGGATTCCGCCCTATTGCTGCGCGATGGTCGCTTTGGCCGCGGTCGTGGCAGTGAGGGAGGACGGGCTCGGAAATCCCGAGACGGTCCGGACCGCCCGCCATTTCATCGACTGTCTGCGGCTCAATAGAAAGCGCGCGAAGGCGTACGCCGTCTACGGCAAACTCGCCGCCTGGTTCCTCGACAACTTCGTCGAGCCCGCCGACGTCGACGACGTGCTCGCAAAACGCGCCGCCGGCATGGCGCTTCTCAAGGAATTGAGCGACGGCGACCTGGCCGAAGCCGAAATCGCCGTGCCCGTGGAAATTCTGAATTCCTTCTGGTCGACGCTTCTCACGCTTCACTACGACTGCGAACCTTTCCGTTTCGAAGAGGCGAAGGAAGTCTTCTTCCTTTGTTCGCCCGATCTGCTCGATCGCGAATCCAACATCCGGCACCGCATCGTCCTCGCGGACAAGCTGATCCGCGCCAAGGAAGCGAAAGACAGCGACGTGCGCGAGATCTGCGAAACGCTCCTCGACGCGATCCAAGGGAGCAACATTCCGGACATTCAAATCGAATTCTTTGAAAACTGGCTCCCGCGCCGCGCACCGAGTTGCGATCCGGACGACTTCCATTTGGAACCCGAGGAACGCGAAGAGATCGACGAGGCACTCGAGGCCGACTGCCGGAACCTGGAACGGCTCGCACACTGGAACGAATGCGAAGTCGTCGACTGGTTCACGATCCGCGACGGGTTTCGGGCGGCACTGCTTCGCCGCAGGAACGATACGGGCGAACGCTGGGTCGCGACCGCTCACGGTTTTCCCACGCAGTCTCCGGTCTTCGGCGTGCGCTATCTGGTGCGCATCGGCGAAACGGTCGATTCCTTCCGAGACCTCACCTTGAAGAAGGCCGTCACGGCGCTCTTGAAGAAGCTCGTCCTTCCCGAAATCCGAAGCGACTTCAATCCGCCGGACCAGAAGCCCGTCTCACTCTTTTCGTTGGAACATTTCGCGGACGACGGGTTCGACAAATGGATCCAAGGCTACGATTACTCGGGTTACGTCGGCATTTGGCCGCGCGACTTCGAGCACGCCGCCGTTGTTTTCGACGGGGAGAAGGAATATCCCTTTACGGAGGAGGTCTTTGACGACCTCTCCGCCCGAGCGAATGAATGGTATGCGCGCGGACTTCTCGAGATCATTCCGCTCCTTCCCGAAGAAATCGAGCTCTTTGAGCGCGGCATCTCGCCCGAGGACTTCTTCGCCCTGCACCCGGACAAGAGGTTCGAAGCCTTTGCCGAAGAGCCCGTGAAACCCGCCGCAAGGAGGGCGGCTCCCGCGTCGGGCACGTCGGGCGCACGGTCGCCGAGCCTGCGGGCCGTCCGCAAGCCCGCGCGACGCTGAGGAGAACCGAGAAACCCCGTCGTGTGACCCCGGAGGGGTTTCGTCTCTTTGAGCGCAACCACCACGGTTTCGCCATGGGAAACATTGTCCGTTCCTCGGTGAATACCGCCGTCCGGAGTCCTTTTGCTCCATGCCGGGAGCCGACAATGGGGGTGTAGGGAAACACGCCGAAGAGAGAGGCGCGAACCTAGCACGGGCGTCGCCGAACGGGGGTCGGACGGAAGGCATCCGAAAGAGAACGGCGACGCTCGGGCGGGCACCCAAAGAGAAAGGGCGCCCGATACCGATCGAACGCCCCCTTGTCTTATTTAAGCCCCGTTCGGGGCTTTATCTTTTACGGGTTCAGAGCACGCCCTTGTCAAAGACCGCGCGCCATTCCGTAAAGGCGAAGAGCCCTTCCGGACCGCCTTCGCGGCCGAGACCGCTCGCCTTCATGCCGCCGAAGGGCGCCGTGATGTCGCGCGGACCGTCGTTGACGTAGACGTTCCCGGCGCGGATGCGCTTGGCCATGGCGACGGCTTCGTCCTTCTTGCCCCAGACCGCGGCGTTGAGGCCGTAGACCGTGTCGTTGGCGATCGCAGCCGCTTCGTCGAGCGTCTTGTAGGTGAGAACGCAGAGAACCGGGCCGAAGATTTCCTCGCGGGCGATCCGCATGTCGTTTTTCACGATCGTGAAGATCGCGGGTTCGATGAAGTACCCGGTCTCGGGCTCTTCGGGAGGAACGGCGCCCGCCAAGAGCGTCGCGCCTTCTTCGAGGCCGAGCTCAAGGTAGGAGCGGACCTTGCGGTACTGCGCAAGGGACGAGAGCGGGCCCACGGCCGTCTTCGCGTCCGTCGGATCACCGGTGCGGTAGTTCGGGATCTGACGAAGGAGTTCCTTCGTGATTCGGTCGAACTCGGCTTCCGGAACGAGGAGGCGCGAGAGCGCCGTGCAGGTCTGGCCCGCGTTGAGGAAGATCGAATCGAAGAGCTTCTTCACGGCGGGTTCGAGATTTTCGATACCCGGAAGAAACACGAAGGGCGACTTGCCGCCCAATTCCAGATGCGGACGCTTGAGCGAGGCGAGACCCTTTTGGCCCAGCATGGAGCCGACCGTCGTGGATCCCGTAAAGCTCACCATGTCGACGTCGGGATGCGTGGCGAGGCGGTCGCCGAGGCTTCGGCCGCGGCCCGAAACCAAGTTGAAGACGCCCGGCGGGAGGCCCGCCGCCTCGAAGGCTTCGGCAAGGAAGTAGGCTGTGAGCGGCGTGTGCTGGCTCGCCTTCAGAACGCAGGTGTTCCCCATCAGAAGGGCGGGCGGCACCTTTTGCACGACCTGACCCAGAGGATAGTTCCAAGGGGTGATGCAGGCGACGACGCCGACCGGTTCGCGCGTGCAGGTGGACTCGGGGAAGTCGTAGTGGTCGGGGAGCTTCTCGGCCAGGTCCGTAAAAGACACGATGCGGGCGATCGGGTAGTTCACGTGGAGGTTGCGCGTAAAGGTGACCGGAGCGCCGAGCTCCTTCACTTCCAATTCCGTGATTTCGTCGGCGCGGGCCTTCAGATAGTCGATCACGCGGCGCATGAGCGCGACGCGTTCGGCCATCGGAACCTTTTCCCAGGCGGGCTGCGCCGCCTTGGCGGCCGCGACGGCGCGGTCGACGTCTTCAATCGTGCCGTCGGGCACGGTTGCGAAGATTTCCCGCGTCGCGGGATTTTCGACTTCGATCTTGGCGTCGCCCGTCGACGGCGTCCACTTTCCGTTGATGAAGTGACAATCGAAACGATGGGTCATAAACATTCTCCTTTCGGTTCGAATCGCGCCGCTGGTGGTTCAGGCGGCGAAGGTCCTCACGCCCTCGGCAAAGCGCCGGAGGATTTCTTCGAGACGTTCGGGCTGCGTCGCGGGATTGAGGCGGATCCACGCGCGGCCGTTTCCGCGGAACTGGCTTCCGGGCGACACGACGAGTCCCGTCGTCTTGTGAATGTGTTCGACCAGCTTGTCAGCGTCGTCCGTCACGGCGGAGCAGTCGATCCAGACGAGGTAGGTCGCTTCGCGGTGCGTGACGTGGAGCTGCGGCAGTTCCTTATGCAGGAAGGAAACGACGCGCTCCTTGTTGCGCGCGAGCACTTCCCGGACCTCTTCGACCCAGGCTTCGCCCTTGCCGTAGGCAGCTTCGGTCGCTTCGATCGCGATGGCGCTCGGAAAGCCGACCTGGTCGCGGTCGAGGCCCAAGAAGACGCGGCCGCGCAAACCTTCGTTCGGAACGATGACAAACGACGTGTTGATGCCCGGAATGTTGAAGGTCTTTGAAGGAGAGACCGTCACGATCGCGTTTTGCGCACATTCTTCGTTCACGGAGGCGAAAGGCGTGTAGACCGATCCCGGATCCGTGAGGTCGCAGTGAATTTCGTCCGACACGACGGGAACGCCGTACTTGGCGGCGAGGCGACCGATTTCCGCAAGCTCTTCGCGCGTCCAGAGTTCGCCCGTCGGGTTGTGCGGATTGCAGAGAAGAAGCAGGGTGGTCGCGGGTTCTTTGAGGGCCGCTTCCAAGGCTTCCGGATCGAAGCGGTAGGCGCCGTTTTCAAAGTGAAGCGGCGCTTCGCGAACCACGCGGCCGTTCCATTCGACCGCGTGGAAGAAGCAGTGGTAGACCGGCGTCATCACGACGACGCCGTCGCCCGGCGCCGTGAGGCTCTTCACGATCGAATGGATCGCGGGCATCACGCCCGTCGCGAAGTGCATCCACTCGTGTTTCATCGTCCAGCCGTAGCGGCGGGACCACCAGGCGGAGACCGTGTCGAGGAGCGATTCGGGAATCCAGGAGTAGCCGAAGATCCCTTTGCCGACCTTTTCCATCACCGCTTCGGTAATGGCGGGCGCCGTCCGGAAGTCCATGTCGGCCACCCAGGCGGGCAGTTCTTTTTCCGGTCCCTTCCACTTCATCGAATTCGTGCCGCGGCGCTCGGTGAGCGTCGTGAAGTCGTATTGCATCGACAGCCTCCTTTCCTCTTGCATTCTGTGTTGGTGACGAGCCCCGAACATGGCCGCCCGTAATGGATTGAGTGTAGCGCCGCAAGACACTCTGCAGTTGCACGGTTATTCCTTTTCCAATCGCAAAAATTCGTAAAGTCGAGTCAACCAACCAACATCTGTCCCGCTTTCTTGCGCTACCCCTCGTTTCCGTGAGGTTGCCAGGGAGAGGCCCTTTTCCAACCGATCCGGGAAACCGCACAACCAATCCAAATCCGATCAGCGATAATTTCAAGCGGTAGAGACTGAATGGGAGTATCGTCTTCTACGCTATTCCTTTTAGGGAAAACGCTTGTTGCCAAGGACGGCTCAAAAGCCATAAAGTTGTCTCGTGGCCGTTGATCACGTTTAACATTCACACGCACCAAAAGGAGATACAGCCATGCGAATTTCCGCCCGCAATTGCCTCGAAGGCAAGATCGTCGCCATCAAGGAAGGTCCCGTCACCGCGGAAGTGACCATTGAAACGGCGGCCGGCGAGAAAATCGTTTCTTCGATCACGACGAATTCCGCCCAGAACCTCGGCCTGAAGGTTGGTGACAAGGCTTACGCCGTCATCAAGGCTTCGAGCGTGATGGTCGCCGTCGACTGATCCCGATTCCTTCCAAAAGCGAGGGGCACGAACCGAATGGGGTTCGTGCCCTTCGTCATTTTCGGGGGCGAGCATATCGATAAACGTTACCGATTCCAAAAATCGCCCCGAAGTCTCCGAACGATCGGCATAATTAAGGTTCCTTCTTGACCAGAGTCGGGGGCCGCCTCGACCTCCTCGTACATCACTTCGAAAAGTCCATGACCATTGTTGCGCAACAGTTCAACGTACGCTCCGAGAAGATTCTTTTCCTTGCCATGGCGATGCTCCGCTTCGCCGCGAAGTACCCGAGAAAGGTAGGGGACAACGGCATTCCCGTTCCCTGGCGCACCGGGTTCGCGCTCTTCGGGCCGCTCACCGTGGCGAAAACGATCCGCTCGCTTCGCGGCGTCTGGGCCTTGCCGTACGGTCTTAAGGACGATTCCCTGGAACTGAGCCTCTTTACGCGCCAGTACAAGCAGCCGGGCTTCTGGATTCCCGAAGACAAGCGGGAAGAGTTCGGCGAGATGGACGAGAAGGAAATCTATGAGTGGGAGCAGATTTCGCTCATGCCCAATCCGGAACTTCTTGCCGCCTGGGTCGGAAAGCTCCGTTCGGACGAGCTGACGCCGCTCGAGCTTTCGTTCTTCTTCGGAAACGAACGTAAGGTCTGGACCGCCTACGAACTTACGCGCGAAGAATTCGAAGGGAAGCTCTCCCGCAAGACGATGGAAGAGATCCACGAGCTCTGGATCGAGCGCAGCAGTTCCTATTACTGACGTCGAGTTCCTAATTCATCTGACTACGGGCCGCGATTCCCACGAGGGCGCGGCCTTTCTTTAGCCTACAAATGGAAAGATTCTGACGGGCGTTTGAAACACGCAAATCAATTGCAATACAATTGATTCAAAGAGAAAGAAAAATCAAAGGGAAGGGCGGTTGTCTCGAAATGGAACGTGAAAGCTGCCTGAGTCACAAAGTCAGGTTCGATAAGACGCAGCCGTTGCCCAGGCCCAGGCCGATGCCGGACAGGACCTCAAGAAGTTCCGCCGCAGGGATGCTTCCAGAGGTTGTCCGTTGTAGCGCGGACAACACGGCAACCGGCGATGTGCGGCGGGACGACGTGGCGCGGTGGCCGAGACGGCGTACGAACGAGCATCGACGCAAACCAAGGCATACAAACGGCGGGCTCATCCGGACGCTCGAAGCTGTTCAGACCGGAACGTCGGAACATGGAACCGAAGCTCCAAAGGGTTCTTTGGGGTCGCTGAAGAAATCCACACGTCTCGGTGGAGTGAAAACAAAAGAAAATCCGAACCGGGAAGAAAGGTTTCGGTCGAAAGAAACAGAGGTCGCGGCCAGATGAAGAAGACGCTAACGACGCAGAGCACGTTGGAGAACCGGAAGCCTCGAAGAACGAACCGATGAAGTCAAAGGAAGTGGGTTTCAGCACACGAACGGTCAAAGTTCCGGTTCAGAAGCCTTCAAACAAGTTGCGTCGGATCGGATTCCGAAATTCAAGCGCATTTTGCTTTTCAAACTCCATATTCTTCATAACTGCCATTATGTTGAATTAAATTTTCAGCTTTTTTGCCTTTGACGGGTTCCGGATTCTTTTCCGGCTTCATTCAGAATCCGTCGATCGTCAACCGACTTTTGAGCGTCGCAGGCAGCGGCCGCAGCACGACCGGCATTGTCGCCAACCTTTCGTGCAGTTTTCGGCGCTCCATCGAGGGTCTCCAATCGAAAAGCAGCGTCTCAAACGGTTTCCAGAGCGCCACCCAACCCAACACCAGAAACCCTTCCGAGATCGTGTTCGTAAGCGTCGGATGTTCGGGAAAATCCGCGAGAACGCCGATGATCTGGCAGACGAGCATAAAGGCAAAGCCCCACGCCAAGGCGGACAACGAAGCCCCTTAGCGCGTTTTTCTTCTCGTTTGAGTTTCGCGAGCCGGACGCTTCCGTAGATATTCAACACCTTGTTGAGTTTTTGCTCGAACCCCGGCTGAATTTGCTCCATCGGCAGATACACGACGATCCGCGCCTCTTCGTCTTTCGGAACCAGCTGCGCAACGTCCTCGAGATATTCGAGTACCTCAGCGTTGAGTCTGCGGTACGGCAGCGGCAACGGAATCGTCGTCCCGCTCGCCTCCGAGACCGTTTCGAGAACCAACGGCAGTTCCCACACGCCGTCCGCACCGGTTTTGGGCACGTAGAACGACGCGTAGATCTCTTCGTTGAAATCGCTCTCGTGCTGGAACATCGCCCTCTCCTTCTTCTCAAAAACTTTAATAAGCCAATACGTTATTAAAGATTTCATTCGATTTCTTTAATAACCGGCATCAAACTCCGTACGGTCCGCGATCCTTCAACTCAATACCTCAGCTGCAACGGTTCGGTATCTTTTCGCAGAACGGTCAGATACGGCTCGTATGAGAAGATACGGCTTCTTCGCCGTCCGGTGGTCTCGGTCAAAATCCCGGCTGCCATGAAGTCCTTCACGTATTTGGACGTGGTAGGGAAACTCCAACCCAACTCCTCGGCGGTCCGACCGATTTCAATGATCGGCCTTTTCTCAAGATATTCCAAAAACGCGAGGCGCTTGGCGCGGCGGGCGGTTCCCGAACACCCGGCCAGAACGGCATTCGCGGACTTCGCTTTCACGTCACGAAGTTTTTCAATGGTATGCAAAGCGTCCTCTGCCGCTGCGTATGCGGCATGGAGAAAAAATTTCAGCCAGCTCTCGTAATCGCCCTTTTCCCGCACGTTCATCAGAGCGTCGTAGTATCGAGTTCGATTGAGTTTCAGGAAGTATGAGACGTAAAGATACGGTTCCGAGATTACGCCTTGCTCAAGCAAAAAGAGCAGGATCAAAAGCCGCCCGATTCGTCCGTTGCCGTCGGCAAAAGGATGGATCGTTTCAAATTGGTAGTGGATCAGGCCGGCGCGCAGCAGAGGATCCAGGTCGGATTCATCGTGAATGTAGCTTTCCAGAGCGTAGAGTCCCTCTGTCATGTCCTCGGGGTTCGGCGGGACATAGGAGGCCGACCGCAAGCCGCAGCCGGCAGGGCCGATCCAATTTTGCGTTGTCCTGAAGCTTCCCGGACTTTTCTCCGCGCCGCGGGCATGCGTAAGCAATACGCGGTGGGTTTCCTTCAAAAGCCGAAGGCTCAGCGGGAGACCGTTTTGGCTCTTGATTTGACCTATCGCGTAGAGTGCGGCTCGAACATTGTCGGACGCTTCCGCCACGTCGCGGTTGCCGTTCTCGTCGATGCTCGGATCAAGGATGTCGTCGAGCGTGGCCTGCGTGCCTTCGATTTGAGAGGAAAAAAGCGCCTCCTTTCGAACGTACATGGAAAGGAAAATCTCAACGTTCGGGATGTGCCGGGCCTCGGCCTGCAGTTCGGCGAGCTTTTCGCGGGACAGGCTCAGAAGCTTCTGCATGTCCCGGTCCAGCGCCACGGGAGGCACCGGCGGCAGGTCGGCCGGCACAAAGGAGGCGTATGCGAGTTTCCCGGTGAGATTGGTCCGCACCCAACCGGATCGCGTGGATTCGTGCTTCATCGGCGTCAAAATCTTTAATAGGAATGATCGTTATTAAAGATTTTAGTCGATTTCTTTAATAACGTCCGTGTGGGGTCAACTCTGACGCTGATCGACAAGAAAGAACCGCCTCGATCGTCCCCTCTTCCGCGCGTCTTTTCCGTGACGTCGCCGTCAACGCTTCGAGACAAAAATTCGTGCCGCTAAAATCTTATTCCCCTTACGGTAGTTGAGTTGCGAAGCTATTTGATCATGTCACGCTTTCTTCACGATCCTCTTCTTAGACTCGTAGCGTTCGAATTGCGTGACGATCCTGAAAAATCCTTCCATGGCCGACTGCCGTCAGTGTCGGCGCGGACATCTCACGCGATGCCCGCGATCGGCCGACGCCGCGTTGGCGTTGTGCCTTCAGACCTTCCCGACAGACGTCGTCGTCAACGAGGTTCATCGGCAGCTTGAGTGCGCCACAACCAACCAAGCTGCGGATTCCGTCGCCGCATAAGGAGGCCGCACTTCGCAGAGGGTTTCCGAGCGGGATCTTAAAGAATAAAGCTGCGCCGTCCCTTTCGTTCCTGGCGGTCGCGTCCAAAAGAAGGCGTCCGCTCTCCTTGGCCGAAACCTCCGAGAACGAACGCCTCCGGTGTCTCGGATGCAAAGCATTCCGAGGACCTCACCAACCGTCATTTTCCCGCGTTTTTTCAACCGATGCAAATGATTGTCGATTGTGCTTCTCAATGAAGCCGATAGATCTCAGCTCCGCTTTTGTGCGTCAATATCTGACGCACCATCCGATTACGATCTTCTTACCGACAAGCAAGGAGATCACAAAAATGGCTGCGACTCGAAAGACACCAACGTTCAAGGATCCGTATTCTCCCCTCATTGAAACGTGGATTGCACGTCTGCTCATCCGAAACGGATTGTGGCGCCAGATCAAACTTCGCAACTGCATGGTGACCGAAGACATCACGACCTCCGTCGTCGTCCGTTCTCTCGTCTTGAACATCACCGAAGTCTTTTCCGACCGCAAGGCCAAGGCCTTTCTGAAAGACGGCTCCGCCCCGTCGTTTCGAAAGTTCGTCGAAGAGTTCTTCCACTGCGATGAAGAAGACGCCCGGGAGTACATCAAAGGCTCGCGTTCGGCCGGCGCCCGGATCCGAGACGATGACGGTTCGGAAGCCGAAATCGTTCCCCCGCTCGCCCAATCCGAGCGCGGCGAGTTTCTCAAGGCTTTTCTCCATGACCACCGGCAGTACCTGGAATCCGGACAAATCCTCTTCAACCAAAGCAGAGTCGACAATCTGGGAAACTTCTGGCTCAAACTTCACGGACGCGGAACGCCCAAGGCCCTGACCGATTGGCTCGCCCGCCTCGAACGCGACTACGGGAACACCCCGGAAACCCGTTTCGAAAAGGCGTTTCCGTCCTTCCTGCACAAGAACTTTTCCGTCGTCTCCGAAGCCTTTCTGCTCTCGCCCCTGATGGTGGAGGCGATTGCCTTTCTTCATCTTGCCGAAAAGTCGGAGGCGCTGCAGGCGGTGCTTGATCTCGACAACTCCTGTTATAAGACCTACTCACAGGGACTCGACACGATCGCCTGCGCACTCGACGTCAAACGTTCCGAAGTCGAAGCCCTCTTAGCGGACGACGGTCCGCTCGTCGCATCGGGACTCATTCTCTGCGTGACGGAGAGCGACCGCATCACCTTCGACTTTCTTGAGTTTAGCGGCTGCATTCCGTGGAATCGCTTCTTTGAACGTGAGCTCTCCGAAGAGGCGATCTTCGGCGACCTCGTGCGCGCGGCTCCGATGAGTGAACTCGGGAAAAAGGACTTTCGCCACCTTCCGCTCGTGGAAAGCACGTTGTTGCCGTATCTGCGCACCGCACTCGAAGAGAAGCGCACGGGCGTGAACGTTCTTCTCTACGGACCGCCGGGGACGGGAAAGACGGAACTCTCGCGTCTCGTTGCGGATGAACTGGACGCACGTCTCTACGAAATCCAAACCGATGCGGACGAGGGACGTCTCAATTCCTGGCGCACCGCCTCCGTCTACCTGAAACGCAGCGGTCGTACACTCCTCGCGCTCGACGAGGCGGAGGACGCCTTTTCGGAACGCATGTCCGCGCGCAAGGGCGATTCGGACAAATTCATCAGCGTTTCGTACGGGAAACGCAAGGGCCGTCTGCACCACTGGCTTGAAACCTGTCCGGTGCCGACCTTCTGGATCACGAATTCGATCGACGAAATCGATCCCGCCACCGTCCGCCGCTTCGACATCGTGCTTGAAATGACCGGCCCCGACATGGAAGGCCGTCGCCGCTTCATACGGGACATGACGGCGCTTCGTCTGACGGACGAAGCGGAGGAACGGCTCGTGCAGACGAGTGCGCTTACGCCGGGCGTCATGGCCCGCGTCACCCGCGTCGTGGACACGGTGGGACCGTGGGGCGGGAAGCCGTCCGACGAGATGGTTCTCTCGCTCGTTTCCGAGACGCTGCGCGCTCAGCGCTTCGGCGACGTGGCGTCGGGCATCGGCATTCTGCCGGAAGTCTACGATCCGACGCTCATCACGTCCGAAATCCGTCCCGACGAACTCGTAAAGGGCATCGAAGGTGCGGGGTCCGCACGGCTTTGCCTCTACGGACCGCCCGGGACCGGAAAGACCGCCTTCTCCATGTGGGTTGCGCGGGAACTCGGACGTCCGCTTCTTCGCCGCACCTACGGGGATCTTGCGAGCTGCTGGGTGGGCGAAACGGAACAAAACATCGCGAAGGTCTTTCGGGAAGCGAAACGCGACAAAGCCGTTCTTTTGATCGACGAGGCGGATTCGTTCTTCCGCTCGCGCGAGATGAGCACCCGTTCTTGGGAAACGACGCAGGTGAACGAAATGCTCGCGCGTCTCGAGGATTTCGACGGCGTCTTTTTCGCGACGACGAACCTGATGCGCGACTTCGACGAAGCGGCCATGCGGCGCTTCGACTGGAAGGTTTCCTTCGGATTCCTTCTCCCCGAAGCCCGTCTGACGCTTGCGAAGCGCTACGCCGAGAAGTTCCGGCTTCCGTGGACGAAGAGCGCCGAAGCGCTTCTGGCGACGCTTGATAAGCTGACTCCCGGAGATTATTGCGCCGTCGCCCGCCAGGCGCGCTTCCGTCCGCTTTGCGACGCCGATGACCTGGTGGTGCGGCTCAAGGCCGAGGAAGAAGTGAAGACCGTCAACGGTCCCCGGAATACGATCGGTTTTGCCTGAACCATGACGTCCCGAAGAGGTGTCCTCAAGGATCCTCTTTCCATAGTCCTTCGCCTTTCCTTCCGACAAGGTCGGGCGGGAAGGCGTCAGTCGACTGCCGGCAAAGTCGGGAGGCTTTCCGGCACGTCCCTCTCGAAATCCAATCCCGGAAGGACGGGCTCGATCATTGGAGGCGACGCCCGATGGACCGACCGCTTCACCTTTGCCGCTTCAGGGGGCGTTTCCTCGGGAAGTTCAAAAAGCGTCGCCTGCACCGAGGCAGACTCGAAAGTGACGACGCAAGGTTCAGCAGCCTCGGTGCACACCGCCGGCGCCGGGCGACCGCACGCCGCCGGCCCCCCTGTTTCCTCCACGGGACGCTGCGGCAAGACGAAAGGAAAGTCTGCGAGCGGCGCAAGATCGTACCAAGCCGGGCGAAGGCGGTAATAAGATCCCCGCACTTCGTACAACTTGTGATTCCTCTTGAAGAACTGCGTGATCTTTTTCACGCCGATCCACTTGTTGGGGAAGGAACCCAGCCGTCGGCAGACGTAGAAACCAACCGCCTGAACGGGCGTCCATCCGTCAATCCGACAGTGCGCCCAGAGTTCCCCCAACACCTTGTGATACGAAAGTTTTCGAATGTTGTCCGATCCCGAGGTCAACCTCTGGAAATCAACGGCTTTCCGTGCGTTCAGCCGCCGTGCGATTTCCTCCGTACGTTCCATGCACCACTTCTGCGCAGGTTGGGTTTCCGGCGGCACCGTCGAGATTGTCGAGGCGTCCGCGATGCCTCCCGGGGCGGGCCCCGGGGAATCGGCGCAAACGACCGGTTCCCCTTCAAGATGCTGGTATCGCGTACAGGCGGCCTCAAGCGACGGCGCCCCGGCGCGGCCCGCGCCGATGACGACGAATCCCAGCTCCCGAAGCCGCACGGCGAGCGGCGTGAAGTCGCTGTCCGCCGAGATCAGGACGAATCCTTCTACGTTGCGGTCGAAGGCGAGTTCCATTGCATCGATCGTAAGCGCGATGTCCGTAGCGTTTTTTCCCTTCACGTAGTCGAGCTGCTGTCGGGCGCCGAATCCGGTTCGACGGCAAAAATCCGACCACGGTGCGAGGGAAGGCTTCGACCAGTTGCCGAAAACCCGTCCCATGGTTACGTTGCCGTAGGCGGGAAGTCTCTTGAGGAAATTTTCGACGGGTGCGGGCGGTTGGTTGTCGCCGTCGATCAGGACCGCGAGGCGAAGGCGCTCTAAAGGCGCCCCTTGAAATCCCCATGACGAAAAGGGATTTTCTTCGGGAAAGCGCACGGAAGACGCCGCAACTTCCATCTTGGCGAAAGCGCCCGGTGCCTCCGTCTTCTCAAGATCCGACGCCGATTCGCTGTGATCCGCGCGGGCTGCAGTTTCTTCTTTTTCCTTTTCGTCCATGAAAATCTCCGACATTTCGCGGATTCACCACCCGACGGGACATCCTAACACGAGGATGCGACAGAAACGGTCGCCCAAAAAACGACGACTCGCGTCGGCGACTCTTGAAATTCGGCAAAACACCCCCATATTTCTCCTTGTCATAGATGAAGGACGACGTGTCGTCCGATGAGGAGTAACAAACGAAAATGGCTGCCGAAGTCCATGGTTTTCAGACGGAAGTTTCGAAACTTCTGAAGCTTTTGGCCAATTCTCTTTATTCCAACAAGGAAGTGTTCCTGCGCGAGCTCGTCTCGAACGCTTCCGACGCGATCGACAAGCTGCGCTTTCTCGCCCTTACGAATCCGGACCTGACGAAGGACGATCCGGTCCTCCAAATCCGCGTGAAGGCCGACAAAGAAGCGGGGACGCTCACGGTGTCGGACAACGGCATCGGCATGACGCTTGAAGAGGCGAACCAGCACCTCGGCACGATCGCGAAGTCCGGCACCGAAGAGTTCCTCTCGAAGCTCTCGGGCGACGCCGCCAAGGACAGTCAGTTGATCGGTCAGTTCGGCGTGGGCTTTTACTCGGCCTTCGTCGTGGCCGACCGCGTCACGGTCGTGAGCCGCAGCGCGACGGCGGG
>OGEP01000552.1_pt1 | contig 54748 bp, 81 predicted proteins | sample 1570721 | NCBI WGS metagenome assembly OGEP01 (sample SAMEA2582131, study PRJEB24529) | metagenome | biome: Human gut stool | place: China | collected 2011 | reverse complement strand
CTGAAGCGTCTGGTTCCTCCGTCAGCATGTTTCCGAGGTAACCAATGATGTTGGGTCCCAACATCACAGGACACATTCAAGAGTCAGGCGACACATTGGATGAGGAAGGATGTTTCTATTTGTTGTCCCGATCTGGCGGCTGGGTCGATGGAGGTAGCGGTGGTATCCGCAAGGTCGTAGGATTTGATGCCAGTAGATCTTCCACAGTGTACGGTCGCTCATCGGAGGTTCAGGTTGCCTCGGTTCGCACTCTTCCCTGCATCAAGTCTTGACGCAGGGGAGAATACGGATCGATGCTGGTTGCACACCCGAAGACCTTCCGTAGTATCCACTTGATCGGTCCGCACTTAAGTCAAAAACTCCGTGCCGTTTGACGGATGCGTCCGACTTGTATGTCGCGTAGATTCCGTCGTCCTCAAGCGATCCTGCAGAGAATGCGCCGCTCGCACCGAAGATCAGGCTGTTGCCTCCGAACGTCGTGTCGAGATCTGCGTGTCCACTTATGTTGGGACCCAACATCATTGGAGGAATCCAAGCCAAGGGCGCGGTCAACTGGCAACAGACCACTGGGTCTTTTTATCAGGATGGAGCTCTCGGAGCGTTGGCTGTCTCAAATCAGGCAGATACGGATCCGAGCCATATGAATTTCAACTCTTCAAGAAGCTCGGCTGTTTACGGCCGCTCTGAATCAGTGCAGCCGGCCGCTATCCTTCTGCTGCCATGCGTTAGGACTTAATGCAGGGCAGCATTTGCAGGGCTGCTGGCTGAACCGTTGTGCTCGCGCCAAAAAAGGAGCTCGCTCGATTGGCTTCGAAGGCGAGGTTCATCCCTTGCTCAGAGACCCCGGACGTATCTCCCCTAAGGTTGTTTTCCCAGGAGAATTCGATGCGGAATGCGCCTGAAGCGTCTGGTTCCTCCGTCAGCATGTTTCCGAGGTAACCAATGATGTTGGGTAACCCCGCTTCGACTCGCTGACCGACTTCCGAAGCGGTGGTCGTTCCCTCAAGGAAGCGATGGTGCAAATTGGGTAGCGTGAAGGTCGTGGAACCGTCGCCACTGCCATAGGTCGTTCCGATGACCGAGAACAAGTTCGCGTAAGTCGTTCTCGAAACGTTCTGTCCATTGCACGGAAGCCAACCATCGGGAGGCGTGGTCGCGTGGAAGAAAGCGATCATGCCGGTGGGACACCCCTGAACGCCCCCGATTGCGGTCTCGACATCCGATTGTGTGGCGTAAGTTTCATCAATCTTTCGCCCAAGGGCGTCGTTCGTGGCATTCGTTGAAGAATTTACGGTCAGGTTGATCGAAACGTCCTGAGATCCGTCGACCGAGACGGACCCACTCGCATTCCCCTCCACAGTGATGGTGCGCGCCGTAGACCACTTCTGAGCCGCCGCTGCCGTGCCGTCAGAACCGAGAGCCGCGATGTTCGCGCGGGCCTGCGTCTGTTGCTCGGTCGTCAGCGTCTGTGCAACATACTGAACGCCATACTGATTTGCTTCAGCGTATTCCTGCGCCAGATCGCGCGCCGCTTCCGCCGCAGTCTGCGCTTGCTGAGCCGCCGTTGCGCTCCCCGAGGCTGCCGATGCACTCGACGCGGCTGCTGATGCGGACGAAGAGGCCTGCCCGGCGCTCGTTGATGCCGCAGAAGCACTGGAAGCCGCATTGCTCTCAGACGACGCAGCAGCGCTTGCCGAAGAAGAGGCACTTGAGGCACTCTGGGACGCCTGTTGGGCGTAATACTTGGACGAATAGTCGACAGCCGTCCCTTCAGGGGTTCCGTCGTCAGTGATCATGCCGTCCATCTTGACCGCCCAAGCTTGCGCAAGATTGGCATTCCACTTCGCCGAGAAGCCCGTCCCGTCAACCGTATAGTCCGCAGGCTCCCCTTCCGCCGCCGTGTTGTCCGTTTTCGTGGCCCATTGCTCGGAGAGATCAGAGAAATCAGAAGACTCGCTGGCGGACTGCGCGGCGTTCTGTGCGGACGTCTTGGCTTCCGTCGCTTGATCCGTCGCATTCTGAACCAGGCCCTGCATCGTGGCAATGTCAGCCGCCGCATCGATGCGGGCCTGCTGCGCAACCTCAAGGGCGCTCTGTGCCGTAGAACTCGCCGAGTTGGCAGTCTGTACCGCCTGCGTTGCGCTCAAGGATGCCGCACTTGCCGTCTCGAGAGCAGAGTTCGAGGTAGCAACAGCGTTGGACGCATTGGTCGAAGCCGTGTTCGCCGTTGAAACGGCGTCCTGGGCCGAGGCAAGCGCGGAGTTGGCAGTCGAGACGGCCGTCGATGAGTTTGCTTCCGCCGTCTGAATGCGGGCATTCCAAGAATCAACCGTCGTTTGCAGAGTCCGAACCTGAGACAGAGCGGAATTCGCCGTCGTAACTGCGGACGAGGCGTTGTTCGAAGCCGTCTCTGCGGCAGAGAACGCTTGATTGGCAACTCTCAGCGCTTCAGTCGAGTCCGCCGTCGAGTCGTAGGCGTACTGTCCCAGAGCATTGATCGCGTCCTCAGTCTGAACCACAAAGCTGTGGCCTGAAAGTTCGCCGGTTGGCGAAGTGACGTAGTGAAATTGGAAAACTTCCGAAGGCATATCTCTGCCCCTCAAGTAACTGGGTACAAAAAAGCCGCCCATTCGAAGAGCGGCAACGGTTGCGGAAGGAAAAAGAAGTGATGCGGGGTCACACACTCACGGCCGAGGAACGATGAACATCATCGGAAAGTTCCCCGCACCGTTCAGCGGTGAGGTTTCAGGAGCGTTCTATGACACAGGCGAGTCGGGCCATAACTCCTACGAAAACGATTGGGAAAACAACATCCTGGCGTTTGATGCATCCCGGTCGTGGACGGGTGAGACTTCGTCTGCCGGTGCGCATACGCACGATTTTTCCTTAGGCTCGTCAGGCGGAGGACTCGGTCACACTCACACGCTGACAGGCGCGTCCCATTCCCACGGTGTGACAATTCCGCTCCCACGCTTCTACCGCTTGGCTTTCTTCGTCAAATTGCCAGAATGACCTCATTCGGGGATCTTCACAAAGAACGCAAGTCGGTAGAACAGGGGCTTCGGGATCGACACCGTATGCTTGTGCGAGGCACCGGCGAGGGTATGCGTGTGCCCGAGCCCGCCCCCGGCGTTTCCTAGCGCGAAATCATGCGTGTGACCTCCCGCAGAAGACGTTTCCCCCGTCCAGTTTCGGGAGGCATCGAACTGCATGTTGTTACCGGTATTCCCGTGATGAGTTTCCGACGCGCCAGTTCGTCCGGCGCTGTAAATTGCGCCGCTGGTGTTGTTTCCCGCATCTTCTGTCCCGAGCCAGGATCCCTGAATGTTCATGGACCCGCGCGAATGGGTGTGTGACCCCGCAGAAGTGGTCGTCCCGCTGTGCGAATGGCTTGGAATCTGCTCCAACGTAAGAACAGTTTCTCCGACCGTCCCGGCAATCTTGACTTCCGAGGTTTGTGCCGATTCGGAGCCTCCGGTCTTGCCCGCATCTTCAACCGTCGACGGAAGAACGAACCGATCGATGAGATTCGGGACGTTCCCGCCGAGACCGTCGGAACCGCCGTCACAGATGATGTAACGCTCGTCCGCAACGCTCTCGCCCCAGGGGATCAGACGTCGACCGTCCGACCCGCCCAACTTGCAGTTGAAGAACGGCGTGACCTGCCCGGCAATGACAGACGGTGCATCGAGGTTCTTCCACACTGTTTTGTCGGAGCCAGGAGCAACAAGAGAAGACGACGGCCCGTTCGCCACAAGGCAGCGGTACTTCGTCCCCGAGTGAAAGACCTCGTTCCCGACTTCGTAATCGAAGTCGACAGAATACTGCATGACGCCGCCTTGCTGATACCACAAAAGTAGTTGCGACAGCAGGAAAAAAGCACCGTTAAAATCCTCTCGCTTCGGCGGAATACCGCCCTCCCCGATCGGGAGAGAGTTAAATCGTCCCCATCCGTCTTCTTGAGAGAGTCGCCCCGTACCGGCTTCCTGAGCCGTGGCGGGAGGGATCGTCTTGTCACCGTCGACTGCGATCGGCGTCTTGAGAAAATACTGCGGGTAATTGCTCATGTTGTCCTCAATAAAAAAGCGCCTTTATGAGGCGCTCGAATTTTTAACCTGTTTTCCGGTTAGTGATCCGACTTGGACGAGCCAGATCTTCCCCCTTCCACTTCAATTTGGTAACACGCTGGTAGATTGTCCAATAAGGAAGCCCAACCATGTCGGCTATCTCGGCGATGGTTCTTCTCTTATCTCTAAAATAGACGCGATGATTCTTTGATCTATTGTTCGAGTTAATCTTCCTAGTCACCCATCGACAATTCTCAGGGTAATACCCTTTGTCATTATCTATGCGATCAATTTCCAAATCGTCTCTGTATCCAGAATTATCTGCCCAGACTTTAAATGCACTAAAGTCATTTTTCCACTCATCGCAAACAAATACCCCTCTTCCACCATATCTGTCAAATTCAGCATGCGTTGGTTGGTAACAACGTTTTTTCATAGAAAGCCATACCGAGTAGATTCTCGGCCTGTCAGCCCTTCCACCGAAACCGTGTTTTAAATGACGGATTCTGGCCTCGTCGCTGTGATAGCAACCGCATGACTTTGTTCCTCCTCTCTTCAGCGAAGGCCCGTAAACATCAAGCTCGTTACCACAATCGCAGACGCAATGCCATCGGATGCGCCCAGAACAAGATCTATCCCCCTCTCTTGTTACAAGAAGACGTCCAAAACGTTTACCCACCAAATCATCCTTTCGCATACACCATCATTCCAATTCAATAAAACACACAGTCTATTGTAATACTTTCATTCGATTGGAATGCTCCTGCCAGGGTTAAACACCCCTTGATCAAAAGGTAAAAGATCACTACCTTCAAACCCAAGAATTTGTTCGTCTGGGTAAATAATCAAATAATTTGCCAAAACTCCTGCAGGACGATTCAAAAGTCCATAGGTAGACAAAATTTGGGACTGAAGATCACTAATCGCACCGATGATTACTACAGAAGAGATGGACATCGTTTGGTAATCAACCACAAAGACTCGCGTATCAGTCAGCATTGAGAGCATTCGGTTCATCGTCGCGCACGTAGAGTCGGACAGGTTGCATCGCGCGCGGTAGAAAAGGAGAAATCTGTAGTAGTCGTCGTCAAGGCGGACGTATTCTCCGTTCACCTTGATGTACCGCGTGACTCCGACCCGCTCGCCCCACCAGTCCAAGAAAACGCCGGCGGCGCTCTCCATGTCGGCGACCTCTTCCTTCAAGAGTTCAATGTTTTCCGTCGCATCGATCTCCTTCTGGAAGAACTTTCCGAGGTTCCCGATGCGCTTCGAAGCCGCGTACTGGCTCTGCAGGACGGTCGACGTCTTGTCCAGAACGTTTGACATTTCCCGAACGTCTTCGACCTGCAGAAAGTCTTGCCACGTCTGAAAGCTCGGCATATCAGCCTCCGAAAACGAGTTCCACCTGAGACGCCGTCAGAGCCGGCGAAACGTTGGCGGGGATGTCGACCGAAGTTCCGAGCGGATCGTCACCGACCCCGATCAAAATCTCTTTGATCGGTGAATCCGTGACGGCCTGGATGCATCGGTAGAAGCGGGACGCATAGACCGTCGTTGCCAACTTGACGCGGGGATTGGTGAGCTCTCCGAGAAAGTCAGAGACGACGGCGTTTTGCACAGCCGTCTTCGTCTCTTCGTTCATGTCCTCTTCGAAAAAGGTGACCTGCACGTGAAAGTCGTCCGTCGTCGGGCGGATGATGCGATACACGTATTTCGCGTTGTAGTGCTCCGTGTCGACGTGCGTAACTTCGGTCTCGCCGTTGGTCCCGCACCCGCCGCTCTTTCGTTCGAAGATAGTCCGAGCGATGTCGGCATCTTCCCCACCGACGATGCACACAGCAATGGAATGCGCGTCGAGCTCGACGTCGTACTGCGTCTGCTTCTCGTTGGTGTAGTTCTCAAGGACCACCACGTCGAGCACGCCGTCGAGTTCCGCGAGATTCGCCTGAATGTTTTCAACGGTTCCGTTGGCGTTGATGGCGTAGGACTGAATCATACGGTTGAGCAGTTCGCCGTCCGGCTCAACATCTCGGCCCGTAATGCCAGCCGAAGCGTTCGACACAGAGTCCCATCCAGCCACGACCGTAATGATCTGCGTGATGGACCCTGCCGAGACCTCGATTTCCCCGTGCTCGACCGCAGAGAACTCGGTTTCGACCGTGCCGCCCACGCCGATCGTGACGCCGCCAGCACGACTTTGCCGAAACTTGTTCCCTGCAGAGTCCTGCACGATTGCACCGAAAGGGATGACCGTTCCGGCCAACCCTGTGCAGGTGCATACGACGACCGTAGGCTCTGAAACCTTTCGCTCAAGACCGTAGAGAGCGGCCAGAGCGTCGAGAAACATTCCTCGTGCCGTTCGAGGGTTCAGCTGGTTCGCCAAGAAAGCCAACTCGGCGTTCTTCGCTTCTATCTCTCCGACCATGAGGTCCACGACCTGCCCCATCGGAGAAGTCGGATCGGTATTCAGGACGGGATCGGACTCACGAACCCGAAACGCATCCTGAAATCCAGTCGCAACCTCTTCGCGGAGCTCTTTCGTGGTCGGCACCGTCACGCCGTGGTTCTGGTCAAAGCTCGGCCCTGACATGAGTGCCTCCTTCACAAGTAATTTCCATCTTTGCCTTCAACACTCTGGTCGTCGGATCAACCGCCTCGAGCGTGACCGACTCGACGGTGAGCACGCCTGGTACGCTCAAGGCCGCCTGTCGCAAATGCGATGCTGTCACGGCCTCTTTCACGGGCTGAGCGATCTGATCGGTAAACCACGGGATGCCCTCTTCGAATCGAAAATATGCGTCCTCCGTAAAAAGTCGCCCCTCGTTGCAGACGTTCTGCGAGATGGCTTCCGCCTCTCTGAGCATCCGAATGTCGCCGTTGTCGTCGAGCTCGATGTCCCAGTCGTCCGACAGAGCCGCCGTGTAAGCCGTGTGAGCCATAGAAGTCTCCAAAAGGATTTACTGCGGCTGTCCCGTGTTCCCACCGCCCGGCTGTACGCCGCTGTGCGTGTGACTCTTGAGACTGATGCCGCTTGCCGTAACGTCGTCCGACACTGTGACGGAGCCTGTGACGCTGGCACCGCCACCACCGCTCACAGCCATGCCGCCCATACCCGTGATGTGGCCTTGAACGGTCAGAGTCTTCTGAATGGTCGTGTCGCCTGTGATCGTCACGGTCGGAGAGTCAATCGTCGTGCTTCCCGAGGCGTTCACTACGGCCGTCGTCGTGTTGACGGTCACCGTCTGCGGCGCCGTGATCACGATGTCGCCCGTGTCTTCGAGATGAACGAATGTCGTGGGCGGCGGACCCCAGAAGCCGCCGATGTAAAAACCGTCCGACATGTCGTAAGCACGAAAGCTCCCAGGCTGCACGGGATCGCTCCCGCCGTTGAGCGTGCTCACGTCCTGCTGAGCAAAGACGGCAAGGCCAATGTCGCCCGGCTTCGGATCGATGACGATCGCCGCGGAGCCGTGCCGCAGTCGAAACCACCGAAGCTTCGGAATGCTCACGCTCTCGAGCGCATCGCCCGCAGCGCTTCGCATTTTCACGAGCGGCGTCGCGGACAAGTAGCCGGCACCGCCCCCGGCTGCGGGCCGCTCAATCTTGTCGACTCTTACGGGAATCGCCGTGTTGACGAGGCCCTTGATGATCGACGTGATGACGAAGTGCAACGCGTTGTATTCGCTCGAGGCAGTGAACTCTCCGACGTTCTGTCGAAATTCCTCACTCATGCTCATTCTCCCAACCACATCGCCGCAAAGGTCGTTCGCCACGAAGACGACGACGGCATGTTGGCGGACAGTTCGTGTGAGAGCTGCACGATCTTCCACGTGCCCGTCGCGTGCGGCACTATGGACTCGACCCGCACGGACGCACCAATTCGAAGATCAGGCCGAAAGAACGTTGCTCCCTGGATCCCCGTGTTGGTGAAGGTCGGGTAGCCAATCATTCCGCTCTCTGCGTTGATGACGGGGATAGAACCTTCGGGTGCTCGCGATTCTCCGTGCGGGAGAAGCACGATTTGCCCGTCGTCAGGAATCATGTCTACGCCGACCATGTCGGATAGCTGTCGAAGCTTCGTGATCGGGTCGCCCGTGAAGACGCAGTCGGAGACCACGCCCGCAACGCCTTCGTTCTTGAGCGTCATGCCCGCTTCGTCCGCGAAGGACTGAGCCAGTTGCTCGACGCTCTGCGTCCCGCTTACCGCGATCTGCGGAGTTGGCTTTAGGATCGGGTATGCAGCCGTCTTCGCCTCGATCTTAAGCACGGGGCTCGAGCCGTTGAGGTCTGCATAGGCCACGAAGACCTGCCCCTTGAAGACGCTCAGCAGTTGCGTGCCTTTCTCGCCGGCAAGGATCTCAATCAAATTGGAGCGACGATTGAGTGCCTTGAAAGCGAGCATCGTCAGCTGTCCCATCTTCTCGAGAGAAAGCCCGTAGAGCTCGACCTGTGCCGAAGCGAAGTCCACTCCGCCCTGCTTGGCGATGGCGGCCTTCGTACCAAAGCCTTGAAAGACGTACTGATTGTTCGCCCCGCCCTCGTCGAGCGTGATCACGACCTGAATGTCCTTCAGCTCATAAGTTCCTGCCATTCGTCCTCCGTGAGGAAAAGAAGCTCGAATCGTTCGCCGAGCTCGCCATAGCGAGGATGTTCTTGCCCGAACGTGTCGTTGAAAAGTAGGCGACCGCTGAAGAGCGTCGTCGACCACACTGGGATCGGCTCGCAGTTCTGGCAGATGTGGCCGGAGACGACCCGCTCTCCGTTCACTTCGAGGTCCATGAAGAGGGCGCCTCCAAGTTGCCGCAGGGTAATCACACAGTTCTGCCCGTCGAGGACGATCGAGAACTGTTGCGCGGGGATGTTTTGCAAAGGAACTCTCTGCATGCTCAACCTCCGTTCTGCCCCGGCACGTTGGAGACCGAATAGGAACCGAACATGTCCCCCAAGAGGCTCTTCTGCCCCGTGTTCACCACGTCCGAAGACGTCGGGTTCTTTGGGGACCAAACGGCCGTTTGAGAGCGAATCGTCGCGTTTCGGATTTCCTGAAAGCGGCAGTCGACCGAAAGCGAATTTGCCCCATTCGTGCTGGAACGCGTGATGCTGTAAGAAATAAGCGCCATCCTCGAATAGACCCGAGCAGGCGTCACGATGGTGAACAGTTCCGTTCCGCTTCGAGCCGCCTCAATAGCCGAAAGCGCTTCCTGCTGCAAAGCAAAATCCCCATGGAAAAGGACGGACACGCCCACTTCGATCGGATTGGTGACCTTGTCGTAGGCGTAGATCTGTCCATTTTCCTGAGGCTCTGTCGGGACGGTCGCGGCCGAGTTGTCCTGGAAGTCGTCGAGGCCCGTGTAGTCGCAAATCTGGCGACCGTCGCTCTTGAGGATCCCCCACACGTCTTTTGATGTCATGGATTACCCCTTCTGAACGACGCCCGTCTGAGCGTTCACAAGCATGCGGTTCCGTTTGGCGAATGCAGAGTCCATCGATTTACCGACGGCCTCTCCGACCGCTTGCGGATCCGCCGACGTCTGGATGTTGTTTTCCACCGTGATCTGCATGTTGTTTTCGACGCCCTTGCTACCCTTCGAGGCTGATTGCGTCGTGATGACGCCGGCCGCGGCCGGGCCGGAAGTTGCGTTTCCGAAAATTGCCTGCAGCCCCGGCGGCAGTTCAACCTCAGAGCGCGGGACTTGGGAGGTCCCGTGAATCTCGTCTGCCGAGTAGAGCTGTCCGTCCTGTCCGACGAACTTTCCCCTCACGTAATCAAAGTAGCGGTAGGGTTTCTTGCCCTTCGCAGCAGACGCAGAGCTCTGCGGCGCTTCCGAGACTTTTTGCTCTGGCTCGTCGTCCCCGAAGCCGAAGAAGGATGCAACGGAATCCACGGCACTGCCGACCTTTTCCTTGATCTTTCCTCCGACGTCAAGGGCTGAGGAAACCCATTCTCCAACCTTGCCAAAAAACGCAAGAAAGGCCTCCCGCATCCACGCAAGCGCGTCGGATACGCCCGTGACGATCGCGTCCTTGACGGATTGTCCGAACGACACGACCGATGCAAGCGCTGAAGACAGAGCGTCACCGACCTTTTTCCCCAGGTTCGCAAAGAACTCTCCGATCGCGGCGAATCCTTCCTTTACGGCCTCAACGGCCTTTCCCATGTCGAAGGATTCCCAAAGGCGGGAAATACCGCGACCGAACCGCGTGACGATTTCGCCTGCCGTCTCGAAGACCGCGACGACCTTGTCCGGAATTCCTCCGAGGAACTCGAAGAAATCAAGGATCCCGTTCCGAACCGCAAGAATCTGTTTGTCGGTAAGACCCAGCCAGTGAAGGAGTCCCGCAAAGGCGCTTCCTTCGCCCTTCAGGAAGGCGAAGAGATCCTCAAAGACCGCCACGAGCGCGGTGACGGCTGCAATGACGGCAACCAAAGGATTCGCCAGGATGGCGGCCTTGAGCGCAGCAAACCCCTTCGCAACGAGAGCGACAATGCCCCCGCCCGACTTGAGCGTGGCAAAGAGTTGCGAGAACCCTCCTACGGCCCCAAGGACGCTTTTCAGGTAGGCGCCCCCGATCAGAGCCGCAACGGTCGCCAAGACCATTTTCACGGCACGACCATGCCGATTCAGAAAGGCCATCCCTTCGCCCAGCACATCAAGAACCGTGTTGACGACGGGAAGGACGGTGACGGCGAGCATGTTGCCGAGCGCCTGCACCTGATCCGTGAAGCGCCGCCAGAGAATGTTCATCTCCCGCGCACGCTCGGCCTGCTCCTTCGTCATGGCAACGCCTGCGTACGAAGCCGCCGCCTCGTCGGCAGTGTCCTTGAACTTCGTAAAGACGGCCGCAGCCTCTTGCGAGAGCCCCATGGACTGCAGGAAGTAGGAAGCCTGAGTGTCGTTCATCCCCTTGACGGATTCGCCAAGACGGAAGAATTCGTCCGCGGAACGGCCTTGTTCAACGGTCCACGATTCCAAAGCGCCCTTGAAGGCGTCGGCGCTTCCGCCCGCGTCACGGTTGGCCTTCGCCCAGGCGTCGATCTTCTCGACCGAAACACCCGTGCGTTCGCTCAAGATGGAGAGCTCCTCTCCCATCTGCGAGAGATTCGAGAGAATCTGTCCGCCTGCAAAGGCCGCAATGATCGGACCGAAGATCGTCCCAAAAATCTTTGCAGCGCCCCCTACGGACTTCTGCAGGTCGTCCATTGCGCGACCTACAACGCCCGTGATGCCTTGAGACGTCGTACCGATGTTCTTGACGGCTTTCGACGCGTCGGCCGCCGCAGACTCGATCGCCTCCCCTCCCTTTTCGAACGTGTCGGCGACCTTGTCCACCGAGATACCGGCACTCTCAAGATCTTTCCCGACTTGCGCCAGCGCTTGAGACGCCCTGTCGAGCCCGGCATCGAACTCGGTCGAGTCGAGGCCCAGTTCGACGAACAGGCTTTCGATTGCATTAGCCATTCGCAATTTCCTTCTTCAGGTTGTCATGTGCCAACCATTCGTGATACTGCCGAACCAACAGCACTTCGTAAGCCTGATAGGCCTCCTCAAGGGAGAGCGCATCCTTGAGGTCCGCACGAGTCGCCAGTCCCGCCGACATGAGGGCGCCGCACACCGGCGGGACATTCGCAAACGAGGCGATTCCCGTTACGCGTTCGCACTCGGCCCGGAAGCGAGCCCCGTTAGGGAGCCGAAGTCTTTTCCATCGGTAAAAAAACCGAAGTTCTCCTTCACGCTCTCAATGCGAAGACGCATGAGCGTCATCGGGCTTTCGATCACGGCGGCGGTCTTCTCGTTGAGTTGCGTAAGCTCCTCACCGTTGACGAGATAGACACAACCGAGAAGCTCGTCGAGAAGCGGCTTGGCGTCCTCGTATCGGACATGAAGAAGCGTCTCAACGATGGCCGTCTTATCGCCAGAAAAGAGTTTCGTAATATCCCCGCCGCGACCGCAGGCTAGCGACGCGCGGATGATCCAACTCTCCGCCTGATACGCCCCCATCTTTCGGATCGTGAACTTCCGCTGCGTCTTTCCGTCTTTCAGTTCAATCGTTCGAGCCATTAGAGCACCCGTTCAAAGTCAAACACCCAAGTGGTGGGCTGGATAGTGCGGGCGGCGGACGCCACGGGCGGCGCGCTCTTCAGAACACCCTTGATGAAGGTTCTGGTGATGCCGAGCGCGGGGAGCGTGGCAGTCAGCGTGCATTCGTACGGGCGGTTGTTTGAGTCCATCGAAGCGCGAAGGAATTCCAGAACGGAATAGGAAGGCGAAGCCGCTTCAAGGTTGATGGTCACACTCGTAATGTTCTTGATCACGCCCGCGACCATCTTCCCGTCCACGGAACGGCGGGTCTCCGCAATTTCGATCGCGTCCGAAGAGAAAACACCGTCGGCCGTGAAATGCTCAAGCGCAACGCCGGACGGGAACAGGTCCTCAACCGCGAGAATCAGCTCCGCATTTGCGGAGGTGACGTCAAAGTTTTCAGCCATGGATCAACTCCAAAAGAAAAGCCCCGAAGAATGTTCGGGGCTTGAAAAAGAAATACCAAATTCTTACTTGACAATATGTTTGCGAGCTTCGTGCATTCTCCTTGAATTTTCGGATCTTGTTACCCATTCGCAATTAGACGGTTCGTAATCTTTCGATGGATCTTTTCGATCTATCGTAAGACCCTTTTCATATCCGTGGCTTCGAGCCCATTTTGCAAATACCTCATAGTCATCCCATTCAGGACATACACGAATTCCCTTTTCCCCGTACCATTTGTAGCCAACACTAGTAGCTAATTCGCAACGATTGTGCATTGACCTAAACAAACGATATAGAGGTGTGTTGGCTTCTCCGTGTTTGATTTTTGCCTGAGTCGCATGCTCCAACCCAAGACAACCACACGATTTGCTGTGACCGCTTCTTAGATGAGCCGCCAGTACAATAACCTCCTTTCCGCAGTCGCAGAGGCACTGCCATCGTGTTTGACCAGTTGAAGAATTTTCTGCACGAGAGAGCACCGTTAAACGACCGAATTTTTCCCCAGTGAGATCTATGAGACGTTTGCTATGTCTTCCTTTTGATGAAGCTCCTACCCGTCTCTGAACCTCAGTGGCATAACATCCGCACGACTGGGTAAAACCACTTTTTAGCGATGAAGCCGCAACATCTACGGTGTTTCCGCAATCACACAGACAGTGCCAGTAAATCCTCCCTTTCTTCCTCTGTCCCAAATTTTGAACGAGTAGCCTGCCGAAACGTTTCCCAGTCAAATCATCCTTTATGGATCTTCGAATTTCATTCCTTAAACATCCACAAGATTTTGACCCCCCGTTCACAAGGACCCCAGCAGGCACATCTTTTCTATTTCCACAATCGCAAAGGCAATGCCACGCAACCCTTCCGTTTTGGTTTTCAGCCCGTTTTATTACCGTCCATCTTCCAAAACGTTTGCCTGTCAAATCCAAAAATATCCCCATAACATACCTCCAAATGCTACGGGGATATTATAACGTCCTTGCGAATCAAATAACGGTTATTACCTCCGTTTGGAGTTTTTGGATTCCGCCTGCGTAGCAATAGAAAATCGTCACGACGGGCGCCTCACGATCGGCACGCCCCGCAGCATCCGGAAGCGACACGCCGATCCAGTAGCCCTTCGAATAGAGGTCGTTGAGCACGTCATCGGACCCCGTCTCGTTGAGGATCTGCATGCGCTGAGACTCGTTAAGTTCGAGCCCCGTGTCAATGACGCCATTGTTGAGGCAGCGGTTGATCGGGTCCTGGCACCAAGCGCGGATGAAGGCCTCGCCACGCGCGTTGTAGGGCGCACGGTTGATGGACTGGAATCCTGCCATGCACGACGTCTGAATCGCACTACGCAGATAGATCGAACCGTAGAGAACGTCGATGAAGCCGTAGAGGTCGCTCGCGAGCGTGCCGCGGTTGAAGAGCGTGAACTGGTCGTTGCGGGTGGCAAAGTCGCCCGTGTAGTTGACGCGGATGGCATCGAGCGCGTCGGCAGCGCTTTCGTTCGTGATGCGCGGCGTGATACCGGACGCATTCTTGGCGAACCACGTCTTCATGCCCTGCGTACGGTTCCAGGCGATGGAAGCGCCCACGGCAAGCGCAAACGCAGCATCGCGCCAGTCACCGTAGAGAAAGGCGGTGCAGTTATAGAGTCCCACGAGCTGAGCGGCCTTCGTGCTCGCCTGCGTCAGCTGATTGAGCTGATTCTCGTCCTCCGACCAATCAAAGTAGCAGTAATCGTCACCCGTGGAGTCGGCCCAGGCCGCAAAAGCGGTTGCTTCTTCGAGTTCGGTTTCCCAAATCGTCGTGAAGCCGACCCAGTTTCGGGTGACCTCGCAGATGGCGTCCATCGTCTGCGTTTCGGTCTGAGCGTCGGCACCTTGAGAGAGAACTGCACCCGTTGCCTGCGTGAGACAGAGCATGGCGGCAAGATCCGTACCGCTGTCGCCCGCGGAGGCGTAGCCGATCGTGGACGTTTCACCCTCAGTGCTCGACGTAAAGGTGAAGGTGTTCGTATTCGAGTCGTACGACCCCGTGACGCCCGTGATCGCCGTAGCGACGATTTCGGCCACCTGAGAGAGCGACGTAGCTTCGGACAGGTCGACCGAGGTCGCCGTCTTATCCGAACCATCCACGGTGATCTTCAGCGCGCCGTCCGTGACAGCCTTCAGCGCCGCAAGATCCGCATCAAACGAGCCGCCGCGAATCCATGCGGCCGCGTCCTCATCGATGCGGCGTCCAACAACAAGCGTTCGGACCGGAGCCTGGGCGTTCGTCACCCCAGTGAAATACTGCTGAGCAAAGGCGGCTTCGTCAGACTCGGGACCGAAGAGTTCCGACACGGCCTCAGCCGTCGAAAACAGCATGGCAGGCGTCCCCGTCGGAAGCAAAGCGCTCTTCGTGAGAAGCAGCCCGTTCGTCTCGAGGTCGTTCCCGCCGCCCGCAATGACGCGGCTCGAGAGTGCCACAATGTGGCTTGCGGAAATACTCATCTTCGTTTTTCCTCATTTGAAGGTGGAAATCTCACGTCGACGTTGACGACATCTACCGTTGCGGCTTCAAACCCGTCGGCGTTGAGCGTCATTGCGTGCGTGTAGGTAAGGTGCACGTTCACCGTCCATCGGTGCACGTACTTTTCAGCATCCACCACGACCGTTGTGTTTCGCGGCGGATCGGCGTATAGGCTCGAGAGCCCGTACTTCTTGAAAAAGTCGACGCCCAACGGCGTTCTCACGACCGCGCTCACGCACTCAGCGCGCATGCGGGCCGCTTCCGGATCGTCGCTGTAGCTGTCGACCTGCAAAATCATTTCTTCGAGTTTGTAGATACGCGCGACATACCGACCATCGGCATCGTCCCACTCGTATCTCATGACCGGCGTTCCGTGCTCGACGTGCGAGACAATCGTGTTGACAACGTACTCGTTCGAGCCTTCTGGCAGAACCATGTCATTCGCATAGCCCCAAAAGATCGAATCCTCCGAAACCGGAGGATTCATGACGATCTTCTCGAAGTCCTTGATTGATTTGTAGACCCGTTCTGAGGAGTTCAGACTCGACTCCGTAACGGGCATTGAAAAAGGATTTACAGCCATTCAACCCCCTCGGGCGGTTTCACCTGCAGCGTAGCTCTCACGCTCACCCAACCGACGCCGGCGAAGTTCTCAATGACGGCGTTGACCATCCAGACAGTACCGTCCTCCTGAACGATGTAGTCGCCGCTCCGAGAAAGGGGGCGAAAGAGGCTTGCTGGTTGCAAGGCGGCGCCCTTCGGCGAGTAGAGGTAAATTTTTCTCGTGATCGTGTTCGCCCCCGCCATGTCCGCGTGGAAGAGAGCCGCGTCGTTCTCGCTCTGGATCTGCGCGCGAATGCCTGACAAGCGTTCGAAAGTCGGGACGGGCTTCCCGTCCTCATTCGGTCTCGAGCCCGTTGAGCGCAGAAGTTGCACGCTCACGTCCGGATGGACGGAAGTGATCGCTCCGCGCACGATGCCATGAAGATTCAGGCCCATTGCGACCTCCTCAAATCAAACCCCAGGCAATCAGACAACGGATTACGTAGCCGAGAACGAAAGCCACCCCGGAAATGGCAAGAACCGCCAGGCACAAGTACCAAACCCAACGGAACAACCTGGCGCAGAGCGGAAGATTCCTTTCTTCAGTCAGCATCATGTCCGAAAACCTCGTGAGGGCCACGTATAGACCCAAAGCTGTTAAAATTCCCTTCATAGCATTCCTCTCTTTCAACGAACGAATGCAACAAAGCCCGCGGAGACGCTAACTCTGCGGGCTTTACTTTTCATCTCAATTGAATTTAAGCTCCCCCAAGGGATAGCCTGTTGTGGTGAGCAACAGCTGATGGATCAGGCAGACCCTCGCTTCTGGAGCGACGGAGCGTCACCTGATCCTCTCTATTTTTGCTAGAACGAATTCAAAAACACCTTCTCGCTCTTTGACTTGTTCCTTTCGTCTCGTTAGACTGAAACGGAGGAGAAGGTGATGGGCGCTGAACCCGCACCAACGTCGACGCCACCCCCCCGCGTTTGGTCCGATGGGCAATGGGAACGTTCGGCATTCCTCTGCAAAGGGAGCGAGAAACGCTCCCTTTTTACTTTTTGACCAGAACTTCAACGAGTCCGTATTGAACCTGAAAAGCGGAATCCTGCGAGACGGGGTCGGCCTTTGAAATACCGTACTGGATGAAACCTGCTTTACGAGATGCACCTCTCAGTTTTTTCGAAACCAACTCCACTGTGAACGTCTCGCCATTCTCCGTTGTTACGAGACCGGTCGTATACACAACAGCCTCAACCGAATCTTTGTGCTTTAGATCCGGGACCTGGCGATAGGAGCCCGTTCAATAAACTTCCGCAATAAAGGGAAGCACTTTTGCTTTGTCGCTATTCATGTGCGACGCGAGCTCTCGGATCTGTGCTGGTCCCATTACGATGCGTTCGCAATCGTCCGGCATTCCTCCGGGATACCTTAACGACTCAATCACAGGCTTTAGATATTGCTGAGCGTACATGCGCACCTGAGCCGTGAACTTTTTCCCTGCAACCGCTTCAGTCGAGCAGAACGAACTGAAGGTCGGTAACTTGTCAGGCCCGACACTCGTACCTGCGCCCCCGACGACATCCCCGTCCTTGATCGCGATGACGCTTCCGTTCTTCGCTGTTCTGAAGTTCACGTCCTCTTCGTCGGCATCGAGCGCAAACCCACGGGCATAACGAAAGCCCGCACGGAAAGCGCGCCCCATCGCGTACGCCCTTCCGCATAGAAAAGCCAACTCGACGTTCATCAGACAACCTCGAAGGTAATGGAGTTAAGCAATGCCCCCGACAGCTGTAGCGGCTTGTCCGTCGCGGTGGCCGACGGAGTGGAGACCTTGTGACCGGCCGACTGCGCCTGCAAGAGCGCCAGCGTGAGGGGCGAGCGGCGCGGGAATTCCTCGTCGCTCGTGCCGCCTTTGATGATCGTCTGGCGAACGTCTTCGGCTGCCTTTTGTCCGACAAGCGTCAGCGCCTTCTCTGGGTCCCAATCCCTTTTGAGAGCGTTCTGAAGGATCTTCTTCCAGTTGTCGTGTTCCGCCAAGAAGGTTCCGCCAAGGAACGGTCTGGGTGGATTGACCAAGGCGATTCCCGGCTTAATTCCATTCTCAAAGTTTCTACCGAGCACCCAGTTCAGGAATGCGGCCTGTTTGACCGTCGTTCTCTGAACCCATCCGTATTCGACATAGACGGCGTATTGAGCAATCTCACTGTCGAAGATGCCGACGACGACCTTTTTCTTCCCGAATCCTTTGAGTTTATCGAGTTTCTTGAGCGGCTCAGAGCGTGTCTTGACGACCTTGATGCCCATGATCACCCCCACGGGTGGTAATTCGACTGACCGTAAAGGCGCCCGCCCATACGGTACTTGGCTGTGAGTGTCCAGTACGTTGAGCCGCAAGGAGTCTGATTCCACCACTGAGCAGTCTGAGAAGTGCTCTGAATGAGATCAAACCCCGTCGACACCGATCCTTCCGATGCGTTCGTGATGCGCCCCGGCTGATCCCCGCGCACCGACAGCGTCGCGAAGTGACAGAGAGCGTAGTAGAGGAGTGCCTTTCGCTCATTCTTCGGCGGCGTTGCGTCGGGATCGTAGGGAGCGAAGCTCTTTTCATCGGTGTTTCCGACGAATTCACAAACCTGCTCCCAAAATACCTCGAGCAATGCGTCGGATATCACGTCCTCGTTCAAGCCAGGAAACCAAGTTCGAAACTCCTCAAAGTCAAGCTCAACCGAGGCCATATCCGTCACTCCTTCTCAGCAGGTTCCACACCTTGTTCTTCAGGATTCACGGGTTCCACGCCCGTACGCATTTCTGCAATTTCGTCTCGTCTTGCCTTGAAATCCTTTTCACTCTTCATTTCCATGAGAAGCGGAGGCATACGCGTAAAAGCGCGCTCCCGGCCGTGCTTGCGCTTGATGTCTTCCCAGTCCTTCTTGGCAACAGCAACGAGCACGGCGTTGCCGGCTCCGAGAAGAACGCCCTTGGCCTTGCCACGAAGCGCATGATTGACGCCGGGGAAGGTGACCGTCTTCGTCCCGCCGTTTCCGTTGTCGACGTCGTCAAACTTGATGCCGAGCGGCATGCCGCATGCGATGTAGACCGTTTCGTCGGCGTTGCCGGAAACGTTCTTGGCAGGTTCCTCCGTCGTGTCGGTAACGATCTGCGTACCAACGGTCTTGGATTTGCGGGAAGTCTTGGAAATATTCGTTTTCGTTCGAGCCATGATGAAAAACCTTTGCGAAAGAGACAGGGAGAGCACCGAAGTACTCTCCCCTCGTACCAAAAACGGCCGCGGATGGCGGCCTTTTCTTTTCGGCCGATAAGGAGGGCGTCACACCCCCGTCATCGTTGCAACCAGCGAAGGACGACGAATCACGCACCCCCACGTTCCCGCGGTCGCCTTCTGCTCGAAACTGGAGAGCTTCGGGATGAGACGACCGAGCTGGAAGGCGCGGGAGAAAGCGCAGAAGCCGGTCTGATCGTCATAGAGATCAATCACGGTCATGTAGAGCATTTCGCCCGCATCGGTGGAAAGTTCAGGAAGCTGAACGATCTTGATGTTCGGGTAGTTCTCCTCGAGCATGACCTTGGCCGTCTTCCCAAACTGGTTCGGCTGAGTGAGGTAGCCGATCATCTTGTTCGAGATACCCAGGACAATCGGAGCGTTCACCTCGAGATGACCGCCGTTATTGGCCGACAGTTCCTGCCAGAGCTTATTGACGTCATTGAAAACGAGCGTAGCGGCATTGTTCGGATCTGCGGCGATCTTGTCGGCCCACGTGGACTTCGTATTCACCGTGATCGGCGCAATCGTGGCGGGGAGATTCGGATCATTGAGCATCCCGTAGATCTCCATACCCTCTACGCCGTAGAGCTGGAACTTGTTTTCCGCACGGGCGATGATCTGTGCCGCAGCGTTCTGCTTTCGAGCGGCGAGATTGACCTTGGCAATCGTCATCTTCTCGCTTTCAAGATCTCCATATTTGAGCGTGGTCTGATAGCGGAAGTTCTGACGAACGGGAAAGTCGTAGTTCACGTCGCTCTGAACACCGTCGCCGAAATCATTGTAGGGACCGACCTGACCGGTGATTTCTTCGACCTGGAAGTTCGCATAGTCGTCAGTCCATTCGCCGACCTTCGACTTCGTGAAGAACTGCGTGGCATTGGTGACAGCGAAGAGAATGTCGATGATGCGGGGGTCGAGGTAGGTGTACAGCGCAGCGGGCGCTCCTACGTTGGCCTGCGTGCTCATGGCCGCGTCCATTGCAAGCTTTCGGGGGTTCACGTCAGTGAGCACGATTCGACCGTCGATCACCTTGTGAGGCATAAAGCCGACAGCGGAGACAGCACCGATACCGAGCTCCTTGGCTTTGAGAAAATCAGTTTCCATAAATCAAAAACGGCCTTGGTTTCCCAAAGCCGTCTCGCTGAAAAATTGCTGAAAAAGTCTTCTTTCGATCGGTTCGTCATCAACCGCCGACACCGCCACCGGTCGCCGGAGTGATAGAAAGGCCGAAGTTTTCGTAGATCACGATGTCGCCCGTAGCAACTTCCTCGACACCGCGCGGGAGACGAACCACCCAACCCGTGTCATTGGTTGCGCCGGCAGCGCCGTACGTAATGGCGCCCGTAGTCGGATCGCAGAGAACGGACTGCCCTTCCGTAGCTGCGGCGGCCGCAACAGCGTAGAACTGGCCTCGAATCGCAATCGGAACTCCGGTGCCAAGCGGGTAGACATTCGACGCAGAAATGAGCGGAGACGAAAGAACGCCGGAGAGATTGCGCTCGACAAAGCCAAGTACCTTGGCCCCGGCAGAGCCCTTCTTCGACGCCTGATTCATCGTGGCGGGCCCGCCCGCGTCTTCTTCGATCGCCACGGCAAAAGCGAAACCACCCGCCTCCACCGTACCGTCGGAAACGTAATTGAAGGCCGTGTAGACAGCCTGGCCGGGGTTGACTTCCAGCCCGGGCGTAGCAATCGCCGGATCGGTGTTTACAACTTTCTGAAAAGCCATGATCAAACTCCCTTATGAATCTTCGCGAGCTTCTTGCTCAGCTCCGAATCGGTTTTAATGGCGGAATCCTGAGCAATAGCGCGGGCGCTCTTCTTGCGGCCGGCCATGAAGGCTCGGTAAGCGGCTTGGGCAGACTTCGGGCTCATCCCCTTAGTGTTCACCCCTTCCTGACGAAGGGCGGCCATGTAGACGGCCTCGGCGCTGTCAAAGGCATCGAAGCGAACCTTGCCGAGCGTCTTCTTGCACTCGTCGATCGCACCGAATCGCGCCGCAATGCGCTTTTCAACGGCCTTCATGGCGGCGTCCTGCCCCATGGCAGGCGAAACGGCAGGAGCCTCTTCTTCGCTGTCCTGAGCGGAACCTTCAGCCTCTTCCTGTTTCGCCTGGTGCTGCATGCCGGCCTGCATGCCGGCAGCGAAGGCCTTCTTTTCCTCGGGCGAAGCATTGTCTAGGCCGCAGGATTCAAGTGCATCCTGGAGGAGATTCTCATCTTCGTCCTGGGGCAGATCCTCACCGTCGTCCGCGGCCCCCTGTGCGGCGGCCAGATCCTCGAGCGTCAGCCCCTTTGCAGCGAGGTCGGCAAGCACGGCCTTGGCAATGGCAACTTTGTCTTCGCCATCGTCTTCGGCAGGATTGTCGACCACATCCCCCTCACCGTCTTCCGTGTGGAGGTCGGTGAGCTGTTCGGCCGCGTCCTTGATTTTCTCAGCGAGCGCGACTTCCTTTTCTTCCACTACGGGATTGTCGTCTCCCGCAAGCTTCTTGTCGTCTTCCATCTTGATGTCTTCCATTTGATGGTCTTCCACCAACACGTCGCGCCCTGCGCGCCCCAGCTCCACAAGCGCGACATGGTTGGCGGAAATGTCGCGCATCACAAAGTCGTAATCTTTGCCGTCGGGCGCAGTGCCCGCGGTGAAGTCGGGTGTATATCTGTAGGCGAGGCTCAGTTCTCGCATCGAGCCGTCTTGAATCCGGTCGATGGCCTTCCGAACCGTAAAGTGCAGAGAGTTGTCCAGATACGGATCCCGAAAAGCTCCGTCCGTACCCGTCGTTCCGATCCGCGTGAGCAACTGCGGATCATCAGCGTAGTCGGGGTGATGCTCAAGCTGAATCGGAATTGCGTTGACGGATTTCACCGTCTCTGGTTTCGCTAATTCTTCGGGAGGGCAGTAGCCGAAGTAGACCTTCATTGGGTCCAGGCGAAGCCGCTCCCATCCGGGGATTTCAGAACCTCGATACGGCCGCACCTGCGCTTTCGTTAGATGCGACACAGAAACGTGCATGTTCCCGTTGTCATCAAAAGTTCTCACGCTCCCCTCGGCGTCCATCGCCATGGGAAAGTTCATCGGTTACTCCAAAAGTTCTGGTGGCAAAACAGACCTGTACACGCAACGGCAGAACGGACACTCTCCCGGGACCACCTTCTTTCCTACGTCGCTGTCGTAGAGCCCCTCGCTGAGCTTGAATCGCTTCCCGTTCATTGCCATGTGAGTCTTTCGAGACGTGTAGCGCCCCGGAACGTGCACCCAGATGCCCTCGGTAATGCCGAGCTCTTCGGCATTGGCCCGCTGCACCGCCTGGTGCACCTTGATCGATTGGTCGAGTGCGACGCGCTTGGCACGAGCCAGAGAGAAGCCCTTCGACGCTCTCAGCGCTCGCTCGATGTCGGAGAGTGTTCCTCCGCTCGTGACGCCTTGTGTGATCACGCCGCGCACGCGCTCCAGATCCTCCGCAGCCATGCGGGTGATGAGCCCCGTCATGTCGTCGACGATTCCAGGCAACTGCTCGGCCGCCTTCGGAGACATGTATAGCCCGTTGATGACGGGAATGTTCCATTTCTTTCGAATCGCCGTCGGCGAGATGCCCGCATCGGTCAGCGCCTTACGCTGGCTCGACGTGACGGAACGCGCCGCCGAGCGGACAAACCATCTGGAGACTTCCTTTGCGTTCTCCCCCTGCTTGATGAGGATTCGAGAAAGGAAACTGCGGATTGTCGTGGAAACGTTCTTGTCAACTACCTCGGGGGAGACACCGGGGCGAAGTTTCATGGTGCGTCCTAGAAGCTTGCCCATATCGAGTTCAAACCCAAAGAAAGAAGCATCCTGCGCCATGTCTTCCGACGTTTCGACCAAGATTCCTTCGTTGATCAAGCCCTCGACGATGGCCTTTATCGCCTCCGTTTCCGATGCTTCGAAGAAGGCAGCGAGTTTCTTTTCGAACTTCGCCTTGGATCCCGCGTTCGGCTCAATTGCTCGTATCGTCTTCGCTTTCATCTCAGCCAAGTCCCTGCAGGATTTGCTTCATTTCGTCGGGTGGATTACTTTGCGGAGTTTCCTCTTTCTGAGGCGCCTGTTGCGCCCCCAACCCACCCAAGTCGAAACCGGCCATGTCCTCGGGTTCCACGTCGGGCGCACCGTCACTCAAAAAGCCCAGCCTCATGGACGGGTCTTCTTTTGCGGCCTGGCGGACTTCTTCAGCACTGATGGCCTGCAGCTGTGCCAACTGAGCCAACATTCCGGCACGCGCCTGAGCCGTACCCGCCATCGTTTGTTCGTTGTCGACACCCAACTCACAGAACTCGAAGTTGATCGTCTCGTCGATCCGACCGAACTCAACCAACTGAATTGCCTTGAGGCACTTCATGATCGCTTCGCGACGAAGTTCTTGCTTCGACTTGATGTGATCGTAGTAATTGCGGATATCGCTCTCTCCGGTCGAGTTGAAACCGCTCGGAGATATTCCCAGGAGCTTCACGGCAGGCGTTCGATTGATCGCTGCGATCATCTCCAAGGACTGACGAACCACGTCGGTCGTTCCCGCAATGGACGTCTGCACGTTCGAAACCGCCTCCTGTTCCTTGTTGCACACAAAGACCGAGTTATTGTCGCGGTATCGTTGCAGGGCACGCATTCGGATGTCGAAGAGACGCACACCGTCGGGCGTGTTGAAGATCGCGTCCGTGTCCGTCTGAAAGACCAAGAGTGAGATCTTCCGCAGGAGATCTGCGGCGTACACGCGGCACTGATTCCAGTGCAGAACATAGTCCCAAAGGATTTGAGCTTGTGGAATGCCAAGGAAGTTGTATGCGGGCTTCAGAAGCGTCGGAACCGGATTGTCGAATAATGGGATCAACCGCGATGCGTGCACGCGCCGCCCGAGCACCCACCACCACCTCGGCTGCATGTAGTCGCGCTTGAGAGGATTGTCGGTGTTGTAGTCGCCAGGCGTAACGTTCACGGGGTCCACGACGATGAAGCGCAGCGGAATACCCTTCTGAAGTTCGGCGGACAAGTTTGTGATCCGAAGCGGCAGGCGCAAATCTTCCGAACCGGTGTCAATGAACACGAAAGCGCCGCCCATGTAGCCCGTCATCGTTGCGGCTTCATGGAAAACCTCACGAAGCTTGTATTTCACTTCCTGAACGTCTTGCAACTTCGCCACAGTCTCGGCACGGTCGTCACCTCCGGTGACGTCAATCCACTTTCTGGTGATGTCGTCTGCCACCGTTTGCACGCAAGCTCGGATCATACCGTTCTGAGCAATCTGCTGAAGAGCGCCGTACCCGATGAAAGAGGTGATGGGGAACTGCCCCATTTCGAAGGCATGCTGCTGGAGGCTGTCGTAAATAGCCGAGAATCCCCCCATTGCCCCAAACGCACTATCGAGAGCCAGGCGCTCTTTGGCAGGCGCTCCAAGCGTGACCGGAAGGCTGAAATGCCGCCTAACGTCTTCGACGGACTCAATGGCATCCATCGTTCGAGGCGGAATGTAAAGCTGAACATCCACGTCCTCGAGCATCGCGAGTTGCCGCTCAATGTTCTTGCGACGCTCTGCGGCGGCAAGAGCTTCAGCCTGCGCCTTCGTCTTTCTCTTTGACTTCTTTGCCATTGCACAACCACTTCAAAAAACGTCGCTTAACTAGTAACCAACTGATCCGATCGACAAGTTCGACAAGGCTCTTGAGCGCTGAGAAAATGCACAACGCCGATAAGCTTCCGACACCGATGAGGCAGAACCAAATAAACGTCTCGGCCTGCCACGTCAAATCCGTTGCTTGCATGAGGTCCGAGTCCAAAAATCCAAGTAAAATGTCTTTCATGGTCTGAAGGTCCTTGCTTCAGTCATCAAAGCCCCGGATGCTTCCAACATCGCGGGGCTTGTCTTTTTCACCTACCGACCAAGCAGATAGGCTAGGTTTGTCGGGTCGATCTTCAGGCCTCCCGATTTCGAGAGATCCGTGAGCGCCTGAGACATCGAGTCGACGCAGTCGTCATGAGCGCCTGCGGGGAACTCGAGCAACTCGGGCACAAATTCTTTTTCGACCCATGGGAAGCGGTCCTTCGGCGGCAGAAAGACGTTCTTTGCCTCCCACAGTGTTGTTACCGCCGACGCTCGCGCCTCTTTTGATTCTTTCGGGGTGATCGGAATGATTCCGCTCACCTTCCTCTTGAGCGTTGAAATGATGGCGCTGCCGTTGGCCTTGTCTTCGACGAGCTTGCGCGTGACGCGCGGCCACTTTTGCGAGGCCGCCACGAACTGCTCGAGCGTCTTTACGAAGTCCCAACGCCCACGGAACTGATCGCAAAGGTAGAACGAACCGCCCTTGCGCCCCCAGACCTGTCCGACGACGAAGTCGGACGTTTTGGAGTCCTTGAAGGTCATGTCCCATGAAATCACCATGGCGTCGAAGCTCTTGGGCAACTCTGTCCAGTACTGGATCCATTCGACCTTGAAAAGCCCGCCGCCTCGAGGCACGGGACGTTGTTGAAATTGCCCGGCCGTCGCGTAGGACCCCATGGTCTTTTCCATCTCTCGAACCTGTTCCTCAGAGAAACGTTCGGGGAAAAGTAGTTCGCCTTCGACCGTTCGCGGATCCTCAAAGCCGATCGAGGTGCGGCACTTGCGTGAGGACTCGAAGCGCATCGGGAGCATGAGATGTTCGTATCCCAGATCGCGGGCGAGAATCACGCCCGACGTGTCGCGCTCGTGCAAACGCTGCATGATCACGACAATGGCGGAATCCGCGTTGTTGATTCGGCTCGGCACAGCTTCCAAGAAGGTCTGCTCGGCTGCATCCAGTGCGGGGACTGAAAAGGCGTCGTCCACCGATAACGGGTCGTCGATGATGATTCGGTCGCCTCGTGAACCCGTCAACGACTTGAACGACATGGACTCGCGAAAGCCCGTCGAAGTGTTTTCGAACTTCGTCTTGGCGTTCTGATCACCTGTCAGGATCACGGGCCAACGCTCTTGAAACCAATCCGACTGGATGAGCCGACGACACTTCATGTTGTCTCGAATCGCAAGCGGCTCTTTGTGGGCTGTCGTCAAGTAACGCAAGTGCGGACATCCGCACGGTCCCCACTCCCAAGCAGGAAAGAAGACGCCCGTGAGGAGAGACTTCATCATGCCCGGCGGCACGTTCATGAGGAGACGCTTGATCTCTCCGCGATGCACGGCCTCAAGGTGAGCGCACATCGCGTCGAGCGCCCAACCCCAGGCAATCGGCGTAGCCGGCTCCAGGACTGACCAGGCCATTTTGCAGAACTCGGCCAGGCTTCTCTTTGCGATTTCGCGGTCGAGCTCAACGAGTGTCGGAAGTCGATCCATAAAGCATTTCTCGAACAGCCTTCAGTTTTTCCAAATCCACTCCCGAGAGATCCGGGGAAGTAGTGACCTTCACTGCCCCGCCATCTCCACCGGTCAGTGCCACGCGCTTGCGGTCTCCGTAGCGGGAATCGTCGCGCTGCGCTGCCTCTCGAGCATCCTCTTGCATCGATGCGCGAATTGCCTCCACAACGCCTTTCGGAAAGGGTTCGCCCGTCTCAAGACGGTGCAGTGCTTCCTCGTAGAGCTTGTCCGACTTTTCCATGCGACGGTCGTTGTAGAGATCTGCCGACGCGGCACGGGCATGTTTCGCACGGAGGCAGAAGTCCGGTCTCTCATCCTTCCAACGTTTGATGGTGCGAATCGAGGGCATCCCGTCCATCTGAGCAATCTTTCTCTCGGACAGGCCGGACTCGATCAGGTCGATGATGCTGTCCTCCAGCTCCTTTGAGTAGATAGACGGACGCCCCATTTCCTTCCTCCTCCTGTTTTTTTGCGCTCAGGGAAATCGGAGATTCTGCGCCATCGGGGCGTACAAAGCCCCCAGAACGAAAAAGCCCCGCATTTCTGCGAGGCTTACATTTCTTCCGGGCACGCCAAGGGAGCCACCTTTGGCTCCCCTACACAGACCGCTCCGAAGAACGCTGGACGTTGCTCAATTGTTGCTTTGGATCCTATCACGTTCCTCCATTCTTTGCAAGAAGTTTTGAACGATGTGACGGATTCTTTTCACGGATCGGACAAACTCCCGCTCAGACACGCGATGCGTTCGAAGAAGCTTGTGGATCGGCGTGTGCGGAGATGTGTAGAGGTCAACGAAGATCCTTCTGTCCCGTCGATCTCGTAGCGTATCGTACGGCGTGGACAAAATCGCCTCGTTGATAATCATCGCGTCCTTTTCGTCGACGACAACCGTGTGTCTTTCTCGCGCACGTTGCTCAGCCTCCTCTTTCGTGATCCCTTCTTCAATGATCCGAAAGAGAGGAGACGTTCCACGTCTTTCGGTTGGGTCACCCGCCCATCGTCCCCAGTTCTCGAGACGTCCCTCAAGCACGGGATCGTTATCGCCCCAGTCCATTCCGATGCTCCTTTTCCCAAGCGTCACGGCAGTCGGCGCAGCACCACCGACGCGCCTTTCGAATCCCTTCTTCCGTCGGCTCGATCTCCTCGATCACCTCCTCACACCACAGACAGAGGGAGGCGATCTTCGGGCGCGGTCCCTCTGGCTTTCGGCTGTGAAAAAGATCCTCCTCGTGCATCCACTGCGCGGCCTTTTCCGCGCGATCAGCGTCATCCATAGGTTTTCTCCTCGATGATTACGCGCACACCGTCTGTCTCGGCGTAGCGCTTTGTTGCGTAGACGGCGACGACCTGTGAGTCGTCCAGGAATGCGACTCCGTTGCATCCGTCGAGAACGGCCTTCAAGTAGTTGTCGATGTCGGGCCTGCCGGGGACGATGAACCCCTCCAGTGCGTTTTTCGTCTTGACCTTGCTCCATGACTTCGGCGGCTTCACAGCCACCTCCACGGAAACACGCTGTGGGAGCGTGCTCGGCAGCTTGCCCTTCATCGCCTTTCGGCACTCCCAGGCGACTGCCGCCTCGTAGGCGCGCGTCTTTTCGGGCGTGAAGGTGTTCCCGCTACGTGTGAAGCGGGGACGCCCCTTTCCAACAGGCTTCCCAGGCACAAAGAACTGGATCATTTGACGCTCCTCTTGCTGAAAATGTCCGTGGATCCGTCGATGGCAAAAGCCTCGATCTTCGACAGCGGACACTTAATGAGCGCCTTTCCCTTCTTTTTCAGGAGCGACCGAACGATTCCCTGGCCGTCGTGCACGCCGTAAAAGAAAGCGTAGGCTTTGCCGCTTCTCTTGAAGAGGAATCGCATGTCCGCGGGCGGATAGGTTCGCGGCTCGAAGGGATCGACCGACTTCCACTCGAGTTTCTTCTTCACATCCTTCGTCTTTTCCTTCGTCGTCATTAGAAATTTCCTCCCTGTCGGTTTCGTCTTGTCGTTGAATTTGGATCCGTGGGATGATCAAAGAGCCAGACCAAGGCACCCCTTCACACCCCACGGAGAAAAACTCATGAATCCACTGGATCTCGTAAAACGCGCCATCCTTGAGCATCGAGTTCTTGCTCATTCGGCGGATTGTCAACAGCTATTTGCACCGCTCTCCTTGATTCCGGCACCGCCGTCTCAGGAGCCAACGGAAGTTGCAGGAGCAGTCGTAAGCATTTCCATCGAGCTGAAAGCCGGGATGGTTGTGAGCTTCCGCCAAATAGAATTTCGTCCCATTGACTCCTTCGCGGATTGGAGGCTCGGTCCCACATTGCCCGGAAACATTCCTTTCTCCAAACGAGACGCCGAGCGCATGCGCGAAAGAGGCGTCCTTCTGCCAGTTCCGTGATTCCGCAAGTGCAACGACCAGGGACGGCATTAAGGGCCGCACACCCAATTTGGTGGGGAAGCGTGCGCTCGGAGCCGTCCCACCCAAAACGGAGCAGCCTGACGTACCAGTAGCGCTCCTCGTTGTCGAAACCGACCGGCCAAAGCACATCCGAATCGCTGATCATTCGAGCGCGCTTGGCGAACGCTCTGCGCACTGCCAGCCTTGCGCACCAAGGTAGGGTTTTGTCCATGCGCGGGTCGGTGCCGAAAACTGCGCCCTTCCGCCTCAGGAAGCGCTTGAAACAATCAGCAGTTTTCATGCCTGGGCCTTTTCCTCGAAGATTCGCTTCATCTGGCGCTCCATCTTGCGATTCCGAGAGACTTCGACCCAAACGACGATCCCCAGGAGGTACTTGATCTGGTCGATCATGTTTTCCACGTCGCCGAGCTCCTCTGCGAGGTGGTCCCGCTCAATGGTTGGGCTCGTTCCGGAAACCTTCGCAGCCAAGCATGCGGCCTCGAATGCGTCGACCGCCTCAATCGCCTCGACGAGCTCTTCGCGAAGCTTCTTGAGCTGGTGATCAACGCCGTAATGTCGAGCGACGGTCATGCACTGGATGGTGAGCTCCTTCGCGGCCTGGGCGCGCATCAGACACGTTCTTTCTGCCTGCTTGTGCAATTCGAGATCTTTTTCGTTCATCGTTACCTCTCTGTTGTTGGGTTTCCCCTCCGTGCGAAGATTGAGGTGTCCTACTTCCATCAATCAGCCCACAGAGGAGAAAATGCTTAAAACAATCACAGCTGTTCTCGCTACCATCCTTTTCGTCATGAATGCCTTCATCCGGCTAGTCGACCGAATGAAGGAGCGAGATCTTCTTCACGAAGAAATTTCCGTTTTCGAGGCAGAAGACGGAGTTGACGTCTTCGTGAAACCATCGGCTCCCATCACCTTCACGATTGCCATCCTTCGCGGCTTCCGCCCGCGCATCGTGTTTTTGCGCAAGTCCTTCGAGAACGTCTCATCGTTCAGAATCACCTCCAGACGTCTGACTTCTAGCCGCAATTTGCGGATTTCCTTCCTTGTCCAGTCGAGAAACAAGCGGTCTCTAATCACGCTGCCCGTCACGGCGATCAACAACCCCAAGTAAACGATTTCGGAGATGTCGCTCATCACTCATCCCCCAGCTTCGGAGGGGCATCGAACCCCGGCCTTACTTCCAAGGCACGGATCCTTTTTTCGTACCTCTCCATCCTCTTCAGGGTTATGTCTTTCCAGAGGTTCAATTCCCGCCTGAAGCTATCTTCGACTTCACGTCGTTCCTCTTCTCTGCGCGAAACGACTACGCGAATGGCGTATCCCATAACGACTCCAAGCAAAACCAAAAATATTCTTTGCGCTGTCACTTCCATCGCCTTTTTCCTTTCAAGGTCCAAAGCACTCTTCCAAGGTCTTCGGCTTCTTCGTCCGGCGATCCTCCCAAGAGAAGTGAACGCCGTATGACGATCCGACGATTCGACTCGTAAGTCGCGCATCAAGACATCGAACGAGTTCCGCACCGTCGAGATTTGTCGTGAAGACGGTCGGAAGCTTGTTTGCCAACCGTCCGTCGATGATTTGCTGGAGACGCTTCTGCTCAGCAGGGCTCCATGTCTGGACGCCGATGTCATCGAGCACTAGACAAGACACTCGACTGAGCGCAGCGATGAAAGTCGACGTCGCGAAGTCATGCGGACCATTGATGAGGTCAAAGAGATCCGCGACACGGAAGAAGACCCCGGGGCAGCCCTGCTTCTTGAGCTCTGTGAGACATGCCGTTGCGAGGTGCGTCTTTCCAGTCCCGGCAGATCCGTAGAGGAGAAGGCCAATCTCGGCGTTTTTTCCGCTCATCACGCGAGTCATCAACCTCGTGGCGAAGCGTTCGCAAGCGACTTTTGCCTTCGTTTTTTCTTTCATCTTTCCGCCAGAGACATCAAAAGTGTCGAAGGTCCCATATGTCGGCTCGAAAACCTCATTGCCCTGGAGGAGCTTTCGGATGTGAGCTTTGACGCGACGGAAGCGATCCTTTCGATCGTCTTCTGCCTTTTTCGCTGCGGTGGCTTCTCGTGCGCACTCTGGACACTCAGGCACAGCGTCAGAGCCCTTGAGCACGCGGCCGACGAATTCTCCGTGTTTGGGGCATTGGAAGGTCCTTTGCTCAAAATCGCCAAAAGCACCCGCGTACTTCGCTTTGAGCCAGTCGGGAATTTGATTTTGCGTAGCTTCAGTCATACAGGTCTGGTTGGTTGAAGAGTTCTGCCATGGTGTCGTAGTTCATGTCCGAGAGCGGTTTCGGACGGTTTGAGGGGTATCTGCCGCCTCCGTTTCCTCCCCGCTGTGCAGCCTTCTTGAGCGCGTTGCCCATCCAGTTGCGGAAAGCCTGGTCCCACTTCGCATTACGTACGTCCTTCGCGATCATCCATCCGACAAATTTCTCGAACTCGTGCGAGGCGTCGATCGTGGGGTAGTTCTCGGCTGCCCACTCCTTGAGGTTTTCAGGGATGGGGGTACCGGGCTCCCACGGACATGGCGTCTGCGGCATGCGTCGCGACTTCTTGGCCTTTGGCTTTTCCTTCTCAGTCGGTTTTTCGACTTCAGGTGTGAGCTCCAGCTCGTCGCTCGCGGGAGCGAGCGGCGACATAGAACCTTGTTCAATTCCTTGTTCCTTTCCTTGTTCTATTCCTTGTTCGGCTGTCGTTTTCGACAGGGGTCCCCTTGCGTTTTCGACAGGGGTCCCCTGTCCTTTTCGACAGGGGAGGGCTGACGTTTCTGCAAGGGGTGTCGTTTCGTTAACCCCTTGCGTTTTCGACAGGGGTTGCACTTCAGACAGGGGGTTTGCAGGGATTGCGTCAAGGCACAACCTGAACCGACGAACACCTCCAGGAGGCTGAGTGCTCAAAACAATCCTTCGTTCTTCGAGCGACCTGAGCGACTGACGAACGACACGGGGGGACTTCCGAGCGATCTTTGCGATAGTGGCGGTCGACGGGAAACAATCTCCCGTTTTGTCGTTCAAGCAGTGAGCAAGAGCGAGGAGGACGCAAAATTCTCCCGGCTCTTCAATGCCTGACTTGATCACTAGATCTACTGCTTCGAAGCTCATTCCTGTCGCTCCTCTTTCCCGCCGTTACGACTCCGTTGCCGCTCCACGGAAGGAGCGAGTACCTTGGAGACATGGGCCAATTCGGTTGCGTAGGCGTCCATTGCGAGCAAGACGACGTCCTGCCGCGTGACGCCGAACGCAGCCGAGATGAGGTCGAACTTTTCGACTAGGTCGCGCGGTGCCTTGATGCGCACGTCGATGTCTCCTTTCCGGAGTTCCGGGCGAATGAACATCACTGAGCCTCAACGCTCTTGTCCGTCTGATCAGTCAGCGGAGGAAAGCGCTTCCAAGCCTGTAGCTCAGGAAAGCGAAAGCGCAGATCGTTCTCTCGTACCAGTCCGAGACCACGTTTCACCCAAAGAGTCACGGACGGCTGTTTGATGCCAACGAGACGGGCCGCACGGCATGGACCGCCAAGTTCAGAGACAACTGCCCTGGCAAGCTCCATTGATCGGTGACGTGAAATTTCGTTGTTCATAGCAATCCTCATGTAAATGCAAGCCAAATAATAGCAGACGCTATCCACAAGAGCAAGCCAGAGCTAAAACTAACTGACATAGGATTAGCTATCATGAATACTCTTTCCGAACGCATTCGTTGGTTGATTCAACACTTCAACCTGTCTCAAACGAGCTTGGCGCGCCTTGCCGGTGTGACTCAGCCCTCGGTCGCGAATTGGGTCAACGGGCGCACGAGATTTCTGAAGTCAGAGCCTGCGATAAAGATTTGCCAGGAACTCCCTGTAGCGATGGATTGGCTTGTCAATGGAAATGGAGAGCCGCTTGTCTCGGACCAAGGCTCACAGCCGAAGGCCCCGAGCAATGTGGAGCCGGTGCGCAGCCACATGAAGAGGATTCCGGTCTTGTCCTACGTTCAGGCAGGAACGCCGACGGGAGTCGGCCAGATCCAGGCGCGCCAGACCGCCTTCGACAACGGGGATTTCATCTGGGTCGACGAAGAGTTGCCGGACGAGTGCTTTGCACTGAAGGTGACGGGCTCCTCTATGGAGCCGGACTTCTACGAAAAAGATGTGATCGTCATCGACCCGACGATCACGCCGTGCCCCGGCGACTTCGTTGTCGCCACTCGACTGAGCAAGAAGACGGACGAGTTGGAAACGACCTTCAAGAAGTACCGACCACGCGGGTATGACACATACGGGAATGAGATCTTCGAGCTCATCCCGTTAAACATCGACTATCCGACATATAACTCAGGAATTGACGACCTCAAGATCGTCGGCGTACTGGTCGAACATCGTCGCTCATATCGACGTCGTAAATAAAAGGTAGACAAAGAATGCAAATTAACAATTTCGGCACTTCAACAGTTCCTGCGAATATTGGTGAGATCATCCAATATTTGAGCGAATTCAAGCCAGCTGTTTGTGATTTTTGCGGAAATGACAAATGGACTGTAATGCTTAATACGCAAGGTCTCCCTACGGTTGTCGACCATAATCAATACAACATCATCAAAGACGGAGAAGTATTCCTGTACATGCTTTTCGGAGGCGCTCTGACAGAAAAGTGCATCCTCGTCCGTTGCCAGAAGTGTGGACAGGTGAAACTCTTTTCATACAGTATGCTGATGGACTGGGTTGTAAAACACAGAAAAGAATTGGAGGGGAAGAATGAGTGATAAAGGTGATAAGATAACCGCATCACAAACAACGGACACCTTCAATGAAAAGATTATGGATCACTCTGAACGTCTCGCAAGACTAGAAGAGCGCTCAACGCATCTTGCAACAAAGGAGGGTCTGGCAGAGCTAAAAACCACGACAAAAGAGGGAATTGCATCTCTTAAGCTAGATACGCAAAAATCTCTGGAAGAGCTAAAAATTTCTACGAAAGAAGAACTTGCTTCTCTTAGGTTAGATACACAGAAATCCCTGAACGCCCTATCCAAAGAACTCAACCATCAAACTAAGTGGTTCATCGGCGTTCTTCTGACTTCTCTTACGATCGTGACTGGCATCCTCTCCGCCGTAATAGCCTTCTTCTCACCGTAAACACAAACCCGTCAACCCAAACAGCCCGCCGCGCGCGGGCTTTTCTTTCGCCCATGCACATAGCACTTGCAAAGATAATTGCTCTCGCTATTGACTTCGTTCATTGCGTCTGCTATATTTTCGCCTATAGCAGCCCCCTGGAGCCGCCTTCTGGCGGCATGGGGGACGGTTGCGGCGCCGAAAGCCGAAAGTGCGGATGAGCCCGGATCGAGGTTTGGGACCCTCGAAATTACCTCTCGGAAGGGAGGGAAGCTCCAACGGCCAGTAAAGCCGGAAAAGCAGGGCGCCGACGTCAGTCGCAAGACTGGAAGCCACGATGGCCCTGAGCGTGGGTGGCCTAGGGAACCGAGAGGTTCCCTTGAAGGCTCTGTCTTCCCTTTCGGTCATTTTGGGCGGGCGGGGCCTTCAAAGGAACCTTTTCACGGAGAAAACAGCATGGAAACGAAAGAAACTTCCCTTCCATCGTGGGTCATGATGGCGATCTGGGTAACAGTTACGAAAGCCGTTGAGAACGGACACCAAGACCCACTCTTCTTGACAGATCAGCTACTCAAGTCAGCCGAGTTTCTTGGAATCACTGAGGATTCTTCTGTTCTTCTTCGGACTGATGAAGCTTCTCGCGAGCAGACAACCCCTGTTCAATCACATCCAGAGCATCCTTGATCGTCAGAAAATTCCGGAGAACCTGATTTCTGAACGTTTTCGGATCAAGACCAGTGTTGATTGGAACAGGGACGAGTTTCAGGGACGGAGCCATGATCTTCAAGATTTCGAAGGCTTCTTGCCTACGCTCATTCATTCTTTTTTCCTCCTTCGAGGTTAGTTGACGGGATGCAGAACTTTCCGAGCCCTGCATCACAAGCCTACCCCCGAAGGAGGTTTTTGCAAAATCTTTTTCACTCCCCACCAACTTTCGGTCATTGGGGACGCTCGGGGCCTGAAAGGGCACTTTTCCGCGCGGAAAGTAACCGTTTGAACTGCGTTAGGTAACAAATCACGCTAAGATAGGTAATCTTTCCTCACCACCCCACAGGACACGCTATGAGCAAAAACGTTCGTGCTCGCGGTTCGATGATTCGGAACTTTCTCTTGAGGACGCTATCAGACGCGTCTCATCCGATGACGTATGCCGAGTTAAGCGAACTCGGAGCCAAAAAGTTCAGCATCACTAAGTCTGCCGTTGCAAAACACCTTCGAGGCTTGAAGGAACAGGGAACAATTGAAGTGTTCGCCAAAGGACGCTCGCGCATCTGTACGCTGAAACAGCTAGAGAAAACTCACCTAGACCTAGCCGTCAACGGGCCCGGTAGCATTGACGAAATGGATGTGTACCTGAAGGTTGTCAAGCCACGACTTACCAACTGTTGCGATAGTGCTGCAAACATTCTTGAGTATGGCTTTACCGAGATGCTTAACAACGTTTGCGATCACTCTGGAGCAACCAAGGTCACCATTGACATCATCAGAACGGCAATATCGACAACCATCGCAATCATCGACAACGGTGTCGGAATCTTCAGAAAGGTTAAGGAAGCTTTGGGGTTACCTGACGAACGACTTTCTCTTCTTGAACTGTCGAAAGGGAAGTTTACGACTGATCCAGCGAATCACACAGGAGAGGGGATTTTCTTCACTTGCCGAGCCTGTGACCGTTTTGCCATCTACTCGAACAATCTTGTGTTTACGCACCTTGATTCTTCCAGAGACCTGCTTGACACAGTGCCAGAATTTGGAGATCTTCCCGGTACGATTGTTCTAATGAACATAAACAACAACTCCAACAAAAGATTGAAGCAAGTCTTCGATACATTTTCTTCTGTTGATGATGGGTTTTCGAAAACCGAGGTTCCCGTAAAACTCGTTCAGTACGAAAACGAAGGGTTAACATCTCGCTCTCAAGCTAAGCGACTTTTGTCAAGAATCGATCGGTTCAAGTACATCACGCTTGACTTTGAAGGAATTCATTTTGTTGGACAAGCTTTTGCAGACCAGATCTTCAGGGTTTTCGTAAAAGCACACCCAGATTTGGAAATTCGATACAAAAACGCAAACGAAGAAATTGTGCGAACAATCAAAACGGCTCAAAACAACACCGTTGAATAAGATATAGCCGGCCGGACTTCGGTCCGATGTTCTGCTACCAGGCCCGCCTCGCGCGGGCCTTTCTTTTACCTACAGAAGGCCTTTCGAAGCCGCTTGTCGTTTTGTTCAACGTTTACCTAACCTTGATCGACAACGTTCTCCAGACAGGCGGCTTCGAAAGTTCCTCCCGCCACCGTTCCTAGGGACAAATTGTCCCCAGGGAAGCCCTCTCGAAGCCGCTTGCTTCATCGCTTGTCACTGCGGACGCTGTTCTCCCCCGCAGGCGGCTTCGAAAGATCTTCCCGCCCGCCGCGCATGCCCCTCACGGACGGCTTTTCCTCGTGCGCGGTGCGGCGGCCCCTTCTCACCGCTGACGCCACCGACGACTCAGCGCCCACCTTCCCCGCGGCCTCTCACCAGGTCGCGGGGCTTTTTCTTTTTGGAGCACACCATGAAGTCGATCCTCGCCAAGCTTCACGCCGCATACGTCGACGTGGCCTTCGCCGCCAAGGCGGCAGACATCACCCCGGCACAGGCGATCGCGATCACGATCTTCGGCGCGGTTGCGGTGTGCCTCCCGACCGCTTTCTTCTGGGCGCTCGGCACCCTCTGGAAGGCGACCCACTGAACCACCATCACAAAGGACGCAAAGATGGAAAAGACAGACCTCTCCGACGTGCGGGAAGTGGTTGTCGACTACGCGGCGATGCCGCCAGACGATCAGTGGAACTTCCGCAAGGGCATGCGGGCGAGCGGGCACTTAAGTGTGTCGGATCGATTTCTGCACGGCTACTTGATGGGCTTCGACCTAATCCGCATTGCGGGCTTCCGTAACTTCATGCTTCAGAGCTTCTCGCAAGCCTTCACCTACGGCTATTGCTACGGCGCCGAGCTCGGCGTAGGCCAGAAGCGACACATTCAATCGCTGGAGAAAAATCATGTATGAACATTTTGACACCCCTCGCGCACCGCTCCAGTTCGCCCCCGAGTGCTCCACCCCTCCCGGCCCTTCCCGCTACGAGATCGCGCTCGACGATCTCGCGGGGAATGACGGCACGATGGTCGTCCGCTCGGTCTACGAGCTCGCCGAGAAGGTCGAGAACGACTTCGACGGCGACGCGACGCTCACCGTTGAAGGCTTTCAGGCCGCCAAAGAGCGCTTCGAGGCGCTCGTTGAAAAGGCTTACGAGGCGTTCGACGCCTACGAGGCAAAACTTGAAGCGATTGAGGAGGTTTTCAATGCACGCCGTTGAATCTTTTTTGGACGACTGGGGCGAAGAGGTCGAAGACCCCTTCGAGGACGCGATCATCGAGGCCGAGCGCGAAGAAGGCGAGCGCCTTTTCGACGCTCTGGACGAGATCAGGATCTTCACTCACGACGACATCCAGCACGTGACTTTCGAGTCCCCCGAGGAGCTCGCCGAAGCCGAGCGCATCTTTGACGCCCTCGTGAAGGAGGTTCACAAACGCTTCTACGCCTACAGCGCGAAGCTCTGCTATATCGAGGCAACCCATGGACACGCATGACGACGACGTGGCGGCGTGGTGGCGCACCTGCGATTTCATCGCCAGCGCCGCCGAGACGCTTCTCTTCCTCGCGTGCCTCGCCGCCGCCTTCTTCGCGCTCTGCGGCATCGGGACCCTCATCATGATGGTGGTCGAATGATGCCCTACGGACGACGCAGAAGACGAAGCTACACGCGCAGGCTGAAGCCGAAACCCCAACCCATCCCCCGAGGCGAGCCCCAAAAGCCCGCCTCTTTCTTCGCCCGCATCTGGGCGCTCATCAAAGGACTCTTCAAATGACCGAACTCTCACGTGCCGAATGGCTTGCGCAAAGACGCACCGGAATCGGCGGCAGCGATGTGGCCGCCATTCTCGGGCTCTCACCGTGGCGAACTCCCTACCAAGTGTGGGAAGACAAGACGGGACGCTCCGAAGAGCAACCCGAAACTCCGGCGATCTACTGGGGTCGACTCCTCGAAGATCCGATCCGGCAGGCCTACGCCGACCGAACCGGTCTCACCGTTACGAAGCCAGACCGCATGTTCACGAGCGAAGCGCACCCCTTCATGCTTGCGAACCTCGACGGCATTGCCAGTGACGGGCGAATCGTCGAATTCAAGACGACGAGCAGAGCCGACGGATGGGGTGAGGAAGGATCCGACGAGATCCCCGACTACTACCAAACGCAGGTGCAGCACTACATGTCCGTCATGGGGGCTGAACGCACCGACGTGGGCGTCTTGATAGCCGGGCGAGACTTCCGAATCTACACCGTAGAGGCCGACGCAGAACTGCAGCAGATGCTCATCGAAGAGGAAGCCAAGTTCTGGGAGCTCGTCAAGACGGATACGCCGCCGGGAGTCAACTGCACAACCGACGCCGCTCGGCGGTGGAGGACGGCAACAGCTAACAAAGTTCTATCCGCAGACGCAGAAATGCTGAGCGTCTGGGAAGACCTCTGCGCGATCCGCCATCAGATCGATGTGCTGAAGGAAGAAGAAGATGCGCTGAAGACTCTGATCATGCGCGCGATGAAGGACGCCGTATCGCTCAAAGCCGACGGCAAGACTCTTGCCTCATGGAGTCTTCCCTCCGCGCGCAAGACTGTAGATACCAAGCGCCTCAAGGAAGAATTCCCGAACGTCTACGAAAGCGTCCTGAAGCAAAGCGCACCGCAACGAATTTTCAGAATTTACTCCCCGAAGGATTGAACACCATGTCGAACACCAACAACCGCGTAGCGAACCCCTTTGCTCCCACGGGAGCGGTCTCTACGCCCACCAACGGACAAGCCACGGCAATGACAGACCAGGCCCGTGCCGTGGCTGAAGTTCAGGCCGCGCTCATGATCGCGAAGATGAATCCCCGCGATCCCATCAAAGCGATGGACAGAATCCTGAACTCCTGTACGCGCCCCACCCTCGCCGACGCCGCGACCTACGCGTACGCACGAGGCAAGTCCAACGTCACAGGCCCGACCATTCGTTTGGCCGAAGCCATCGCCCAGGGATGGGGGAACATTCAGTACGGGATCCGAGAGGTCTCTCAAACCGCGGACGTCTCGACGGTAGCCGCATACGCATGGGACGTTGAGACAAATACCCGCCGCGAAGTCGTTTTCCAAGTCCCTCTGAAACGAGACACGAAGAAAGGATCCTACAGGCTCACGGACAGCCGAGACATCTACGAACTCGTAGCGAACCAAGGAGCACGCCGACTGCGCGCCTGCATTCTCGGCGTGATCCCCGGCGACGTCGTAGAGGCGGCACTCAACCAATGTGCGGTTACGCAGAAGGCGCACATCGACATGACGCCAGAAGGGCTACAGAAGCTTGCCGAAAGCTTCGCTCAGTACGGCGTGAGCAAAGCGCAAATCGAGAAGCGCATTCAGCGCCGCCTCGATGCGATTCAACCGGCACAGGTCATCAGCCTGCGCAACATCTTCCGTTCTCTGCGGGAAGGCATGAGCACCGCATCCGACTGGTTCGAGCCTATCGAAATATCGTCTACGGAAGAAGCCCAAAAGAAAGGCGCTGCCGGTCTCAAGGCGAAACTGAAGAAGAAAGAGGCTTCCATCGAGGCGATCCCTCCTTCTACTGACGAGCAACCGCTTCCAGAGGAAGAGATTGCCACGCAGACCATCGCCCCCGAGGATCAGCCCGACGCAGGAGCGCCCGAACCCGATCCCTGGATCGCAGGCTACGAAGCCGCGTCGAAGGCCTGAGACAACACGATGAACACAACCAAATACGGGAAGCTCGTTCGAAAGGCCCGCCTCGACAACGACATCACAATGCTCGAAATGGCCCGAAGCATCGGCGTCCTGCCGTCTCTCCTCTGCGCAACAGAGACCGGCGAAACGCAAGTTTCCGCCGACCTCCTGGAGAAGGTTGAGAAGTTCTTCGGGTCCAGAGGGATTGTGGTCAAAGGACTTCGAGAGGCGGCCCAGAAGCCGACGAACCCGTGACAAAGGAAACCACCATGATCATTTACGTTCTTTCCCTCAGCGACATGCGGGGGCAGGTTGATCGACAAAGAATCGTAGCCTGGTCCCTCGACCCGAAGAAACTTCAGGACTGGATGGAGTCCTTCCTTGTGGAACCCTACAAGGACGAACCCTCCGCGGACTTCTTCGGTTACGTCCACCCCTATCAAAAGGTTTTCGAGAAGGGCAGCCCGCTGGAGTGGTTCAACCCTCCAATGGGAGGCCTGCAAGGAGTCACACGACAGAAGATTCCTGAAGAGGACTTTTCGGACTGGAAAAACCACTTCCGATTCATCGAATGACTTTCGGCCCCGCCCCTGACGGTGTGCGGGGCCACCTCATTTTTGGAGAAACCAATGATCTACGGTTATGCCCGAGTGAGCTCCGTCGACCAAAACCTCGACCGCCAGACGACCGCCCTCAACGCCGAAGGAGTGCAGTCGATCTTCACAGACAAGATGTCGGGGAAGGATCTTCACCGCCCCGGCTTCGAGGCGCTGAAGGATGACGTCCAGGCCGGCGACAAGATCGTCGTGGTGAGCATGGACCGCCTGTCAAGAAGCCTCAACGACCTTCTGACGACCGTCAACCACTTCACGGAAAAGGGCGTGACGATTCGCTTCATCAAAGAGAACATCGAGATCACGCCCGACAACGTGTCACCGATCAGCAAACTGCTTCTCGGGATCATGGGCGCGGTCGCGGAGTTCGAGCGAAACCTCATCCGGGAGCGACAGAGAGAAGGGATCGAGCTCGCCAAAAAGCGCGGCGTCTACAAGGGGAGAGCACCAGTGCAGCTCGAAAAGATTGCACAGGTCAAGCAGCTCGTCGCCGAGGGAATTTCCGTGGCAAGCGCCTGCCGACAGGCCGGGATCGCAAGAACGACTTTCTACGCCAAGAGAGGCGAGCTGCTAGGCGAAGGGAACTCCGCCTGGGCTCAGTGACAAGGAAAGAGCATGAAAAATTTGCACTTCCGCGTGCCCGTCACGCTAGACGTTTCGGTGAGCTTAGGCACGACCGAAGCAACCGACACCACTGCCAAGCAATGGCGTTCGTGGCCGAAAAACGCTCACGAAAAGATGGTGCGAGGCGAGTGGCTACTCGTTCGCTTCCTCGCCAGTGGAGACGACATTTACTCCTTCGAAATCGCCTACTTCAACGGGTGGGATCTTGTGAACGGAGTCGGGCAGACCCTCTTCCTACCAGAAGGGTGCACACTCGACGACCTCAACGAGGACTGCGCCAACGACGATCTCGTCTACCGGTACCACATGCCAGAGGGACTCACGTGGATCCCGCTCGTCGAACTGTTGGAAGACGTAGAAGAACAGGAACCCTTGCAAAAGGAGGTTCAATGATGAATCAGGCAAAAGGGTTTCTACGAGAGCTCTCCCTCATTGAGCGCGACCGTCGCGGCTACGCAGACGGCCTGCTTCTCTGCGGCTTCATGGATCGCGTGCGGCGCGCCGCCGTCGAAGAAGATTTTCCGTTCGGAATAGATTCGTACGATCCGTCTGTTCAATTCAAATTCGATGATGGCTCGGTACTGCACATCGGCAACCCCGCTCAGGTGAGCTATCCCGTCAGCGCCTACGAGAAGAAGGAGCTGAAAGCATGCCAGAGGACCTGAACGGCCTGAAGGGCGATCTCTCCATGCTCCGCGACTTTCTCTTCTTCTGGATCTTCTTGCCGATCCTTATCCTAATCCTGATCACCAAGCTCCTCGTGCAGATCCTCTTCTTCACGGGGATTTTCATCGTTGCGGCCGGAGCGACCGTCGTCGATCTGGTCTCAGATCTCACAAGGAGAGGACGAGGGTGACTGGATACGACCCAACTCAGTGGAACCTTTGGCCTGCAGTTCGACCGCCGACAGGCGTTCTGATGCGCCTCGAAATTGTGGTGGACTTCGACCGCGGGGGGCCTGTTCATCGGTATGCAGCATTCTTCGACGGTGAAGAGTTTCGATTTCACAAGCCTCCTTTTTGCCAGATCTCCATCCCACGCTATTCGCTCACGCGTTTCCGCCCATGGAACGATCCAGAAGAGAAAACAACCATTTTGACAGCATTGTCAAAATGATCTGCTCCTTGGATTTTTATCGAAGTGAGCAATCTCTCAGCAATGACATGATGAAGTACCGCCTAAAAGACAAATACACCCAACGCCGCCTCGACGAGATCAGTAACGGCGACTTCACGGAGCGGTTGCAGGAGTCCGTCTCCGATGTCGCGCCGTGCGTCGTTGTTTCCTTCGGGAAATACCCCGGCGAGGAAAAACGCCTGCGCTTCATGGCGGCGTTCGAACACAAGGAAGTCGAGGCCATCCCTGCGCTCTATGACCCGACGGTCTGGAATGAATGGCCGAACGCGGCGCCGCCGAGCGGCGTCCTGATGCGCGTAGAGATCTTCCCGAAGGAGGGCTATCTCTCCGACAGGATCACGCCGTGCTCGGACAATGCGTACGCGCGTCGCGTGCTCACCTGCGCCCGCTGGGTCGACTGGTGGCGCCTCACCGACACGGACGAGAAGATCGACCCGCGAAAGATCGATCGACTTCGCTACAAACCATGGGAGTTCGAAGAATGAGAAAACTCGAACGACATTACAAGACGATCCCTGAGTTCTATGCCCGCAGGCACTTCGAAGAACTCACCGCCGGCTACGAGGCGGCGCACCGCTCCAGGCGACTGACCGCCCTCATCGAAGGAGATCCTTTCCACTTCTTCACCGATTCAAGGTATTGCCGCGAAGACTACGAGCACGTCCGCGCACAACTTGCGAACTCGAAGGCCTGGAGCATTGGTTGGGCCGTCGCCCAGGAAGCGCTGCGCGACGCCGTGGCGCCAGCCCAAACTCTGGCTGAACTTTTCAAGATGGAGAAGTACGCATGAAATACCGACTCAAGGACAAAGAGCTTCAACGCAAGCTCGACGAAATCTCCAACGGCGACTTTTCTGTCCAGTTGCAGAAGGTGAGCGATGACATGCTCAGCTCTATCACTGGTCCAAGTGTCAACTTCGGCGGCCTTGCGAGGGTCGTCGACGACCGCTTCCGCAACCTCGCTCCGCGTTTTTCCTTCCGATTCCACAAGGACGAAGTCGAAGAAGTCCCCCAGTACGACCCGACGAAGTGGAACGAATGGCCCGACGTGGAGCCGCCGAGAAACAAGCTCTTGCGCACGGAGATCTTGACAGAGCGAATCGATTGGTACACCCCAGAACCGCGCGGCGGACAATCCCGATTCAAAGGGAGCGGAATTTTTGACGGTAAGGAATGGTACTTCTACGACGCAACCACAAGAAAAGAAGGCGAAACGGTTCGCTTCCGCCCTTGGGTTGGACCTGACGAGGATGACAAGAAATGAACCTTCTCCTTCAATCCATCGCCTTCTTCGTGAAAGGCATGATCCGTGAAGTCTGGCCCATTTTCTTCGGTTTTTTCTTCGGCGGTCTCCTCACGGCCCTGACCTTTCGTCTTGACCTGTGCGAGGTGATCCCGCAGATCCTTTCCGACGCGATGATCATCTTCGTCATCGGCGTATTGGGCGCCCTCGCCTGGTGCCTGGGGAAAGTTGTGCGATGGCTGTATCGAAACCGCGGCTTCGTGCCAGTCAATTTCTCAGCCAACCATGAAGGGCGCACGGTCTACCGCGCCGTCCTATGGATCCCCTGGGAATGGAAGACGCTCAGCTTGACAGATCAGACGCAGCTGATCGTCGCGCAGCTAAAAGGGCAAGAAGTCTTGAACAACAAGACATAAACGACCTTTTCACTTGACAAAATTATACCGTTTTGGTATAATTTTCAATGAAAAGGAGGTGATGCTATGTGGACTTAAAAACAACCGAAACAATCTCCGTCACAATCAATCTCGGGCTCTTCAAATTCACGAGAAAGGTTGTTAAGACCAAGACGGAAAAACGGGATACGAAGCCTCGTTCCAAAAAGCCTCGGTAACTGAAAGCCCTCCCCGATCGGTTCGGGGAGGCGTCCACACAAGCAAATCACCTCCAGGGAGTCATTGTAATGTTTTACGGATTGACGATCGAACAACTGGATGACGGATGCTTTCAAGCATCATCGCGCGACATTCCTGAATGCGTGTTCGTCTGTGACAACAAGGAAGAGGTTCGCGTTGCCGGTCGGGATGCCATCCCTGCGGCCATGGAGCTCTTCTACCGAAAGCGTCGCCGCCCCATCCCCCTTCCCACGCCCGTGCGAAAGGGAGAGATCCCCTACCGCGTGCCCGTTCGGGTTCAGGCAAAAATCCTCTTTTGGAACCACCTGATCGAAAACGGGTACCGTGTCTCGGACGTCGCCAAGAAGCTCTCCATCTCGCAGACGCAGGCACAACGCTACGTCGATCTGACCAAAGACCGCGCCAGCATGGATGCCGTCGAAGAAGCTATGGAAGCATTCGGGATTGCACTCACCGTGTACGTTGATGATTAGGATGAAACTATGGATGATGGGTGAAGGCACTTAATGTACGAAACCCTTATCGCTCTTAAGGAAGCCATTATCATTTCTTCGTATACTCCTTCGCCTAAGGAGGTTTCGCAATGACAATTTTTGTTGTGTCAGGGTATTCTGACACCCCCTCTGACAAACTGCCTGAAGTTCTGGAAAGGGAAGTTGCAGAAGCAGACAGGATCAAGCTAACCCAGCTAACCTGGCTTGTTGCCTTCAACGGAAGTTCTAAAGAACTCCAGGAAAAGCTAGGCATTAAGAAGGGCGGCCTGTCCGGATTTGTATCCACAGCTACCGACATTTCGGGAGTCGGTTCATTTGAGCTTGCCCAGTGGATCAAAGCCAAGCAGTCTGGAGAATAGCCATGAGCGGCGAGTACGATCTTGGAACCTCCGCTCGAGATCTAGTAGAGCTTGGTACGAGAGCTACGGACGAAAAGATTTCCGGCGTCGAGACAAGACTTAAGACAGTTGAGTCTGTCACGGAAGGCATTCGGCAGTCCCTTTCCGGCACACAACAAAGACTTGAGGGAATCAATGTTCGGTTGGATGAAATCGACAAATCTGTCAAGGATTCAACTCGAAGCTTGTCAGACCTCAAGGCTGCCATTAGCAAAGAAAATGGGTACAAGGAAGGAATGAAGGACGGGTTTAAAGTCCTCCATTGGGTCTCGGGATTGCTCTGTGCCGTAGCCGGTGGCGCCATTACCTTGGTTGTAAAACAGCTCCTTACATAAATCAACGCAAAAATTTTGGCCCTGAGAATTCGCTCCTCAGGGCCTTTTTCTTGACAGCGCCTCGGAATCTGGTACACTTTCCCTTGCCCCGTGAAAAGGACGGGGTCGGGATTGGCGTCCCGAATATGAGGCGGTCAGCCGCCATCGAACCGTTCGACGCGGCTTTTTTGTGGCTGATCGCAAGGGGTGGGCACATTCTGCCTACCCTTTGAAGTCACCCGTTACGGGCTAGACTGCGGGCCTCTTCGGAGGGCCGTTTCCTCATAGCGGTACGCCAACCCGCAGTCTTCCCACCACCGATTGGCGTCGGTGAAAACTTATGAGGTGACTTCAATGTCAGCAATCACTACGTTCTCGTTCGAGAACAAGTCCATCCGCACGCTCGGCACTCCCGAGATTCCTCTTTTCGTCGCGGTTGATCTAGCAACCATTCTCGGATACCAAAGCGCCAAGGACGCAACGCGATTCCTTGATGAAGACGAACGGACTCAGGTCGCTGTTGAAACCGCTGGTGGCACGCAGAAAGTGACCGCCGTAACGGAAAGTGGCCTGTACGCGATGATCTTGAAGAGCCGTCGCCCCGAAGCAAAGCGCTTCCGCAAGTGGGTGACCTCCGAGGTCCTCCCCGCGATCCGCAAGACGGGCCGCTACGAATGCCCTGCTCAGCCTCAATACCTCACCGATCAGCAGTGCTGGGCTATTCAATCCGCTGTTGGCAAACGGGCACGAGGCCAAGGCGCACACTTTCAGACGATCTACCGAGCTCTGAAGGCGCGCTTTCAAGTTCCGACCTACACGCGAATCCTCTCGAAGGACTTCGAAGCGGCGATCGAGTTCATCCAAACGTGCGAGCTCCGAGCGCCAGTTCGGCAGGAAACCGCGCCGCAACTTACAAAGCAAGACGACTTGTGCCCGCACTGTGGTCTGCGTCCGATCCCGCACGACTCGATCGTTCTCTCGTCGTCAGAAGCGGAGTCGCTCCTGACCTTCATCTACTACGTTCGCTTCCTCTTCCGCGACGCGAACGACCTTGTCTACCAACTGCTTCGCGCGGTCAACTCGCCTATGGCTGGAAAGTTCTGGGACGCACTCCATGAAGTCAACTGGGGGCGCATGCTTGACACCCTTGCCCGTCACGGGCACGACATCCGAGACATGAAGTGCTATCAGCACTTCATCTCTGACAGAGCATGATCTGAGTGTATCTCTTCAACTCAAGGAGTTTTTGAAATGAAACTGGATTGGAATTTGATGCGGACGATTCTCGCTCACGTCGAATCCGAGACAATCAGGGAGTTCGTCGACGATGCCGAATCCCTGTCGTGCTGGCAGGAAGGTCAACTGCTATCCAATCGGCATACTAGTCGGATCGATCCCGCAGTGCGCGTCGTCTTCAAGCACATCCAGATGCTTGAGCGCGGGGGATTCATCGAAGGAATCCGTGTTGACGAGAGTCTTGACGGCTTCTTCCAAATCAGCTTCTCAGCGAACCCGTCGCTCACACTTTCAGGCTACTCGTTACTCGAAAGTCTGCGAGCTGATGGCTTCATCGACAAACTCAAGGAGTTTGCCAGAGAGAAATCCGTACCCCTGACCATTGAAACCGTCAAATTACTTGGTGGAGTTTTAATTCAGAACATCCTCAAGTAATCACAAACTTGCTCTTAAACCAAGGCCTCGCGAACGCGGGGCCTTTTCTTTTGCACCGAGCATGAAAACCAAAATTCGATATCGAGCAACGATCCCCGCCTCAAAATTCACGAAGGCGTGCATCCCTCGTCAGAGGAAGAAAACCGAAATCGCTCACGCCCGAAATTACAAGAATCGAAAGATTGTTGTGTTCGCAGGCAAATACGGAATCGGCGTGGACATCGACGAAATCTACCCAGAAGAAAGAGCGGTTTTTTACTGGGCCACAGAATACGTTGGGAACCCTCTCTACGATATGGGCCCCGTCGACGTCGAAAGATATATACCGTTTCGAAACATCGCCTCTTGGCGCTATGAACGGGAACGCTACGAATTTCCGTTCCCCTGCGTCAGCCGCTTCATCTTCGGCAACGCGAAATGATTTCAATGGCCTCGCAATGCGGAGCCTTTTAGCACAGGAAAAATCATGATCAACAAAGTGATTCTCATCGGCAACCTCGGCCGTGATCCCGAGGCGCACAGCACCAAGGATGGCGGCGTCGTGACGACCCTCTCCCTTGCCACGACCCGACGCGTCAAGCAGACAGACGGGGCCTACGGCGACGAGGTCGAGTGGCATCGAGTCGTGTGCTTCGGGAAGACCGCCGAAGTCGCCCGCGACTTCCTGAGCAAGGGCCGCCAGATCTACGTCGAAGGCCGCCTTCGCACGCGAAAGTACGCCGACAAGCAAGGCGTTGAGCGATGGGTGACCGAAGTCATCTGCGAGCAGCTGAAGATGCTCGGGAGAAAGGATGACGCAGCGCCTGCGGCAGCACCAGCATCCGCGCCGCGGAGCAGCACACCGGCGTCGACGCCGACCTATGACGACGAGGTGCCTTTCTGAGGCAAGGAGGAAACAATGGACATCACTTTGAACGAATTTCAGCAACGTCCCTTCCGTATAATCAAAGCCACCGACATCGAACACTTCACCGGGCTGAGCCGCCGACAAATTTTCGATCTTGAGAAAAGGGGGCTCTTCCCGAAGCGGATTCAACTCGGCGCCAGGCGCGTAGGATGGAGAGAAGACGACATTTATCTCTGGCAGAAAGAACGCATGAAGGCGTCCTGGGGCACTTCTCCGATGTAACGGTATCGGTAACGGTATCGTCATTGATGATATGGAAGAACCCCGCTCGGCAGTAGGCGTCTAGACACCTATTCATAATTGAATGGGAATGATCGGCTGATTTTTTCCTGATCTGATACCGACCCCCCTGCGCGTCAAACCGCAGGGGGTTTGTCGTTTTGGGACCGAACCGTACCGCGCTTTCTCAAAATGACCGTTCGAACGATTCCTTTGTCCCCTCAACGAATCCCTGCGCTCGAAGGAACGCCCCGCGATCGGCTAGACTTCTTGGCAGATTCTCCCTGAGGGCGGCATGAAAAAGTTCTTCGTCTATCTTCTCTCGCTCGGTCACCTGAGCGTGGACCTTTCGCCGGGCGCCCTGCCCGCGGTCCTTCCGTTTCTCGTGCTCCACAACGGACTCTCCTACGCGGAAGTGGCGGGGCTCATGTTCGCGTCCTCCTGCCTCTCCTCCTTCGTGCAACCGATCTTCGGATTCTGGGCCGACAAGAGCACAAAGAACTGGTTTCTCTCGCTCGGGATTCTGACGAGCGGCATCGGCCTCGGTCTCTCGGGCCTCGCCACGAACTACTGGCTCATCTTCCTCGCCGTCACGGTGATGGGGCTCGGGAGCTCCATCTTCCACCCGGTCGCCGCGCAGCTCGTCAACCGCACGTCCGAGCGCAAGGCCACCGGCATGGGGATCTTCTCGGTGGGCGGCAACATCGGCTTTGGGATCGGGCCGCTCGTCGCCGCAGCGGCCTTGACCGCCTGGGGGACTTCAGGGACGGTGCTCTTTGCCGTCTGGGGCGTCGCCACCGCGGCGCTTCTTCTCTGGGCCGTCCCGAAGATGCTCAAAAGCCTCCCCTCGGTCGCCGTAAAAAAGCACGCGAACGCGAAAGACATCGCGCACACGGAAACGGAAGGTGAAAACGACTGGCCGGGCTTTGCTCGCCTTTCGCTCGTCATTCTTTTCCGAAGCGTCGCCGCGACGAGCATCCTCTCCTTCATTCCGCTCTTTTGCATTCACAAGTTTGGGATCAGCGAAGCCTTCTCGAGCACGCTTCTCACCTTCCTCTCGCTTTGCGGCGCCTTCATGACTTTGGCGGGCGGGTGGCTCACCGACCGCTTCGGACTTCTTCGCGCCTGCAAGCTCGGCTACCTTCTCATGGCGCCCGCTTTCGCGCTCATTTACTTTGCGCCGTCGGTCTGGTGGGTCTTCCCGCTTCTCGCCGTCGTGAGCTTCACCCTGAACGGCACCTACGCCGCCTTCGTCGTGCTCGGGCAGTCCTATCTTGCGAAGAACGTGGGCTTCGCCTCGGGCGTCACGATGGGACTCTCGACGAGCCTCGGCGGGATTTTCACACCGATTCTCGGGATCGTCGCCGATACCTACGGAATCGAGAGCGTCATGGTCGCGATGATCGTGATCGGCGCGCTCTGCGCCTTGAGTTCCTTCCTTCTCACCGAACCCAAGAGCCGCAGGTCGCGGGAAGCCGTAGCCTGATGCACTACGGAAAAGAGCCGCCTGCCCGAAGGCAGGCGACTCTTTCTGAGTCGGGAATCCCGCGGACGGACTGTCCGCAGGCAATCGAGGCTTCGTTACTTCACCTTGCGGTTGGCGACGATGTGGTCGACCGCGATCTTGCCGCCGCAGATGGCCCAGGAGCTCGCCGTCCCTTCGGCAATGTGCATGTCGTAGGAGTCGGAATAGAGACCACCCGCGTCCTGACCGATGGCGTAAATCCCCTGAATGACGTTTCCGTCCTTGTCCAGCGGTTGGAAGTGCTCGTTCACGTCGGCGCCGCCCGTCGTGGCGTAAGTACGCAGGCTACCCTTGATCGCGTAGAAGGGACCGGTCTTCACTTCGCGCAGCCACTGCGCGTCCTTGTAGAAGTCTTCGTCCTTGCCGAGCTTCACGAGTTCGTTCATGCGTTCCGTCGTCGCCGTCAGGCGCTTCGGATCCATGCCGGTCAACTCCGCAAGTTCTTCGAGCGTGTCGGCCTTGAAGCAGAAACCGTCCTTCACGCCGCGCGCGAAGAGTTCGTCAAAGTTCGTGAACTTCGTCCCCGGAGTGACCATGCCGAAGTAGCCGCGCGGGAGACCATCCTTGATCATTTCTTCGCGGGTCTTGTCGTCGAAGACCGCAAAGCCTTCGCCGCCCACTTCTTCGAAAGCGTTCGAGATGAATTCGAGCGGAAGCGTTTCGTCCGCGACGCGGTCACCCCTCAGGGAAGTCTTGAGGTAGGGCTGGAAGAGCGCGGCGAGAAGCCGCACGTATTCGGCCTTCGTGACGCCGTCCTTCCCGAACTGCAGGTCGGTCGGAACGCCCTTCAACCAAAGGCCCGCCTGCATGCAGACGTTCATGTTGACGAGCTTCGCGCCGGCGCTCTCGAGCATCTGAACGCCGTCGCCCATGCGGCCGGGCGAGCCCGCGCTTTCATAGCCCGCGTACGGCAGATACTTCTTGACCATTTCCTTGTTGTCGGAGAAACCGCCCGTCGCGATGATGGTCGAATCCGCACGGATCGTGAGCGTGTCGCCGTTCTTCGCTTTCGCCTTCACGCCCTTCACCACGCCGCCTTCCATGATGAGTTCGGTGGCGGGCGTGCTCGTCAGGATCTCACCGCCCTTATCCTTGATGCGCTTGGCGAATTCCTGCACGAGAACGGTCCCGTGACCGCCCTTGTACATGTGCCAGGTGCGGTTGCCGTCGATGAAGGCGGTCTTCACGGCTTCATAGTGAACGCCGTGGTCGGCGAGCCAGTCGTAGACGCCCGCGGTTTGCTTGAGCCAGCTGTTCAGGGCCTTCGCGTTGATGCGCCAGTGATGGAAGTCCATCACGCGCTTGAACTGGCGCTCGGGCGTCACGCCGATGTTGTCGGCCTTCTGCAGGGCGGAGCCCACGAAGAAGGTCCCTTCCATGTAGTTGCCGCCGCCACCGATCACGGCGTTCTTTTCGAGAACGATCGTCTTGAGGCCCGCGTCCGTTGCGGCGACGCCCGCCGTGAGACCGCCCGAACCGGCGCCCACCACGACGACGTCGGCCGTAAGCATTTGGTCCGCGGCCAGCGCGCCGCCCGCGAGCGTGAGAATCGCCATGGCGGTCACGGAATGCTTGAGAAACTTCATAAGAAACCCTCCTTTACGGATTTACATAAGGAGAGTTCCGCCGTACGGAAGAAAGAAGTCCTCTGGGATTTGTGCGGATGGTCGCCGAGGTTTTGCCTACTTCTTCCAGGTGGAATAGGGATTCGCAACGAGGCTCGAATTGAAGTAGCGGGCGTCGCCCGAAACTTCTTCTCCGATCCATTCGGGCTTATCGAAAGCGGCGTCTTCCGACGGCAGTTCGATCTCGGCAAGAACGAGGCCCGCATTGACGCCGAAGAATTCATCCACCTCCCAAACGTAGGGTCCCGCGGGAATGCGGTAGCGCTTCTTCTCGACGATCGGCTTTTCGGCGAGCTCGTCCAGCATCGCCAGGCAATCGTCATAGGGGATCTCGTACTCGAACTCCGTGCGCGTGACGCCCTTGGTCGGACCCTTCACGGTGAGATAGGCCTTTTCGCCCACCGTGCGGATGCGGACGGTGCGCTCCTTTTGACTGTTGAGATAACCCTGCCGGTAGGCGACGCCCTCGGCGAGCGCCCGCCAGGCGTCGCCCTTCACCAAAAACTTTCGTTCAATCTCTTTGGCCACGATCTTCTCCGCTGCGAATCCGTCGGTTGTGCGGGAGGTTCGTTCGGTTTTCGGAACAACCTCTTCGTCCGACGAACATTATCGCCAAGGTCGAAAGTTTTCGGAGACTTCTGAAAATGGAAGCGGCGCGGTTCCCGCAGGAAATCCGCGCCGCATTTGACAAAACGAGAGCCGAGGTTACTTCACGGTCTTCGCGTAGGCCGCCGCGTTCGTGCCGGCGATGCGTCCGAAGGTGACGATGTCGGTGACGGCGTTGCCGCCGATGCGGTTGCCGCCGTGCACGCCGCCCGTCACTTCACCCGCGGCGAAGAGCCCCTGAATCACCTTGCCGTCCTTCGTGAGAACGTGAGTTTCGGGGTCGATCGTGACGCCGCCCATCGTGTGATGGATTCCCGGCGTGATCTTGGCCGCGTACCACGGTCCCTTGTCGAGCGCGATCACCATTTCGGGACGACCGAAGGCCTTGTCGACGCCCGTCTTGTGGGCTTCCCAATAGGCTTCGAAGGTCTTCTTGACGTTTTCGACGGGCATGTCGAGCTTCTTGGCGAGGTCTTCGAGCGTGTCGCCCTTGATGGAATAACCCTGCTCGTAGTAGCCGCGCGAGAGCTTGTTCGAGTCGAAGATGCTCTGGTCATAGACGAGGAAGGCTTCGCCGCCCTTTTGCGCGAGCACGTGCTGCGAAACCACGTCGCGCGTCAGCAGTTCGTTGCAGAAGCGGTTGCCGTCGTGGTTGAGGAGAATTCCGCCGCGCGAGCGCATCGATTCGGAAATGAGGTGTCCGTCCTTCTTGACGACGGTCGGATGGATCTGAATCTGCTCGATGTCGGTGAAGCCCGCGCCGAGTTTCGCCGCGAGTTCGAGGCCCTCACCCTGGGCGCCGGGATGATTCGTCGTGGAGAAGCCCTTCAGTTCGGGACGATACTTCGTCACCATGTCGAGGTTCGCACCGAAACCGCCCGTCGCGAGCACGACGGCCTTGGCGTCCAGCGTTTCGACGCCCTTGGGCGTCTTCACCTTGACGGACGAAATCTTTCCGTCCTTCATCCCGATGTCGACGACCTGATTCTGCTTGCGGATGTCGAGTCCGATGGAGTCGGCCTTCTTGAGCAGAACGCGCAGAACTTCGGGACCGACGGGCGAACCGTCGCAGGGACCGTGGCTGCGAGCGACCGACTGGCCGCCCCCGCGCCCCTTGCGGAAGCAAAAGTCGGCGCCGAGGTCGAGAAGCCACTCTTCGGAATACTTGGCGTTTTCGGTAAAAACCTTGAGAAGCGCCGGATTGTTGAGGTTGTGACCGCCCTTCATCGTGTCCCGGAAGAAGATTTCCGGACTGTCGTTCGTAACGCCCGCCGCCAACTGCTGCTTCGTGCCGGCCGCGTTCATGCCGCCCGAGGCGAAATTGGTGTTGCCGCCGAGATAGGCCTGCTTTTCGAGCACCACGGTCTTGGCACCCGCTTCCTTGGCCATAATGCCCGCCGACAGACCGGCGCCGCCCGAGCCGATGACGACCACGTCGAAGCTTTCGGCCTGCACGCCGAAGGCCAGGGCCGTGATGACCGCGCCGGCGGCGAGTTTCCACTGCATGCGCATGAGCGTTCTCCTCTTTTGGTTTTCTAAAAAAATTACCGTTAAGAAGTGTAGGCACTCAACACTCAGCACCGTAATAGGTACAAACAGCAAAGTTGCACAATACGCAAAGTCTCGCGTCCCCGAATTTCACTCTTCTGCCCGGCAAAACGGACCGAAACGGCGCCGGAAGGCGCTCAGCTCTTTTCGCCCGCGAGCACTCTTTCGAGCAAGAAGAGTCCGTCGTGTTTGAGGACGAGGCGCGTCACTTCGAAGCGCTCGTGCTTGGGATTCTCCACGCGGATTCTGCGCACGAGATAGACGTGATAGAGCTTCGCGACGGGGCCGTGCGCGCGTTCGTCGTCTTCGTCGGCAAACGGCAGCTCCTCGAACTGCTGATCGATGTTGCTCGTCCAGGGCATTACGCCGAGGCGCGTGATGTCGTAGAGCGACGAGCGGTTCTCGTAGGAGTGAATCCACTCGTTCTTGAGTTCCACGTCCTTGCGGTAGAGGAAGATCGTCTCGGTCTCCTCCTGCGCGAACGGCACGTAGTGGGCCTTCGTGCGCAACGCCAGAATTTCGGGCGGCACTTCGGCGCGCTTGACGAATTCAAACGATTCGCGGCAGACGCCCACCATGCGCCCGTCGTTGGCGTAGATGAGCTGACGCCGCGACGGAAGCCAGCGCCGAAAGAGCTTTGCCAGACGCGTTCGCATCCAGTCCTTCAGACGGTCCTTGAAGATGTAGGCGATGACAAGCGCGAGAAAGAGGTTCCAGGAGAGCGCTCCGTACTTTCCCTGCCAGAGAAACGCCACGACCGTCGCGAAAATCATGGAGACCGCGGCGGCGATCCCGTAGAGCGACTGCAAAAGCCACGGATTTCCTTCGCGCATCTTCACCGTGAGAAAGAGCTGGCTCGAAATGAACTTCTTGAGCGAGCGCCAGCGGTAGAGCACGTCTTCCCGGGGCTGCCACGAAGCGCTTTCCGGATAGGTCTTTTCGCGATAGAGCGCGTTTTCGGTGAGAAAGGCCTTGAGACCGCCGTCAAAGCGCGTGAGAAGGCGTTTGCCGTGATATTCGAGAATGGTCGCGAGATATTCGTCCGCGGCGCGGGCCGTCACGGCGAGCGCGGGTTCCTGCAGATCGGCCGCCGACAAAAGAAGCGGACGACTCGCCGCGATCACGCGGCGCAGTTCTTCGACCAGAGCCGTCACATCCTCTTCCGTCCCCGATTCGAGGAGCGTCTTGATGCGGCGTTTGAAGGAACCTTTGATGAGGAGCGCATAGCGCTTGAGCGCCGACGTTCTCAGTTCGATCGAGCCCGTCGGTTCGTTCAGAAAATTCTTGAGCCGCAGGTACTCTTCTCCCCCTTCCATGAAGTCGGCGAGCGGAAACTTCGGGAGCCGCAGGCGCACGTAGCTCTTGAGCGGACGACGAAAGTCCGCCTCCGAATACGTTTCCTTGTTGATGTAGAGCGCCGCCGGAAAGAAGAAGTAGCTCTCGACGCTGTAGCGGCTCTTCGAGACTTCCGGATCGATCTCGATTTCCTGCTTGATTTCGAGCTGTTCGGCGCTGTGCAGCTTCAGACTTTCCTTGACTCGGATGAGAACGATGGTAAAAAAATGAAATACTTGACAGAAAGCTATAG
>OGEP01000541.1_pt1 | contig 55452 bp, 37 predicted proteins | sample 1570721 | NCBI WGS metagenome assembly OGEP01 (sample SAMEA2582131, study PRJEB24529) | metagenome | biome: Human gut stool | place: China | collected 2011 | reverse complement strand
CCGCCGCCCGCCGCACGTCGGGGAGCGCCGCTCCTGCGGAAGTCGACGCCATGGTCGCCGGCGCCCGCGAAGCGCTTGCGCGCTCGGTCGCGAAGCGCGATGCCATGGAAGCCCACGTGAAGGCCGCGCTCGACAAGCTCGAAGCGGACTTCTCGCAGTACCTTTAAACGAATGACCGCGGCCGGGGAGGGGACTTTCAACCGCTTCCCGACCGCCTGAACCCTCTCAACCACCACACACAGCGGAGAATTTTATGACCGCGCTCCTACCTTGGATTGCCGTAATCGTGACGATCGTCGCGGGCTGGGCGCTTCTGAAGCGCTACTCGACCCACATGGTCCTTCTCTTTTCCGGCCTCGTCATCCTCATCTGCGTCGCGCTCGCGGGCGTCGACTTCCTCCCGAAGGGCGTGAAGACCTCGGGCTTCTGGCTCTTCGACATCTTCGCGACGCTTAAGAGCATCGCCACGAAGCAGAGCGCCGGCACGGGCTTTCTCATCATGACGGCGGGCGGCTTTGCGGCCTACATGGACCGCATCGGCGCCGCGAAGGCACTCGTGGACGTCGCCGTGAAGCCCCTGTCGCTCCTCAAGGCCCCGTACCTGGTGCTCGCGGGCGGCTACGTCGTGGGCCAGCTCCTCGTCACCGTCATTCCGTCGGCGGCGGGTCTTGCGATGCTGCTCCTCGTCGCGCTCTTCCCGATTCTCACGGCGGTGGGCACGTCTCCCGCCGCGGCCGCGGCCGTGATCGGCACGTCGGCCGGCATGACCTTTGCGCCGACCGCCGGCACCGCTTCGCTGGCCGCGAAGGTGGCGGGTCTCGATCCGATCATCTACCTCGTCGAATACCAGCTCCCGCTCGCCGTTCCGACCTTGATCGTCTGTGCCGTCGCCCACTACTTCGTGCAGCGCTACTACGACAAGAAGGCGGACGACGTCTACGCCGAAGCCGCCGAAGTGAAGAAGTCCGAAGCCCCGGAAGTCCCGAAGTGGTACGCGTTCTTCCCGGTCCTCCCGATCTTCCTTCTCATCATCTTCTCGAAGCTCGTCGTCTCGTCCGTGAAGCTCGACACGATCGCCGCGCTCTTCATGGTGTGGGTCTTCGTCGTGATCATTGAAATCATCCGCAACCGCGGCAACGTCAAGAAGATCTTCAAGGACGCCCTCGCGCTCTTCCAGTCGATGGGCAAGATGTTCACGGGCATCGTCGCGCTCATCATCTGCGCCGAGTTCTTTGCGACCGGCCTGCGTGAATCGGGCCTCATCGACGCCCTCATCAACTCCGCCCAGGGCGTGGGCGCCGGCATGGGCTTCATGACGGTGATCCTCACGGCGATCGTCTCGATCGTGACCTTCCTCACGGGTTCGGGCGTGGGCGCCTACTCGTCGTTTGCCGCCCTTGCGCCGGACGTCGCTTCGGGTCTCGGCGGCTCGGTGGAAGCCCTCGTCACGCCGATGCAGTTCGCTTCGGGCATGCTTCGCGCCATGAGCCCGGTCGCGGGCGTCATCATCGCGGTGGCGGGCGCCGCAGGCGTTTCTCCGATGGCGATCGTGCGCCGCACGTGGATTCCGATGATCCTCGGTCTCGTCACGACGATCGTCGTCAATCAGATCCTCTTCGGCTGACGAACCGGTTCTTCTGAAGGAAAAGGGCCGCTCGGTTTCGGGCGGCCTTTTTTCGCACAGTTCCGGCAGGTCTGACGATCCTCGGATCATGCGGCCGGTCTGCAAGGAGGGCCGACTTGTCATGCCCGCTGCGCGACGCGATGAGAACGAAAACGACGACTTTTGCGACCGAAACGCCGAACCGAGAGGAAAAGTCGGAAAGCCGCAAATGTCGCGGGGCAAAACGGCAGGCGCATATGCGGTTCGTTCGTGCTAAACGCCGTTTTCTGCACAACGGATTTTGAACGTCGTCAGAGGTGGTGCGCCTTGCGGCCCAAAGGGCGTGCAGGACGTCAATCGTCCGTAACGAACCGTTCGCCGGATTTTTACTCGGCGAGCTCCCTGAAAACAATGGGTTGGATTTGGGCGGGTTCTTCAACGGTAAAGAATTTCCTTGGAAGCGAGCAGTTGCCCGACAGATGACAGCAACGAGGATTTAATGTCGGATTGACTTTGTAAATTTTCGAAAGCCTGTTCGAGCCGTGTATTGGTCAGTTCGAATGGAAGTTCGCGTTTGTGATAATCGGGGAAATACGCTTTGAAGAGAGGCAGGTATTCTTCTTCGTGAAGGGGAGAGGAAAAATGGTGATGATTTTTACAGACCCGAATCCATTCCATCAGTTTGTCGTAGGGCTCGTGAAGCATGATGGTGTCTTCAAAGTTCATGCGGTTAACTTGTAAAGTTGCCGGGCCTATCTTTTCTTCGAGAATCGACTTGGAAGCAGGATCCCTTGAATAAATATCTTCGTCGAAAAATATCCACGCAGACATTTTTCTATTTAGTCTTCTTTGCTCTTTAAGCGCGGAGATGATCTTTTTAGGTGATCCTCCGTTCGCATTTCTGGGGACGAAAACCGCTCGACCGTCGGCAGAGCGGAGGATTCGATTGAGGAGCTGAATGTAATTGACCTCGGAAGCTCCTTCGCAAATGACTAAAATCGGATACTTCATGCGCGTTGTTTTTATCTTCAGAGGGTTGCAATGGATGGGAATGATATTATAGGTACATATTTCAGGGGATGCTTGTCCTTATTACCTTTGCGCGAATTAAATGAATGGCGAAGGTATGGCATCGTAGTATCCCATCAAATAGCGTTTTCTAAAGTTATTGACGTTGCGTGCGTCTTCAAAGTCCGATAGTCTGCGAACTTTCGTACCGTTAAATCCGCTTTGCGAGACGAACGCGACTTCCGAGACGGATAATTGGTCGGACGAGAGCAGTTCGGTATTGTGTAAGGTGAAAATGAACTGAGATTTTTTATTGTTGTACTCTCGAATCTGGAAGAGTTTAATGATTTCGTTGAGCAATGCCGGATGAAGAGAGTTGTCAAACTCGTCGACGACGGCGGTCCCCCCGGTCCGTACGGCCGTCAGCAGGAACGAAAGCAGACCGAAGAGTTTCTGCGATCCCAGCGACTCCATTTGAAGTTTGAACGGAACTTCGTTTCCGTCTTCCGTCAAATGAAATGTTTTGAATTCGAACTCCGTGAATATTGGCGACGAGCTTCCTTTTGAGACGACGGGGAAAAATTGAAGAAGTTCCGGCGGAAGCGAGTCGATGGATCTCGATGTTTTCTTCATTTCTACGCGGCGAATGCGTACGTCAAGCTTTTGCAGGTATTTTGAGATTAAAGCCAAGGCGGCACTTTCTCGCTCTTCTTGTGTCGGAAAATCGAAGGTGCCTGCCAAGAATGACACGCCGGTTTCAGGAGGAATGGTGCGATCGGAATAATTTATTTTGGTTGATATGCTGAGATATGCATTGTTGATTTCCGGATCATACCCCGGGAAACTTCCCCTGATGACAGGCAGAACGGGACGCAATTGTTTTTGTGTTGATGCATCGATGCATTGTATGCGTATACCCTGCTCGACGGCCTCTCGTCCTTCTTCTGTCGTTAAAAGTATGCTTCCTTCCTCCATGCGGAACTTTAGTTTTCCATCTACCGACAAAGTCTCTTCAGTTATGCGGTCTTCTGCAACGGCAGCGGAATAGCAGAAACGACTTTCCGCATAAGTCCATTCCAGCTCAATGCGGGTTGCCTGAGGTTCGAGCTTTTTGAGCAAATAGGGTTGGAACAAACTGAGCGGAATGAATCCGGGATGATTGTTTTGTGCGAACAAAACAATCAAAAGAATAGCTTGAATGATGCTGGTCTTTCCCGAGGCGTTCGGTCCATACAGTGCCATGCAGGGAACCAGTCGCATTCCGGCAGATTCAATGAACGGATGTGCAGGCAGCTCCGCGAATCCGTTCGGCGCTTTTTTTTGTGCGTAGTTGAAGTGAAGCGTTAGATCTTTGATGCTTTTGTAGTTCTGAATTCTGATCCGCGACAGCATGATGTGACTCGTTTTGAAGGTGGCTTACATGTGGAGGATGATCAAAATTTCTGTTTATCTTTTGGAACATGTTGGATGATAACAGTCAGAGCGGTTGTTTTCCATTGAAAACGCGGAAGTGCCGGTGCGGTTCAGAGGTGTTCTTACGGATTCGGGTGTGGGGGCCTACTCGTCCTTTGCCGCGCTCGCGCCGGACGTCGCTTCGGGCCTCGGCGGTTCGGTCGAAGCCCTCGTCACGCCGATGCAGTTCGCTTCGGGCATGCTTCGCGCCATGAGCCCGGTCGCGGGCGTCATCATCGCGGTGGCGGGCGCCGCAGGCGTTTCTCCGATGGCGATCGTGCGCCGCACGTGGATTCCGATGATCCTCGGTCTCGTCACGACGATCGTCGTCAATCAGATCCTCTTCGGCTGATGAGCCGGTTCTTCTGAAGAAAAGGGGCCGCCCGGTTCGGGCGGCCCCTTTTTCGAACTTCGGGTTTCAAGAGCACGGGAAATCAAAATTTGCGGCGCTCCCCGAAACGCCTTCCACGCTTCCGGCCTTCTCGAGGGCCCGGCGGATTCACTCGGCAAAGAACGGATCCTCCAGGTCGTATTCTTCGTCTCGGTGATGACGAATAAACGCGAGTGATCCGTTGTGCAAAAGTCGTTGCGAAGATTTGCGAGTGAACCGCCGCGCAAAAAATCATTGCGCGATGTGCGAACAAGAGGTCTCCCGTCGTGCTCTCGAACCGCGTGCCGACGGGCGACTGCGTTTTGTCGAAGAACTGTCTCGAGAAGGGCTGCACCGCGGCCGGAAGCCTCTCGCCGCAGAAGTCGCGCATCCTTCTGCAGCCCGCACTCGTCAAAACGTCGGATCCTAAGGAAATCGCCCGCATCTTCCGCGGATACTAAAATTCTTTCGTCCGCCCGAGGCGCCCGGACCGACCGCGCCGCGGGCGAACACCGAACATGAGGAGTTTGAAATGAACGAAACCGTTCTCACCCGTTTTCTGCGCTACGTGAGCTTTGACACGCAGTCCTCCCGCGAAAGCGAAACAGCCCCGTCCACCGAAAAGCAGCTGCGCCTTGCAGAAACGCTCGTCGCCGAACTCAAGGAGCTCGGCGTCGAAAACGCCCGTGTCGGCAGCGGGGGCGTGGTCTACGCGCTCGTTCCGGCGACGAAGGGCTGCGAAGACTGCCCGACGATCGGCTTCATCGCCCACATGGACACTTCGCCCGACGCGCCCGGAGCGGGTGTCAAGCCCCAAATCCTCCGCTATGAAGGGGGCGACGTGATTCTCAACGCCGAAAAGGGAATCGTCCTCAAGGCCGCGGACTTCCCGGAAATCGCGAAGTACGCGGGCGAAGACGTGATCTTCACGGACGGCACGACGCTTCTCGGCGCCGACGACAAGGCGGGCGTCGCCGCCGTCATGGCGATGGTCGCCCACGTGCAGGCGCATCCCGAAATCCCGCATGCAGCGCTCGCGATCGGCTTTACGCCCGACGAAGAGGTGGCCCGCGGGACCGTCAACTTCGACATCGAACGCTTCGGCGCGCAGTACGCCTACACCTTCGACGGCGGCGAAGTCGGAACCTTCGAAAACGAAAACTTCAACGCGGGCACGGCGACGGTGACCGTGAAGGGCGTTGGCGTGCACCCGGGCCTCGCGAAGGACAAGATGGTCAATTCGCTTCGTTATGCGGCGAAGTTCCTGGAAATGCTTCCCGCCGACATGAGTCCCGAATGCACGGCCGGCCGCGAAGGCTTCCTGCACCCCAACATGATGAAGGGAAACGTCGTCGAAACGACGATCCGGATTCTCGTTCGCGACCACGACGCGGCGCGCTATGAAGAAAAAAAGGAGCTCCTTTGCGAACTCGCCGCGAAGATGAACGAACGCTATCCGCAGGCGCCCGTCTCGATCGAAATCAAGGACAGCTACCGGAACATGCGTCCCTATCTCGACAAGGCCCCGAAGGTGCTCGAAATCGCCCGCGCCGCCTATCGCGCGGCGGGGCTCGAGCCGATCGAAGAACCGATCCGCGGCGGCACCGACGGCGCGCGTCTTTCGGTGCGCGGGCTTCCGTGTCCGAACGTCTTTACGGGCGGGATGAACTTCCACGGGATCTACGAGTGCCTGCCCGTAAAGTCCCTGGAAAAGGCGGCGGAAGTCGCCGTCAGGCTCGCGGAAGGTTCCGCGACGGTGAAGTCTCTGGCCTAAGGGCCGGGTGCCGGTCCGGGACGCTCCGGTTTGCGGGCGTCCCGGGCTTCTTCCGAAAGCCCCCGCGCGCACCCCAAGCAAACGCCGCGGCGGCGCTCTTTCAGGCGGCCCGGCGCCTTCGGTCGGGCCGCCTGTCGGGATGGAGGACGCCCCCCTCCGAGAAAACCCGCCTTGCGAACGGGTTTTCCTTGAGTCCCGGCGCGGGCTTGGATCACACTTCGATAAAATTCCGCGTATTTTCTTCTTCTGGTTTTTCTCATGGACTGGCTTCGCGCGCTCTTTACCGACACGAACGCCGTGGCGCACATCATTCTCGTCTACGCGCTCGTCGTCGCCCTGGGGACGCTTCTCGGACGCATCAAGGTGGCGGGCATTTCGCTCGGCGTCACTTTCGTCCTTTTCGTCGGACTCGCCGCGGGACACTTCGGCCTCACGGTGCCGGAGCCCGTGCTCTTCTTCATCCGCGACTTCGGCCTCACGCTCTTCATCTTCTTCGTGGGGCTGCAGGTGGGGCCGTCCTTTTTTTCGTCCTTCAAAAGCGGCGGACTGGTGCTGAATCTTCTCACCCTCATGATCGTCCTTCTCGGGATCGTCGTGACGGTCGCGCTATGGTTTTTGCTCAGGGACTGGGTGACGCTGCCGCAGATGCTGGGCGTCCACTACGGGGCCGTCACGAACACCCCCGGCCTCGGCGCGACGCAGGAGGCGCTCGATCTTCTTCACTATGAAGGCGAAAACATCGCGGTTGCCTACGCCTGCGCCTATCCTCTGGGCGTCGTAGGCGCGATCTTCTCCGCCGTGCTCCTCAGAAAGATTTTCTCGATCGACCTCGCCGAAGAAGACAAGCACTGGGAGACGGAAGAAAAGGAACACAACCGCGAACCGATCTTCTTCCATGTGGAAGTCACGAATCCCGCGGTGGCGGGCAAGACCCTCGGGGCGATCCGAGAATTTACGGGGCGCTCCTTCATCTGCAGCCGCATTCTCTCGAAGGGAGAACTCTCAAGCCCCACTGCCGAAACGGTCGTTCAGGAGGGCGACGTCCTTCGCATCGTGGCCGCTCCGGAAGACCGCCTGCCCGTTACGGCCTTCTTCGGGGGTGAAAAGCAGGGCGTCGATCTCGCGACGGAAAAGTCGCCGCTCGCCACCCGCACGATCCTGATCACGCGGGAAAAGTTCAACGGCATGACCCTGAAGGCCTTGGCGCTCAACCAGATGGACGGCGTCAACATCACGCGCGTCTTTCGCGCCGGCATGACGCTCTTTCCGTATTCGAACCTCCATCTGCAGGTGGGCGACCAGGTCTACTGCGTGGGACCGGAACCGGCGCTGCAGCGTCTCGAGACGTTGCTCGGCAACAAGATGAAGAAGCTCTATCACCCGAACATCTTCACGATTTTCGTGGGGCTTGCGTTCGGGATTGTCTTGGGGAGCATTCCGATTGCGGTGCCCGGTATGCCCGCGCCCTTGAAGCTCGGTCTTGCGGGCGGGCCGCTCATCGTCGCGATTCTTCTCGGACGCTTCGGGAACTTCGCCCGGCTCGTCACCTACACGACGCAGTCGGCGAGCCTCATGATGCGCGAAATCGGGATTTCGCTCTTTCTGGCGAGCGTCGGCCTCGCCGCGGGCGAGAGCTTCGTCGCCGCCATCACGCAGGGGAACGGGCTTCTCTACGTGCTCCTCGGGCTTTTCGTCACGCTCATTCCGCTCATCGTCGTGGGGATCGTCGCAAGAAAGGTCTACAGAATCAACTACCACAGCATCGTGGGCCTCATGGCGGGCGCAACGACAGATCCTCCCGCCTTGGCTTACGCGGCGACCTTGTCGGAGAAGAATTCCTCGTCGGTCGCGTACTCGACCGTCTATCCGCTTGCGATGTTCCTTCGCATTCTCACGGGGCAGCTCCTTTTGGTGCTCCTCTGGGGATTCATCTCCTAAGAAAAACAAGCGGCAAAAGAGCAAGGCGTCGGACCCGAGAGGGCCGGCGCCTTTTCTTCAAGAAGTCGGGAAAACCGCGGACTGGCGCGGTGGAGGGCTTCAGGCTAGAGTGACGGATGGAACGCAAAATGGAAAAAGCGGTGCGAAGGGAAGGGGACGCGCGTCGGGTGCCGTTCCTTTTTGCTTCGGACCGCATGACAAAGGAGACGACATGCAGAAATCGATCTTTCGCGCGACGGCGCTCACGCTTCTCATGACGACCGCGGGCTTCGCCTTTGCGGCTTCGGGCGCTCTGCCCGTCGAAAAACTCTCGGCCGACGTCGTGGTCGTGGGGGCGGGCGGCACGGGCGTGGCGGCCGCGGCTTCTGCCGCCCAACACGGCGCCAAGGTGATCGTCTTTGAAAAGATGCCCTTCATCGGCGGCAGTTCCGCGCTCGCGGGCGGCGCGATCGCGGCGGGCGACACGAAGCCCCAGGCCCGCGCGGGCGAAAAGGAGACTACGTCCGAAGGCTTCATGAAGATTTGGCTCAACGACCAGAAGCGCTCCTACCGGGGCGGAAGCAAGGCCTATCCCGACGAAGCGCTCGTCAAGTCCATGACCTTCGCCTTTACCGACACGATCAACTGGCTCGAAGAAGTCGTGGGACACACCTTCGCGAAGCCCCGGCCCTTCGGCTACGGCGGTCCCGATTACGCGCACGCGCCCGCCGAATCGCCCGTTCCCGCTTCGGGGCGCGGGTCGTCTCCCGCGGGCGGTCGCTTCGTCATTAAGAACGTTAAGCTTTATCTCGACAAGATGGGCGTACCCGTCCGTACGGCGACGCCCGTCACGGACCTCATTCAAAATGAAAAGGGCGAAGTCGTGGGCGTGAAGGCCGCCGACAAGAAGGCGGTCTACGAAGTCTCCGCCAAGGCGGTCGTGCTCGCGACGGGCGGCTTTGCGCACAACAAGGAAATGATGGAACGTTTGGTTCCCGTTTACGCACCGTATACCGACAAGTCCGTCGCCACGGTGGGCGCGACGGGCGACGGCATCCGCATGGCCGTGAAGGCGGGCGGCGTCGAATACGAGGACGCCTGGGTGATCGGCCTCTACGTCTCGGGCGCGAAGCCCGAATATTCGAAGACCTTCACGTCGAAGGACAAGTACAAGGACCGCGTCTTTGTGAACGAAAAGGGCGAACGTTTCGTCAACGAAGACCTCCCGTACCTGACCGACCCGGTCGCGATGCAGAAGGCCGTCTGGGCGATCGTCGACAGTCAGGACCCGAAGAAGGTCGAAGTGCTGAACGGCGTGCAGGACCCCAAGATTTCCGTGAAGGCCAATTCCTGGAAGGAATTGGGCGACGCGTTGGGCGTCCCGGCCGAAGCCTTGGAAAAGACCATGACGGACTACAACCGCGCCTGCGAAACGGGCGACGACAAGACCTTCGGCAAGCCCAAGGCGTTCCTCAAGCCCTTCAACAAGGCGCCCTTCTACGCCGTGCGCGTCATTCCGCAGACGGGCGGCACCATGGGCGGCGTCAAGGTGGACGATCACTTCCGCGTGATCGACAAGGAGGGCAAACCCATCAAGGGTCTGTATGCGGGCGGCGAAGTCATCAACCGTCCGTACTACAACCGCGTCTACACCTCGGGCACGGGGCTCGGCATAGCCTACACCTCGGGTCGTCTTGCGGGCGAGTACGCCGCGAAGGAAGCGCTCGGGAAGTAACGCAGGGGAAGAGGGTGCGGATAAGCTTCCGCGCCCCGACCTGAAGACCGTTCCGGGAGGAGGCCGTTCGGATTCGGACGGCCTTTCTTCGTACGCGGACAAACCTTCCTGGAAGAAGGGAACTGCCAATCTTAACGACGTTAAGCTTAACGGCGTTAAGATTTGAAATTTCGCCTGCTCAAGAACGAAAGGAGAGAATCGTGGTTGCCCACGACAAGTCTATTCGGATGCACCGCATCGACGCCTGCACGCATCCTCTCTATGAAGAATTCCGAAAGCTCTACCGCCAAAGTTTCCCCGTCTTCGAGCAGCGCACGCCCCCGCAGCAGCGAGACGCCTTCGTGCACGACGCATATCGGCTTCTCGCCTATACGGAAAACGGGCTCTTTCTCGGGTTCATCGCCTGTTGGGAACTCGCGACATGCCGCTACGTCGAGCATCTCGCCGTGAACGACTTGCTGCGCGGCCGAGGCTACGGAAGCCGCCTCCTCGGCGACTTCGTCCGGGCGCCGGGGAAACCCGTGCTTCTCGAAATCGATCCCGTGACGGACGACGTTTCCGCCGCCCGACTGCGGTTCTACCAAAAGTGCGGCTTCGTCGAAAATCCCTATGCCCATCGCCATCCGCCGTACCGCGCGGGTTTTGCGCCGCATCTGCTCGTCGTCCTGACGTCGGGGCGGGCCATTTCAGAAGAAGAGTACCAACGCTTTGACGACGACCTTCGAAACGTCGTGATGAATTTTCACGGCGTGTCGGCGTCCGACGATTTTCTCTGAGCGCGCCGCCGAACTTCGCCCCGATCCGTCGCTCCCGATGGGGAGAGAGTCGTCGTAGAATGGATCGTTTTTCTTCGCCAACCACGTCCGCACCATGTTCGAAAGCCTCGGCGTCGTCGACTACCCAACCTTCCTCGTCGCGTCGCTTCTCATCGTTCTCTGTCCCGGTCCCAATAGCCTCTACGTTCTGAGAACGAGCGTGAGCGACGGCGCACGCGTCGGGTTCGCGGGCGCCTGCGGGGTGTTTCTCGGCGACTCGATTCTGATCCTCGCCGTCTACCTCGGCGTCGCGGCCCTCATCCTCGCGAACCCCTCGGTCTTCTTCGTTCTGAAGTGTGCGGGCGCGGCGTATCTGACGTGGCTCGCCTTCCGGATTCTCACGGGCCTTTGGAAGGACCTGAAGAAAGCGCCTCCGGCAACGTCGGGCGAAGCGGTGACGCTCAGCGAGAAAAAGACGGAAAAACCCAAGATCGCTCCCAAGACCGCCTTTCGCACGGCGCTCGTTCTGAGCCTCTCGAATCCGAAGGCAATTCTCTTCATGCTTTCCTTCTTCCTTCCCTTCGTCGACACGACGAAGGGGCACCCGGGGCTCGCCTTTCTGACGCTCGCCGTGACGCTGCAGTTCTGGAGCGTCTGCTATCTGACGGCCCTCACGCAGGTCGGGAAGGCCCTCCTTTTCTTCTTCGGGCGCCGACCCGTCTGGGGACGGATCGGAAACGCCGCCGTCGCGCTTCTCTTTCTCTTTTTCGCCTGGAAGCTTGTCACGGGCTGAGTTCGGAGGATCCGCCCGGGCGCACCGGCTGCGCGTATGCCAAGTTATGCGCTCTTATGTATGACTATCCGCAGTTATGCGCCTTTATGCGTTGTTATGCGGTCCTATGCAGACCTATGCAGTCGTATGCGGTGTTATTCGGTCGCATGTGCGGATCGCGGGAGGCGGGTTCTTTCTTCAGGCTTTTCCCTCCGTTTTCCTTTTCGCACAAGGAAAATCGCCCCGCGAAAGTTCGGGGGGGGCACTTTCGCGGGGCGATCGGAATGAGGTTTACTTGACGGCCGGCTGCCAGCGCATGAAGCGGCGCTCAAGCTCGGTCACGGCGCGGTCGATGACGAGCGCGAAGGCCGTCAGGACCAGAATCCCCGCCATCACGGTGTTCATGTCGAAGGTCGTCTCCGCCTGCAGAATCAGGTAGCCCACGCCCTCGGCGCTTCCGAGGTATTCGCCGATCACGGCCGCGACGAAGGCCATCCCGACCGAGGTGTGAAGACTCGAGAAGACCCAGCTCATCGCAGACGGAATGTAGACGGTGCGCATCAGCTGCCGGTTCGTGGCGCCCAGCATCCGCGCGCTCGCCAAGACCGTGGGATTCACTTCGCGCACGCCCTGATAGACGTTGAAGAAAACGATGAAGAAGACGAGCGTCACGCCCAAGGCGATCTTCGAAGCGGGCCCGAGTCCGAACCACACGGCGAAGATCGGCGCCAGAATCACGCGGGGCATGGAGTTCAAGCCCTTGATGAAGGGATCGAGCACGGCCGCGGCCGTGGGGGCGCGGGCAAGCCACAGACCCACGAAGAGCCCCGAAACCGTCCCGATCACGAAGGCCATCAGGGTTTCATAGAGCGTCACAAAGAGATGACGGTAGATTTCGCCTCCCGCAAACCACTCCCAGATGCGAAGAAAGATCTGATCGGGTTCGCCAAAGAAGAAGGCCGCCTGACTGTCGTTTTCAAAGAAGAAGGGCGGCACGAGGCCGGGCTTCGTCATGAGCCACCAGAAGACGAAGACCGCGACGAGCAGACCCCACTGGCCGGCCCGCACGCGCCAGCGGGCGCTGCGGCGTTCGCGTTCCGCGCTCGACCTCTTCGTTTCCTGCGGGCCGAAGCCCTGCACAGCAGCCTGACATTGCGTCATGATGTTTTCCTCCTTCAGATCGAATCGCGGTGCTGCCGGTAGCTTTTCATCACTTCGTCGCGAAGCACGTTCCAGATCGCTTCGTGGCAGGCGAGGAAGTCGTGCGTCGTGCGGATTTCGACGACGTTGCGCGGACGCGGCAGTTCAATCGGGAAGTTTCCGATCGGATGCGACGCGGGCCCGGCCGAGAGCACCACGACGCGGTCCGACATCGAAACGGCTTCGTCGAGGTCGTGCGTGATGAAGAGGACCGCCTTTTTGGCGCTCTGCCAGATCTCGAGCAATTCGTTTTCCATCAGCTGCCGCGTCTGGATGTCGAGCGCTGAAAAGGATTCGTCCATGAGCAGAATGTCGGGGTCGGTCACAAGCGTCTGCGCGAGCGCCACGCGCTTTCGCATCCCGCCCGAGAGTTCGTGCGGATAGCGGTCCGCAAAGCGGTCGAGCCCGACGCGCGCGAGCCACGACATGCCCGCGTCGCGCCGTTCGGCTTCGGGAACGCCCCGGTAGCGTAGCCCCATCACGACGTTTTCATAGGCCGTGGCCCAGGGCATGAGGCTTTCCGCCTGGAACATGTAGCCCGCGCGCCGGTTGATCCCGTTAAGCCGTTCGCCGAAGACCCGAACTTCGCCCTCGGAGGGCTTCAAAAGCCCCGCCGCGGCGTTCAGAATCGTGGACTTGCCGCAGCCCGTCGGGCCCACGACGCTCACGAATTCGCCCGCGCCTACCGAAAACGACACGTTCTCGGTCGCGGTGTAGTCGGGTTGCCCGGGTTTGCCGGCAAAGCGGCAGGTAACCCCCCGAAAGTCGAGTGCGGGGACGGCGCCCGCGGATTTGAACGTTTCCTGCATCCTCTTCTCCGATCACTTCGTCGCCTTGTCGACGAATTCGTTCGTAAAGACCGTCTTGTAGTCGAAGGCGAAATTCTTCAGTTTCGGGTCGACCGTCGCGAGGGCCGCCGCGGAAATTTCGGCGCAGCCTTCGGGGAAGCGCCCGTCGGTCGAGAGGGCCGGACGGTTTTTGACAAAGCCTTCGACGTAGACCTTGGGGTTCCCGAGGAAGGCCGCGCGCGGCACGACCTTCACGAGTTCTTCGGGCGTGACGGTCGCAAGCCACTTGTCGGCGCGCACGATCGCGTTAGTGAGACGCTGGACGGTTTCGGGGTTCTTTTCGATGAAACTCGTCGGCGCATAGAGACACCCCGCCACCATGGGGCCGCCGAAGAGCGCGTCCGATTCCGCGACGTTGCGCGTGTCGGTGACGATTTGGATAGCGTCGTCCTGCATGAGCTGCGTGATCACGGGGTCGAGCCCCACGAAGGCGTCGACCTGGCCCGCGCGCACGGCGGCGATGGCGCCCGCGCCCGAGCCGATCCCGATCACGGCGACGTCGTTGGCGGCAAGGCCCGCGCGCTTCAGAACGTAGTTGGCGATCACGTGCGACGACGATCCCGGAGCCGTCACGCCGATGCGGCGGCCCTTGAGTTCCTTCACGTCCTTAAAGTTCGGCATGGTCTTGCGGTTCACCGCGAAGACGCACTGCGGGGCGCGGCCCTGGAGCACGAAGGCGCGCATTGCCTGGCGCTTCGCCTGCATGGAGAGCGTATGTTCAAACGCCCCCGAAACGACGTCGGCGGAGCCGCCCACGACGGCCTGCAGAGATTTCGATCCGCCCTGGAAGTCGACGACCTTGACGTCGAGGCCCTCTTCCTTGTAGAAGCCCTTCCATTCGGCGATGGCGGCGGGGAGATAGTAGTAGAGGTTCTTCCCGCCCACGGCGATCGTGACTTCGGTCTTTTCGGGTTCGGCCGCGAAGACCGAGGGGGCGGCCATGCCCGCGGCAAAGAGGACCGCGCCGCGGCAGAAGGTGCGGCGGGAGAAGGGAGCAGAGAAAATCGATTGGTAAGCGCGGTTCGTCATGACGGTCATCCTTGTCGTTCGTTTGGGTCTCACGTCGTCGCGAGGAGTTCGAACGAAGGGCCGTCAAGGCTTGAGTACGCTCGTCGGGGCCGGGGAGAAATTTCCGTGCGCCGTCCTGCTCGCGATTCTTGGCGGGAGAACGGCTGTGAGTGAAGAAAAGTGTCAGCGGCCGTCTCCCGTCCTAAGGCGGAGAAGGCTCGTAAGTCGGAATTCCGAGGCGGGCACGAAGCGCATGAGATCCTTGCGGATCGTGCGGCATACGGTGAATCGTGCGGTCATGGGGAACTCCGTCGGGGGAAGAAAACCGGATGCCGTCCGGCTCGGGCGCCTCTCTTTGAAGTGCGTAGAAAAGACTTTATTGCAAAAACGCGGGGCCCGCAATAGGTTCGATTGCCTAGGCGGGACGGTCGGGAAGGAGCCGGTACGCGGAAGAGAGTTTCGCATGGATGGGGCGTCACCGGGATTTCGTGCGCCAAGGCTCGACTGCATACCCGGATATCGTGCATAAACGGCGGTTTCATATCTTGATATCGTGCAAAAACTGGTCTTTTCATACACGGATTTCGTGCTGAAATCGGTCTTTTCCTATCCGGACTTCGTGATAAAATGGGCCGATCCCCATCGGGATCGCCGTGTGTAAAATGGGGAGACGTGCAGAGGAAGCGTAAGCATTTATGCCGTTTTCAGCACGAGCTCTATTTTTTAAAAACGTTTGTGGTTCAGGTGGAAGAGGGAAGAAATGCTTGAGCGGAAATCAATGCGGCATCTTTTGGAATGGAAACAGACTCGGCAGGGAGCCACCGCTCTTCTGATAGAGGGGGCGCGCCGAGTGGGAAAAAGCACTCTGGTTGAGGAGTTTGCAAAAAGGCACTACCGCTCCTACCTTCTCATTGACTTTGCCCGCATCCCGGACGAGGTTGCGGACCTCTTCAGAAATCTGCGCACCGACCTGGACAAGTTTTTTCTCTATCTGAGCGCTTACTACCGCGTGACGCTGCATCCGCGCGAGAGTTTGATCATTTTTGACGAAGTACAGACTTTTCCGCTCGCCCGCGCCTTTGTGAAGTACTTGGTCGCCGACGGACGCTACGATTACATCGAGACGGGGTCGCTTCTCTCCTTTCGGCAAAATGTACGGGACATCGTCATTCCTTCCGAAGAGGAAACCTATCGGCTCAATCCCTTGGACTTCGAGGAATTTCTCTGCGCTACGGGAAACGAGCAGCTTGTCCATCTCATCGGCGAGGCTTTTCAAAGGAAGGAGGCGTTGCCTGATGCTCTTCACCGCCGGGCGTCCGGTCTCTTGCGCGAATACATGCTCGTGGGCGGGATGCCCCGCGTAACCGACGTTTACGCGACATCACACTCCTTTGAAAAGGCGGACGGGGAGAAGCGGCGGATTCTGGACCTGTATCGAAAGGATGTGGCCCGATTTGCGCACGGTTATCAAGATAAAGTCGGAAGCGTTTTTGACGAGATTCCCGCACAACTCTCAAAACACGAGAAACGATTCACGCTTGCGTCGCTCGGCAAGACCGCACGGATGAGAACCTACGAAGAAGCTTTTTTTTGGCTTGCCGACGCGCAGATAACCATTCCGTGCTTTGCGTCTACGGATCCTTCCGTAGGTTTGGCATTGAGCCGCGATTCGTCGGCGCTGAAATGCTACATGGCCGACACCGGGCTTCTGGCTGCGATGGCGCTCCTGACTTCGAACGCGACGAAGGAAGATCTCTACCGCAACGTGCTGTTCGGGAACTTGTCGCTCAACGAAGGAATGCTTACGGAGAATCTCGTGGCGCAAACCTTGGTGGCCAAGGGAGATCGACTTTTTTACTACTCGCAAAGCGGCAAGAAAGAAGGGGAAGAGCGCCTCGAAATCGACTTTCTGACGGTTCGTCCCTTCCCGGACGCCCGCAACAAACCCCGCGTCACACCGATCGAGGTGAAGTCGTCCGTGCGTTTCCGCACCGTTTCGCTCGACCGGTTTGTTCAAAAGTTCCGCGAGCGAATCGGCAACGAGATCGTCGTTTATCCGGGGCCTTTGCGAAAGGAAGGGCGTCGTTTGCTCGTGCCGCTTTATGCGGCGCACTGTCTCTGAGAGTTTTCGGCGGGACGGCATGCGTCGTCCGATCAGTCTTACTGCGGCAGAGAGAACGGTGCCTTTTGGCGCGCTGGCGGCGTCCGAATTCTACGGGATCTGTTCCACGGCGGTTCAGATGGTGTTTGCCTTCGAGTCCGGCACGGCCCGTCGCACGGGACTTGCAAGAGCGAGTTTCCTTCGCAAGGTGACGGCCGCCGTGGATCCGACGCTGTCCGAACAACTGGCTGCGCAACCCGTTGCCCGGCTTCAAGAAGCCCCGGACGCATGGGAGCGCGATCTCAGACTCTGAGCATCATTGCGGGGCTTCTTTGAAAGGTCGGGGGAGTTTCTTTGATCTCGGCAGTTCGGAGAGCCCGTCCCTCAGAAAGAGTACTCGGCCTCAAGCTTCAGACTCGCGCCCTCCCGTTTGCCGCAGTACCCGCGAAGCCTCAGGTCAAAGAGCCAGGGGGAACCCGCCTTGGCGCGGCGTAGCCCCGCTTCGCCGATCCCGGTCGCGCCCCGGATCGATTCGCCCCCGCGGATTTCGAAGCCGTTCGCTTTGTTGCGTGGATTTTCCGAAAAGTCGTATTCAAAGGCCGCGCCGAGATAACCCTGCCAGTCGCCTGCGGGCGCATAGAGTCGGGCCCCCGTGCGCACGCGGTGGTTGTCGACGCTCTCGAAACGAAGAGTCGTCGTGCCGTCCGAATCCTTTACGCTCGTGCTGTCGCTCGGAAGGTGGGTGAAGAAGTACTTCGCGAAGACTTCGAGCTTGGTTTCGGCCGTCAAGGGAAAAATCCGCCCGAGGCCCGCGTGCGCCGCGGCATAGAGCGAACGCGTCTTGTAGCCGTGCGACAGACCGTCCGCGCCCGTAAGCCCGTGCTCGACGTCGTTCTCAAAGCGCCCGACGCGAAGCGATCCTTCCGTGTAGAAGCCGTTTTCCCAAAGATGCCTTGCGGACGTGCCGACGCCGCAGTAGCTCATCGTGCCGTCCACCCGGCGCGTGACGCCGGAAAGCCGCATCGAGTCGTCGAATTCGCCGCGCCCGATTTCCGCAAAGAAATTGATGCGGGCGGCTCCCGATCCGGTCGCAACGCTCGTGCCTGCGCCGGCGAGAAAGTTCATTCCCCGCACCGTGAGGCTCCCGGCGGATTCGTATTTCACGTCCGCTGCCGACATCACCGCGAAGGTTCGGGGTCCCCAACGCTGGTCTCTCGAAGGTTCGGTGAGCGTGTCCCCCACGATTTCCGCCGCTTGCCCGAGGAAGGTGACCGCGGCGTTGCGCTGGTTCGAAACGAGTGCGAGCTGCCGGTTGGGGGCAGGCGCGTCCTCGAGCTCGAGAACGATCGACTTTGCGTCCTCGGCGTTCCTGATCCGGCCTTCGACCTCGGTCGTGATGCCGGTCGTGAGCGCGATCGCCAGTCCTTCCCCGTCGTAGAGGGGATTGAGGGTGAGACCGGTATGCTCGCCCGCAGCAAGAAGCGTCATCGATTCCCCCAAGTGGGCGTCGGCGCCCCCTTCAAAAACGAAGCCCCCGTCGACGAACGCGAAGGTCGTGCCGCTCAGATCCAGCGTTTCCTCCGTGACGATTTCCTCCCAGTCGTCGTACGCCCGCATGTCGACTCGGAGCACGGCGCCTTCCGCTTCCCAGGGTATGTTCGAGAGTTCGATCGTGTTGAACCCCTTTACCGACGACACGACGCCCCGCCATCCGGAGAGCCGCAGGGCGTTGTCTCGAACGTCGTCTTGTCCCGTCCCGCCGAAGCGCCCGGCGCCCACGAGCCGGGCCTGAGCGAGTCGCTCGTCCCAAGCGCCGTCTCCGGCGAGTTCGACGACGTTGTTCGTCAGTACGCCTCCTTCGGAAGCGGAGATTTGGCCTGCGATGAAAAAAGCGGCTTGACGGTCCGTGAGGTCGAGCGTCACGTCTTCAAGGCGGATGTAGTTTCCGGCGATCTTTCCGTCGAGACCTCCATAGCCTTGGTGGAGGCCGCCGTAGACGAAGATGTTGCCGCCCGAGGAACTCCTGAGCGTCGAGTTCCTGATGTCGACTCGGTTGCCGACGACGTCGCCGCTCGGATTCATGGCGGCGCCGAGCGACGACGAGTCGATCGAGGAATCGGTAATGAAAAGAAGATTGTCGGCAAGCGTCGACGGCGCGGCCGAACCCGCCGAGGCGGCGAAGAGGTCGACCTGCACGTAGAGGTTTGAGGCCTTTTCGATGACGATCGCGTTCTCTGAAGCGTTGCCGCTCTCTGTGTTGGCGGCGTAGGCCATGTTGAAGCGGCCGTTCGCGAGACCCCGGATCATGAGACGGTTGCGTGCGAGCGTTCCCGTTTCCGAGTACGTAACCTCGACGTCGGCGTCCGTACGGAAGGTGCCGCCCGTGATGGAAACGACGTTGTCCGTGAGCGCAAAGGCGTCTCCCCGGGCGTCTTCGGCTTCCGCCGTATTGTTCGCAGCGGTGAATTTCGACTGCGCTCCGAAGTTGCCACCCGAGACGTCGATGCGGTTGTCGCTCATGTCGCCCGTTCCTTCGGCCGCCGTGAATTCGATGAGCCGGTTCGTTCCGGCCGCGGGCGGCAAAAAGTTGCCGCCCTCGATCAAGACGGCGTTGCCGACGGCTTCCCGCGATGCGCCGTGGGCGGCGTGAAATGCCTGCACGGGGTCTTTGGCCCGGTAGTCGCCTTCCGTAAAAATCAGTCGATTCCCGTTTTGCACGGCGGCGTTCGAAGCCCCGTAAAAGTCGAGTTGCGAGAGTTCCTCCCCTGCGCCGAGCGCAAACGTGAAGAGGTTGCCGTTGTGGGAGCCGTCCACGCTGCCGCTGTAAACGTGGCGGACGGCGTCGACGGTCCATTTCTTCAGGTCGGCGCTGTGCGTAAAGCGGTCGTCGGCGCATTGCGCGCCGGCGGTTAGGAGCGCGCAGGAAAGAAAAAGGAGTTTTCGCACGGAAGAGTGGCGAAAAGAGAGGTTTTCCGAAGGAATCGGACCGCGGGAAAAAGATGACATGCAGGGTTCCAAAAGGACGGAGAGAAGATTTTTCTTTCCGAGAAGAGATTCTTCCATCCTAGCGGGTTTTCCTGAATAAGTATCCCGAAACGGCGTTTTATTTGTCCATTGGAGGGGTGGAGTGCAACCTTTTATTTCCCCTTCTCTCTAGGGGAGTGAATAATGAACGATGCGGGTTTGTAGGATTTTTTTGGAGTTGACTGTTGAATTTCTCGACGGACGTCGAGGAATCAGGAATTTCCCTTAGGTCGTCTTCCCGGGGCCGTTTAAAAGGACGGAGGGTGAAAAAAAGGGCGTAGTGCGGGCGAGTCCGATGGCTCGGCGCGGGTCCGTTTAAGCCGTAACGCTTTAAGTTAGGTAAGCCTAATTTCAGGCTGCCTAGCCATATTTATTACTTTCACACGGGAAACGGGGTTGACTCTCACCCCGTTTTCCTTTAAAATAGTATACCTAATAGGGTGTATCTGCTTGAGCATAAAAATGACTGAGAAGCCAGACTTCGTCACGGCCTATCCACGGCCCAAAAACACGGAAATCAAAAAGATCGGAAACTACTGGTACGTGTACGAACGTTTCAGCAAGTACGATCCGGTAATCAAACGAAGCCGCAAGGTTTCCGGCAAATGTCTCGGCAAGCTGACGCCAGAGGGATTGGTGCCGACCAAGCGACGCCTCGTAAATGTGTCGTCGCAAAAGGTCACGAAAGTGTCCGATGTCGTAGAAACCGGTGCGGTTTTATTCTTCTGGAATCGCACGGTCACGATGCGTGAGCGCTTGAAAGAGCACTTCCCTGATCTTTGGAAAATGATCTATGCCGCAGCCATCTTGCGTGCCATTAAAGAACCTCGTTTTCGTCGACTGCAGATGCACTACGAAACGAGTTTCCTCGCTCACTTGCTCCCCGACCTTTCTTTTGATCCGGCCGGTAATGCTGCTTTCCTGCAGGCTTTGGGACGACGCCGGGGTGCGATTTGCCGTTTCATGCAGGAGGATGTGAACAAGAACGATGCCTTCATTCTATTCGACGGACATCGTCTGATCACCTCCTCCAAAACCATGGAGCTTGCCGAACTCGGATATGACTCGAAAAGGCGCTTCAAGCCGCAAGTCAACTTGCTCTACGTCTACAGCCTCGCCAACGATTCCAGTGCTCCGGTGTACTACAAGCAATTTCTCGGCAGTACGCCCGACGTCAGTGCGTTCGCCGACGTCCTCAGCGAATGCGGCATTTCAAGCAACAAGTACACCGTGATTGCCGACAAGGGATTCGCTGCAGAGGGCGAGTTTGAAGAGCTGGCCGCGAAGAAACTTTCTTATGTCATTCCCATCAAGCGCGGCAGTAAGCTCGTATCGTCGTATCTGCCGCTGACACCGCAAAGTTATTCCGATCTTTTTACTTACAACGGCCGAGCAATTCAGTCATTCAAAATCGAAGCCGATGGCTTTAACGTCTTTGTCTATTTTGATGCTCAACTGTACGCCAATGAACTCGCCGATGCGGCTGAGCGGGCTGACCGTAAAAACGAAACGAAAGATGGGAAAGTCCAACAGGAAATGAAGCGCCGTCAGAATGGCAAAGGGAAAATGTCTGACGAACAGCTCCAACAGTTACAGCCGCAGGACCTGAGACAAGTTCTTAAGTCGACCCCCGAGATAGGGACGGTATCAATCCAGACGAACCGTTTGGATCTGAACAGCCATCAGATCTATCGGACCTACAAGCAGCGTCAAGAGATTGAGCAGTTTTTCAAGACGTATGGCGCGAGTACGGATTTCGATGCTTCCTATATGCGGGATCGCACGAGTCATGAGGCGTGGCTGTTTTTGAACCACTTGTCTGCCACGATTGCCATGGAATGCATGGCGGATATTGCACGGATTGGCGAAGACAAGAATGTCTCGTTCGAGGACCTGCGTCAAACACTGGGAAAGATCTTGGCTAGCCAAATAGACGGGAAATGGTCTCTTGCCCCCATCAAGAAGTCGGTGCAGAAACTGACCGCTAAACTGGCGTTTCCGATTGAGACATTTGACTTGGATGCCATGACACGCGGAAGTGGTACGCCAGCGTAGCTAGCGTACCTAATTCCAAGCGTTACGGTTTAACCCCGATGGCGGACTCCCGCGACGGACACTAACATGCAGGCTCGGCTTTAGGAAGGCGCAGACCGCCCGGGCCGAAGTTCCCCGATACAACCTGACCGGAGATTTTCAAATGTTCGGAGTCATTTGTACGCTCTTGGCCGTCGTGCTGCTTGCGTACTTCGTCATCAAAAACTACTATCCGCCCGTTATCCTTCTGGTGCTCGGGCTCGTCCTGCTTCTGATCGGCGCCTATATGGGCAACGCGCCCGTGTCGGCCAAGACCGCCACGAACTTCCTCGGCTTCGACCTCGCGCAGGCCGTCACCGACCTGACGAAGAGCCGCATCGGCGGGCTCGGTCTCAACATCATGGCGATCGGCGGCTTCAGTTACTACATGAACAAGATCGGCGCCTCCAAGGCGCTCGTGAAGCTCTGCGTGCGTCCGCTCTCGGCGATCCATTCGCCGTACGTGCTCCTCGGCCTCACCTATGTCGTGGGCCAGTGCATGGCGCTCTTCATCAATTCCGCCGTGGGTCTCGGACTCCTGCTCATGGCTTCCGTCTATCCGCTTCTCGTGCAGCTCGGCGTGCGCCGCGCCGCCGCGGCCGCGGTGATCGGTTCGACCTGCTGTCTTGACCTGGGTCCGAGCTCCTCGAACGCCATGCGCGCCGCCGACCTCGTCGGCACCGACGTCGTCACCTACTTCGTGACGGGCCAGATTCCGGTAGCGATCTGCATCATCACCGCGGTTGCCGTCGGCCACGCCCTCGTGCAGCGCTGGTTCGACCGCCGCGAAGCCGCCAAGGGCATTTCCGACGATGCGGGCGCCGTCTCCGGCAAGACCGAAGACGCCTTCGCCGGTGCGGGTCCCGCCTTCTACGCGATCCTTCCGATCCTGCCGCTCTTCCTCCTCATCATCTTCTCGCCGATGGTCTACAACGGGATCAAGCTCAATCTCGTCACCGCGATCATCGTCTCGATCCTCGTCGCCTTCGTCGTGGACCTCGTGAGCCGCCGCGCTCTGAAGGACGTCTGCAAGGACTTCGGGGCCTTCTTCGAAGGGATGGGGAAGGTCTTCACCTCGACCGTTTCGCTCATCATCTGCGCCGAACTCTTCGCTCTCGGTCTCACGAAGATCGGCGGCATCTCGACCATGATCCAGATGGCGGCCGCGCAGCAGGACGTGGGTCTCTACCTCATGCTCTTCGTCATGATGGCCATCATGACGATCGCGACGATCGTGACGGGGTCGGGCAACTCCGCCTTCTTCGCCTTCTCGCCCCTTCTTCCGGAAGCGGCCGCGAGCGTGGGCTACAACACGATGGCGCTCGTCATCCCCGTGCAGTTGGCGGCGAGTCTCGCCCGTCCGATGAGCCCGATCTCGGGCGTCATCATCGCCGTCTCGGGCATCGCGGGCCTCACCCCGATCGAACTCATCCGCCGTACGATTCCGGTCATGATTTTCGGCATGATCGTGAACGTCGTCGCGGCGCAGATTTTCCTGTGATTCTCACGTAAGGAGATTCAAAAATGGCATATCTCATCAAGGGTGCGCACGTCTTTGCGCCGGAAGACCTCGGCGTCGTCGACGTCCTCACCGTGAACGACAAGGTCGTGGCGGTCGGCAAGGACCTCTCCGCCCAGCTCCCCGACCTCGAAACGATCGACGCCAAGGGCCTCGTCATGACGCCGGGCTTCATCGATCAGCACATCCACGTGACCGGTGGCGGCGGTGAAGGCGGCCCCAAGACCCGCACGCCCGAACTCGTTCTCTCCGAACTCGTCGCCTGCGGCACCACGAGCGTCGTGGGCGTTTCGGGGACCGACGGCACGAGCCGCTCGATCCCGAATCTTCTCGGCAAGGTCCGCGCTCTGCAGGCCGAAGGCGTCTCCGCCTGGATGTACACGAGCAACTACGCCTATCCCCCGACCACGCTCACGAGCTGCGTGCGCGACGACCTCTACTTCGTCCCCGAAGTCCTGGGCGTGAAGATCGCCATGGGCGACCACCGCTCGAGCTTCCCGACCGAAGACGAAGTCATGCGTCTTTTGACGCAGATCCGCGTGGGCGCGATGGTCGCGGGCAAGCTCGGCGTTCTGCACATTCACCTCGGCAACATCGTCGGCCCCTTCGACATGTTCCTTGACTGCGTCAAGCGCGGCATGCCCATTCAGCACATCCGTCCGACGCACTGCGCGCGCCACCCCGACGTCTTCAAGGGGGCGATCGAGTTTGGTCTCGCGGGCGGCTACGTCGACATCACGACGGGCGGCTCCTGCGCCGTGGGCACTCCGGCCGCGGGCGTTAAGGCCGTGCTCGACGCGGGCGTGCCGCTTGACCACGTGACGATGAGCTCCGACGGTCACGGCTCCGTTCCGCGCTTCAACGAGAAGGGCGAAATGGTGGGCCTGGGCGTCGGCGGCGTCGCCTGCAACCTGAAGGAAGTGAAGCGCCTCGTTCAGGAAATGAACGTCCCGATGACGACGGCTCTTTCGGTCGTCACGGCGAACGTCGCGAAGGCTCTGCAGCTCCCGGGCAAGGGCTTTGTGAAGGCGGGCGGCTCGGCCGACCTCAACCTCTTCGACGAAGATCTCAACCTCGTGCACGTCTTCGCCAAGGGCCGTCAGATGATGCGCGAAGGCGAAATCATCGTGAAGGGAACGTTCGAGGAATAATCCCGATCGGGCTCTTTATTTGAGAGAAATCCGCGTTGTCCTTCTTTGGGGCGGCGCGGATTTTTTGTGCCCGGAGAAAAGGAAGCGGGCTTCCGAAGCTGAAGAAAGGCGCGGACGCAAGGACGGGCGGGACCGGGGAATCCCTTCAAGAGTGAAAGGAAAGGGGAGGCGACGAAAGAGTCCGGTCGTTTGAGCGGCGCCGCCGTCGATCCAGAACGGACGACGACGGTCGTCACGTCGATGGGCAATGACGTCTCCGCCGACAAGCAAAAAGCCCGAGTCGCGCCAACGACAAGGGCTTTAAGCTTTTTTCGGAGGAGGATGGCGATGAGAAATCGAAACAACTCGCCAATCTCCGTAGAGATCATAGCACGCCTCGTAGAAAATTGTGTTTCCGTATTCCGGTGATTTGTGTGACGGGGATGGCCGTAATGATTTGAGTGATTAAGGGCGTGAAAGGAGAAAAGGAAGGATGAAAGAAGAAAATGTGAAACGTGGTTTGGAGCGATAAGGTTTTATCCGTCGGAATATAAAGGCACTTTGATCGAAGCTGCAAACCAGTCGGAAAGAGGCATCTGAAGCGGGCGATTTGGTGCTTGTTTTCTGTTCTGCGACATGTGGTGTCGTAAGGGGTTGGAGTGGGTGCGAGAGGTGGAAAATGATGCCGGAAAGTCCCGATCTTTTCGAAGTATTGTGGGAACTGGTGTTGAGAACTTTCTATGACGCGTTTTGTGAATATTTTCGGTGTAAGGGTAATAGATTTTTTTGCTGATCTTTATTCGGAGAACACGTGTTTCGCGGGTGATTCGCTAAAATCATCGAATCGGAACGGCAGTCCGAAAGGAAACACGCCTCCTCCTTGTCGTTTTTTGTGTTGCGGACCGTACGGAATTGGCGGCGATTGTCGCCATGGCAGTGTGCAATGGTGCCTCTGCCAACATGCAAAAGGCCCCAACCGCGGCTACGGTAAGGGCCTTTGCTTATTACTAAGGAGGATGGCGATCCACATACGTAAAGTCTCGCCGATCTCCGTAGAAATCATAGCACGCTTCGGGCGCAAAATTTGTGTCCGCGTTCGGGTGATAGTGCCGATCGCTGCGCTCGTCGTGCTGATTTCGACGGCCATTAAGCTCGGCGGCTAGACATAGTCGATTCGAGCCCAAGAGGGGCGTCTCCTTCGGGGGCGCCCCTCGCCGCTTTTTGGGGGCGGACTCGAAGCGGAGGAATCGAATCTATTCTCAGGGAAAACCCTTTGCACCGTTTTCCCGAAACTTCAGGCAGAATGGATTTCGCTTTTACGGCGAACGGACGCAAAGGAAATCGGCGCACGTTCTAAAAATCCCGGGCTCTGCGCCCGCAACGGATTTCCACCTTCCACAACGGCTTCTTTCTTCTTGAGACTCGTCCCTGCGATGTGTTGAAAGGTGGAAGAAGTTCTTTTCTTAGCTGCCTCGTGGGCGCTGTCCCACAGGCCTGAGCGGCTCAAGCGGGGACGTGCGTCCCCGAGGTTTTCTTTTTTCTTTTTCCGAAAGGAGAAAACCCATGATAAACAGTCGCTTGGTGCCGGCGAGTGAATTCGGCGCTCATCTGACCCCGTATCCTCCTTGCCGAGGCTATTCATTCGACGAACGAAGCGATGTCGAGAGACACCGCATTCCCTCCGTCAATCCTTCACACTTTTTCTCTCACGACGTCTTCGGACAGCTCTCCCTCTGGTGGAGATTTGCCGAAGCCGAACCCCTCTACATCTCGGGCCCGACGGGCGCGGGCAAATCGAGCACGGCGTGTCAATTCTGCGCGCGTCTCGGCATGCCCGTCGTTTCCGTCATGGCACGACCCCGCATGGATCGGCGCGAGCTGATCGGCCGCTGGGTTATGGATGAAAAGGGGATGCGCTGGGTCGACGGTCCCGCCGCGCTCTGTTGGCGCTACGGCTGGATTTTGCTCATCAACGAGTTCTCCTGTGCGGGTCCCGAACTCTGGGTGTCGTGCAACGACATCCTCGAGGGACTGCCGCTCGAGCTCGATCAGGTGGGCCGGGTTCTGCCGCGTCATCCGGAAGCCCGGGTGATAATCACCGACAACACGCGCGGCGCTTCGGGCGATGCCGCCGACGAGGGGTTTCTCGGCCGAAGGCTGCAGGACCGCTCGACGGTGGACCGTTTCTGGCACCTCCGAATGGAGGGCTTGAACGAGTACGAGGAGACCGCTCTTCTCGTCGCGACGCTTCGCCGCGACTGGAAGGAGGCGCTTCCCCCCGAAGTGCTCTCGGACCTCTGCGTGCGGCTCGCACGCGTCGGTGCGGACAGCCGCGCCGCCGCGAAGAAGAGCAGCATGGCCTTCGAGAACGCCTCGGTGGCGGTGAGTCATCGGGTGCTTCGCCGGGTTCGGGACATTCTCTGTTCCTTCCTGCTCGGCGAAGCCGTGAAGATGAACGATCCGATCCGGAGCGCCGTGCGCCTGGCTTTTTCGGAAGCCCTGGGCGCCGTGGAGCGCGAGGCCGTGGAGACGCTTTTCGTCACCACGCTCGGAAACTTCATCGACGAGGCGCGCAAACGCGTGAACCGTCGCGACGTCGAACCGCCGGCCTTCGCCTGAAAAGCGAAGGCAAAGGAGAAACGTCATGAAGCCTCCATAAGCGCCGCGCGGGTCCGTTTTCATGCGGCCCGCGCGCTTCCGGACCGGACCCACGGGTCCGACAAAAGCAAAGTGTGAAACCCCAAGGGACTTTAGCGGAGATCCCCCGCGCCGAATGTCGGCGCGGTCCTCCGCTGGGTCCCTTTCTTTTTTGACGGAGAGACAAAATGAGTCGATTCCGCGCCCTCACGGGCACCAAACGAGCCGGCGCAGCCCGGCGCAAAAACGCCGTCGACGTGACCGTTCTGAACCGCATCGGGAAAAACGACTGCGCCGCGGGCGCCGAGGCCGCCGGGCGGGTCTTCCGGACGGAAGCCTCCAAAGGCCGGGTTCTTCGGCAGGCCGCGCCCCTCGTCCTTTCGGCCGCGTGCCGAAAGGAGGGGCTCTCGGTGAAGTTCACGGCCCGTCCCGCCACCGACGGGAAGACCGTCTGGCTGGGACCGATCGACTTCGGAAATCCGCTCGCCCCCGTGTTCGTATACGGACACGGACTTCACGAGCGCGGGCACGTCGTGCATTCGGACTTCTCGCTCCTTCGCGGAGCGGCGGTGAAGAATGCCCCCGCCTGCGTTTTCGAGTGGGCGAACCTTTTCGAGGACGTTCGGGTGGACGCGTTGACGAGCGCCGCGTACGCGGGCTACGGGATTCTTCGCGAAGCCCTCTACCTGGCGCTCCAGAGCGCGGGGATGAGCCGCTTCGTCGAAGACGTGCCGGGAAGACCCGCGTACGACGTCGTGAAGCTCTACTACCTCGCGCGCCTTTGGGAGCGCGAGTTGGGCTTGACGGTCGTCGAGCGGGATCTGCAGTGGCTCGAGCGCGAGATGGGGCGAATCTTCACAGAAGACGAAAAGCTTCGGCTCGATCGTCTCGTCTTCTCGGCCTGGCCCTTGCGCTCGACCGAGGACGCCGTGTCGCTCGCCCTTCGTCTCGCGGAGCTTCTCGCAAACTTTGCCGAAACGCTCGCACCCCCGCAAAAGGGCGCGGACGAGGGCAAGGCCGCTTCCGACGGAAAGGGAGATTCCCTTTCGCCTGAACCCTTTCAGCCCTCTCTCTTCGGAGAGGCCTGGGGGTACGAGGAGAAGCGCGATGAATCCGACGCCGTGCGGCGCGACCGCATCCTCTCGATTCTCGAGGGATCGGGGCGTCCCGCCTTCGCGGGGTCGGGGCACGCCAAGGCGGACGCCTCGACGGGGCTTGCTCGAAAGGGTGAAAACCGCGTGACCTACGAAGACGGTCCCGCCTTCCGGGCGGAATCGTGGATGCGGATGGACCGGCTCGAGCGTGCGCTCTGGCCCGCCGACACGCGGATCGTTCCCGCCGGGGGCGAGACCGCGCCCGCGCGCCGCCGTCCCGACGTCGAGATGCTCTTCAAAAAGACGCTCTCGCGTCTCACGCGGCTGAACGGCGCGCTCGAGGACCTGCTTCTTCGGCGCGTTCCCTTGCCCGTCGGTTTGACTGAGACGGGCTGGGACGTCGACGACATGGAGCTCGACCGTCTCGCCGTGGGCGACGCCCGGGTCTTTTCGGTCTGGGAGGACGCGCAGGGCGTGGAGGCGGCGGTCTCGATTCTGCTCGACAGTTCGGGATCGCTCTCGGAAGAGGACTTCGCACTCGTGAAGGCCTCGGGCTACCGTCTCGCGTCGGTTTTGGAGAAGGTCCCGAACGTCGCGCTCGAGACGGCGCTCTTTCCGGGAGACGCCGGCTACACCGCCGAGGTCATCACGACCTTCGGCGAATCGGTCGAAGCGTTTGCGAAGCGAACCGGCGCGCGCGAGAGTTGCGGCGGCACGCCCGTCGTGGCGGCGCTTCTCTCAACCGCGCAGAGGCTCCTCGAACGGCCCGAGGCGCGCAAAATCCTGATCCTTTTGACGGACGGGCATTTTGAGCGCGAGAACCTACGGAGCGTTCCCGAAGACGTCGAGGCGGCCGGGATCGAACTCGGCGTCCTCCTCGTCGGGAGCAACGCCGCGGACCTCTGGGGGCGCCACTGCGAGCGCATTCGAGACGTCCGGGGCGTTCCCGCGGGGATCGTCAAGTTGATGAAGCGCCTCCTGCAGGCGGCGCGCAACTGACGATCCTTCTCGCGAACCGTTGCGGTTCCGTGAGAAGCGTGTACTTCGTTCGTCGGTCCGCAGGGCTCTCCTTCTTCTCTCCTTCGGGAGAGAAGGGGAGGCCCGTGGTCCTCTTTCTTTTTCCTCTCTTCTTTCTTTTCTTCCCGAAGGGGAACTTTTCTCGTTGGGGAGGCGTCGGTCGGACGGGCCGGTTTTCGAAAGCTTCGGGTTTGAGGGTGTAAGCCCGCTTTCGAAAGTCTTCCCGTTTCGCGTCCCGCACGCCGAGCCGCCTTGTCTCTCTATGGGGTCCCGACGGGCTCCGAAACCTTCTTTCGCTCATGACGGTACCCGAACTCTACGCCGCAAGAAAATCGGCCGTGCGCCAGGCGCTCGGCACGGACCTCGTCGCCCGTTGGCGCACGCCCGGGCGTCTTGCGTTCGGGCTCTCGGAACCCGTCGGCGGGGCGGCAAGAACGGCAGTCGACGGCGTCCTGGAGACTTCGGATCTGCTCGACGACGAAGGCCGCCCCGTCTGGGCGCCCGTCGATCCGGTGGCGATCCTGGCGAGGCGCCGGGAGACGCTGCAGCGCATCCTTCTCGCTTCGGCCGATCGGGCGCTCTTTGAAGCGCATTTTCTCCCCGCGCTTCTCGCCTGGGCCGCCTTCGTCGAGGACCTCCCCGACCTTCGGGACGAGGCGTTTGCCAAGCAGGGCGGGCTTTTTCTCTTCGGACTCGAGTCGGCACTTGCGGCCCTCAGGCGGCTGGACGCTCGGGTCTTCGGGTTGACGTTGGATCCCGTCGCGAGAAGACGGCATCGGGAGCGCTGGAAGACGATCGTCTTTCTCTCGGCGCTCGCCTACGGCGAAAACCGTCTCGCGGACCTCACGGTCGAGGCGGACGGTAGGCGTTGGCGTCGGGACGAGGCGCTTCTCAGCTTTGCGCTCGCCGCCTGCGGAGGCTCGGAAGCCGCTTCCTCGGACGGAGCGGGGAAGGCGAAGGACGTACTCTTTACCGTGCGCAGATGCCGCACGGCGACGACGGGGCTTGACGCGGGTTTTCTTCGCTGGGTTCCCGATCGAACGAGAAGGTGGCTCACGGAAGATCCCTTCTTTGCGGAACTCTTCGAGGGGCGGTGTCGGGGAAAGGTCCGGCGCTCCGACGAAGCGAAGTTTCTCGAACGGCTCGTACGCGACGCCGTCTTCGAAGTCCTCTGGAAACGGCGGGGCGAAATGTCGGAGGGGCTCGCGGACGATCCCTTCGCGGGCGTTCGGGCGGCGCTTTCGCACTGGGTGGCGGAGACGTGGCTTGAGGCCGTGCGCGAAGGGGCGTGGCTCTTTTGCGGGCCGCACTCGGACGGCGTATTGCTGCACGGCGTCGAAGGCGTCTTTTTGCTCTGGCCCGACGCCCCCGCAAAGATTCTCACGGAAGGCATCGCCGCCCTCCCGGGGGCGCCCGCCTCGAGGGAAGGCATGCCGCAGGACCTGAACGACTGGCTTCGGGTGCTCTCGCAAAGCGGCGTGATCGAAACCCGCGGGGACGCGGGCGCGCTCTTTCTCATCCGTGTGCCCGCTTTGCCCGACCGAAGAAAAGGCGGTCTCACCGACAAGGTTTCGGGAAAACTCGCCGAGGCCGTGCTCCTTCGGGAAGGGAAACGCTTTCTCGAAGCCGCCCGCATGCGCGCGGCGGAAGCTTCCGAAATCTTCTTTGACGAACCCCTCGGGCGGCTTCTCGCGGAAGACCGCCACAAGGAGGAAATCGAAGAGCTCGAAGACGAAGCCCGAAGCGTGCTCCCCGGACGATTCGCCTGGGCGGTAAACGAAAGATTGCGCGAACCCTCGATGCTGGCCGAAGCGCTTGAAGCGGCCTTTGCGGACATCAATCGGGGCGACCCCGCCCAAAACGCCGCGGCCTTCGGGGTGTTCGTGCCGTTGCGGCTCCTGAGACGTCCGTCGACTTCGGTCCTTCTTCGCTGGCTCACGGACAAGGGGGCGCTCCTTCAAAACCGGCCGGGACAACTCTTCTGGCGGCGTGACGCGCTCGCCGCCCAAGAGATCGACTGTCTTGAAGACGGACGGTTCGGCGCCTTCCCCTTGGGGGTCGTGCCGAGGGGCTCAGAAGCCGAAGAGGAAAAGAGAGAGCCGACGGGAGCGCTCTACGGCGCTTCGGACGCCGCGGATCCCGAAGCGAACGAAGCCGAGGGCCCCGAAGACCGCATGGATCGGGCGCTGCGCGACCGGGGCGTACGGAACTTCTGGACGGAGCGTCTCGAGCGGGGGGCGGCCGCTCCGTACGCGGAGGAGGGCGTACTGATCGCCGCACATTTCGTGCGGCCGGTGCTTCGCTACGCCGACGGGCGGGAAGAGGACGCCCCCTGGCCGCCCGCGGCGGCGGGTTTTGCCGGACGAGGGCGGTACGTGCCCGTTCGCGGGGAATACGTTCCGAGGCGGGACAACGATTGAAAGCCTCGGGGGTCGACGGGAACGAGGCCGTTGGCGAACGCTTCGGCAGGGAATCGGTTGGGTCGTCGGGGTTGGCCGGGGGTAGTCGAGGTTGGGAACACGTCCCGCCGGGAAACGAAACAGGAAAGAAAGGAGAAGACAAGATGAGACGGGAAAACGCCCGGCCGTCGGGCGGCAATGACGAGTACGGGCCGGCGGATCCGGAAAGGGAAGCGGGTTCGGTCAACAGGAGCGACGAGGGTCAAGAACGGAAGAATTTCGCATCGGGTTCCGAAGCCGTTTCGGAAAGTCGGCTCGGGGCGGGGACGGAAAATCTGCCGGGTGCCGCGGGGGAACCATCCTTCGGTGCCTTCACCCGGGAGGAAAAGCGCGCCTTTCTCGCCTGGGGACGGGATCTCTTTCGTCCCAGAACGAATCCCTTCGGGCGCTCGGACGCCACGAACGACCCCGACGGACGGGCCTTGGCGCTCTGGCGTCCCGCCTGGGAGGGGAGTGTCGTCGTGGCCGCGTTTCCGTTGGCGGCCTTCTATGCCTGGGGCGCCGAAGGGGCCTGGGCGGCGCCCCTGGGGTTCTGCATCGGGGCCTTCGGGTGCGTGCGGTTGCTCGACGTCGTGCTGTTGTTGCGCCGCCGCGCGAAGCTCTCGGGCAAGGCCCCCGCCTTCATGGGCTGGGGCGACCTGGTGATTCGGATGCGGCACATGCAGAGGAAAACGGGGAAGACGAAGGCCCGCGGGGAGAAAGAGAGGGCTCGTGCCGGGGTTCCGAGGGAAGAGGCCGCACTCTCTCGACTTCGCGGCGTGCTCTCGGGCGAGGACGCGCTTTTTGCCGCGGGAGAGGGCGCGCCCGTGAAGGAGTTGTGGCTGGGACTCGGGTTCCTCTGGACGCCCGTGCACGCGCAGCGCCTCTTTGAACTCTCGACCGTCGCGCCCGAGGCGCTCTTCGTGTCGCCTTTCGTGAGAAGGCTCGTGGGCGTGCGCGAAAAGGGGCTCGGCCCCGGGGACACGGGCTCGCCCGTTCTCCACGGCGTGGGGGACGACGAAGGGGATCTCTTTCGGCCGCTGTCGTCGCTCGGCGGCGGAACCGCGATCGTGGGAACGACGCAGGCGGGGAAAGGCGTGATGTTGACGAATCTCGTTCGTCAGGCGATTCTTCGCGGGGATCCGGTCGTCGTGATCGATCCGAAATCCTCCAAACGTCTTAGGAACGCCGTTTTCGCCGCCTGCCGCGCGGCGGGCCGCGCCAAGCCCCGCGAATTTCATCCAGCCTTTCCCGACCGCGGGATTCGGTTCGACCCTTTCGGTAGTTTCGCCCGAGCCACGGAATTGGCAACCCGCGTCAAGGCCGTCATGCCCGCCGACACCTCGGGGGCCTTCTCGTCCTTTGCCTGGCAGGCCGTGCTCGTGGTGGTGGAGGGACTGCTCTTCGTCGACCGTCGTCCTTCTCTTCGGCGACTCGCCGACACGATCGAATCGGGGATCGACGCGCTCCTCGACGAGTGTCTCACGAAGCATTTGACGGACTTCGGGCCCGAAGACTGGCCCGCACGCGTGCGCGCGAAATTGGATGAAGTCGAAGAGCAGGGCTTTCGGCGGGGCGAGCGCAATCTCGAACTCTCCGCCAAGGCCCTTTTCTGGGAGGAGACGGTAAAGCCCAAACACCCCGAACCCGTCTTGAACCGCCTCATCGACACTTACCGCCACGACCGTGAACACTACGCGAAGATCACGGCGTCGCTGATGCCGGTCCTGGCGATGCTCACCGCGGGGAGCCTCGCCAAAAGTCTTTCTCCCGACCGCGAGGACCCGGACGATCCCCGGGACGTCGAGACGCTCGAAGGGATCGTCGGGGCGGGCGGGGTCTTCTACGTGGGATTGGACGCGTTGCCTGATTCGACCGTGGCGTCCGCCTTGGGGAGCATTCTTTTGGCGGACCTCACGGCCTTGGCGGGCGCACGCTACAACGAAGAGCGCTCGGGGGCGTCGGTTGGGCGGATTTCGCTTTTTGTGGACGAGGTCTTCAACGTGATCAACGAGCCCCTCATTGAACTTTTGAATAAGGGGATGGAGGCGGGCGTGCACGTGACGGTCGCGATGCAGACGATTCCCGATCTCACGGATCGTCTCGGGTCCGAAGCGAAGGCGCGCATGGCACTCGGGAACCTCAACAATCTGATCGCCTTGCGAACCAAGGACCGCGCGACCCAGGACTTCGTCGCGGAAACCTTCGGGAAGACGACCCTCTGGCAAACCGAGGTCGGCATCACGACGGGCGCGGCCGCGCACGTGAAGCCCAACTTCTCCGCGTCCGTCACGAAGCGCATGTCGGGCATGCGAGACGACATCGTGCCGCGGGACTGGTTGGGGCGCCTTCCGAATCTCGAATTCTTCGCGTCGCTTTCGGGCGGAAAGCTCTACAAGGGACGCATTCCCATTCTGATCGACACGGACGAGGGCGTGAAGCTCGGGCCCGTCAAGGAGCTCTCATGACGGGCGTGCAGCGGTTCTTTTTGCTTTTGACCTTGTGGTTGGTGACCTTGTCGTTATTGCCGTTCTTCACGGATCCGGGGCGATGGATGCAGATTGCGGTCCTCGAAGGGGCGGCGCTGCAGCACGCCTTCGGCGGTTGGGAGGGAGAGGTTGCGCGGGTGGTGGCCGAAGGCTTGGGTGATTTCTTCTCGTGGCTACTCTTTCCCTTTCGGATTCTCTACGGCTGGAACGAGCAGACCTACTGGTACAGCCTCAACGGTGCGTGGCAGGTGGGAAAGACGACGCCCTTTTACGCGGCGCTCGAGGCGATCCTTCGGGTCTTTGCGTTTCGCTGGGGACACCTGGTCGCGACGTCGGTCTGGTGGTTGCCCGCGGGGCTTTTTCTTCTCTGGGACGCCCGAAGTGTGCGGCGAATCCGCAGTGCCCGCATGAAGGCGCCGAGTCCCGTCTTGTTTGCTTGGGGGCTGGCGGCGGGACCGCTGCTTTTCTTTCTGCCTGTCTTCGGGTTTCTCGTGCCCTGCGTCTATCCCGCGTGGGCGTACGCGTTGCTGCCTGTTGCGACGTATTGGGGGTGGAGGACGGCGGGGGTGAATTTTCATCGTTTTTTCTAAGGAAGAAAAGCTTCCTCCGAAGCAACTTGCGTCACAGGGTTTATGACGTTTTTGTTAACTGTGCCCTTTTGGCAACAAAACTTAGATTGCAGGGGTATTTCTGGAGCGGAGGGGGCAATGCCTTGAGGGGGCGCGGGTTAAACGGGAAAGTTGCATCGAATGTGTATCAATATTAGGGTTACCCCCCCCCTGAAGACTTATTTTATGTGCTTGCGGTCATTGTTAAGATGGCGGTGATTCCGTTCTCTCGGACGGGATTTTGGTTTTTCCAAACTCTAGGAAAAGCAACGTTGTTTTTTGGAGAAATACAATGAACAAGAGTTTCAAAGTGGTCTTCAACAAGGCCCGCGGTGCGCTGATGGTCGTGAATGAAGTCACGTCCAGCGTCCAGGCTAAGGGCACGAAGACCGTCATCGCCGCGGCTGTCGCTGCGTTGGTTGCGGGCGGTGCGGTGGCTGCTGAAGGCGATTGGGTTGATGTTCCTGAAGGCGTCGAATCCGTCACTGATGCTACGTGGGACACTCTCAAGGAAGAGAACAACTTCGTTCACGCGCCTGAAGGCACTAAAAAGGTGCCGGGCACTTTCCTTTCGACCTCCGAAACCAAGACGTTTGACAAGAAGCTTTGGGTGTCTGGCGATACCGCTGCTGCTCAGGCAACGGGTCTTGCCGTTACGGGAGCGGGCGGCAAGCTGACGAACGCTGGCACGATTTACGTCACGTCCGGCAAGGACGGTGTTTCGTATCAGAACAAAGGCATTTTGGCCAACAACGGCGCCACCGCCGTCAATCAGGGCGTGATCGTGGCGAAGAATGCCTACGGCATGACCGTGGGTACCACGGGAACGGAATCCACGATCGTCAACAACGGAAAGATTTACGTTGAAGAAACCGGGGCCGGGATGGAACTCGGCGGTGGCTCGGGTTCGACGGCCGTCAATGCCAGCCTCATCAGCGTCGGCACGCCTACCGAGGAAGGCGACGGCGGAAAGCCGCGCTTCGGTCACGGCGTTCTGATCAAGAATCAGGACAACGCTGTCTTCACGAACAAGGGCACGATCAATGCGTCCGCCGAAGGTGCCACGGCGATCGAAATTCAGGTCAGCTCGAATAAGACAACGAAAAATGCCGTGATCAACCTTGAAAAAGGTTCTTCCGTCGACGGTCTGATTCACAACCACGAAAATGTCGAAGGCACGATGTTGAAGGCCAACGGTTTCGTCGGCACGATCGATCTTCAGAACGATTCGACGAAGGGCATGACCATCGAAGTCAATCAGGGTGCCGATCTGACTCTTGTCGACGGCCACGGTTCGAAGGCCCTAACCGCCGTCGTCAATGACGGCATGCTGTCCGCCTCCATTTGGCAGAAGTACACGGTCGGCGAAGGGGAAGGAGCCAAGGAAGCTTCCGACAATCAGTTCACGAAAGTGACGGTTAACGAAGGCGGCATCTTCAACGTTACCAAACTCAACTCTGTTTGGGACGATCCGGCAACGGAAGCCGACGAATCCAAGGTAGAGGGCGCCGCGAAGGATCAGCTTCTTATCAAGGGTGCTGATTACACGCTCAACGGCGGCGCGCTCTATGTGGGCGGTCAGAACTTTACGCGCAATCTGAAGGTGGGTACCGCTTCCGACGTGAGTAGCTTCACGATCGAATCGGGTGATTATTCCTACGACACTCTTACCGTCGGCCGCGAAGGGACGACGAATGTTAAGGGTGGTACGCTCACGGTCGGCGATTTGACGCTCCTCACCAAGAAGGGTGTTCTCAGCAATGGTTCTCTCACGGTTGGCGGTGATGCCACCCTTACGGTGAATGGCGTGCTCACTGCCAATGGCGATTTTGCCGAAGGCAAGGGCATGACCGTTGCGGGCGATCTCGTTCTTGGTGAAGACGCTAGCCTTGCTCTCAAGGCTGGTGCGCTGACGGTCACCGGTGAAATGATCGCTGACGGTGGTCAAATCTTTACGAAGAATGGCGAAAGCTACGTTGTTTCCGACCAGGCCAAGTTGATCGGCTTTGGTGCCGATTCGGGCTTGTTGATTACCAACACTTTCTCGACGTCCCAAGAAAAACTTCAGACCTTCCTTAGTGGTCTTGATTGGGAGGGTGCTCCGGCTATCGTCTTCACGGGGGTTACTCTCGAAGGGCCGGTTGCGTTTGACACTGCTCTTGGCTACAACGGTCTTAATTCGGAAGTGAATGCTGGCGAATCGACGGAAGGCACGGTCACGCTTTCGGCTGGTAAGGATGTCGCTGTTGGTGCTCTTAAGGTCGATGCCAATACGAAGTCTGTGGTCATTAATGGTCAGATTACGGGTGAAAACGGTACGGAATTCGTCTTCGCTGGTCTGGGCGGTAACATCGTCACGGGTGTGAATGAGGTTGAATCCATCACGGCCAACGGTGAAGTCACGCTCGGTTGGGACGAAACCTCCACGGGTGTGGTGAATGCCAAGACGCTGACTGTAAAGGATCTCTCCGTGGCCGGTCAGTTCGTGGCTACGAACGTTGTCGTGGAGAATGGTGGTATCGACGAACACGGTAGCTTGACGCTCGATAAGCTCTCGGGTACCGGTACGTTTGCCGTCTCTCAGGCCGCTACGCTTGACGTTCATCGTCTCGAGATTGAAACGAATCTTGAAGAAGGTGCCACGCTCGTTATCGGTGACCGTCTTCCTGCTACTTCCGAAGGGGTTGCGACCTTGGCTGAAGGGGATGATAAGCCCCTCCAGGCTCAGATTGCTGACACCGTTCGAGTGGGCGGTCGCACTGAAAACATTGTCGATGCTATCGGCACGACGAATGCCGACGGTCGCAACCTCCTGATGGCGGTTGCCGGCGACAAGTACGACGCGACGAAGAACGTGGGTCTTTACGTTGACAATACGATCGCCGTGGACCGCGATGCTACGGATGCCAAGCTTTTTGTTGGAAATATTAACGAAAATGACAAACCCGCCGGTTCGATTTCGTTCGGCAGCAATGCTGTTGTTGTGATCGACTTCGGCTCCTTCTCTGCCGACCAGGCTGTTTTTGATGCCGAACAATTGATCGTCAATTCCGACAGCACGGTTCTCCTCCGTGGTGCCGACCGCATCGGTTCCGTCAAGCTCGTTGAAAACGGAACTACCACGGAAGACGGTCAGCGACTCGAGAAAGTCCTCGACAAGAACGACGTCAACGCCTGGTTGAACTACAAAGTGGAGCAGGTTCAAGGTGAAGACAATACGACGAATGTCAATCTGAACGTCGTATTCGATCAGAACGCCACCGGTGACGAAGACCTCAACGCCTTCGCCGAATCGGTTCTGACGACGGGTTCCGAATCGCTCGGCGTCGTCAACGCGATCGGCACGGCTTATTTCGACGAAACGACGAAGAAGCTCTCCGCCGTTGGTGAAGATGCCCTCGACGAATACATGGCTCTCCCCGCCGTGGCCGGTACCTACAATGCCGCTTATGACGCGGCCGAACAGGTCTGGAACACGATCGGTGCGCACAACATCGACCGTACGGCCGGCAAGACGAACGGTGTTTGGGCCGACGTCTTCTACTCGGCCAACGAAGCGGGCGACATGTATGGCAACGGCTACGGCTACGAAGCTGACGTCTACGGCGGTGTGCTCGGTTACGACTACACGGCTGCCTGCGGCGGCAAGATTGGTGCCGCGCTGACGATCGGTACGTCCGATGTCGACGCCAAGGGCGACTTCGTGGGCGACTACGGCAACGACGCCGACTTCTGGGGTCTTTCGATCTATGCTTCGAAGGACATCACCGACAAGATGATCGTGTCGGCCGACATCACCTACCTGTCGCTTGACAACGACATCAAGGGCTCGGTTGCCGGTGCTTCCGTCGCCGAATCGATCGACTCGTCCGTCATCTCGGTTGGTCTCCGTGCCGACTGGAAGGCTTACGAATCGAACGCCTTTGAAATCGTTCCGCACGCCGGCATCCGTTATGCCCAGATCGACGTGGACGACTATCGTGAAATGGACGGCGAATCGCTCGACGTTCTCGAAATGCCGATCGGCGTTGCCTTCAACGGCAAGTTCGAAGCTGCTGGCATGAAGTTTGTCCCGACGTTGGACTTCACGGTTGTTCCGCAGATCGGCGACACGGAAGTTCATCCGCTGAACGGCGACACGCTCGACGTGTTGAACAATACGTACAACACGACGCTCGGCATCTCCGCCGAATACGGTGACTTCACCTTCGGCGTTGCCGCCAAGTATGGCTTCGGTACGGACGACCGCAGCAATGCGGGCGTCAAGGTCAACGCCACCTACGCCTTCTAATCCCAAGAGGGCCTGAACGCTTCCCGCCGTCCTTTCGGAAGGTCGGCGGAGGCTTCAAAACTTTGAGAATCCTCCGTTCCTCACCGGACGGAGGATTTTCTGCATGTGTTTTACTGGAGAGGGGAAAATCCAAACAAAAAGTAGAATTGTGTTGGGTATATATGTTTTCTTTGGTTTGATCTGATTGTGCGGTATGAAGATGATGTGTAAAGTGTATGATTTCGAGGCTGGTTTGCTGAAAGCAGAGGTGCGAAAGATAACAAAAGGTGACTTTTTGCAGGATATGGAAGACTATCTTGGAAAAATGTTGGATGGTCGACAAAGGTTGACTCGATCGTATTTGCTGTCGTATCCGTTCTTTGTGAAATATTTTTCTGAAGTTGAGAATATTACATTTGATAAATTTATATTGGGTGTCTATCTAATCTATGGTTGGATGCCCAGAGCTTTGTGTTTTAATGAGGGTAAGCCCCTCAGTCAGGAAGATTTTGTTGAGTTGAGAGCGAAACTTTCTGAAGTGCAGAAGTGGTCTGAAAAACACTTCGATGAAATGCTCGGCAAAGACGGTTGTGCGAGCGAGAAGGGAAAAGAAGAAAAGTCTCTTTTCTTGCTGAAAAAAGTGACAAACGGCTCGATCGTTGGTATGTCAAAACTCCTGCATTTCATCAATCCGAAATTCTTCCCGATTTATGATTCAAACATCGCAGCAGTGGTTGGTGAAGTGAAGACGGTGGATGAGTATTTTGCATATGTGAAAGCTTTTCACTGCTTTACCAAGGAAATTTTGAATCATGACAGTGAAGAGTTCGAACGAATTCGTAAAGATTTTGAAGACGCTTGTCGTAAAGAATTTGGAAATCAAACGAACATGGAAGTGACGACGGTTCGTGCAATTGAGCTTGTTTTGTTCCAGATCGGCAAGTCTATTAAGGATTCGAAGAAGACTGCGAAGAACCCGTGAGTTTGACAATCGCATTTCCGCAAGGATTCTGTGCTGTGGCTTTCTTTCGCAGCTTTGCTGATAAAGTGACCTCAACACTTTCTGCCGCCTTGCTACGAGAGGCAACGGAGAAGTCAAACCTTCTGGAATCCTCCGTTTCTCACTGATGTGGTCCCCAATTCTTAGACAAAGAATTGGGGACCACATCACACCCGGGCGGAGGATTATTTTTTCTGACCGTAATTTCGCTACTCCTCGAACATGTAGAGCGACGTCTTGCCGGCGCCGATCTTCCTGATGCAGCCGGCGTCAAGAAGCTTGCGAAGGTGGTAGTTCGCCGTGGAACGAGGAAGTCCAAGCGCCTCCTCTACGTCGCTTCGCGAGGCTTTTCCATTGGTGCGAAGCAGGGCGCGGATTCGCTCGTCCACGCTACGGACCGCGCTTCTGAGAGACGGAGATTTTGTCTCTCCCCGAAGCTCTGAGAGCGTTCGCCTTGGAAGCGACAGAGCGAAGTTCGTTGGAAAGAGCAGGAGTCGCCTTGAGAGCGGCTCGTCGGAATAGACTTCGGCAACGGTATGAAGGCCGAAGCCCGTCTCGTCCGCAAGACGCAGGGTCTGAAGAAAGGTCAGGAGCCGGGGATTGCGGCATTCGGGCGCGATTCGCAAGCGCAACATCTCATCCGTCCACTCGCCCGGACCGCCTGCCGCGAAGAACAGCGCCTCCGAAGGCGTGACGTGAATCACAAAGGGCTTCGTCGTTTGGTAGTCGCGGTGTACGACGAGGGCGACGAGCGCTTCGAGCAGAGCCGCAGGCGGCACTGCGTAGTAGTCCGTGCGCTCGAGCCTGCCGTCCAAGGGTTTTTCCATGAGAAGAAGGCACTCGTACTGCAGAAACCGGTAAGCGTCGCGCAGAGAGAGGAGGATCGAACCCGTGAAGGTCTTTGTCCGCTTGAGGACGGATTTCTCGTTGTCCCGAAAGACCGAAACCTTGATTTGAAAGGGATTTTGATCGGAGAGAAGGAGGGCGAGACAGGTGAAGCAGCCGCTTCGCAAATCCTTGAGCCGGAAACGCACGTCCTCACACGGATTCAAGAAGAGCCCCCGCTCGCCCGCGCAGGCGCAGCAGTCGGAAAACGTGAGCGTCTGCTCCTCAGCGGTGCGCTCCTCCCAGGAAATGGGAGAAGCCTCTTCGAGAAAGCGGCTGATCTGCGCGTCGGTGGCGGGTAGCGTATGTGCCCCGGTGCGCACGAAGGCGGTTCGAATGTTCCCGGGGTCGGTAAAGTAGGGCTTGTGAGGGCCCGAAGCAACATGGAGCGTCAATACGGTCTTCCCGTCAACCCGAAGGCGTCCAAAGGAGAGGAGAGGGAGAACGGGCGGGAAGATCGCCCGAAGGCGCTCAAGAAGCTGCGCTTCGAGTCGACGGGGGTCGTCAACGCCCGTGACGGTGCCCGAGCGGTCTACGCCGATGTAGAGAACGCCGCCGAGCGTATTGGCGAGCGCCGTGATTTCCTTCGCGGCAGCGTCGGGGTCCGTGAGAAAGGTCGCGACGGCAGAAGGACAAGGCGGAAGGGACGTCATGTTTTCCTCTTTTCTTCCAAGTTTGTGCATGATTCTAAATGTCTTGGAAGAAAAAGGAAGCTATTGAAAAGAAACCTTCGCGTCCTTGGGGAGGAGATGCGCCGAGGCGGGGTCTTTCATCAAAATTTCATAAAGGTGCTGGTCCGGGGAAGGATACATGCAAAGCATGTCAGGGAGAAATTGCGACATTTGAAAGAAGTTCTGGTGCAGAAAAAGAGCGGAGAGACGGGGTGGTTGAATCCGAGGAATTCTGCGTTTTTCCATCCTGTCCGTACGTTCATCGAAATGTCATGAAGTCGTCACGGGATTGTCAAACCCGTTCGAAATAATGGGCGGCAACTGAAAAACGGACATTCGGACGAGGGCGTTGTGTGACCTTCTCCGAAGCCATCTTCTCGGAGAACCCTCATGCAGATGAAGAAAATCGTCGCCGCCACGCTCCTCGCCGTCTGCGGCGCCACGGCCTTCGCTTCGGCCGAACGCATGGTGATCGCCATGCCGCAGCTTCCCCCCACGGTCGAACCGCAGGGCTTCAATTCGAATTCCACGGACCGCGTCGTTTATTCGATCTACGAAACGCTCGTGCACGCCGACCAGAAGACGGGCGCTCTCTCCGCCGGTCTTGCGGAATCCTGGAAGCGCATCTCCCCCGAAACGGTGGAATTCAAGCTTCGTCAGGGCGTCGTCTTTCACGACGGCACGCCCTTTACCGCCGACGACGTGATCTTCTCCTTCGGTCCCGAACGCTTCTCGGGCGAAAAGGCCCCGGGCCGTGCGCATGCCTGGGAATTCCTCGGCGGTCTGAAGGAAATCAAGAAGATCGACGACTACACCGTGCAGGTCACGATGAAGGCGGCCGATCCGCTGATCGAGCGCCGCTTCTCCGCGCGCATGTCCGAAATCGTCTCGAAGGAATCCTACGAAGCCGCGGGCGGCTGGGACAACTGGATCAAGAAGCCCGTCGGCACGGGCCCCTACAAGATCGTCGAATTCCGCACGGGCAACCGCATCGAACTCACCCGCTTTGACAACTACTGGGGCAAGAAGGCTCCGGCCGACAACGTGGTCTTCGTGGAAGTGCCGGAACTCTCCGCCCGCGTCGCGGGTCTGCGTTCGGGCGAATTCGACCTCATCACCGAAGTCCCGCCGGATCAGGTGAAGACGCTGCAAAAGGAAACGAAGATCGATGTCGTCGGGGGCCCCGTCGACAACGTCTACGGCCTCGTCTTCGACGTGCTCTCGAACCCCGTCATGCAGAGGAAGGAACTCCGCCAGGCGATCCTCCACGCGATCGACCGCGACCTCCTCGTGCAGGCGCTCTTCTCGAATCAGACGGTTGCCGCCAACAGCTTCCAGTCGAAGACCTTCGGCGACCTTTACCTCGCCGACGCCGACAAGAAGCTCTACGACCCCGCGAAGGCCAAGGAGCTCGTCAAGGCTTCGGGCTACAAGGGCGAACCCATCGTCTGGCGCATTCAGGTCGGCTACTACACGCAAGAAATGACGGTTTCGCAGGCGATCGCCGGTATGTTGAAGGCCGTGGGGCTCAACGTCAAGATCGAAGTGAAGGAAAACTGGACGCAGGTCGAAGCCGCCGGGAAGGACCGCATGATCAACAACGCGAGCTTCTCGGCCTACTTCCCGGATCCGGCCGCCCAGCTCTGGCGCCGCATGAAGCCGGGCAGCTCCTGGGTCTCGATGGGCTTCTTCGGCGGCGAAGGCTCGGAAACCTACGCCAAGTTCTGCGAACAGGGCAAGATCCTCGAAAACTCGGTTGATCCCGCCGAACGCAAGAAGGCCTGGGAAACGATGCTCGCGATCTTCGCGGACGATCCCTACGCCTGCCCCCTCTATCAGCTTCCGATGATCTACGCGAAGCAGAAGAACGTCAACTGGACGCCGGGCACGCAGGGCTCCCTCGACCTCTCGGCCGACAACCTCTCCTTCAAGTAAATCCGACACTCTCCGGGCCCGGGAGGGGCGCGCGAGCGCCCGCCGGGCCCTTATTGCCATACGCCAAACCCTTATGACCCCAAACGAAGCCACGCCGTCGTCCCTTTTGCGCGTTCGGGATCTGCGCGTCTCCTTCGGGGCCGTGGAAGTGCTCCACGGCGTCGATCTGGACGTGCGCCCGGGCGTCATTCACGCTCTGATCGGCGAGTCGGGCTCGGGCAAGAGCGTCCTCGCGCGCTCGATCCTGGGTCTCGCCGGCCGCAAAAGCCGCACGACGGGAAGCATCCGCTTTGAAAACCGCGAACTCGTGGGCCTCACCGAAAAGGAATACCGCGCGATCCGCGGCGCCGAAATCGGCATGGTCGTGCAGGACGCCATGAGCGCTCTGAACCCCATGCGCACGATCGGCGAACAGCTCGTCGAAACCATCCGCTTCCGCCACCCCGACTACCGCACCGGCCGCACGCCGCATGAAGCGGACCTGCGCGACATCGCGCTCTCGTACCTCAAAACGGTCGGGATCACGGCCCCCGAAAAGCGCATGGACGCCTACGCCCATCAGCTCTCGGGCGGCATGCGCCAGCGCATCATGATCGCGCTCGCCCTCGTGGGCTCGCCCAAACTCCTTCTTGCGGACGAACCGACGACCGCCTTGGACGTCGTGGTGCAGCGCGAACTTTTGACCGAACTTCGCGAACTCGTCCTGGCACGCGGCATGTCGATGCTTCTCGTCACGCACGACCTGCACCTTGCGCACGACGTCGCCGACGACGTCTCCGTCATGTACGCGGGAAACATCCTCGAAGAGGGTCCGGTCGGAAAGGTGATCCCGAACCCCGCGCACCCCTACACCGAAGGGCTTTTGAACGCCATGCCCGACATGACGTCGACGCGCGGGTCGCTTACGCCCATTCCGGGCGAAATTCCGCCGCCCGACAAGTTGGGAAAGGGCTGCCCCTTTGCGAGCCGCTGCGCCCGCGCGACGGAGCGCTGCCGAACGACCTTCGACGCGATGAAGAAGCTCGACGACGGTCACTGGCAGTCCCGCTGCACGCTCGCGCACGAAGCCGAGAGGAAGCCCGAAGAGGAATTCTCCGACGCCGCCTTCGGGGACGCGCAGGAAACGGACTTCGCCGTCATTTCCGACGTGCGCGTGAAGCGCCACTGCTACTACGCGCGAAAGGGCTTCTTCGGGCGACTCACGCCCTGGAACGTTCTCGAAGACATCGATCTTCAGATCCGTGCGGGCGAAGTCATGGGCCTCGTGGGCGAATCGGGCTGCGGGAAGTCCACGCTCGCCCGCCTCGTTCTCGGTCATCAGCGCCCGACCGAAGGGTCGGTCCGCTTCAAGGACGAGGAGCTTCCGGAACCGCGCACGCCCGAGTGGCGCAAGCAGCGCCCCGCGCTTCAGATGATCTATCAGGACCCCTACGGGTGCTTTGACTCGCGCATGCCCGTCATCAATCAGGTCGCCGAACCCCTCGTGGTTCACCGCGGCCTCTCGAAGGAAGAGGCTCTGAAGGAAGCGGCGAAGGTTCTGAAGGCGGTCGGGATGCCCGAACACCACATGACGCGCCTTCCCGCCACGATGTCGGGCGGACAGCTCCAGCGCGCGGCCATCGCGCGCGCCGTGGCGTTGCGGCCCGCTTTGCTCGCCTGCGACGAGCCCGTGGCGTCCTTGGACGTTTCGATTCAGGCGCAGGTGCTCGAGCTTCTTCTTCGCCTCAAGCGCGCGACCCGCATGTCGATGCTCTTCGTGTCGCACAACCTCAACGTCGTGCGCTATCTCTGCGACCGCGTAACCGTCATGTACCTCGGGCGCATCGTCGAGACGGGAAAGACGGACGACGTCTTTCACCGGCCGCTCCACCCCTACACGAGACTTCTCCTCGCCTCGACCCCGGGGGCGGACGCGTCCGTCGTGCGCTTTTATCCGAAGGGCGCGATGCCGAGCCCGATCGACCGCCCCGAAGGCTGCGTCTTCGCAAACCGCTGTCCCTTGGCGACCGAGCGGTGCACGCGCGAAGTTCCCGAACTCGCGGAAGTGAAGGGGGAGGAGCGCCGCATCGCCTGCTGGGCGTCCGAAAACGCCCTCAAGTCTCTCGGAAAGATGGAGGAAACCGAATGTTCCCGTTGATCGCCCGCATCGTCTTCCGATCGGCCCTCACGCTCTTTTTGCTCGCGGCCTGCGTTTTCTTCGGGCTGCACCTGACGGGCGACCCCGCCCGAATCATGCTGGGCGACGGCGCGGACGCCGCCGCCATCGCCGCGTTTCGCGAGCAGTGGGGCCTCAACCGCCCGCTCTGGGAGCAGTTCTTCATCTACATCGGAAAATTCCTGCAGCTCGACATGGGGAAGAGCTACCTGACGGGCCTCCCCGTCAAGGACGTCTTCCTCGAGGCCCTCGACGCCACGATGCACCTCATGATCCCGACCGCGGTCGTGACGCTTCTGATCGGCATTCCCTCCGGGGTCGTCGCGGCGCTCTACCGCAACACCTGGGTCGACAAGACCATGATGTTCGTGAGCGTCTTCGGCTACGCCGTCCCGAACTTCTTCATGGGCGTGCTCCTTCTTCTCATCTTCTCGATCACGCTCGGGATTCTGCCTTCCTACGGGAACGCCACGGTCTGGCACTACATCATGCCGGTGATCACGATGGCGACGAGCGAAGCGGCGATCTTCTCGCGCTACGCCCGCTCCGCCATGATCGAGGCGATGAACCTGCCCTGCGTCAAGGCGGCGCGCATGCGCGGTCTTCCGCGAAAGCGCATCATCTGGCTCCACGCCCTCCCGAACGCCATGCTCTCGATCCTCACGATTCTGGGCTTTTTCCTCGGCACCCTCGTTGCGGGCGCCGTCATCACGGAAAACGTCTTCTCGTGGCCGGGCGTGGGCAAGCTCCTCGTGCAGTCGGTCGCAAACCGCGACATTCCGGTCGTGCAGATGATCGTTCTCGCTACGGGTGCGTCCCTCATCACGGCGAACCTCTGCATGGACCTTCTCGCGCTCGTCGTGAATCCGCGTCTGCGCAAGGCCTCGTAATTTTCACGAACCATTCTTTCAAGGAACCTTCATGTCGAACACCGCACTTTCCACGCGCCGACTTCTGAAGCCCGCGAGCGGGTGGCTCGTGCCGGGAAGCGCCGCGCTTCTGATCTTCTTCTTCGTCTCGGGTCTGCTCGCTCCGTGGATCGCGCCCTACGGGCTCGAAGACATGGACCTCACGGCCCGTCTCGTGATGCCGTTCACCTCCTGGGCGCATCCCTTCGGGACGGACGAACTCGGACGCGACGTATTCTCGCGGCTTCTCTATTCGCTGCGCCTCTCCTTCATCCTCGCCGTCTGCGGCACGATTCTGGGCGCCATCGTCGGGACGCTTCTGGGCTTTCTCGCCGCCCGCTTCGGCGGGATCATCGACGACCTCGTCAACACCGGGGTCGACTTCACGGCGAGTCTTCCCTTCATCATTCTGGCCTTGACGATCCTCGCCTTTCTCGGCACCGACGTCACGGTGATCGTCGTCATCATGACGGTCTATGGCTGGGACCGCTACGCGCGGCTTACGCGAAACCTCGCGCGCTCGGCCTACACCGAGGGCTACGCGTCCGCCCTGGAAGGTCTCGGCATTCCGACCTGGCGCATCGGTCTCAAGCACATTCTCCCGAACATCGCCTCGGCGCTCGTCGTCAACATGACGCTCAACTTCCCGGGGATGATTCTGCTCGAGACGTCGCTCTCCTTCCTGGGCGTCGGCGTCCAGCCCCCGATGAGCTCTCTGGGTACGATGCTCGGCTTCGGGCGCGACTACCTCACCTCGGCCTGGTGGATCGCCGTGATTCCGGGCGTCGTGATCGTCCTCGCCACGCTCTCGATGTCGATTCTCGGCGACTACGTGCAGCAGAAGCTCGATCCGGAGAACCGCTGACCGAAGACGCCGCAGAGCGCAGAACCGAATCCCGGTGCGTCCGGAGCCGTTCATTCATGTCCGGGGGCGGCTTCGGGCACACGGGACTTTCGGGTTTCACGCCTGCGGTTTGCCTTGCTCGGCGCTGCGATCCCGCTCGTGCCCGGGGCCGTCCCGTCGGTGAATCCGGGAGGGCTTCGGGTGCGAAGGGTTTTCGGGATCCTTTCGTACGCCGTGCCGTACATTTATCCCTTTCGGCCCGGTGCGGGCGTTCTCCCGCGCGGCCGATTTTCCCGTGATTCTCACCGCGCCCGTGCGTCGGGCGCGAAAGAGAAGGAAAAACATGACGAAAGAAACGAAACACGCTTCGCCCCGCTTTTTGCTCGTGGGCTTTGACGGTCTTCGTCCCGACTGCGTGACGAAGGAAGACATGCCCGCCCTGCGGGCCTTTCTCGACGGTCACCGAGAGTGGACGAACTACCTCTCGACCTTCCCGACCGAAACCTACGTGAACCATCCGTCGATCTTCTCGGGCGGGCGCCCGAACGAGCACGGAATCATCGCGAACGCCTTTTTCCGCCGCGGCAAAAAGGGCGAAGACGCGGTCTTCGCGGGCTCCCGCGTGAAGTCGGTCGAGTCGCTCGGCGAAGAAGGTCTCTTCACGCTTCCGAGCCTCGGCGAACGCCTCGCGCGCGCCGGACGTACGCTTCGCGTCTACTGTGCGAACTCGGCCGGCAGCACCCGTCTGCAGCATCACGAAGCCGCGAAGTTCCCGGGGCACCTGAATCTCTGCGTGCACGACTTCACGACGATCGTCCCCGAAGATGAAGGCCGCGCGATCGCCGAGCGCTTCTCGGCCGTGCCGCTCAAGTTCCCGGACTTTGACGGGAACGCCCTTTTGACGGAGCTTTTCTTCGAATATGAAGTCCCGCGCGGACTCGGCGACGTCACCGTCCTCTGGTACGGCGAACCCGACCATTCCTCGCACGAATTCGGTCTCTGGGACGACCGCACCCGAGCCGCCCGCAAGAGCGCCGACGACGAATTCGCCAAGGTGCTCGCCTGGTGGGAGGAGAAGGGTCGGGACGCAGGCATTCAGCTCGTCGTCCTCTCGGACCACGGCCACGGCGTCGTGGAACGTCATGCGGATCTTCTCCGGCCGCTTCGCGACGCGGGCTTTACGGTCCTTCGCGGCGAAGACGTGAGAAACGGGGCCGATCCCGAATCGGCCGACGTGGTCGCCGTCGGGACATACGCCGCGGGCCTCTGGTTTCGGGACACCTCGCAGGCGAACCTCGTTCGCGCGCGCGACGCCCTCATGGCCTCTCCCGACGTGGGACTCGTTTTCTCGCAGCCCGTCTCGAAGGGGTCGGCCGACGTCGAGGGGATCGTTCCGGGAACGCTTTCGGAAGCCCTCGTCTTCTCGGACCACGTCAGGGGTCCCGACCTTCGCATCGTGGGGCGGGGCGACGCGGAAAAGGGAACGCTCGTCATGATGGAGGAACTTCCTCTCGGGGCGGGCAACCACGGGGGGCTCCTTCCTCAGGAAGTGAAGTGTCTTCTCGGGGCCGCGGGCACGATGTTCCCGGGCGCCGCGCGTCACGATGAACCCGCGGGTCACGACGACCTCGCGGTGACGATCATGATGTCGCTGCATCTCCTCGACGACGAGGCTGAGCTGCCGCTCCCGAAGGGGCGCTTCCTTCGGGAAGCCGTGGGCGAAGTACGAGAGAATGCCTCAAAGAGCGGGCGCGCCGTCACGGAAACGATTACGCTCTCCTGCGGCGACTTCACGCAGTACCTGAAGCGCCGCGACTACGCGGGGCACCGCTACGTGCTCGAAGGCGGACGCATCGCCTGAGAAGCACGGTCCCCCCGCGGCCTTCGGGCCGCCGACAATTCGAACGTGCGCCGAAGCGGAAGGCATTCGTTTCGGCGCGAAGAATTCTCTTTCGGGCCTTGAGGGTCCGCCAACCACTTTGGATGCAAGCATGATTGCGATTTTGACCGGCCCCGGAGCCGAAACCCTTCGCCTTGACGTTTATCCCGAGCCGCGTCGGCAAACGGGGGCGCTCCGCTTCGACGTTTTCCCCGACACGGAAGCGGACCGCAAGGCCCTTCGCGCCGTCGCGGACGCGATCGAAGGAGACGTCTTCTTTTTGGATGTGCTTCCTTCGGTGAGGACGATTCGTCACGCCTTTTTCGACATGGACAGCACCTTGATCGACAACGAGTGCATCGACGATATGGCGGCCTTTTACGGCGTGGGCGAACAGGTGGCCGACATCACGCGCCGCGCGATGGAGGGGCATCTTCCCTTCACGGAAAACCTGAAGCTTCGCGTCGCGCTTCTGAAGGGCGCCCCCGAAGCGGTGCTTACGAAGACGATCGAAGGCGTGCGCTACAACCCGGGCGTTGAAGAGCTCTTTGCCTTCCTGCGCGGGCACGGAATCAAGACCACGATCGTTTCGGGCGGTTTTCGTCCGATCGCGCTACACGTCGCCGAACATCTCGGTGCCGACGGGGTGCTCACGAACGAAGTGGTGGTTCGCGACGGACGCCTCACGGGCGAGGTGACGGGACCGGCGGGCGGAGAAATTCTCGACGCCGAAGGAAAGCGCCGCGCCGTGGAACTCTTCACGGCGGTCGCGGGCGACCGACTCGAGAACGCCATGGCGACCGGGGACGGCGCAAACGACCTTCTCATGGTGCGCGCCGCAGGGCTCGGGGTTGCGTACCACGCGAAGGCCGTCCTCACGCAAGCCGCGGACGTCGCCGTCCGCAAGGGAGGACTCGATACGCTCGCGCACCTCTTCGAAGAGTCTTGGTACAATGCTTGATCTAGGGTTATCCCTGAAAATAATAAAAGGAGGTTTTCATGCCGTTTTCTCCGGAACATCCCCCGAAGCTCGTCGTCTTCGACCTCGATCAGACGCTCATCGCCTGCGACTCCTCGCAGCTCTGGATCGACTACCTCTATGACGAGGGGGTCGTCACCGATCCCTTCTACAAGGAAGAGAACGACCGCATGGTGGCCGAGTACCACAAGGGAACGCTCGACATCGCGGCCTATCTGCGCGCGGTGACGCCTGCGGTCTACGGGATCGAACCCGAACGGCTGAACGTTCTTTTGAACGACTTCGCCGAACGCTGGATTCGTCCGAAGTTCTACCGCGAAGGGCTCGAGAGGATCGAGCGCGCCAAGGCGCTCGGCATTCCCGTGCAGATCATCTCCGCCACCTGCACCTACATCGTGAAGCCCATCGCGGAACGCCTCGGCGTCCCGGGCGACCACGTGATCGGGATCGATCTCGTGACGGACGAAAAAGGCCGACTCACGGGCGAAATCCTGGGCGTGCCGTCCTTCCGGGAAGGGAAAGTCGAGCGCGTGCAGGAGGTCCTCTCGCGCTACGGCTTGAAGCCGGAAGACATGCTTTTCTTCACGGACAGCCGCAACGACCTGCCGCTCGCGCTCTACGCGGGCGCGACGGAAGTGGTGGATCCCGATCCGGTGCTCCTGGAAAAGGCCAAGGAAATGGGCTGGCCCGTGCACGCGTGGCACATCGTCTGACAGGGTCTGACGCAAAAACTTGATGCCCCGAGGTCTCTCGGGTGAGGTTCGGAACGCTCGGCGCGAAGGTGCCGGGCGTTTCGTATTTCGGGGGCGGGGTGGAAAGTGTTTCCGCCGCTTGTCATTTGTTACTTCGACATAGGCTCGCCTAAGACTCGGCAAGCTTTCTCCTAAGTCTCGGATGGAAGAATGACGCTGTAGAGAGAAACGACTCTCCGACAAGATTTCTCCAACGAAACAGAAGGAACACCATCATGAAAAAGATGATCGTCTTTGCCTCCGTCGCCGCTTCGGCTCTTGCGCTCGCCACGCTTTCCTACGCCGCCACCGATACGGATCCCAATGCTCCCGCAGCGGTTACGCAGGCCGCTTCGAAGATCGGCATGGCCGACGCGCTCGAAGCCGCCAAGGCAAAGTACCCCGACGCCGAAGCGCTCTCTGCGACGCTTCACGGCACCCGCTCCTACGGCCTCGTCTGGGACGTTCGCATGGAAGGGAAGGACGGTACGGCGGCCCGCGTCTTCGTGAATCCGGAAGACGGCACGGTCCTCGCCTCGAACGACATCGGCATCCGCAACAGCGCCCGATTCGAACGCGGTCCGGGTTACGGTCCCGGCATGGGCATGAACCCCGACTGCCCGCGCATGGGTGAAGGCCGCGGCTACCATCACGGTCACTTCGGCGGGCATCACGGCGGCCGCCGCGGCGGTGACTGCCCCTGGTTCTGAGCTGGCACCGAGACTGATTGAGAGAGACTGACGGGGAAGGAACTTCTTCTCCTCGATCGAAAGGAGGCGCTCTCCGGGAGAAATTCCGGGGGCGCCTCTTCATTTGTCGAAGGGGAAGAACGGATTCGGAACCTTGGGTGCACGGTTGTTGAATGTTCAATAAAATAAACGCAACCTTGAAGTATGTTCTTTTTATATGACAAAACACACCCGTTCCGTCCTTCTTCCCCGAAGGATCGAAAAGAAGCTCTCCATCGTCGGTGAACAAATCCGCGCGGCGCGTCTTCGCCGCAATCTTCCGCTCGCGCTCGTCGCTGAACGCGCGCAGTGTTCGCGCGTCACCGCGATGAAGATTGAAAAAGGGGATCCCACGGTCTCGATGGGGGCCTATCTGCGGGTGCTCTTTGCCCTGCAGTTGGCGGACGACATTGAACTCCTCGCCAAGAACGACCCCGTCGGGCGGGATCTGCAGGACATCGAACTGCGAAAGCGCGCGTCGAGGCGGTGAGAAAAGAGGAAGGTCTCCCTACGAGTGCGGCCCCCGAAACGGCGAAGCCCCGAAGACCGGAGTCTCCGAGGCTTCGCTGTGTGCGGATCCTTCCGCGGAATCGGTCGGGTGCGCCCGGCACCCGACTCGGCGGACCTTACTTCTTGGCTTCGGCCGGAGCCCAGGGGTTGAAGGCCGGGGTCTTCGGACCGTTGGGCGGAAGGATCGGGTAGACGATCTTGGGCTGCTCGCCCGTGAGGGTCTTCAGGAACGCCACGATCTTGGCGGTTTCCTCTTCGGTGTAGCGCTTGCCGAGCTGGATGTCGCCCATCACCTCGACGGCCTTCTCAAGGGTAGCCGCTTCGCCGTCGTGGAAGTACGGATAGGTGAGTTCGATGTTGCGCAGCACCGGAACCTTGAAGCTCATGCGGTCCTGGTCACGACCCGAAATGGCCTTGACGCCTTCGGCGGTGTTCGTCGTTTCGTAGGGACGGACAACGCCCATCTTCTGGAAGGACTGGCCGCCCAACTGCGCGCCGTTGTGGCAGATCGTGCAGCCCGAGGCCTTGAAGAGCTGGTAGCCTTCGAGTTCGAACTTCGTGATGGCGTCCTTATTGCCCTTGAGCCACTGGTCGAAGCGGTCGTTCGGCGTCACGAGCGTGCGTTCGAATTCGGCGATGGCGTCCGTGATGCGCTTGATGTCGACCTTGTCGTCGCCGAAGGCGGCCTGGAAGTACTTGCCGTAGCCCGGGATCGAGGCGATCACTTCGACGGCGAGCTCATGGGTCGAAGCCATTTCCAAGGGATTCGCGATGGGGCCCGCAGCCTGTTCGGCAAGGGTCTTCGCACGGCCGTCCCAGAACTGGGCGATCTGACCGTAGGAATTGAGAACCGTCGGCGAATTGATCGGGCCCTGCGCCCAGCGGTCGCCGATCGAGGTCTTCAGGTTGTCGACGCCGCCCGTGGCGAGGTTGTGGCAGGAGTTGCAGGAGATGAAGCCCGAGCGCGAGAGACGGGGTTCGAAGTAGAGCATCTTGCCGAGTTCGACAAGCGCGGGATTCTCAATTTTGACGGGTTCGATGGGGTCGACGGGTTCGGCGGCGAACGTCGTGCCGGCGGCGCCGAAGAGAGCGGCGAGCGTCAGCGCGGCAAGGGTCTTTTTCATGCGGTTCCTCTTCAGTAGCTTGGTTCGGAAAGGGGAGGGCGATAGTGAAAATTCAATCGCTCGAGGCCATTTTATGGAGGATCGATATGAAGTCGCCAATACTCTTTTTTGATGCGCCGCATAGTCTTTCGGTTAATAGGCATGATCGGTTCTTTCTATTGGGTGAGCGACGAACCTTTTTGTCAGTCACCGCAAGGCGTTGACCGGCGTCGGCGAACAGCGGCTTGCCTCGGGAAAAGCCCCCGTCCGCGAAAAATGCCTTGGAGCGCCTCGCCGTCGGATAATGGAGGGCGTTTCTTTTCCTCTTCGCAACCATGACCCCGACCGAAAACCTCACCGCCTGGGAAGCGCTCGTCGTGGCGAGCAAAACGGGAAGCGTCACGCGTACGGCGCTCGTGCTCGACAAGGAAATCACGCGCGTTTCGCGCCTTCTCGCCGACCTTGAAGCCGAGCTAGGCTTCGAGTGCTTCGACAAATCGCGCCGTCCCATGCGCCCGACTCCGGCCTGCCTAGAACTCGTGCGCAGGGTGGAACCCCTTGTGAACGGTTTTCGGGCCCTGCGCTCGGAAAACGAACAGAGAAACGAGACCTTCCGCGTGCGGTTTTCCGCGCCCGAAGAACTGTCGCGGGACTTTTTTGCGGATTTCCTCTGCGTCTATTCGACGGAACACCCCGGAACGACCTTCTCCATTCTCGAGGAAATCCGTCCCGAGGAACTCCACAAGGCGGACGTGGACGTCGCCGTCATCAATCACCTCCCGATCGACGATTCGGGCCTCATGTTCCGACATCTGCATACGTCGTCCACCGTGCCGCTTGCAACCCCCGAGTATCTCGAAAAGTACGGGACGCCCGAAACGGTCGAGGACCTCGCCAATCACATCGGCCTTCTGCACCACTCGATCAACGCTCGCGACACGACGGTGCTCTACCGAAACGGCGTGGCTTCCTCTCCGCTTCGCTGGCGGGACACCTTCCTCGCCAGCGACCAGGTGACGCTCAAGAGGCTTCTTCTCAACCACCGCGGCATTGCGGTCGACCTCTTTCTCGGACACGTCGTCGACGAGATCAACGAGGGGAAGGTCGTTCCGGTGCTCCGCGGCTGGGAGCGCGCCCCCTGGCACATGTGCGTCGTGACGAGAACGGAAGACGAAGAGCGCTCGCCTCGCCTTCGGGCCTTCGCCGAGTGGTTCACGGGTTATGCCGGCAATGCGCTTCGCGTCGTGACGCGAAAAGGTTGGCGAGGTCTCAACCGCTCGACCCGGCAAACCGCCGAGCCCGGAAACTGAAAAATAGGCAAAGAACGGAAAAAGAGGGAAAAGGTCCGAAGCGCCGCCGCCCCGGACCTTTTCCCGTCTTGGAGGAATCGTTGCGCGTCAGCGCAGAACCCCGATCGCGGTTGCGATCGAAAGGCCCGCACGACGACCGTCCGCGAACGCCCGGTTCACGAGCGCCGGTCCGCGAACCGCATCGCCGCCCGCCCAGAGTTTGGGCGCGCTCGTGCGGCCTTCGTCGTCGGTGACGATCCGTCCGGCATCGTCGTAGGCGACGCCCAGGGTTTGGAGTTCCCCGTCGGGAACCGGACGGAAGCCGTAGGCGACGATCACGACGTCCGCGGGGAGCGTTTCGGACGGTTCGTCCGGGTTAGCCACATTACGCAGGGCAAGACCGTTGAGCGTTCCGTCGGGCGAGATCGAAAGAGACGAAAACGTGCGTCCGCAGAGAAGCGACACGCCTTCCGTTTCGGCACGGGCGAGGTCCGACGGACGGGCCCGCAAGGCGTCCTTTGCGCGTCTCGCAACGAGCGAGACGGACGCCGCCCCGAGCCGCACCGCGGTTCTCGCGCAGTCGAGCGCCGTGTCGCCGCCCCCGAGAACGGATACGCGGCGGCCCTTAAGCGTCTCGATCGGGAAGGACGCGTCGGGAAGCTTCCAATCCTTCGCCGCGACGGCGCGAAGGAACACGTCCGCCGTCATGACCGAAGCGTTGTCCGCGCCAGGAAGATCGAGCGTCACGGGCCGGGCCGCGCCCGTACCCGCAAAGACGGCGTCGAATTCGTTGGCGAGATCCCGCCAGGCGACGTCTTTTCCGACCGAGATCCCCAAGGCGAAGCGCACGCCCGCGTCTTCCAGAAGCTTCACGCGGCGGGCTACGATCCCGCGCGGAAGCTTGAAGGCGGGAATGCCGAGCGAGAGCAAGCCGCCCGCAACCGGGGCGCGGTCGATTACGTGGACCTCGACGCCGAGGCGCGCGAGCACGTC
>OGEP01000539.1_pt1 | contig 55511 bp, 47 predicted proteins | sample 1570721 | NCBI WGS metagenome assembly OGEP01 (sample SAMEA2582131, study PRJEB24529) | metagenome | biome: Human gut stool | place: China | collected 2011 | reverse complement strand
AGTCCGGGCTTTGCGCATAAAAAAAGGTTGTGCCAGCATTTTGACACAACCTCATTTTTTATATATCACAAAACTATTAGTGCCCTTATGCAGTATTTCACAATTTCTTGCATTTCTTAAAAGGTGAGACTGCTTACACACTAAAAAACTAAAATATGAAAAACAAGTTATCCGTTTTACTGGCACTACTTTTTTTGCTTTGTACGGCAATGTGCTGCGAGGAATTTGAGGAATACATTCCCTGTCAGGTGACCTTAACCGGAATAGGTAAGGTGGAACACTTGGATAATGCCGGAAGCGTGCCTGTTGCTCCGGTGGGTGGAGTGGTATCTCGCCAGGCATATATGTTGCGGATACCTTTGGACTTTGAATATGAGAAAGAGATTGTAGAGGGAACATATTATGAATACATCCTGACTGATACCATCGCCAATATACAGATTATCTCACTTACCGCTTATGATGAATCCCACCCTGCCGGTACGGATGTGAACGAACTTTTCATGGACTATCCTTTGCGTCAGGAGGATCAATTGACAGATTATAAATACGGTTACATGTATGGGACTGTTTTTTATAAGATACCCCGTACACTTCCTCAAGCCGGAGTGCATCGGTTTAAAGTCGTAGTGACGACCCGTAAAGGGGAAGAGTTTACCAAAGAAACGGATGAGATCACCATGCAATAAATGAAGAGGCAATGAGGAAGCTATTTATCACTTTGCTGGCAGTGGGACTGCTGAGCATTATGGACGGACAGGCACAAAATAGAAATTCACGTCATCAGCTTGACTTAACCACCGGAGTATCCTGTCATTTTCAGAGTGGAGAATCCTGGATTTCTTCTTCTCCTGTTCCCGTCATGAGCTTTGCTTATACTTTCTATGTATTTCCACACTGGGGAATCTTTTCTTCTATGAGTGTGGCCTCCCTCATCAGAGAAGGAAATGGGGATAAGTTGAGAAGACCTTATAAAAATGACCATTTTGTAAAGGATGCGTATGATTTTGATGATGAAATGGGTTTGTCTATGGCCTTTGGCATTGCCTATCGGCTGAATAAACCGGTATGGGATGTACAGTTGCGCTTGGGATATTACCTGGTTGATGCAGAGGAACATTCTTCTCATTTTTATGTGAAAGAAAAGAATTCCAATGTAGTACGTTGGATTAATTATGATCAGTCATTCTCCATAGAACCCGGTGGTTTAATGAGTGCTATTCAGACTTCGGCTATGTTGTCGAGGCGTATCTGGCGCAAACTCCATTTTTCGGTGGAGGCCAAATATCTCTTCCTCCCTGAACGGGCTACGCAGACTTTTGAAAAGAGAAACCTGTTGACAGGAGAGATTGAGGATAGCTACTCGAAACGTGTACGTGTGCACTATCTGGAGATGGCATGCGGAATTAGCTGGCATTTATAATCTTTATACCATATCGTCTCCCGTCTTCACCACAGCCACTTTCAGAGTCTTATGGAAAGGGATGAAAGCGGAAACCACTGCGATAACCAATGCGGCAATCAGCAGATAGCCGATTACAGTCTTGATGCCCAGTAGCAGGCTCTGTTGCTGAAGCGTGGAATAAAAGTTATTGGCGGCTAACTGGCTGGCTTCATCGTATCCGTGTCCCTGCGCCAAGGCACTGTTCATGGCTTGCGCATAGCGGGAGGAAGCCAGTGGATTGGTGAGCGTCATGTGCTCCGAAAGGGTGTTCATCCCCTTAATTTGTAAGTAATAGAGCAGGTTACTGAAAAAAGAAGCGGATATTGCCGGAGCCAGTACAGAGCGGAGGGATATCAGAAAGAAAGCGTTAGACAGCATGAGCTTAGGATCCAAATCTTCTACTACATATACACCGAAGGCTATGAAAAGAGTCATCATCCCCAGTCCGCGGAGGAAAACCGGAAAGTAAAGCATCTCGTAAGTGGAGTAGGGCGTGATGCCGAAGTAGAGGATGACCAGATAGATGACGTAGCAGAACATTCCTCCGGAAATGAGATAGCGGAACCGCCATCGCTGCCATCTGAACCACCAGAAACAGATGATGGCTCCCACAATGAATCCCGGTATAAGCATCAGACTGAGCGAATTGGCATGCACGCTGTCTACGCGGATAATGCTGTTCAGGTAATTGGTAATCAGGGAACTGCTGGCACTGAAAAACATGACCAGTACCATGAAAGTGTATCCGATGATGGATTTATGGTGATGGAGTGGTTTCAGGCTGACGTATGGCTTCTCCTGGGTCCGTTGCCGATGGACGAAAAGGTAAATCAGTATGGGGATGGCAATCGTATAAATCCGTATTTTGGGAGAGGAGAACCAATCTAATGTCTTTCCGTAGGTAAATATGTAAATGCTGAAAAGCAATGCAGCAGCTATGATAAACATGCTTCTTCCGTCGATTTCTTTGTAAGGGATGCGCATGGGGCGTTTGGCATACCGGAAAAACAACAGGATAAAGATAATGGCAATCAGCATCAACAGGATTGTAAAGTAATACATGTACTGCCACTGATAATAATAGGCCAATTGTGCCGTCAGTGCCATGGATATTTGTCCGCCGGAAAATACGATGGGGTAGAAGTAGGCGTAGAACTCGCTACGCACATTCTTCGGACTGAAGAACGGTCGTACCTGAATAATAAACTCCAACATAATGAAGGCTTTCAGGAAGCCGATGAAGAAGCTGCATATAATGGTGATGTCCATATTGCCAACCTGGGCGCAGATGTAGCTGAGAAAGATTTGCAGGATCAGGTCGGTAAGCAGCATCGTTTTTGGAGTGGCGATCGCACGAATCTTAGGAATGATGGGATAAGCTACCGCCATACCTGCCGCTGCCGCATAATACCCCATTGTGATGTCTTCGCTGAGTATCCCGAGGGTACTGCTGACTTCCAGCATGCTTCCCGTATAGGTTCCGTTGAGCATAATGATAGGGAACATCACCACGAACATAGTGACGATACCCAGCCATTGCGGTACCCAGGGACGGAGTGGAAGGTTCAGTTTTACCATCAGTGGACTTCCTTATTTTCTCAGTGCTTCGGTTTCTACCATCATGCCTGCGCGGAGGCTTTTCATCTCTTCGGGAGTGGCGTCGTCCAGCTCGATGCGAACGGGAATGCGTTGCTGCACTTTGACGAAGTTGCCGGCGGAGTTATCAGTCGGAACCAGGGCGTACTTGGAACCGGTTGCTTCGGATATGGCGGTAACAGTGCCGTGAAAGATATGCCCGCGGAAAGCATCGACCTTGATGCGTACTTTCTGTCCGATGTAGATGTGGGAAATCTGCGTTTCTTTGTAGTTGGCAGTGATCCATTTGTCGTTGCCCCGTACAAGATAGGAGATGGTTTGCCCGGCTTGTACGAATTGTCCCGGTTCGAGGGTGCGGCGCCCCATATATCCGTCGTAAGGAGCGGTGACTATCGTATAAGAGAGATTCAATTTTGCCATATCCAGATCCGCTTCTTTGCGAAGGATATTCGCTTCGATGCCGGTAGATTTCTTACTTGTTTCGGAGTATTGGGATTTTGCCGCTTCCTTTTGTTGTAGCAGGGCTTGATAGCGTGCTTGGGTTGCTTCGTAGGCCGTTTTTACCTGTTCATATTGTTGCTGGCTGACGGATTCTTCGGCAAGCAGGTTGGCATAGCGGCGATAATCCTGTTCCTGTTGCCAGAGCTTGGCCTTGGTTTCTGCAATGTTGGCTTCCTGAATGGCTACATTTACTTGCGAGGTCTGAATGCCGGAACTTAATACGTCTTTTGCACCTTTTGCATCCATCAGGGCAGCTTCTGCATCCTTTACTTTGATGAGGTATTCCCGGTTGTCAAGAATGAGAAGGGTGTCTCCGGCATGCACGGGCTGGTGCTCCGTGAAGCGGACTTCCTTGATATAACCCGAAGCGCGGATATTGAGCGGAGCTATATACTGGTCTACTACGGCATCATTGGTGATTTCGTAATGGACGTATTTCCAGAAATAATTGATTGTCCATGAAATTCCCGCCAATGCAAGGAGGATACATACCGTATTGAGGGTGATATTCCTTATTCTTAATCTCTTCAGTTGCTTATGTTTCTTTTGTAATTCGGACATAGATTACAATTGTAAATTAAAAATTAATAATTAAAAATTAAAGCATGCCACAGGTTCGCTGTAATTCATAGTAAGTGTAAATGGCCTGCGTACGGGCAACGGTCAGTTGCAGTTCAGCATCCAGCCGCACGCTGCTTGCATCCAGCAGGTCGGTGAGGATGGAAAGCTGGTTCAAGTAGCGGTTTTGCACAATCCGGTAGTTTTCTTCTGCTTGGCTGACAGAGAGCTTCAGGGCTTCTATTCGGTTCAGAGCCTCTTTATGACGGGTGTAGGCAGTTCGGATCTGAATACGGACGTTCTGCATCAGGAGTTCTTCGGCATACTTTTGAAGTTGTACCGTCTGCCGGGCTTCGTGCATCTTGTGCTTATTCTGATAAAGAGACGACAGGTTGTATGAGAGGCTGAGGCCGATGTTCCAGTTGTTGTTGTACATGTCAGCCAGCGTAGTGCTGAGTGGGCGTGCAAGGGTGTTGCCCGCATGCAGTGACAGGCTGGGAAGGTAGTTTGCTTTAGTCAGCCGGATATCGTTTTCTGCCAGCAGAGTTTGTTGGCGGACAATCTGCATGCCCGGATAGTTGTTGTAGGCTAATTGTACATACGTATCATAATCAGACACACTGACGGCGGTATACAGTAAAGTGGTGTCCGGTGCTATCAGTTGTGATTCGTCCAGTCCCAGCAGAATATCGAGTTGCTGCGAAGCTATGGAGATGCTGTTGTCGGCTTCCTGATAGGCCAGGCGGTCGTTGGTCAGTTGCAGTTCACTGCGGATTTCATCATTGCGGGTGACTATGCCTTCTTTTTTCATCCGACGGATATCTTTCAGTCGGTGTTCGGACTCTTCGATGTTGCGTGCCAGCACTTCCCGTTGCTTGTAGTAACTGAAAAGCGTCATGTACTGTTGCAGCAGTACCAGCTTGATTTCGGCTTCGTTGTCGGCACTGGTTAGGGCGGCTATTTGCTCTTTAAGTTCGGCCTGATGTATTTTGGCTTGTATCCTTCCTCCCTGGTAGAGGGGTTGCGTCAGGTTGATGTTATAGTTTTGTGACCAGCCCGGCGTTTCGGGGCGCACTGGATGTGAAAGTCCCCGCTGAAAGATGACGGGCTGGCCTATGATTCCGGCGCTGGCACCTACTTGGATATCTGGCAATCGGTCTGTGTATGCAGACTTCTTTTGGTCGTTATAAATAACCTCTTGTAGTTTGCTCTTTTTAAGTTGAAGACTGTTTTCTGTGCCCAGACGGAAAAGTTCGTCTACGGATAATAGATGAGCATTCTCCTGAGCAGTTATCCACAACGGAGCTACAGCAAGTATGTGAATGAGTAAGAGGCGAAGAAAATTAGAACTGGTTGAATATCTCATAGAGTGTCTCTAGTTGATTGGAACATGCGTTTAGGTTCTCTATTCCCATCAGTTGGCCTGTCTGGGTATAAAAATCCTTGATGAGCGGGCGTACACGGTCGGATATCTCTTCTCCTGCGGGAGTGAGGTACACAAGTCGGTTACGGCGGTCGTTAGGGTCTTCCTGGCGCATGATCCAGCCTTTCTTTTCGAGGTTTGCCATCAGATTAGTCATGCAGGCTTTGTCTTTGGCTGTCTTTTCGGCTAATGCCTGCTGACTGATTCCTTGTTCCTGCCACAGGGAACTCAGTACTTGTAACATTTCAAAGGTGATATCTATGTTATTGCGTTTCAAAACGCGTTGCAGAGCTTGGCGGAATGCCATGCGGGTTCTTAGCATTTGCTGGATAAGCCCGCGGGATGAATTGTAATTCTCCATTGCTACGTTGCTTTTTATTTTTCGGGCGCAAAGGTAGAGCTTTTTATTGAAATTAGTCAAATGTTTGACTAATATTTGTGAGGGGAGGTTTGAAGAAGTATGGAAAGTCGCAACTTTTCCTATATGTTGTAATGAGTGCGAAGGAGATTTTATACGGAGGCAATAAACTCGTTCAGACTGACATCTGTGGGCAGTCCGATTTTTCTTTTAATCCGTTGTTTGGCTTTAACCACGCCTGCGGTGCTTATACAAATGGTTTTTGCAACTTCCGCACTGCTGTATCCTAAATAGGTGAGGATACAAATTATTCTTTCGCGCAAAGGCAGCAGAATGAGTGTCCTTTCTAAACATTCGCCTCTGCGCCCGGAAAGCCAGAATAATATTTCTATGATGTCAATCCAGTTTTCTTCCGGTCTCACAATATATTTGCCTGGCATGCTTTTTAGGCATGCCAGGTTATATAGTGCTGAAGAGTAATCTTTGATATAATTTTCCATGTACTATATCTTTTTCTCTTCCGTCTTCCCTTTTATTTTAGTTTGCCCATGAATAAGATGTTATTGTCTTCTTCATCAATGGTGTCCAGCAATTCTTTTAACTGTTTACGGTCCTTTTCCGAACAGTTGCTTTCAGCAAGGCGCTTCTCTATTTGAGTAATAAGTTGTCCCGATTCAAACATCTGGTAGAACCATCCGTTGCTGAAATTGAACATCGGAGCCTCCATGTGTCCGAAAAAGTCATTTATTAACCGGGCATAATTTGAAGTCTGCTTTTCTTTGTTTACAGCTATAACTCCTTTGCCCCAAAGTATGGCGGTTAGGTAATAGCCGGGTATTTCATTATAAATATGCATTGGAGTTTCGGACACTTCTCCAAAATCCATCTTGAACTTAGGATAAATTTTGTTCGCATTCTTGTTATAGTGGAAAAGAGTGTCACTGGAAGTCAGAAAGAAACTGAATCCGGGAACATTATGGTAAGCAAATATCTCTTGATTGAAATCTTTCTGTAAAAAGTTGGGAGTAGGTTTTAGTTCTTGTTTAAATGAGCCGTTTTTGTCATGTACGGCGGCGAGGAATTTCTCTTTATTGTTTTCAAAGGGCATGTGAATAATGGTGATATCTCTATCGTCATCTACTTCTACTTTAGGTTTACTTAATCTCTCCTTAGTAGCAATTTCACGCATAAACTTCCCGTCTGTATTGTACACCAATATTTTGGGTAAGAAAGCAAAAGAAGCCAAATAAATTTCTTTCGTTTTCTCATTAATCACTTCATCATAAATAGATTGATTATATTCTTCCGGACCATTACCTATAGCACCGACTTGACATTTTAGCTTTCCATCATGAGTGAAAAGTAAAAAAGGAAGATTGGCTGATTGACGAATGCCTATATAATGGTCTGTAATACACAAGCCATAACTTTTGAACAAAGCACTATCCGAATTTTCAAAGCGGACAATCTTAAACTCTTCTATTAGGTCACTCAAATTGATGTCAATGGTATTTTTTACTTGATTAAAGTGACAAACCGTTAAGGTATTATCGGCATCGGTTTCTACGAAAGTTAAAGTACCGTCAGCTTCAGGAGCTGTGCTGCAACTTGTTGTTACTAAAATTGTGTATAAGGCTGCTGCGACCTTAAATCCTTTTATGTTCTTCATATTCTCCTTATTTATTGAATTTCCTATTTTTGTTTTTATATATATTGGGCTGCTATCGCTGATCTGTATTTAGAACGTACCGGGGTTTCGTTTATCTTACCAGGAATAAATTTGGGCAATAATTTGAGTACTCTGATAAATTCTTTATCTATAGCGGGATGGATGCCTTCAACGATTATCACATCCGAAACGGTACCGTCTCGTTCTATCACCAAATCAACGGTTCCTCTGCCGTTTACAGGATCTATATCCGGATATTTGAAGTGTTTACTGATAAAATCCATAAATTGGGAATTATTCAAAGAAGGAAATGCCCTTACTACTTCGGACTCTTCATAGATTTTATCCAAATCTATCTCTTTTGACTCGGCTATACTACTTTGGGGTGTCTTGGTTTGCTGAGAATTAGTGGTTACTAACTTTTTCTCTTTTCTGCCGCTATCAATAGCATACCCTCTTTCGACAACTGTTGTAGAAGCCTCATCTGTTAACGTGTCTGATAGAACTGTTTTTACATCAGCTTGCTTGCTTGATTTTCCAGTACAACCTATTATTGTGATTGTGAGGAAAAACACACAAAAGCAATACCGTGCATTCTTAGTACCTGTTTTCATAATATTTGTTTTTTGATTCTGTTGTCTTCTATTATTTTTTCAATTTACCCAGTAACAGCAAGTTATTGTCATTTTCCTTGAGTGTTTCTGCCAATACCGTTAACTTTTCTACCTGGTCTTCCGGACACTTACCGGAAGCTAAATGCTCATCAATTTTCTCTTTCAATGCCAGAGGCTCATAAGTTCTAAAATAGTAGCTGTCCTGGAAATTTGGTGATACATCAAGATTTCCCATATAGTCATTCACTATTTTAGTCTCGTAAGCTTCTTTTTTTTCTTTATCTACTAATATCGTTCTTCCATTGTCTCCAACAATAAATACTAAATAATGGTGTGGAAGTTCATTGAAGATAAAGAAAGAATCTCCTTTCTTTTCAGGATTCATTTTCATAGTAAAACATGCTTTTATTTTATTTTGCTTGCAGTTGTAATGGTAAAGAGTGTCAGTATGTGTCATCATAAATGGGAAATCAGGAGTGTTTCTATAGGACCATATTTCATTATTAAATCCTGTTCTCTTTCCGCTTCCATCCTTTATGTTACTTGCTAATGCTTCAACATAGATATATTGTATGCTGTCATTATCGGTGTTTCGAATATTTGCACCTGTGAATTTGTCATCAATATCCTTAAAGCATAAATGAACTAATGATAAGGTAGAATCCGGTTGTATAAAAAGACGCGGTTTGTTTAGTTTCTCTCCCAAATTTATATTTCTTATATAATCACCGTTTGTATTATATTTTAATATGGATTTACCTGTTGAAGTTACATATATGCTTTTACTTTTCTCGTCAATCGCTATGTCGTATACAAATTGATATTCACCGGGGCCTTGTCCTACTTTTCCTATATTAGTGATAAATTTGCCAGACTTATTGAATAGTTTCACAGTTTCATTCTCTTGTCTGACACAAATGTAATTGTCTGAAAAATAGAACCAAGATGGCTTAAAGAAAGCTTCCTCTTTATTCTCGAAGCGAATAATCTGAAAATCTTCTGCTAATTCACTTAATTTTGTTTCTTTTGTTTCGTTTATTTCACTCTCGTCGCATACGGTTATTTGAGTGTCATCCAACATTATGGTAGTTACATTCTTTACCGGAGACTGGCAGGCAAAAAATAAATTGGATGTACATAATAGGAGTACTAAATATTTCAGCATCATATAATTTATTTAATTAAATATTCATTTTTCATCAAGGGAATTCTCTATTATGAGAACCATCTGCCGTTATTAGCGTAATTATTGCTTTCACTTGAAGATTCACCATAACTAACGCCGCATAATCCATCTGCAAAAGTAATGAGAAGACCTATGTAGAAGATTATCGCAATAATATTTGTTTTTTGATTTGTGCAAAATTAGATGTAATATACGAGAAAACACTATGATGGTGGAATAAATAATGAGATTTGGTAATTTGCAGACAGTTAGATGATTATCTTTATGATAGAATGAATTGTGAGACAAAATGGAGGATGAATTTATGGCAGAAATAATGTCATAAACCTGGAAGTTTCTCATAGATGGCTATATATTCATTCGTACAATTTGGACAGAACTAAAAAGAATCTCTTTTCAACGATTTTGTTCAAGATTAAATTTGTATTATTTAAGTTTCGCATGTACCTATGTTCCTTGCAGAAGAAGAATTCAGATAGTCGTGAAAAAGACCATAAACATGTGCATGGTGGCAGGATATTGCTTGTTTTTGTAACATGTACTGGTTTCAGAATCCACCTTCTACTATATTCAATAAATAGATAAAGGGTAAATATGCGCTATTTCTGCATATACTTACACGTATGATTACTTTTTATACAGAAAATGATTACTACTTACGGACGAAATGATTACTACTTATCGGTAATATCATTACTACTTACGGGTAAAATGGTTACTACTTACCGGTAATCCATTTATTTGTGTCAGTGTTTTCTCCTATAAGTTGTACTTTTAAGGAATATTTTGTTCTACAATAAATGTAAATAAATCGATACCGTTCTATAACACTGGTATTTATCGTTTTTCGTTTGCGTGTTTCCATTTGTGCAGGCTTCTGCCGGAAATAACGTACTCTCGGCTAACGGAAAATACAAATTGTCAAAATGATCTCGGTGGAATTGACTTGGTGTATGTATGCTGCGAAATCCAAAATCAATTCTTCTTCTACAAGGTGTCAAGAGTTTGTCAGCAAGAAGTTAACTTCCTGTCGACAAACTCTTAACTTCTTGTCGACAAGAAATTGAGTTTTTGAAACACAGTTTTCTTCCGGTCTCACAATATATTTGCCTGGCATGTCTTTCAGGCATGCCAGATTATATTATTTTAATGTTGCAATAACTAATATAGGATTACTATTTTCGTTTATATTTTCTAACATCTTAATAAATTCCAGCTGTTTATTCTCGTCTTTTGTTGTAGAAGTTCTGATTTCTTTTATGTCAATCCAATTGTTATCACTATTTGGCTCTAAAACATCAGTCCAATATTTGCCATAAGAGTAATATTCTACAGTGAAGCTGCCTCCGCAAAGATCATTATTTAGAATGAACGGACGTTCCATACGCCTATAGGGGATATTGAACCATGGCACTTTACGTTCTGTGATTTTACCTTGCCGTTTTTGCACCCTTACTTTTTTATTTTGCTTATTATAGCAATAGGTATATATCTTATCCCCTTTATTGCCAAGTAAATAAATGAAGTCTTTAGTTGGGTAATAAGCGGTAATTGTGAAATAGTTAAATGCATTTCTTTCTTTGAACCATTTATGAGTGGCTTCGTAATCCCCTTTTTCTTCTTCCGTGGCGATGATATATTGAGGAATTAGTTCTTCTTTGTCAAAACAGTATCGATAAATGGTATCTGTATCAGGAAATTTGAGAGTTAACTGATTATTATATGTAGCAATGCTAGTCATGTGTTCAGTCCAATAATTAACCATTCTATCCATCTGAGCTCGATTCGCAATAATTTGTTCTTCTTTACCTATATGAATAGGATTTTTAAATATTTTCTTCTTATGAAAGGTACTGTCTACTAAAGCAAAAGACCATAGAGAATCTGCCGTGGTTGGATTATAAAAATTCATGTTTTGTGATATAAAGAAGTTCTTGTTGAACAGTATATGTTGTGTTTCGGAACTCATGAATATATCACTCTGTCTTAGTTTAGTTGCCATTCTTTTAAAGTTTCCTTCAAAATCATATACTAAAATTCCTTTTTCCCCGGAAACAATATAGACTTCTTTACGATTTTCGTCAATGAAGAAATCTGAACAGGTAGCATATTCTTCTGGTCCTTGACCTATTTTTCCTATTTTATTTATGTATTGTCCCGAGCGGGAAAAATGATAGATATAAAAAAAACTCTTTTGTTCTATCCATATATCATGCTCTGTAACATGAAGTCTCTGTATCTCACCAAGGTAAGATTCATCAGTCGATTCTAGCTGGACAAATTCTATATTTGTGGCTACTTCACTCAAAGGTAACGAAGATACTTCCGATATATTCTCAGAGAGGTTAATCATCGGGATTTCTTCTTGTCCTGAAATTATAGTTTGTTGCCTTTTATTGGAACTGCATCCCCAAAACATGCATAATAGTAATATGTAGATATATTTCATGGCTTATCTTATTTAAAAGTTGATAATCGTTGTAAATGTACACTTTTTCATTCTTTAAAATGCTTCTGTCTGGAGTTCTGTAACAGAAACCACCTGACTTTTTGTTTCACTTTCAGAACTGGTAAGTGTAATTGTAGCATCAGTCATGGTTATGTTGAATTGTACAGTTTTTCTTTTTGATTCTATAGTGCAAATTTAGATGTAATATATGGAAAAATGCTATGATAATGGAATAAATAATGAGATTTGGTAATTTATTAATATATAGGCGTTTACGATTGTGCTGAAATGATCAGTGAGACAAAATAGCAAATGAAATTATAGCAGAAAGGCTGATGGTTTCTATTTCTGTGGACATCAAAGTACTGTTACCAGAACCAAATTCCAAGTAGTTTTGGGACTGCATTAGTGCTTTTGTAATAAAGCCAGTTCTTTTTCAGTCATCTTCTTCAAAATTAAATTTGTATTATAATGTATGTTTCTCCTTATTGTGAGCAAATGCTATTATAAAATCAATAAAACTCTCTCTACTTCTTTTTATAAAGCTGAACTTCTCGCATATACGGATGATGTACCGTTCAATGCTTCGAGGTTGTACATCAAGAAGTTGTGCGACAGCATCAAGAGGTAAGCCTAAAGTTGTCAAGTAACAAATATCTTTTTCACGTCCGGTGAGTGAGGGGTACTTGTCATTCAAACGGGTTGCAAAGTTTTGATGGGTGATGTTTAGCCAATGGTGGAGATTATCTCTATTTGCAGCCGGAATATATTCTTTTTGTTCTGTAATTTTGAGGAATGTTTGTAACGCTTCGGCATCTGCTGATGAAACGGAGATGTCTTTTGCCCGGAACATGGTTTCCAACTGCTTTATACGTATATCTTTTTCTCCTTTTTCATTTTGTAAAGCTATGATTTTATTCAAGGCTTCTTCTTGTTCCAGGCTATGCAGATTCTCGTTTTCTTCTATCATTGTTTGGAAGGTATCTATCTGTTCTTGTAACTTAATAGACCCTTGTTTCTGTTGGGATAACTCTTTTCCTTTCTGCTTCTTATACATTTTCAAGCTATAGAAGTAAAGGAGTATTAATGCTATTACTATTAAGATTCCAATAGCAATAGTGAGATACCAACTCATTCGTATTTCAGCATTTTGCCTGAGGGTGATGGACTTGTCGTATTTCAGTTGTAATTCTCTGATTTCTGTACTTTTTAGTTCATCCCGAACGGAATCAATAACCGCAATGTAATTCTTAAGATATCCAATAGCTTTCTTATATTGTTCATCATCTTCTGCTCGTTTGTATAATGCAGAATAGATATTCACTTTTGCATTTAGATCAGATGTTTTCAAAGCCGCATTTAATAAACTGTCAGCCTTTTCTTTATAATAATCTATTGTAATATTTATCAGAGAATCTGAAGGTGCCAGGATGTTGCAGCGGTATTTTGCTTGTGTCAGTAGCAAGGCATAGTCAGCCTGTTCTTTTCCTTTGAGTTTTTCCGGTGAAGAAATCTGTTCCAGTATCTGTAAGGTAGAATCCGGATTTTCCCATATTTGGGCTTCTGCCAACTCTAATAGCTTGGTAGTATTATCACGCTGACACGAAAAAAGGCATGCACAGCATAATAAGACATATAAGATAGTAGTTTGTCTATTTTTCATAATACTTGATTTGAATGTAAATTCAATAGACAAAGGTGGGAACAATTATTTTATTATATGTTTAAAAAAGGTTCATTTACCTGTTGTAATTATGCCATTTTCCTATTTCCCATCCTGAACTATGTTTTTTCGCTTTTGAAAAGTTTAGATACTGCATAAATTGCCTATAGGTAGTTGGGTGGTTACTTACTAGTAATTACCTAACTACTAGTAAATAATTACTCGTTTACTAGTAGGTAATTGATCTACTAAGACAGTTTGACTTTTTAAGTGAATTAGGCATTGGTATACAAAAAACGCAGAGTGTATTTCTCTGCGTTTCTTTGTTTTTATGAAATGTTATTTATAATTCAATCACCAATGATTCTCTTGGTCCCATTGTCAGCGATTCACCGAATGCAACTGTCTTTCCACTAAGAATATCTTTTCCTTGTTTGGAATCTTTCAATATTTCTTTGTAGAATTTCAAAGGAACAGTAGTTTCGGCATCTGTACCATTCAACATTACGAATACGGTTTTACCTTCGTGCTGGCGGGCATACGCATAAACACCATTCTGTACCATGAATTGCACCATGCTACCTTTGGCAATAACATCGTTTCCTTTACGCCAGTTCAATAAGGTCTTGTAGAAGTTATAACATTCGTTCTGTATCTTGCTGCGTCCTGCGGCTGTCAGTGCAGTTTCTGTATCGCCAGTCCATCCACCGGGGAAGTCTTTACGAACGTATCCGTCACTCTTGCTCTTCACGCCGTTCATCATGATTTCCGTACCATAGTAGAGTTGCGGAATACGGCGGGTGGTAAGTAGCAGGGTAGAAGCTTGTTTCAGCATTGGCAGATTGTCGCCTTCACCCAGGAAGCGGTCGGTATCATGGTTTTCGATAAATGCCAGTACGGAAGCCGGGTTGGGGTAGAGGAAGTCGTATACGAAGCTATTGTACACGCGGTCCAGACCTTTGAACCATGTTTCGGTCTGCTCGTTCTTGGCAGTATTGATTTTATCGAAGAAGCTGAAGTCCATAACGGTTTTCAGGTTACTGTTCTTCGGGGCAGAGAGCTTGGAATCCATTTGCCACCAGGCTGTATAAGCCGGTTCGGTAACCCAGGTTTCGCCTACGGTGTTATAGTTGGGGTATTCTTCGTTCAGCTCTTTCATCCAGTTGCTCATGGCGTCATAGTCGGCATACGGATAAGTGTCCATGCGGATACCGTCGATATTGGCGTACTCAATCCACCAGAAGCTGTTCTGTACAAGGTAGCGATATACGTGCGGGTTCTTTTGGTTAAGGTCCGGCATAGCGGTAACAAACCAACCGTCGTTCATCTGGTCGAAATCGTATTGTGAAGTATAAGGATCAACGTGCGGAGTCAGTTTGAAAGAAGTCTGCACGAAGTTCTTTTCATGATCGGGATTGTTGAACCAGTCTTTAGACGGCATATCTTTAATCCATGGATGTTCTACGCCGCAGTGGTTGAAGATCATATCCATTACAATCTTGATGCCGCGGTCGTGGCATTTGGATATCAGTTGCTGATACTCTTCGTTGGTGCCGAAACGCGGATCAACTTTATAGTAATCGGTAGTAGCATAGCCGTGGTACGAACCGCCGGTCATGTTGTTTTCCAGTACCGGAGTGAACCAAAGAGCGGTTATACCCAGGTCGGAGAAGTAATCCAGATTTTGCTCGATACCTGCAAGGTCACCACCATGGCGGGCGTTCGGATCATTGCGGTCTACTTTGTATTCGGCCATGCCGGGGATTTGGTCATTGTCCGGATTACCATTTGCAAAGCGGTCGGGCATCAACAGGTAGAGGGCGTCGGAAGCATCAAAACCTTTGTGTTCACAGCTTTTCTTGCCGCGTGCTTTCAGTTCATACTCTTTGACGATTTTCTTTTTGCCTTGTGCAAAAGTGAGAGCTACTTTACCGGGTTTCACATCTTTCTCCAGTCTCAGGTAGACAATCAGGTAGTTCGGGCTTTCCAGCTTGACAGTGCTGCTCAAAGAAACGCCGGGATAGTTGACAGTAACGGAAGAGTTACCGATGTCTTCACCGTAGACCATAAGTTGGAGTTCGGGATTTTGCATTCCGGCGTACCAAAACGGAGGGTCGATTTTGTTTACGTTCATAGCTGCATACGTACTAAGGGAAAGTAAAAACGTTCCCAGGATAAGGAATAATTTTTTCATGATATTAGCTTTTCGTTATTATATCCGTATTTTGGTGCTAATATAAGCAAATAGCGGAGAAAGCTGCCGCTACTCCGCTATTATATACTTTATAATGTTATGCAAACGTTTTCACTTCTTTACTGTGTCTCTGGAAGTTTCTGTCTTTTTCGTATTTGTTGGTACTGCAATCACTTTCCCCTGAAAGAAGTCATCCACTTTCTTTTTCTCGCGAAGATCTTTCAGCCAAGTTTCGGCCGCACCATAATAAGTACTTAATCCTAATATTACATTTCCTTTATCATCTGTTTCGGGTTGCTCACTGCTGTTTTTGGGACGCGTTTTAAGGAAAGCCTCCAGACAACGTTCTGTATTCTTTTTATCTTTCAACTGATATTGGTAAACATATGCCATGTCATACAAGAGCTTATGATTTTCTATATCATATTTATCATATCTGTCTTGCATCGTTTTGATTTGCTCTTTAGGCATTAGTGCCATTTTATAGCAGTCTGTGAGGCCGACATAGAGGCGTACCATAGCACTATCGGGTGGGGTAGCATATGCCACAGCTTCTTCCAGATATGCAACTCCTTGATCCTTCCATGACGTTTTGGAACAGGAGCGTCCTAAATAATATAGCAGATTCACATTACGCTTATCATATTGGCGAGCTACTTCCAGTATATCATGTGCTTCATAAAACTTTTCTACTGCGTAGTAACTGACTCCTAAATAATAACAGGTGGTAAATGTACTGTCTCCTAGGCTTAGTAACTGTTCGTATCTCTGTATTGCGGTCTGATAATCTTTCATCAGGCAGTATGCCAATGCATTTTGTTGGTTTACAACAACGTTTGTACTGTCTATTTGGCGGTATTTTTCAGTAGCTTCTATAGCATAATTATAAAATGCTCCTTCGATGTGTAGTCTTGCTGCTTTGGCAGCAGCCAGAAAATCGTTGGGATATTTTTCCTGTATGTTTTCATAGCATCCCAATGCAGCTAAAATATCATCTACCCCTTCAAAACTTTGAGCTTGTAGATGTAATGCAACAGCCGAACTATCTGTTTCTGTAAGTAGACTGCTCTCTCCCAATGCTTCATCGAATTTCCGCTGATTCAGTAATAGAGTAATGTATTGGATACGGGCATATTTATTATCCGGATTCAGGTCCACTGCCTTTTGATAATATTTTAATGCCTGTTTATTTTTTAATAATGACTTGCAGCACTCTGCTGCTTCAATATAAGCTCGTGGATTCAGAGAATCTTGCATCACGACTTCTTCATATACTTGAAGCGCTTCCCTGTTGTTGCCAAGACTTTTTAGCGCTTTCCCTTTTTGATAGAGTAGGGGAACAGTCGGCGTCTCCTTATCAATGAGCGTCAGTGCCGTCTCATAATCATAGCTTGCCATTGCTTCCTGAATAGGGTTGGTATTTTGTGCCATCAGCAATGAAGAGGCACTGAAAAAGAGTAGAATAAAGAGTTTCCGCATAGTCTTTTTATCTTTAAAGTATTGCTTAATTGGCTGCAAGTTACTAAAAAGATTTACTTTACGAAATATTCGTAGCTTCTTTTAGATAGATTAACGAATAAAAATAGCGCCCCTTCAACCGAAGGAGCGCTAAAATATACCGGATGTTTTGAATGGCAAAGATACCACTCAACGCACATATCTTTTACATCAAGAATCCCAGCAAGATACCGGCAGCTACTGCTGAACCAATTACACCTGCAACGTTCGGACCCATGGCGTGCATCAGCAGGTAGTTTGTAGGATCATATTCCAGACCTACTACCTGAGAGATACGTGCCGAATCAGGTACGGCAGATACACCTGCATTACCGATCAACGGGTTGATCTTATTATCTTTCTTCAGGAAGAGGTTGAAAATCTTCACGAAGATCACACCTGAAGCGGTAGCAATTACGAATGACAATGCACCCAGACCGAAGATCTTGATAGAGTCGAGTGTCAGGAACTCAGAAGCCTGAGTAGAGGCACCTACTGTCAAACCTAATAAGATAGTAATTGTATCAATCAGCGGACCACGTGCCGTTTCAGCCAAACGACGGGTTACTCCACTTTCTTTCAACAGGTTACCGAAGAACAGCATACCCAACAAAGGCAGACCGGACGGAACAAGGAAACAAGTCAGCAACAAACCGATAATCGGGAAGATTACCTTCTCCGTGTGAGAAACTACGCGCGGCGGTTTCATACGGATCAGACGTTCGTGCTTGTTGGTCAACAGGCGCATGATAGGCGGCTGGATTACCGGTACCAACGCCATGTACGAATAGGCTGATACCGCAATCGCACCCATCAGATTAGGGGCCAGCTTGGATGAAAGGAAGATAGCCGTCGGACCGTCGGCACCACCGATGATACCGATTGCACCGGCTTGCATAGGATCGAAACCTATTTCCAAAGCGATCATGTAAGCACCGAAGATACCAAACTGAGCAGCAGCACCGATTAGTAACAACTTAGGATTGGATATCAGAGACGAGAAGTCCGTCATAGCACCAATGCCCAAGAAGATGAGCGGTGGATACCAACCGGAGGTTACTCCCTGATATAAGATGTTGAGTACAGAACCTTCCTCATAGATACCAACTTTCAGTCCGGCTTCCATGTTGAAAGGAATATTACCGATCAGCATACCGAATCCGATAGGAATCAGCAGCATCGGTTCAAATTCCTTGGCTACCGCCAAGTATATGAAGAACAAACCTACCAGGATCATAACAACGTGGCCTACCGTTGCATTGGCAAAACCCGTGTACGTCCAGAAGTCGGCAAGGTTGTTTCCTATAAATGTGATAAATTCTCCCATATTATTCAATAATTACAAGGTCATTACCTTCGAGAACGGAATCTCCTTTACTTACGTTGATCGCAGTAATTTTACCGTCTTTGTCGGCGTTGATATTGTTCTCCATCTTCATAGCCTCAAGGATAATAATGGTTTGTCCTCTCTTCACTGTATCACCCACATTGACTTTGATGTCGAGGATAACACCAGGAAGCGGTGATTTAACACCTGACTTGCCAGTAGAAGCAGCAGCCGGTTTCACTACCGGAGTTGCAGGAGCGGGAGCCGGAGTTGTAGGACGTACTACCGGTTTAACAACCACTTTCGGTGCCTTTTCCATTTCTACCTTGTAGGGAGTACCGTTCACTTCTACATGAGCGATATTTTCATCGATATCTCCAATGGTAACTTTATATGTATTACCGTTGATTTTATATTTATATTCTTTCATTGTTTTATCAATTTATAGGTGATTACTTTTTCTGAGGAGTTTCACGCAATGTGTAAATCTTCGAACTCCATGGTGAATAGCTGCGTTTTACACGGGTGATAGTAAGAACGGTGTCTTCCACATCGTGTACATCGCTTTGCATCTCGTACATAGCCATGGCAATAGCAGCAAATATTTCTCCCGGAGCTTCGCCCAGTTTCTTTTCTTTAGCTTCCTGTTTGTCAGTAATACCTTTAGCCTTCATTGCATTACGCTTACTGAGGCTTACAGATACCCTGCCAACAATCTTGAAAGCAATGAAAAGCAGAATCAAACCGCAGAATACTACACTCATGGCAGAAATAGACATACCGATACCGTCGCTATCATGCTCTTCGAATTTCTCCATCTTAGCATTGCTGTCGATAGTTTTGTTGTTGGTACTCGGAGTTACGTATTTCTCTGCACTACCGTCTTTAACTTCCCATTTTTCAGCTGCATCACTTATGCGTGCATAAGATTGGTTAGCTTGTAATGCGCCTGCCGGTATGACTATCGAATCCAATAAATTGCGTCCTGAATCATATAAGCCAATCCAGTTTGTGTCATCCGGATTCAAGGTGAAGTTTGTGTGGAATGTACCACGTCTTGCTTCTCCATCGGCCCAGAATAATGCATGCTGACGAGGTTTCACCAAAGTCAGAATATCACCTTTGGGGATAAAATAGCTGGCACTATCTCGACCATTTTTAAATTTCAGATAACAGCCTGCCAGGTCAGCGCTGCCGTATGATCTGTTGAATATTTCAATCCATGCGCTGTGCAGGCCGTAATCGTCCTGATAATTACCTTCGTTGGTAATCAGTACTTCATTCAGCACCAGCTTATTGTTCGATTTCTTCTCTCCGCAGGAAGAGCATACACCTAACACCAGCAGCAAGGTAAAGAATATTCCGATTTTTGTTTTATTCATAATCGTTCTTGTTTTTAGTGTTAAAAGCCTGATTACAAAGGAATATTACCATGCTTCTTAGCTGGGTTGGACAATTTCTTAGTCTGCAACTGTTGCAAAGCGCGGATAATGCGGAAACGTGTGTTACGCGGTTCAATCACATCATCGATGTAACCATACTTAGCTGCATTGTAAGGATTAGCAAACAGCTTGGTGTATTCAGCTTCTTTTTCTGCCAGGAATTGAGCAGGATTTTCCTGTTCCTTAGCTTCGCGGGCATACAATACCTCAACGGCACCGGCACCACCCATTACGGCGATTTCGGCAGTAGGCCATGCGTAGTTCATGTCACCGCGGAGTTGCTTACAGCTCATTACGATGTGTGAACCACCGTAAGACTTACGCAATGTTACTGTTACCTTAGGTACAGTAGCCTCACCGTAAGCATACAGCAACTTAGCGCCATGCAGAATTACACCATTGTATTCCTGGCCTGTTCCCGGAAGGAATCCCGGAACGTCTACCAATGAAACGATAGGAATATTGAAAGCATCGCAGAAACGAACGAAGCGGCCACCCTTACGAGATGCGTTGCTATCGAGCACACCTGCCAGATACTTCGGCTGGTTGGCAACGATACCTACGGATTGTCCGTTGAAACGTGCGAAACCGATAATGATATTCTTTGAGTAATCTTTCTGAACTTCGAGGAACTCACCGTTGTCAACGATAGCAGCAATTACTTCGTACATATCATACGGCTTGTTCGGGCTATCGGGGATGATTTCATTCAGAGAATCTTCCAGACGGTCGATAGGATCGGTGCAATCTACGTAAGGAGCTTCTTCCAGGTTGTTCTGGGGAATGTAGCTCAACAGCTTACGCAACAAAGCCAAACCTTCTTCTTCAGTCTTGGCAGTGAAGTGAGTTACACCTGATTTGGTAGAGTGAACACTTGCGCCACCCAGATTTTCCTGAGTTACGTCTTCACCTGTTACAGTCTTAACTACCTTCGGACCGGTAAGGAACATATAAGAAGTACCTTCCATCATCAACGTGAAGTCAGTCAGTGCAGGAGAGTAAACAGCACCACCGGCACAAGGACCGAAGATACCTGAAATCTGCGGGATAACACCTGATGCCAGGATATTGCGCTGGAAGATTTCAGCATAACCAGCCAAAGCGTTGATACCTTCCTGGATACGTGCACCACCCGAGTCGTTGATACCGATACAAGGAGCACCCATTTTCATAGCCTGATCCATAATCTTACAGATCTTCAGAGACATCGTTTCAGACAAAGAACCGGCAGAAACTGTAAAGTCCTGTGCGAACAGATAAACCAAACGACCGTCGATAGTACCACAACCGGTCACAACACCATCACCGGGATAGTGTTTCTTTTCCATACCGAAGTTGGTACATCTGTGCTCTACAAACATATCCATTTCTTCGAAACTACCTTCGTCGAGAAGCATGGCTATGCGCTCACGAGCTGTATATTTACCTTTCTCATGCTGTTTGGCAATCGCTTTTTCACCACCACCCAGACGTGCAGCTGCGCGGCGATCTATAAGCTCTTTAATCTTTTCAAGTTGATTACTCATTTTATTAAATATAATGGGTTAATACTATTTTTTATTGTGAATTATGAATTACAAATGACGAACTGCCTGTAAAATAAGTAATTCGTCATTCCTAATTTCGTAATTAATGCATATTATTCCGGCTTTTCGCAAAGTTCTGTCAATACGCCCAGTGTTGATTTTGGGTGTAAGAAAGCAATGTTCAGACCTTCAGCACCTTTGCGCGGAGCCTTGTCGATTAAGCGAACGCCTGCAGCTTCTACTTCAGCTAATGCGTTTGCTACACCATCCTCGATAGCAAATGCCACGTGATGAACGCCTGCACCTTTGTTTTCGATGAACTTAGCAATAGTACTTTCGGGAGAGGTCGGTTCGAGAAGTTCGATTTTAGTGTCACCAACTTTCAGGAAAGCGGTTTTTACTTTCTGGTCTTCTACAGTTTCGATGTTGTAGCACTTCAGACCTAATACGTTCTCGTAATACGGCAGGGCTTCTTCAATGCTCTTAACAGCAATGCCCAGATGCTCAATGTGTGAAATCTTCATAACTATATTTATTAATGTTGGTATAATGTCTTAATCAAAGGCATAAAACAGCACAAAGAAAGAGATTTCTTCCTTAATAGAGAAATTTTTCGTCAATTAATTATTGGATATTTGAAGTTTAGAAAGGTTTTTTTAGACTTCTGTTCAGAAGTCGAGCAACAGGCGGACGTTAATCTGACGAGATGTCAGGTAATTGGGTACTGCAAACTGATTATTTCGGGTATCTGTTACCCAATAATAGGAGTTGACGTTGCTGATATTTAGCAAATTGAAAATATCCACCCCCAACCAAAGGCTGCGGATGCCGCGCTGATTTTCGCGTTCACTGCGGTCGATAATACAGCGGGACATACCTATATCCACACGTCGGTAAGGGGATGTACGGAACACGGCAGCCTCGCGTCCGCTATGTGGAGGGCCGAAGGGAAGACCTCCGGCAAGTGTACCTTTCAGGTTCATTTTCCACTTGCGGCTACCGGGAAAATAATCCGTAAAATAGAGCGAAAGACGGTAGCGCTGATCGGTGGGACGGGGGAGCCATTGTCCGTTTATTTTCTCTTCGGTTTTCATCAGGGAGAAGCTCAGCCAAGAGTCTGTTCCGGGAACAAATTCACCGAACAGTTTCATGTCGATACCGGTGGCGTAACCTTTGGAAAGGTTGCGTCCGTAATAACTAATCCGTACATTATCTATATTATAAGGTATGAGATTGCTCAATGCTTTGTAATACACTTCCATGGAGAAGCGGAACGGGCGGTCCATGGCACGGAAATTATAGTCGCCACCTGCCACGAAGTGCAGGGAGCGCTGCGAACGGATGTCACGGTTTAGAGATACGGTAGCTATCCCGTCCACCTGGGTGGTATCCCGGAATTCTTTATAGAACGGTGCCTGGTAATAGACTCCGGCAGCTACTCTCAGGGTGAATTTCTCATTGAATGCCGGAATCAGAGCCAGGGAGGCACGCGGGCTGAAAATGAATTCCTTGTTCCAGTCCCAGTAACTGCCTCGTATGCCGGCGGTCAGGGTGAATAGTCCGGCGGTGGAGCGGAAGCGGTATGTATCTTGCAGGTAAAATCCGTATCGTTTGCTGTCCGTTTCGTTGCGCGAACGGAGGGTGTAGAAGAGTTCCGGTCCTTCGGAAGTTTGTGGCATGGAGTATCCGGCAGAGTCGCGCATTTCCCATTCGCGCATCCGGTCTTTGATGCGTTCCCGTTTGAACTCCGCACCCCATTGCAGGGAGTGGCTTTTCTGTCGGTGGCGGCCTGTGATGGAATAACTTTGCACCTCTGCGGTAAGGTAATTGCGGGCATGTTCCATGTAAGTTCCCACGCCGATGGTTTCGGAAGTTTCCTCTTCGTTGGTAGTGCCGTCTACTTGCGTTCCGCTGTCCAGGGAGTTCAGCCAGTATTGCCCGGTGATGTCGTACGTTTCCTGTTCTTTCGTGTGGAAGGCGGAAGCTTGCAGGGTCAGGCTGTTCTGTTCGTTCAGTCGGTAGGTGGCGTAGGCGGTTCCGAACAGGGTGCGGAATAAATCTTTCTCCTGTCCTTCAAAATAGACTTTAAACTCACGTACATTGCTGAGAGTGCCGAAGCGGGTGTAGCGGTCTTCCGGCTGGAAGTTATAGCGGTTTTCTGAAATATTTCCGATGACACCTATTTCCCAACGCTTCGAAGGTGTCCAGTTCAGATAAGTCTGATAGTCGATATAACGCGGGTCGTATTCTCCTTTTGTATCCAGCGTGCCGAGCAGATATTGGTTGGTTTTATAACGGATGCCGTTTGTCCAGGTTAGCTTCTTGGTGGCAATTCCTACGTATGCCGAGGCTCCCAACAGGCTGACGGAGGCACTTCCTTCCAACCGTTCGGGTTTCTTGTAAGTGATGTCCAGCACGGATGACATCTTATCCCCGTACTTAGCCTCATAGCCTCCCGTGGAGAAGCCGACGGATTGCACCATATCGGGATTGATGAAACTCAATCCTTCCTGTTGCCCGGAACGGATCAGCAAGGGACGGTATATTTCAATGCCGTTGACGTACACCATGTTCTCGTCGAAACTACCGCCGCGTACGTTGTATTGCGAGCTGAGCTCATTGTTGCTACTTACTCCGGCCTGCGTGGCTATCACGGCTTCTATGCTTCCGCCCGAAGCGTCGGGGGCCAGGCGGTTTTGTTTGGTTTCTATCTGTTGGATGGTTCCGGTTTGCCGGCGGCGCTCTGTTACGCTTACTTCGCCCAGTTCAAAGTTCATCGGGGGCAAGGTTATGTTCAGACTGATATTTCCCTGCGGACGTACTAATTTTCGTTTGCGGGTTTGGTATCCCAGCATGGAGAAGATGACCGTTACGCTGTCCCGGCTTTCGAATTTCAGTGAATATCTCCCTTTCAGGTTGCTGACTGTGCCTATAGCCGTCCCTTCCAATCGTATTGTTGCCAATTCAATCGGATTACCATTTTCATCCGTAACCGTTCCGCCTATCTTGACTGTTTTCTGGGCAAGGGCGGGAGTGGAGAATAGTATTATAAGAGCTGTCAGTAACCAAAAATGTCTCATACCTTTTCTATAACGGAGAAACTTCCCGAAACGTATATCAGGAGGTAAAAAAGAGCTTTTAACTTTGCTTCTCTATTTTTTATAGGTTCATGTCACATATGTTACAACTCCAATCCGTGTTTCGTGCTATCTTTGCAGAAAAAATAGATTATGGAACAATTACATGCTCATGAAGTCCTTCACATGATGGAAGGCAACAGTTATTCGGAATCATCATTAAAAGAGGCAATCATCCAGAAATTCGGTGAGCATCAACATTTTTATACTTGCTCGGCAGAAGATATGGATGCGGATAAATTGATAGAGTTTCTGAAAGCGAAAGGTAAGTTTATGCCTGCTGATGATGGATTTACGGTGGATATAACGAAGGTTTGCAGCCATTGATGCTGATAACTTTAGTTCACCGTGGTATGAAATAGGTACGCGGACTACGCAGATAAAGCGGACCTGTTTCATTATTACACCAAAAAGGACGGAAACCAGTCAACTTTCCCTCAAAATGGAAAAAATAGAATCCGTCTCTCTTTTTGTAAAATAATGGAAAAATCTTATATTCTCTGCTTACAGGAAGTTAAGAGTTTGTGAACAAGAAGTTAACTCCTTGTCGACAAACTCTTAACTTCTTGCTGACAGAAAACGGAATTCTTATACTTTTCTGATAATCAATAATTAAGCATCGACTTTGAAGTGCCGTTTTGTAATTATAGTTGCCCATGTATTTTGCATGCCCCTTCCACTTTGCATGTCTTTTTACTTTACGCTTCTTTCTGCTTTACATACTCTTTAACTAGCTCTTACATAGTACTTTCTTTAGCTTCGGATGCTTTACTTTTGTGTGCCTACAGCTGTGGTTTATGTGCTTCACAATTGTGAGTGTGCTGCTTCACTAATGTGAAGCTCCTGAACCACATATGTGGACATGCTGAAACATCGTTTGTCAATGGAAGAAATATAGGTTGTAAACAGAAGAAACATAGGCGGTTAGTGAAAGAAATGTAGGTCGGTTGACGCAAGATTGTGATGTACTGAACGGATAAAGGCGTATACCAAGTAAAAAAATGGCATACCCTCCATACTTTTCCTCATAAAACGGCATGAAAATAGCTGGTTACCAAACAGCCATTTTAAGCATCTTACATGATGTATTTGACAGATTATAAGCGATATATATTCATTTTACTTGGTGCAAGCAAATTTGCCTACACTTTATTTCTATTTGCTGCCACCACCGCTCTAACCCCGATGAACAAGGAGATACAAGACATGAGTGCAAGCGTGTAGGGAAAGGTGTGAATAAACTTTTTGTAACGGGGCTTTATGTATGCAACAAAAAAGATTTGAATACACATCTACAATAAAACAATTTGTACCTTTGTAGCCGAATACAATATTGAAACTATGGGAATTGTAATAGGAATAGACGTTGGCGGAAGTACTACAAAAATTGTTGGAATCAACGGAGAACAGATACAGTCACCGATGTTTATCACTGCGACTGATCCGGTTACTTCTTTGTTCGGGGCTTTCGGGAAGTATATTTATGATAACGGTATTCAGCTTTCGGATATAGAGCAAGTGATGCTGACAGGTGTGGGTAGTGCATTTGTAGATAGTCCGTTGTATGGTTTACCCACGGATAAGGTCGATGAGTTTATAGCCAATGGGTTGGGTGCACGTCATGCCACGGATATTGACCAGTTGATCGTGGTAAGCATGGGAACGGGCACTTCTTTCGTAAGAATCAATGGAGAAAAGATAGAGCATATTGGTGGTATGGCAATTGGCGGAGGTACTTTGCAGGGACTTTCCCGCTTGTTGCTGAAGACGCATGATTTCAGGCAGATTGCAGCAATTGCCGAGAAAGGCGACATTACCCGTGTAAACTTGCAGATTGGAGATATTTGCAATCGTCCTTTGCCGGATCTTCCGGTGCATGCCACTGCTTCGCTGTTCGGAAAAGCGGATAGTAACGCTTCGCAGGAAGATATTGCAAAAGGGATTATTTATATGGTGCTGCAAACGATAGGTGGTGCAGCTGTGTTGTCTGCGCTGAATGGTCCTATCAAAGATTTCGTCTTGATTGGTAATCTTACTAAATTTCCGCAGTGCCAGGAGGTTTTTCCGAATATGGAAAAGATATATGGGGTGCGCTTCCATATTCCGCCCTATGCGGAGTATAGGACGGCGATAGGGGCGGCACTGGCATATTTATCTAAGCATTAGCAGCCACTTCCATACAGGGATCACTTCTATTCTTGAATGATTATCCATTTGCAGCACACTTTCCTCATCGAAAGTGATAACGAGAAACCGTTTGCAAGGCAATACCTTGGACAGTTTTATTAATGCATCCGTTTCCCGTTCCCTGGTTTCCAAGTCTTTTATACTATATGATACCTGTATGGCCCATTCTTTTTCCGGAATATAGAAATCGACTTCTATCCCTTTATTATAAAAGAATACGGCATCTTCTTTCCCGAATTGGCGAATCAGGCTGATTGCTACCAGATTTTCAAGCAAAGATGTATTTCCGTCTATCAGGAATAAATTGAGTATTCCGTTATCTGTGAAATAATATTTGCTGTTGCTTTCTTTCTCAGCCAGTTTAGCGGCAATATTATTGATGCGTTGAAGAAGCCAGGCCGACTCTGCATATTCAACGTATTTTATGGCAGAAGTTGTGCTGAGTTTGCTGCCCGTAGTGGATACTATATTGGCTATACGGTTGAAAGATATAGGTTGTTTTATGCTTTCCGCCAGTTTTTTAATCATAATCTTCAGCCCGAAAGTGTTCGTTATGGCATTTCTGGCAGCGATATCTCCTAAATATATCTTTTGATATACGCTGGTGAGATAGTTCCTTTTTGCTGCAAGAAGTGCACCTTCGGGGAAACCGCCATTATGGAAGTAGTCAATAAAACGGTTCATTACGGCAGCTCTGGATTCTGTACCCAATAGAGACAGCTCGTCATAAGCTGTGTGGTGGACTTCCAGAAATTCCGGGAAACTGTAAGGATATACATTGATTGTAATATACCTGCCTCCTAATGTCGTTTGTATGTCACTGCTAAGCATTTTGGCATTGCTTCCGGTGATGTATACCTTATATTTTTCATCCGCTAAGCGTCGGGCAAACTTTTCCCAGCCTTCTATATTTTGTATTTCGTCGAGGAAAAGTATAGGCCTCTTTCCATACATTTCGAGGTGAGCTTCAATGATGAGGTTGAGCTCGGAAACTTGCAATCCGTCTAAGCGTTCATCTTCGAAGTTGATATATAGCATACTGTCCCATCCAACGCCTTCAGTGAGTAATTGCTGGATGCGTTGATAGATCAAGAAAGATTTTCCGGCGCGCCTGATGCCTATAAGTACATAATTACCGAAATCTTCAAAATGAAAGTCTCTCTTGAAGACCTCGTAACGCTGAACCTCTTTCTGATTGTCCAGCATGACTGATTTTAATAGTTGCTTATCCATACTGTTTAATCTGCTGGATAAAAAGCAAAGTGCTTTATCCAATCTGTTGGATGAAACGGTGGTGTTTTTATCCAATCGTTTGGACAAAGATACTTAAAATCCTTTTAGGAAGCAACAAAGCAGTCTAAAGTTTATGCTTATGTTTCAGAAAAATACGATGAAAAGCTTGACTTCGGCTTTTGTATGTAGTATATTTGTATCCGTAATCTTAACTCATATTCAATTTTAAATTAGCATAAGAGGAGGAGCATTGCTTCTCCTCATTTCTGTATCCTCCCTTTTCATGCTTCCTGAATACCACACTCCAATACTCCCGATGCCACACCTCAGTTTCCCGAATGCCACACCTCGGCAGGTGAAATGCCACAGGTTTCACCCGCTAACATGTGGCATTTGGAGGATTAAAGTGTGGCATTTGTCTTGTTAACATGTGGCAAATGCATCGTCTGTTTGTGGCAAGCGCATCATCTGTTCCGTAAGTGTGCCAGCAATGCAGTCGGCTATCTAAATTCGCTTAGAGGAGTTAATAATATGTAAATCTGCTCTTGACAACAATTCGGTTTTCAAGTTTGCAACGGTTCCTCTTCCAACAGCCATTTCCAAACAGGAATCACATGAATAGAGACACCGCTTTCGTGAGTAATAATCCGTTCTTCATCCCGTGTGATAATACACATATTATCCATTGGAAAAACACGGTTTAGCTTGATGAGGCCTTCCACTTCTCGCCGACAGGTTGTTTCATCCATCAGAGAGTAGCTGACCTGAATAGCCGTTTTTGCTTCCGGTATGATGAAATCCACTTCTATGTTTTGGTTGTAGAAGTAGAGCTGGGCACCGTATCTCTTATATAAATGAATAGCGACGATGTTTTCTAAAAGAGAAGTATTGCCATCAAGCAAAAAGATACTCAGTAAGCCATTGTCTATAAAATAATGCTTCATGTTTGAATTGCGCTCGGCAAATTTGGCGGCATAGTTCTCTATAGGGAATATGAGGCAGGATTCTTTTAAATAACGGATGAACTCGATGACGGTTGCTTTGCTTATTTTTATGCCAATAGAACTGATTAAGTTAGCCAATCGTGTATATGAAACAGGTTGCTTGACATTCTCGGCCAACCTTCGCACCAGTAATCCCAAAGCTTCTTCGTTTCGAACTTTGTTTCGCACAATTAAATCGCTGAAGAATATTTTACTGTAAATGTCATTCAGCCAGACTCTTTTAGCTATGACATCGGTTAATTCAGGAAAGCCCCCATACAGGAAGTAGTCATTGAAGGCCTTGCTTACTTCGGCAGCTTGTTTGCCATACATCCAGTTCTTGGATAAAATGATATTCCGGGCATTCAGATATTCAGCAAAGGAATAAGGATAGATATCTTTATTCCAGAAACGTCCCCCCAATGTAGTGGCAATTTCCCGGCTCAGCATTTTGGCATTGCTACCGGTGATGTAAATGTTATACTTCTGGTTTGCCAGGCGTCGGGCAAAGTGTTCCCAACCTTCGATATTCTGTATCTCATCAAAGAAAAGTAAAGGACGCAAATCAAACAGGCTATGATATGCTTGCAGGATTAGGTCTAAATCATCCGCTGTCATTTGTCGGAGGCGCTCATCGTCAAAATTGATATAAACAATTTCATTGATGTTATGCTCTTCGCGTAGTAGTTGCTGGATGCGCTGATAAAGTAAATAGGATTTTCCGGCTTGTCGGATACCTACGAATACGTAGTTCCCCTTCTGCTCAAAAAAGAACGGACGTTCTGTCAGAGAAATTTCATTCACGAACTCCTGACCCTCTATGATGATTCTGCGGATTACTTCTCTTTCTACCATAAGAACATGAATTATGTAAGAATTGATGGCAAATATAATACTTTTGTTTTGTATGTAGAACGAATTTTATGCTTTTTTGTTTCCTATACAAAACACTTTGGGCTATACTACCGATTGTTCTATACCGTTCGGATGTAAAAATACCAAGAAATTTCAGATGGAACTTTTTGCTCTTCAAGAAAATACTCCTATCTTTGCGCCCGAATTTATGAGCTAATATAATGTCTCACTCAATTAATTATTAAACAACTTATTTATTTAATGGAAAACTTAAAAAATGTAGCGCCTGTTGAAGACTTCAACTGGGATGCTTATGAAAATGGCGAAACCTTCGGTGGTGCCAGCCACGAAGAGTTGGAAAAGGCTTACGACAGTACGCTTAACAAAGTTAACGACCGTGAGGTAGTTGACGGAACTGTAATCGCGATGAACAAACGTGAAGTTGTTGTGAACATCGGTTACAAATCAGACGGTATCATTCCTCTGAATGAATTCCGCTACAATCCTGACTTGAAGATCGGTGATACTGTAGAAGTATACATCGAAAACCAGGAAGACAAAAAAGGACAGTTGGTTCTGTCTCACCGTAAAGCTCGCGCTACTCGCTCTTGGGATCGTGTGAACGCTGCTTTGGAAAACGAAGAAATTATCAAGGGTTACATCAAGTGCCGCACAAAGGGTGGTATGATCGTAGACGTATTCGGTATCGAAGCTTTCTTGCCGGGTTCTCAGATCGACGTGAAACCTATCCGCGACTACGATGTATTCGTTGGCAAAACTATGGAATTCAAGGTTGTTAAGATCAACCAGGAATTCAAGAACGTGGTTGTTTCTCATAAGGCTCTTATCGAAGCTGAACTGGAACAACAGAAGAAAGAAATTATCGGTAAGCTCGAAAAAGGACAAGTTCTTGAGGGTACCGTTAAGAATATCACATCTTATGGTGTATTCATCGACTTGGGTGGCGTAGACGGCTTGATTCACATCACTGACCTGTCTTGGGGCCGCGTAAGCGATCCGAAGGAAGTGGTTGAACTCGACCAGAAACTCAACGTTGTTATCCTTGATTTCGACGATGAGAAGAAGCGTATCGCTCTCGGTCTGAAGCAACTCACTCCGCATCCTTGGGATGCTCTTAGCGCTGAACTGAAAGTGGGTGACAAGGTGAAGGGTAAAGTAGTGGTTATGGCTGACTACGGTGCATTCATCGAAATCGCTCCGGGCGTTGAAGGTTTGATCCACGTATCTGAAATGTCTTGGTCACAACACTTGCGTTCTGCACAAGACTTCATGAAGGTAGGTGACGAAGTGGAAGCAGTAGTTCTGACTCTGGACCGCGAAGAACGTAAGATGTCTTTGGGTATCAAACAACTGAAGCAAGATCCTTGGGAAACTATCGAAGAGAAGTATCCTGTAGGTTCTAAGCACACTGCTAAAGTTCGTAACTTCACTAACTTCGGTGTATTCGTTGAAATCGAAGAAGGTGTTGACGGCTTGATCCACATCTCTGACCTGTCTTGGACTAAGAAGGTTAAACATCCTTCTGAATTCACTCAGATCGGTGCAGACATCGAAGTTCAGGTACTGGAAATCGACAAAGAAAACCGTCGCTTGAGCCTTGGCCACAAGCAACTCGAAGAAAACCCCTGGGATGTATTCGAAACAGTATTCACTGTAGGTTCTGTACACGAAGGTACTATCATCGAAATGCTGGATAAGGGTGCTGTTGTTGCTCTGCCTTATGGCGTAGAAGGTTTCGCTACTCCGAAACACCTCGTTAAGGAAGATGGCTCTCAGGCTCAGATGGATGAGAAACTGTCATTCAAGGTTATCGAGTTCAACAAAGATGCTAAGCGTATCATCCTTTCTCACAGCCGTATCTTCGAAGATGCTGCAAAGGCAGAAGAAAGAGCTGAAAAGAAGGCTGCTGGTAAGAAGCCGGCTGGCAATAAGAGAGAAGACGCTCCGGCTATTCAAAACCAGGCTGCTTCTACTACTCTGGGCGACATCGACGCTCTGGCTGCTTTGAAAGAGCAAATGGAAGCTGGAAAGAAGTAATCACTTCTATAGATAGATAAAGACGAGAGGACACTTACTTGAAAGTGTCCTCTCTTTTTTTTCTATTTGGGTAGAATCTTGGGGAATAAAGTGTGCTTTTTTATTTTATGATTATCTTTGCAGAATAGTGGTTGAATGTGGTGGCTCTGAATCCACCGTATTCTGAATGGTATAAATAATTTAATGTAGATTTACTATGCGAAACATTATTAAGAATTTGGGAAGCATTATGTTGCTGACCTGTTTGTCTCTCATCTTGCTGACCGGATGCAGTCGGAAGTCTCAACTGAAATTAGCAATAGAAATGGCTAATAAGCAGTGTCCTATGAGTATAGGAACGACAGGCGAAATATCGAGCATTACTTTTGATGGAACGGATGTGATATACAGTCTGTTGATGAATGAAGACTATCTGGACTTGGATGCCTTGGGGAAGAATACCGATGCAATGAAGTCTGCTGTAATGGTTATGTTCAAGAATCCGAAAGGGGAAATAAAGTCAATGCTGAAAATGGTAGTGGATACTAAATCCGGTATTAGATTAATATATAAAGGAAAGTCTACCGGCAAAGAAGTGGAATGTAGACTGGACACTGAAGAACTGAAACGCATCTTGAACCAGAAGGGAACGGAAAAAGAGAGTGAGCGGCAGAAGTTGGAAGAACTGGTGAATGTTACCAATGTGTCATGTCCGATGGCAATAGATGAGGCTACCATTCTTAATAAGTTAACGATAGAGGCAGACAAGGTAGTATACAATTATACGATTGATGAAGAAAAAGTAGCAATGGCTGCTTTAAAGAGTAATGAGGAGCAGATGAAACAGAATATAAAGGGAGCTTTGAATGTATCCGAACCTTCCTTAAAAATGTTCCTGGAAGCATGTGTGAAGGATAATAAAGGGATAGCATACCGATATGTAGGTGATACCTCTGGTGAAAATATAGAATACCTTTTTACTGTTGCTGAACTAAAAGAGCTTCTGTCCAAATAAATAAGGATTGTTCAGAATGTATTGCTAATGGAAAAGTTTGAATTACATATACTGGGCTGCGGTTCTGCGCTGCCTACTACCCGTCATTTTGCCACTTCGCAAGTGGTGAATGTGCGTGACAAACTTTATATGATAGACTGCGGAGAAGGATCGCAATTGCAATTCCGCAAGTCCCGACTGAAGTTTTCCCGCTTGAATCATATTTTTATTTCTCATCTGCATGGAGATCATTGCTTTGGTTTGTTGGGATTGATATCTACGCTCAATCTGCTGGGGCGTACGGCTGAGTTGCATATTCATTCACCGAAAGGATTGGAAACCCTATTGGCTCCGATGCTAAGTTTCTTTTGCCGGCAAATGACGTATAAGGTTCTTTTTCATGAGTTTGAGACGAAAGAGCCCGGAATGATCTATGAAGACCGTTCTCTGACAGTGACTACCATTCCATTGCGTCATCGTATGCCTTGTTGTGGCTTTCTGTTTGCAGAGAAGCAGCGGCCTAATCATATCATTCGGGAGATGGTCGACTTCTATGAAGTGCCGGTATACGAGTTGAATAGGATAAAGAATGGGGAAGACTATGTGACTCCGGAAGGCAAAACCATTTCCAATTCCTTACTGACACGTCCGTCTGATCTACCGCGTAGTTATGCCTATTGTTCGGATACCATCTATATGCCTGAGATTGCAGAACAGATAAAAGGAGTAGATTTGCTATTCCATGAGGCCACTTTTGCAAATGCAGACTTGCCTCGTGCCAAAGAAACTTTTCATACTACTGCTGCTCAGGCGGGAGAGATAGCCAAGGCGGCAGGAGTGAAGAAATTGGTGATCGGGCATTTTTCTGCCCGCTATGAAGATGAGAATGTTTTGCTTAAAGAAGCTTCGGATGTTTTTCCCGAAACAGTGTTGGCTAAGGAAACGCTGTGTTTGGAGGTATAAATGATAATCACTAACAAATTATCATTTAACCGTCTGTTTTTTGTTTTATCGAACCGAATGCCGTATATTTGTACGGAATAATCTGAAAACATAGGCTTATAGATGAGAAAGTTACTCTATTGTTTTTTCTTTTTGTTGACTTTTTCGTCGCAGTCCGTGGCATGGGCGCAGGACGGTCGGAAGCAGGAAACGGCTCAGAAAGAGCAGCCGTCTTCTACTATTGTGCTGACTGTTTCGGCAGAAAACCGGGTACGTGTGCAGAATGCAGAACCCGGTTCCCAGATGGAAGTCTACAATATTGTAGGCGTGAAACTTACCACGATACGCATTGACTCTACGGATGTCACCGTTCAGGTGAATTTGCCTAAAGGTTATTACATCTTTAAGATTGGGAATGTCGTGCGGAAAGTGGTAATCAAATAAACGAAACGGAATAGATACTTATGAATCCTTCCTATAATGAACGCGAAGTGCTGGAGCTTCTACAAGATGAAAGTACACAAAAGCGAGGGTTTGAGTTGATTGTTGCGCAATATAGCGAACAATTATACTGGCAGATCCGTCGTATGGTGCTTTTGCATGAGGATGCCAATGACTTACTTCAGAACACGTTCATTAAGGCATGGACCAATATCGATTATTTCCGTGGGGATGCGAAGCTTTCTACCTGGCTCTATCGCATCGCTTTGAATGAATGTTTGACTTTCCTAAATAAACAACGCGCTGTAACTACTGTTTCTATCGATGATGAAGATGCTTCTGTACTTCAGAAGCTGGAAAGCGATCCTTATTTCTCCGGCGACCGGGCACAGAAGTCGCTACAGAAAGCACTGCTTACATTGCCGGAAAAACAACGTATGGTATTCAACTTAAAGTATTACCAGGAAATGAAATACGAGGAGATGTCCGACATCTTCGGCACATCTGTCGGCGCTCTGAAAGCCTCTTATCATCATGCCGTGAAAAAAATCGAGAAGTTTTTGGAGGGAGAGGTTTAAACCTTTACCCCAAAACATAGTCTAACCTAACAGAGAGGAAAAAAGCTTATGAAAGAAGAAGATAACATATTGAAGAAGGTAGGGAAGGAAAATGTTTTCCGGGTTCCTGACGGATACTTTGAGAATCTTACTTCAGAGGTGATGAGCCGGCTTCCCGAAAAGGAAACACCTGCAATTATTAAGAGAGAACCTACGAAGTGGGAGAGAATAAAGCCATGGGTATATATGACTGCCATGTTTGCCGGCGCAGCATTGATTATCCGCGTTGCTTCTACTGACCGTACACCTGTTAACAACCGGATGGCGATGGACGAACCTGAAACCGAAGTTGTTTCTGATGAATATATCAGTGCTGTGCTGGATAATTCCATGCTGGATGATTATTCGCTGTATGTCTATCTCACAGACGCCGGTGCAGAGTGATGTGAGTAACAACTTAACTGTATGAGAAGAAAATGAAAAAGCTGATTGTTTTGTTTATTGTGATGTGCAGTTTCATCCCCTTGTCATGGGCTATGGACGGATGTAATCAACATTTGTCTCCTGACGAATTCCGTGCCAAGCAGAAAGCGTATATCACTGAGAAAGCCGGATTGACTAAGGAAGAAGCCGCTAAATTCTTTCCTGTTTATTTTGAATTACAGGACCGCAAAAAGCAACTGAATGACGAAGCATGGAACTTACTTCGAAAAGGAAGGGATGAAAAGACGACCGAAGCGCAATATAATGAGATTTTAGAAGGCGTATATGATGCCCGTATTGCTACCAACCGTCTGGAGAAAACTTACTATGAGAAGTTCAAGAAGATACTTTCGAACAAAAAGATATATTTAGTGCAACGTGCTGAAATGCGTTTTAACCGTGAGTTGCTGAAGGGGATGCATCATAAAGGTGGAGAACCTCAAAAACCGCAAGGAAAGAAAAAATAAAATAGGCATAAAAGGGAAGAAGTTGACAAGGGGACAAGGGCCATGCGGTATGATAATGCAAGCCCCTTGTCTCCTTGTTCTTTTGTTAATTTACCCTTTTCCCCCTTGTCAACTTCTTTCCTTGTCAACTTCTCTCTCCAGCTTTTTTGCTTCATTCCAGATGGCGTCCATCTCTTCCAGAGTCATATCATGCAGGTTTTTGCCTTCCTTGATGGTGTGCGCTTCCAGATAATTAAAACGGTTGATAAACTTCTGGTTGGTGCGTTCTAATGCATTATCCGGATTGATCTTGTAGAGGCGTGCGGCATTGATAAGGCTGAATAGTACATCCCCGAATTCGGCTTCTGCCTTGTCCTTATCCATATTGGCCACTTCTGCCTGAAACTCCTGGATTTCCTCTTTTACCTTATCCCAGACTTGTTCCCGTTCTTCCCAGTCGAAGCCGACGTTGCGGGCTTTGTCCTGAATACGGTAAGCTTTGATGAGTGAAGGAAGGGCGGCAGGAACACCACTCAATACACTCTTGTTTCCACCTTTCTCTCTTAACTTCAGTTGTTCCCAGTTTTCGGAAACTTGTCCGGCAGTATCGGCTTTTACGTCACCGAACACATGGGGATGGCGGAAGATTAATTTCTCGCAAAGGTGGTCGCATACATCTTTCATGTCAAAATCGCCTTTCTCAGAACCTATTTTTGCGTAGAAAGCCACGTGCAGCAAGACGTCTCCCAACTCTTTGCAGATATCATTTTTATCGTCACGTATCAGGGCGTCACAAAGTTCATAAGTTTCTTCAATGGTGTTGGGACGCAGACTTTCGTTAGTCTGCTTGCGGTCCCAGGGACATTTCTCGCGGAGTTCGTCGAGTATGTCCAGGAAGCGTCCGAAGGCTTCCATCTGTTCTTTTCTTGTATGTAACATATCTTTATAGGGTTATTTATTGCAATGTGTATAATAGGATATAAGCAATCCGACTACTTCGGAGTAGTTCTTGCGGCCACTTTGTATCTTGTTTCCTTTCAGGTACAGGTCGTATATCCAGTCTTGTATATCTCCGATGAGTGGACTGTATTTTTCCGTCCAGTATTCCTGATTACTTTTAGCCAGTTCTATGATTTCGGGGCGAATCCGGTTGAAGAGCTCTTTGTATTCTTCTTCATCCATCAGTCGGCGGGCATTGACAAGTACGTGTCCCAGCACTGAAAAGTATCCGCAGAAACGGATACCTCGCGCTTGCGAACGGGTACAGACCTGATAAGCGTAGAAGTTAGCTTCCGCCTCGCTGGAGATGCCCAATAAATGTGCCAGTTCATGCGCATACGTGGCAGGATACTGTGAAGGGAGCAGATCTCCATTCAAGGTAAATTCGCAGAAGAAAGGTCCCATGCTACCGGTGACGCCCACCATGGAAATCAGCGGAGTGAAAAGCATTGTCTTCACCCGTGGCGACTTATGGAAAGGATGATGTACACCCAGCGTATCACTGATCTGATTGTATCCGCGAACAGTTTCCCGGCGGATAAGGTCCTTATTGATGGTAGTTACATCTACATACGATCCATTCAATTTGTCAACGTAATCATCAACAAAGTTCCGGAAGTTTTCGGGAGTGTATGCGGTATAAGGAATCTTTGTCCGTTGGTAGAAATTGGGCTGTGAATAATTAAGTCCCCAAGCCAGATAGAACCAGACGTATATCCATAACAGATATTCAATATCATTCAGCAAGATGCGTTTCCATTTTTTCTTCTGAAAGCGGCGGGCATAGGCAGGGTAGAGGAGTACGCCCGCAATGCTGAGGGCTATGAATAAGTCGCCTATGGCAAAGGGAATGAGGCGGGAGAAAGACGAAAGAATATAAGCTATGACAGGATATACGCTGTGTGCATATATTTTTCCCATAGCCGGAATGAGCTGTGTGGCCCAGACTACTAACAAGAGTGTGCATAGCACGATATAACGAATCTTCAGCTTATATTTCATCGCAAATTTATTTGAAAGGCAAAAATATACATTTATTAAATGTCACGTAGGAAATTAGCTTTATATTTGCAAAAAAACTATTAATAAGCAACTTAAGTAACGACATTAGACACTGTAATTATGACTGATCAAAATGACATTGAACGCTATTGCCGTAATTGCGTTTCACGCGATTTCGTGAATGGCAGAGGACTGGTTTGCAAGCGTACCGGGGCTATTCCTGCATTTGTAGGTGAATGTGAAAGCTATCAGAAAGATGAAGAGCTGGAGAAAATGGCTCCCACTCCTAAACCTGAAGATTATTCGGGATATGTAGACAGGGAGAAACTGTTGGCTGAGGAGAATTTACCGAAAGCTGTATTGTTCGGAGTGCTGGCATGCATTGCAGGTGCTGTGGCTTGGGCTTTGATCTCTATTTCTACCGGATACCAGATGGGATATATGGCCATTGGTGTCGGTTTTCTGGTAGGATTTGCGATGCGCCAGGGGAAAGGAATACGCCCTATATTCGGCATTATTGGTGCTGCTTTGGCGTTGATAAGCTGTGTGATGGGAGATTTCTTCTCTATCGTAGGTCTGGTGGCCAAAGAATATGAAGTCTCTTTTATGGACGTTCTTTTCGACGCCAGTTATGGTGAAGTGATGTCTGTGGTAATAGAAAATATGGCTTCCATGACAATCGTATTTTATGGAATTGCTCTTTATGAAGGTTATAAATTGTCGTTCTCTGCACAGAAAGCGCCGGAGGGTGGCAAGATTTGAATTTAATTTAGTAATTTTGCGCCCGTTATTCGCGATAAAATAAATTATATACAGATTTAAAAGATATGGAATTAGCAAGTAAGTACAACCCTGCTGACGTAGAGGGAAAGTGGTACCAGTATTGGTTGGACCACAAATTATTCAGTTCAAAACCCGATGGTCGTGAGCCTTACACCATCGTCATTCCGCCCCCTAACGTCACCGGCGTGCTCCACATGGGACACATGCTTAATAATACCATTCAAGATATTCTGGTACGCCGTGCCCGTATGGAAGGTAAAAATGCCTGCTGGGTACCGGGTACTGACCACGCTTCTATCGCTACGGAAGCGAAGGTAGTAAATAAGCTGGCTGCACAAGGTATCAAGAAGACGGATCTTACCCGTGACGAATTCCTGAAGCATGCCTGGGAGTGGACAGATGAACATGGTGGCATCATTCTGAAGCAGTTGCGTAAACTCGGTGCTTCCTGTGATTGGGACCGCACCGCTTTCACTATGGACGAAAAGCGTAGCGAAAGTGTTTTGAAGGTATTTGTAGACCTTTACAATAAGGGACTGATTTACCGTGGTGTACGTATGGTAAACTGGGATCCGAAGGCTTTGACTGCCCTTTCTGATGAAGAAGTTATCTACAAGGAAGAGCATGGCAAACTGTATTATCTTCGCTATAAAGTGGAAGGTGATGCGGAAGGACGTTATGCCGTAGTAGCTACTACCCGTCCTGAAACGATCATGGGTGATACCGCTATGTGTATCAATCCGAACGACCCGAAGAACGAATGGCTGAAAGGTAAGAAAGTAATCGTTCCTTTGGTAAATCGTGTGATCCCGGTAATCGAAGACGATTATGTAGATATTGAGTTCGGTACAGGTTGCCTGAAAGTAACCCCTGCGCATGATGTGAACGACTATATGCTGGGTGAAAAGTATAACTTGCCAAGCATCGATATCTTCAACGATAATGGTACGTTGAGCGAGGCTGCCGGTCTTTATATCGGTATGGATCGCTTTGATGTTCGTAAACAGATTGAGAAAGACCTGGATGCTGCCGGCCTGTTGGATAAGGTGGAAGCCTATACCAATAAGGTAGGTTATTCCGAGCGTACCAACGTGGTTATAGAGCCGAAGCTTTCTATGCAGTGGTTCCTCAAGATGCAGCATTTTGCAGATATGGCATTGCCTCCTGTAATGAATGACGATCTGAAATTCTATCCTGCCAAGTATAAGAATACCTATCGCTACTGGATGGAGAACATCAAGGACTGGTGTATCAGCCGTCAGTTGTGGTGGGGACATCGCATTCCGGCATACTTCCTTCCGGAAGGTGGATATGTGGTAGCAGCTACTGAAGAAGAAGCTCTGAAACTGGCAAAAGAGAAGACCGGCAATCCGGCCTTGACTATGGAAGACCTTCGTCAGGATGAAGACTGTCTGGATACTTGGTTCTCTTCCTGGTTGTGGCCCATCTCTTTGTTTGATGGTATCAACAATCCGGGTAATGAGGAAATCGATTATTACTATCCGACAAGTGACCTGGTAACCGGTCCGGATATCATTTTCTTCTGGGTAGCCCGCATGATTATGGCAGGTTATGAATATGAAGGAAAGATGCCGTTCAAGAATGTGTACTTTACGGGTATCGTTCGCGATAAGTTGGGACGTAAGATGTCCAAGTCCCTCGGTAATTCTCCCGACCCGTTGGAACTGATTGAGAAGTTTGGTGCCGATGGTGTGCGTATGGGTATGATGCTTGCAGCTCCTGCCGGAAATGACATCTTGTTCGATGACGCTCTTTGCGAACAGGGACGTAACTTCTGTAACAAGATATGGAATGCTTACCGCTTGGTAAGTGGCTGGACAATTGATGATAACCAGCCTATTCCCGAAGCGGCTAAGCTGGCGATATCCTGGTTTGAATCCAAACAGAATGAAGTTACAGCCGAGGTAGCGGATTTATTCAGTAAATATCGCCTGAGTGAAGCTCTTATGGCTGTCTATAAATTGTTCTGGGATGAATTCTCTTCCTGGTTCCTTGAAATTATTAAACCGGCTTACGGACAAGGCATTCACAGTACGGTTCGTAATGCTGCGATTTGCTATTTTGATAATTTGCTTCGTCTGCTTCACCCGTTCATGCCATTCATTACCGAAGAGCTCTGGCAACAGATGTATGAGCGTGAGGAGGGTGAGAGCATCATGGTATGTCCTTTGAGTATGGATACTCATGTAGACAGCGAGATGATTCAGCAATTCGAAGTGGTGAAGGAAGTTATCAGTAACGTTCGTTCCATCCGTTTGCAGAAAAACATAGCTCAGAAGGAAACACTGGAATTGCAGGTGGTTGGTGAGAATCCGGTTGATGCATTCAACTTGGTTATCATGAAGATGTGTAATCTCTCGGCAATTGATGTGGTAGATACTAAAACCGAAGGTGCTGCTTCATTCATGGTAGGAACTACGGAATATGCCGTACCTCTGGGGAATATGATTGATGTAGAAGCTGAAATAGCCCGTATGGAAGCAGAATTGAAGCACAAAGAAGGTTTCCTGCAAGGCGTCATGAAGAAGCTGAGCAATGAGAAGTTTGTGAATAATGCTCCTGCCGCTGTCCTTGAACTGGAACGTAAGAAACAGGCGGATGCGGAAAGTATTATCAACTCTCTGAAAGAGAGTATTGCTGCGCTGAAGAAATGATTTATTTAAGTAGGTGAGCATAATTAGTTTATATGATGGTAAATGATAATTTAGCGGCGAGGGAATGGGTACGCGGACTACGCGGATAAGGCGGACGAACGCGGACTTTAATCTTTTAGACGCGGATGACACGGATGACGCGGATTTTTAAAGCTGCGCTATACATACCGGCATATCACACCGAAGGAAAAAAGAATCCGCGTCATCCGTGTCATCCGTGTCTGAAAGATTACTTGCACGCCGAAGGAGAACCTTGCTCCAGCGCTACGCTGGTAAATTATCATTTACAGAACAAGTTAATTTTGCATGAGTACTTATCCCTAATTACTTATCCCTAAAAAATAGCCCTTGCAATATCGATTACTGCAAGGGCTAATTTATTTTTTATAAATCAAATGCTATTACTTTTCCAGCAGTTCTTTCAGAAAAGAATCCAACTCTTCATCCAGACCTTTCAGCAATTCTTCGTTCACAAGCAACGTATCATCATCCATCAGCAGTAACTCTGCAATTGTCTCCTTTTCATCATCCACTAATACGAAAGAGTAAGGTTTCAGAATAGTCAGTTTTTCAAAGTCACCTCCGTTCTTCATGTTGTGGAGTAAGGTAGAAAGAATACGTTCTACATTTTCGTAGAAATCATCTCCGTCATAAGTCATCCATTCCTCGATAGAGACACAAGCCAGATATTCGTCTTCGTCATCAAAGATGGACAATTCGCCGGAATTCTGGTTGGCTTGCAGATGGATGTCGGTCACAATGGTTTGCTCACAGCCGCAAGTGTATTTGGCGACTGCCTGTTTAATGGCCTTTTCAAGGAGTGATAATGATGCTTGGCTCAGTTTCATAATAGATATTCTTTCTTAATGGACGTTCAAAGGTATAAAAAAAATAATTACCTCTGCATCATTTCTCTAAAAATCATTTTTAAATCTTTCCATTTGGGCGTTCAGTCGGGTCATTCCCTCCTTTCGCTCCTGCAATTCGTTCAGGTAGCGGGTTATTGCGAAGTAATTGGGGATATCCATGAGGTCTACGCCTTCCTGAGTTTTCTTCTCGTCTATTTTGTCTACATCGTATGCTACTTTCTGCGCTTTCAAGGCCCATTCTTCTGCTGTATGAATGCTGTCCTGCATTTCGTATCCTAAGGCAATGTTATAGGCGGCATACATTTTCTGCTTTCCTTTTTTCTTTTTCTCATAGGTTTGCTTCCAGAGTTCAATGGCCTTGTCCCAGTTATCTTCGCGGACAAAGACCGCGGCATCACGCATGTTTACGGAACCGCCTGTAAAGAGATAGCGGGAAGCAGTTTTCCAATGTGGCAGCATATGGCTCACGGGGATAGTGCCGGCAAATTCGGAAGCCTCTCTCAGCATCTCTTTTTCACTGATGAGTCCTGCGCCTGCCTGTGCCATACTGGGAGCTGCATGATCCCAGAAGATGCTGTCGCTGGCATTGACTGTCACCATCGGACCGTTGCGTTGGGGCAGATACACCTTTACGGTAGGATATACTTTCAGGTCAAGCGTACCTGCATATACTCCCCATTCCGGTAAATATTCGATTTTACGGATGGAGCGCATCTGTACGTTCTCCAAGGCTATCAGGAAGTCCGCATCCAGACTTTGGGTGAGCTTTTCCACTTCCTCTTTGCTAAGGGTGCTTTCGCGCGGAATCATATCATGGGCACGCAAGGCAGAGTCGCAAATAATCACTTCATCGAAATAATTCTCGTTGGCAAGTGCCTCTGCCAGTGATTCCGTGGCGATTTTGCCATCCCCATTGAAATACTTTGTCTTGCGTGCTATCTCTGTCTCATCTTTTTTCTTCTCATCGTTTTCCTCCAGAATCAGCTTGTTATCCGGGATAGGAGGCATATTATTTACCACAGCTACGCGCCTGAGGGCGGACGGAAAGCTGACTTCCGCCGGCAACATATAGTCGATGGAGAGTTGCTCTATGCTTTGGCAACCGCTGAACAGCAGAACACAGCACACCAATAGTGAGTACGAATATTTAGTCATAAGCTTATTCTTTATCTAGGAATAACAAAAATACACTTTTGTATGGATATAGAAAAGCCTCCAACAGTTTTTAACCGTTGAAGGCTTTTATTAGTGATTAGTGATTAGCGATAAGTGGTTAGCATACTAATCACTAATCACTTATCACTAACCACTTATTACATATTTTTCCCGTGGCAATTCTTGTACTTCTTGCCACTTCCGCAAGGACAAGGATCATTACGTCCTACCGTCTTTTCCGCACGAATCGGTTCACGCTTCACTTGTTCGCGTGTGTCCTGTTGGGCGGCGGCCTGTTGGTTCGGATCGTTCAGATCTTGTTTCTGTTCGCGGTATTTGCTCATATCCTGCTTCTGTTCGGGAGCGGCCTGCTGAATTTCCTGCGGTTCCTGTACCGGGATTTGTCCGCGCATCAGGATAGAAACAGTCTGGTTATTGATCTTATCCACCATTGTATCGAACAGGTTTACAGACTCCAGCTTATAAATCAATAGCGGGTCTTTCTGTTCGTAGCTTGCGTTCTGTACAGAGTGCTTCAGTTCATCCAGTTCACGGAGGTTCTCTTTCCATGCTTCGTCGATAACGTGCAGCAGGATAGACTTTTCAAACGCTTTTACCACTTCCTTACATTCGCTGTCGTAAGCGGCTTTCAGGCTGCAAGAGATGTTGTACATGCGTTTACCGTCCGTGATGGGGATCAGGATATTCTCGTACATGTGTCCCTGGGTTTCGTATACCTGCTTGATTACCGGATAAGCAACCTGTGCCATGCGGTCCGTCTTGCGCTTGAACTGTTCCATTGCCACATTGAAGGCTTCTTCAGCAAGCTTTTCCTTCTTTTCGTTACGGAATTGTTCTTCGTTGAAAGGCACTTCCATGGCAAGAGTCTGCAAGAAGTCCATTTTGCAGTTTTCGTAATCGGGAGCTTCAACGGCTGCGGCAACACGGTCCCAGATCATATTTACGATATCCATTCCGATACGTTCACCCATCAGGGCGTGGCGACGCTTGGTATAGACCACCGTACGTTGCTTATTCATCACGTCATCGTATTCCAGCAAACGCTTACGGATACCGAAGTTGTTTTCTTCCACCTTCTTCTGTGCACGCTCAATGGAGTTGGAGATCATCTTGTGCTCAATCATTTCACCTTCCTTGAAGCCGAGACGGTCCATTACACCGGCGATGCGGTCGGAAGAGAACAGACGCATCAGGTCGTCTTCCAGTGACACGAAGAATACGGAAGAACCCGGGTCACCCTGACGTCCGGCACGTCCGCGCAACTGGCGGTCTACACGACGGGATTCATGGCGTTCGGTACCGATGATGGCCAAACCGCCCGCAGCTTTTACTTCCGGGCTCAGCTTGATGTCCGTACCACGACCGGCCATGTTGGTAGCGATGGTCACTGTTCCTTTCAAACCGGCTTTGGCTACGATGTCTGCTTCCTTCTGGTGCAACTTGGCATTCAATACGCTGTGCTCGATCTTGCGCATGGTCAACATCTTGCTCAGCATTTCGGAGATTTCTACGGATGTGGTACCCACCAGGACAGGGCGTCCGGCTTGTACCAACTGTTCGATTTCTTCGATGACTGCTTTATATTTCTCGCGTTTCGTCTTGTAAACGCGGTCGTTCATGTCTTTACGGGCGATGGGGCGGTTGGTGGGGATCACCACTACATCCAGTTTGTAGATGTCCCAGAGTTCGCCTGCTTCCGTTTCGGCAGTACCGGTCATACCCGAGAGTTTGTGGTACATACGGAAGTAATTCTGCAACGTAATGGTGGCGAATGTCTGTGTGGCGGCTTCCACTTTTACGTTTTCCTTGGCTTCGATGGCCTGGTGCAGACCGTCGGAGTAGCGGCGGCCTTCCATGATACGGCCTGTCTGCTCGTCCACAATCTTCACTTGACCGTCGATTACAACGTATTCGTCATCTTTCTCGAACATGGTGTAAGCCTTCAGCAACTGGTTGATGGTGTGTACACGTTCGGACTTGATGGCATAGTTGGTCATCAGTTCATCTTTCTTGGCCAGGCGTTGCTCGTCCGTTAGACTGGTTTCGTTTTCCAGTTCGGAAAGCTGTGCGGCGATGTCGGGCAATACGAAGAGGGTAGGATCTTCCGAGTTACCGGTGATCAGGTCCACACCTTTATCTGTCAGGTCTACACTGTTCAGCTTTTCTTCGATGACGAAGTACAACGGGTCGGTAGCTTCGTGCATACGCTTGTTGTTCTGCTCCATGTAGATCTCTTCGGTCTTCAGCATACCTGCCTTGATACCTTGTTCACTCAGATATTTAATCAATGCCTTGTTCTTGGGCAGTGCCTTGTGGCTGCGGAACAAAGCAAGGAAACCTTCTTCCTGATCTTTCTTGTCGTTGGAAGCAATCAGGCGCTTGGCATCGGCAAGATACTGGGTAGCCAGTTTCTTCTGTGCTTCCACCAGACGTTCTACGAGCGGACGCAATTGCTCGAACAACTGGTCCTCACCTTTGGGGACGGGACCGGAAATAATCAACGGAGTACGGGCATCGTCAATCAATACGGAGTCCACCTCATCGACGATGGCATAGTTGTGCTGGCGTTGTACGAGGTCTTTGGGGCTGATGGCCATATTATCACGCAAGTAGTCGAAACCGAATTCGTTGTTCGTACCGAAGGTGATGTCTGCCAGATAAGCCTGACGGCGTGCGTCGGAGTTGGGCTGATGTCTGTCGATGCAGTCCACACTTAAACCGTGGAACATATAGAGCGGGCCCATCCATTCGGAGTCACGTTTGGCCAGATAGTCGTTTACGGTCACCACATGTACACCGTTTCCGGTCAGTGCGTTGAGGAATACGGGGAGGGTAGCCACCAATGTCTTACCTTCACCTGTTGCCATTTCGGCGATCTTACCTTTATGCAATACGACGCCACCGAACAACTGTACATCGTAGTGTACCATGTTCCAGACAATTTCCGTACCGCCTGCTTGCCAGTGGTTTTGCCAGATGGCTTTGTCGCCTTCAATGCGTACGAAGTCTTTCGTGGCAGCCAGGTGACGGTCGAATTCGGTAGCCGTCACTACGATTTCTTCATTTTCGGATAAGCGTTTGGCAGTTTCTTTCACAATAGAGAAAGCTACCGGCAGTACTTCTTCAAGAGCTTTTTCGTAAGTTTCCAGTATATCCTTTTCTATCTTATCTATCTGTGCGAAAACTTCTTCACGGTTTTCCAGTTCGATTTCTTCGATACCAGCTTTGAGTTCTTCCACCTTGGCGCGTTGGTCGGCGGCAGAATTGCGGATATATTCTTTCAGTTCTTCTGTCTTGGCGCGTAAGGCGTCGTTATCGAGTTTGGCAACTTCCGGGTAAGCGGCTTTGATCTTGTCCACCCACGGCTGAATTTCTTTCATGTCGCGTGTGGATTTGTTGCCGAAAATCGAGCTTAAAAATTCATTAAATCCCATTTTATATCTATTTTTATTATTATTTACTAAGTTGATTGAGTGCGCAAAGTTACTGATTTTTATACAGATTACACATTTTTGCGCTGTTTATTTGATGTGAGTCTAGGCTAGTTAAATGATAATTTGTAAACCTGTTATCAAAGATTAGGCGCGGATTACACGGATTACGCGGATTAAAGGCTACGCTATTACATTGATTCATAAAAAATCCGTGTAATCCGTGTAATCCGCGCCTAAAATTATCATTTAATTCCGAGATCTCAGAAATTCAGTGGAGTCTCTGTGCAAGCATTCGGAGCGCGGATGCGCATCACACTTGACAGGGTGGGGGCTACGCGGGTAATATTGACGGGAACCCGGATTGTTTCGGGCTTCACTCCACCGCCCAGGAAGATGAGCGGAGCAGGAACATTGGCATGACGTACCACGCGGTTATCGGTGGCATTTTCTTCCACGATAGTCCAGCCGGGCAATACGTCTATCAGTAAGTCGCCCGAACGTTTGCGATGAAAGCTGTTTCGGGCAAGTTCTATCTGGGGCGACCAGGGACCCAGCAGCAGGCGGTGGGCTGAATACGCCTCGTTCACTCCGCTGAATTGTATCAGGAAGTCGGCGGACTTGTCTTGAATTTCCGCCAGATTCAGCTGCTTGTTCTCTATTAATTTATGGTTGAGATAAATTTGCTGGTTGTGATAAGTCTCTACGTACTGTCCTTCGCCATACGTGGCCATGAGATACATGTTCAGCAGGGTGGCGCAGCGGTTCAGGTAGAATTCCCCGCCGGGGATGCGGTACAGGCCGAGATCGGGAGCTTCCGGATCGGCATAGCCCGTAGAGGTGATGCAGAAGACGACGTTGTGCAGACCTACTTTGCGGTCGATGAGGTCGAGCAGTGCGGCAATGCTGCGGTCGAGGCGTACATACGTGTCCTGCATTTCCATGGCACATTCCTGCGTACTTTTATGGTTGTAGTTTCCGGCGTAATAGGTCAGTGCCAGCAGGTCGGGTATCTCATCTTTGGCGATGGTGCTCTTTTCCAGAAGTTCTTCTGTCAGCAGGTTCACTTCGTCGTTGATGAACGGGCTGGTGAGCAGTCGGCGGAATTTATTGCGTCGTTCGCTGTCGAACTTATATTTGAAGGGCTGGTCCCGCCATTCGGGCAGGAATGTATATTTGTTGATGGGGTGTGCCGGTTCCCATACCATGTCGCGGATGCGGAAGTCGGGTGATTTCCGTTCGTTGTACTGGCTTACCCACCACGGGAACTCGCTGTAATATGTAGTGCTGCACCATTTGCCTGTGTTCTCGTTCAGCCAGAAAGCACCGTTTCCGGTATGTCCGGCAGCCAGTACGGCCGCGTCGCGCGAGGGGGCGATGGCATACACCAGGCCTTTGTTGCGGGTGGCTACTTTCAGTTCGTCGGCAATGGTAGAGGTCAGTAATTGGGAGGGAGAAGAGTTTTCGTCGGTGAAGTTGCCCATAAATGCGCCGTCGTCCACGCAATTCACGGGGCGCAGGGTGCTTGCATCCATCCAGTACTGGGATATGATGCCGTTCATCGAAGGCGTCGTGCCGCTGTAGATGGCAGCGATGGCAGAAGCGCGGTCTGTTCCGTTGAAAGGGAATTCGGTCTGGTAGAACACTTTCCCTTCGCGCATCAGTCTTTTGAAACCTTTCTCTCCATAGAGGGTTGAGAATGCTTCCATATAGTCGGTGCGCAGTTGGTCAATCGTCAGCGTAACCACTAATTTAGGTGTGGCAGGCAACGGTTGTGCTTGCAGACCGGTGAAAGTAAGTGCGAGTATGGAAGTAATCAGTCCCTTTTTCATTTATCTCTTTTTCAATGTCAAAATAAGATTGCTTGCTGAACGTACCAGCAAACAAAGTGCCAAAGGTAATACAGCTAAGTCAATTCTTTGCGGTATTATCGCCCAAAGCAGTATAAAAAGTGTTAAAACAGCGCAATTCGTCCTCATGTACCAGCTTTTCTGCCGTTTTCTCACCTTATTTATCATCCACGGGAGGCAAAATAAGTGCAGGGGATGGAATACGAACAGCAGGTAATTGGGGCTTACTGCGGGGTGTTGGGAGAAGAGGGCGAGGAAGGCGAGGATGCACCCGGCTATTCCGGCACAGAAAAACAGGATTAGGTCGAGTCCCCAGAGGGTTTTCCCGCGGCGGATGCCGTAGATGGTAGCGGCTGCCACCAGCACAAACAGCAGCAGGGCCGATTGCATCGGGGTGATTCCTCCGGAGCGGTGGTCGGCATCAGTCAGTCCGGTTACCACTATTTTCTCTTCGGAGGATACGAGGGGACGTGCCTGGCCTTCATTGTCTATGATCCGGGCTGTGTTGAAGAAGTCCTGCACATAGAAGGGAACGAACATCATCAGTCGTCGGTTGATGGGTTGGTCGGCTTTGCTGCCCATGCACAGGTCCATGCCGAAGCGTGACCATGGATGACCTTCACTATATTTATGCAGCAAATCGCGGAAAGTGACTCCCGTGTCGGTATCGGTCATATTGTCAGCATACTGCAAGGTGCCGTCGATGGCGGCCTCTATCTGGTCGCGCGGACGGGTGGCGCAGTTGTCGTAGAAGAAGTTATAGCGATATATGCGGTTTTCGGGCCGGTAGTTTTCCTGAAGCAGGTTGAAGAGGTGTTCTTTTTCTGCTTGGGTGAGGTTCAGGGTCTGTTGCCAGACGTCCCGTCCCAGGTAGTTGTACTCGGAGGCGAAGTGCTCGTAATTGGTTACGCCTAGTTGATAGTCCGTCTCTCCCAGGGCGAAGCGGAAGATGAAGTTGGGGGCGTTGAAATTGAACATGCCGTAGTTGAAGACGGCGTCAATGCCCCGGGTGAAGTTTTCGTAACGGATGGCGGTATGGCCAAACAGGGAATAGATTTCCCCACCCGAGGCGCAGGTCAGCAGGCTGATGCGGATGGAGTCGGGGGTAGCTTCTTGCGGCGTTTGCGGCTGGGCGGAGGCCGTGGACGGGCAGAGGAGGCGGAGGAGGAAATATATGAGAATGAGTAAGTTTCTTTTCATGCTGCAAAGTTATAAACTGGAAAATTCTGAATAGGTGAGAATACGAGTCTGTAAATGAGCCTTTAAAACTAATAAGTCTTTGTCTCCGGTCAGAATATAGTCAGCGTGTACTGTTTCGGCTAAAGATAGTAAGTATAAATCTTTTGCATCTCTGATAGGTGATTGGGCTTTGGTCTTTATCGATACAAAATGGCAATATGCATCCATTATTTTTAAAGTATCCCAAATGTCTTGTTCGAATATGTATTTACGTATTTTCCCTCTCTGAGATACATCTTTAAATTCTTGTATCAATTCATCACATACATATACTGTAATATCAGAATTAGTCAGTAATTTTTTTAATAAGGATAACCTTTTGCCTATTAAAAAAGAAATCCAAAGATTGGTATCGACAATTATTTTCATTTACGGTATCTTACAGCATTTATCTCTTCCATAATATCTTCATCAGACAATTCGACTTTAGTGGGACGTTTTGATATATAGTTTTTCAATAAACTTTCTTTGGTTTCAATAGACCATCCCATTTTTTTTGCCAATTCCTTAAAGAATTTCATGTCGGCTTTCGGAATGTTAAGATAAACGCTTTGTATTGTAGTTTCCATATCCTTCTGCTTTTTAGTTTTCACAAAAGTACATTTTTTTAAGTTAGGGCGCAATGAAAAGATAGTTAATTATGCGAATCAGGGGGTGAGTTTGATTTATAACGGAAAAGTAATGAACTAATGCTGATAATGATTTAGGCGCGGATTACGCGGATTACACGGATTCTTTTCCTGTAATATAGTGTGATAGCGCAGCCATTAATCCGTGTAATCCGCGTAATCCGCGCCTAAAATTATATTCATAACCGGAAAGATATGAATCAATTCAACTCCTGATTCGCATTAATTATCAATTTGAAAATAGACAAGAAATAAAACAAGCAATGTTCCGGCGATAAAGAAGCAATCTTATGATAGACAGCATTGCTTCTTATCCTCCGGAACATTGCTTCTGATCAGGGCGCTTCGAGAAAATCTATCAATAATTGCACTTGGCGCTTGCTGAAGGTCTGGTCATTTTTTCCTTCACGGCCGCCGTAGAGCTGGCGGTGCAGTTCGGGATTGACGGCGATCCACTTCCGCAGTTTTTTCAGTGCGGCTTCGGCCGAGAGGCAGGGGAAATAGAGCTGTGCGAACTCAGTCTTCAGGTATGCCTTGATTTCAAATTTATCTTCGGGAGTCTCTTTTTTATCTTCGGGAATCCTTTTCGTTTTTTCTGTTGTTTCCATGTTCTATGAATTTTAAGAATTTGTTGTTTTGAAGTTTTTAGTCTGAATTATTCGTGAAGGCTTATCGGGAAGTCCGGAACAATTGCAGACTAAGGTAGAATATTTACATAATGCAGCCATTTCCGGCCGCTTTTTTTGCCTGTGTCAGTGACAAAATGGTGACAGTGACACCTATACACCTATTTTGTGCTCTTTGTGTTGCACTTCTTATAGTTATCTCCTTCTTTTATAATAAGTTGGGCTTTGACGGCTTTTTGTATCCAGCGTTTTCCGGTTCGTGCGCAGGCTCCATTTTCCTGTACGGCCCGGACGAAATCCATGTAGGTAAAAACTCTTGGCATGGATGCAAGGGTGTCCTCAAGCTGGTGGAACTTGTGCATGCTCACGGGCGGCAGACTGGTGTCGGGCAGCGAGGTGCTGAGCAGAAGACTGTGTTCGAGCAGCGTGTGGGCGATGTCCATGGCTGTCCGGAAATCATCGTCCGTGCAGCAGTATTCCTTCGCGTAAGCGTAGTCGGTGTATTTCCGGAAAATGGTGAGAATGGCTGCCAGGCGCATGGCAAGCAGTCCATTGCGGTAAACGATGCCGCTTGAAGATTCGCGTCCTTCTAGCAGGGTGCGTTTCAGCAGGAGGCTGAAGTGGGCGGTATGTTGTTGCCACTGTTGGGGACTGAAGGTGACGAGGGTGGGCGACTGGAGCAGCAGCTTGTGCATTTCAAACAGTTCGCTTCCCAACCCGTAGAAGTAGCTGTGCAGGTCCACTTCCCCTTCCTGGGGTGCGCACGATTCCCACAACTGGCTTTGCTGGCGGGTGTAGATGCCGAAGCGGCTGTAGAGTCCCACTTCGAGCGAACGGAAGAAGTTGCGGAACTGTTCCTGCGTACCGGCGATGCTCAGTGCCAGGTGGGGGTGGTGAACAACGATGGGGTCGCCGTCTATCTTGTAAGAAGAGGAGACTTCTTCGTGATGGGCCGCCTTACAGAGGATGTCTTCGTATTTGCCGCAATCTTGTCCCAGCGAGGAGACCAGGGTGTTGATTTCGGTAGTAGTCATGCAGCAACCTATTTCGCCGGCAGCGGCAAGGCTCTGTATGAGCCGGCTCTTACTGGTGGTGGCTGAGATTTTGAGGTATTGCGCCTGGGGCTCTTCCGGTTTCAGGTCGAGGTTGGGCAGGCGTTTGGCGTGCCGGGCCTGCTGCTGTTCCTGCTCCCAGGCCAGTAGTTTCTGATCGTATTCCTTTTTCTGTTCGCGGCGCAGCCGGTCGTAGAACTCCTGCGTGGCGTCCAGCAGTATGGATGTGAACCCCAGCGCACCTTTTCCGGCTCCTGCGGGTGCTACGACGGCAAGATAGAAATGGGGCGAAAGCAGTGACTTCTTATAGAAGAAACTGACGTTGGGAAAGAGGGCGCTACAACTGTTCATGCTGCCCAGCAGCATGAGGTCGCGTTCGCGCTTGTCGGTGGCATGCGTGCAGCAACGTTTCAGAAATTCGGGCAGGCGGGTATAAACTTCCTCGGGGATGTATGGGGAAGCGGCCCGTAATTCGTTGTTTTTTTCTAACACTTCTTCGGGTGATTCCTCCTCGTTTGCAACCGAAAAAGGTGCATAGGTGTCACTGTCACCGAAATGGCACCGATTCGTCTCTTTTTCTTCCTTTTTCTTCTGAATAATGAACTGATAACCAGATACTACGCGTTTTTGTATATCTTGCATCGTAAAATCGGTAGCGGCGTAATGCTGCGCGAAAAGTTCGGTGAGCTTTTTTGTTTCCTCCTGCGAAAATCCCTTACTTGCTGCCGCACGTCCCAACTTCAGGGCAAGGTCGTTCCGACTACCGCGGATGAAGGGGTTGCGGTGTTCGAATTCATCGAGGAAGTTGGCTATGAAGCCATTTTCCGATGGGGCGTTACCCGGGGCGATTGTTTCTTTCGTTTCTGCCTCTGTTACTTTCGTTCCTACCTCCGTTACTTTCGTTACGCTTTCCGCAGGCATTTCGAAGGCGATTGCACCGGGATTGTAGTAGGCTTCGGGATGCCAGGAGTAGAAACAGGGCTGCGTCAGTATCTTGCATTTATCATCGTACGGGTGACCTACGTGTGCGCTGACCGCTCTGCCTACGGCTGCATAAAGCTGTTCGTAATTTTTCTGCACGTCTTCGGGACGGACGTGTATCAGCATTTTGTTTCCTTCTTCGGAGATGCTGATAAAGGAGGCGGCAACAAAGGGGAGCGATTGGGAGAGGAGGAAGATTTCCCGGGTGCGTCCGTTGCTGTGGTCGAGGTCGATGCAGAGCAGTTCGCTGTGTTGTTGCAGGTCTTTTACGGCGTGTCCGTTGCTGCATACGCCTGCGGGGATGATGCACGGCATACTGTCTTTCAGTTTCTGTGCTTCGGCTTCGTGCCCGGGCAGGGCTTTCAGGCGACGGTAGTCCTGCACTACTTGCCTGAAGCGGTCGCTGCGTACCGTGTCAATAAAATCGTGGATGCTGATGGTGTGTGGTGCTTTGCTCCGCACGCTTGGGAATTCGGAAACCAGGGGTTCCCGATTTACTGTATTTTCCATATCTGTTTATGTTTTACAGTCGTGCATTGGCACTATTGCCTTTACACGCCTCGAAGGTATGGAAAACATTTTTTTAGATACTTTGCGCTTTTGTACACTTGCCTTTTTTAATGTTTTGATTATCAGTACGGAGGAACGGTTGAAGTGTACAAAATGCTTTTTTGGATAAATTTAACAGCTACAAGATACAACAGCTTTTAAGTAACGCTTAAAAAATAGGTTGGTACATAAGAAAGTGAGGCGAGTAAGCTTATAAATGATAATTTATCGGCGAGAGAATTGTTACGCGGAAGTATCTTAAATTCTCCTCCTTCGTCGGAGGAGGGGAATTGAGATAGTCAGAATAGCATAACTACGCCGCTAAATTATCATTTATGTACCAACTTGTTTTTAAGCGTTACCCAATTCTTTTCCTGCTTTTTTCTTTTTTGCAATCAGCGACGAACTTGTCTATTTCTTTGCTGAGTTGCTTCAGTTCCCTGCATGCCTGGTCGCTTAGTTCGTGTTCCCTGTTCAATTTTTCCAGGTATTCTTTTATTTGTCTGATGGCTTGCAGTTCGGCTTTACCGGTTGTCTCGCAGTGTTTGTAAAGGATGTCTTCCTGTGTGTCAGTAGTTAGCTGGCTGTTCTTTTTAAACTCATGGTTATGTGTATTTAAAATATTTGATTCTGCAAAGGTAAATAGATTTATGCAGGTTGGGGAATAATCCGGGGTAAAAGTAAAAATAAATAAGGTAAAGTACGGATAAGTTCGCCCCGGTACGTCCCGGTACATCCCGTTTCGTCCTTTCGTTTTTGGTCTCTGAAGTACCTTTGTTGTGTCCTCAAAGTGGGGATCCTACGGAAGGTTTCGGGTAAGACGTCGCCTTGTATCAGTTTCCGTTCGAAACTATTTTCTTCTTTTTTAAACTCAAAAAAATTATGTCAGTAACATTTAAGAAAGTATTACGTAAAGACCCTTTCCATAAAGATGGTACGGGTAAATACTACCCTCAATTAATCGTTTGGGGAAAATCGGCGACACTGGAAAGTATTGCTGTTCAGATGAAAGAATCCAGTTCGCTCACTCTGGGTGATATACAGAGTGTGATAACCAACTTCGTTGGTGCTATGCGTCGTGAACTTTTCAATGGCCGTTCGGTAAACATCGACAACTTCGGTGTATTCAGCCTTTCGGCTACTACCGAAGGTTCGGAGAAGAAGGACGACTGTCAATCTACCAAGATCAGATCCGTCCGTATCAACTTCCGTGCTTCCAGCAGTATTCGTCCGCAGGTGGCTGCCACGCGTGCCGAAGACCGTATGGACTTCGTGGATCTGGAGTCGCAGTTGAAGGCTGCCGGCAGTGGTTCGGGCAGTGGCGAAGGTGGCGGCAACGAAGGCGGTGACGGAGGATTGGACGAGAATCCGCTGGGATAGGCTCTGAAACCGTAGTCTTCGGAAATTAAAAATTAAACACTTATCACTAAGTTACATGAGAACAATCGATCACATCGTTATTCACTGTTCCGCCACACGCGAAGACCGTTCGCTGACTGTGGCCGAACTGGAGGAAAATCACCGTTGCCGTGGCTTCCGCGGTATCGGCTATCACTACTACATCCGTAAGGATGGCACGGTAATCAATACCCGTGCTTTGGAACTTGTCGGGGCGCATGCCAAGGGCCATAAACAATTTAGTATAATTTAGGTATCATGTTACTATTAAAGAATTGAATCTTTATGAGCATCATAAATCGACCTATTGGATAGTTGTTTTCGTTGTGATTTGGATAGAATCGGTTTCTTACATTCATTTTGGGGAAATGTGAGTTCAGTGTTAGTTTGTTCCCTTCAATGTGATTACCTTTGTAAGTAGATTAATCAATGACAAACCAATTAACGTTAACCAAAATGAGAGTGACAAAGAAGGACAACGCTGTGTATTACATGCCACAAGAAGTTAGG